>QMCD01001556.1_pt1 | contig 31432 bp, 26 predicted proteins | sample 1821841 | NCBI WGS metagenome assembly QMCD01 (sample SAMN01991225, study PRJNA193472) | Termite gut metagenome, whole genome shotgun sequencing project. | isolation source: worker | host: Macrotermes natalensis | reverse complement strand
GGGACCTGTGCCGAAGTACATGACATCGTCCGCGACAAGAAAAGTATAATTGTACCAGCCCGGGTTATCAATTTTGAACTGCTCCTCGCCTTCGGGCGAAAGAAAATAAACCGCGTCCGCGTCTCCTGTAAAAATAACATAATCCCCGTACCGGGCCACTTGGGAATTTATCTGGCTTTCAGTTTGAAAATGCCAAACCTCCTGCCCTGTAACGCGGGACAGCGCGTAGAGCTTTCCGTCCTTGCTGCCGAAATACACATGATCTTTGTCCGCGCATGGAATTGAATTTATTGAAGCTCCGCTTTTAAACACCCACCGCATATAGCCGCTCTCCGCGTCCAGCGCGTAAAAGTTTCCGTCGTCCGAGCCGAAATAAATTGTTCCGTCTATGACAACCGGCGGATTAAGCGATCTGATTTTTCCGCTTGTATCTTGAAATTCCGTTCCTTCCGAAAGTTCTATATCTTGAAGTTTTATTTTCCAGCGTATGCCGAGCGGCGGTGAAATACGGGAAGAGCTTACTCCGCTGCCGTCTTCGCCGCGGAACTGCAGCCAATCCGTGTTCCGTGAGCAGGCGAAAAAAGCGGCGCTTAAAAAAATAATAATTAGTACCGGAAATAGTCCGAATAAATTTTTTACGCGAAGGCGGCGTATGGAAGCGCGGAGTTTTAATTTCATAAATAAGCCAATCCTCTTAAACTGATAAAGCGTTTTATTGAATTGATAAATCCTTTGCGGCGGTAAGTTTTTAAAATGTTAAAATACTCCTGCCGCAAACGCGTAAAGCGTTCGTCTTCCTGCGCTTTATCCAAAAACTCCCGCCACCGCAGTTCTGAATACAACGAGGCAAAAGATTGAAAGTGACTGTCTTCCATGCTGCCGGGGAACAGGCTTGTGTATTCAAGCGCGGTTTTGGAAGCGGGCTTTATCGGCTTACCGTCCGCGGCAAGACGCGCGAGCAAAAGAAGATACAAAGCCCTTGCGCCGTCTGCGCCGAATGACAAAAACGCTTCTCGTCCGTAGCGCAGAGCGTACGCGGCGGTAAGCGCAAAGACTAGCATAAAAGCGGCGGCGCGGAGAACCGCACGCCAGGGGAATTGCCGCACCTGCGCTACAAGCCTGTTCTCATCAATAATTGGAATTACAACATCCCATGAATTAAAGTCTCCCGTTCCCTCAGGCGGAACAGCGAAAGAAGTCGCCTCAAAATCCAGCCAGCCGTAATCGGGAATATAAAACTGCGTCCATGAATGGCTGTGAAGATTTGTTACCATGAATAAATTGTTAAAAGGGAATTGCCGCAAAACTTCAATACGTTCGCGCAGGTTTGCAAGTCCGCGGAGATGCGCCTGAGTTTGTAGACTTTCAGCCGCTAAGTAACCTGTTACAACTCTGGAAGGAATGCCCGCGAGCCGACCAAGCAGGGCAAACGTATTTGAAAATTCAACACAGTCGCCTTCCGCGGAGTTAAAAAGAAATTCTTTTAACGCCGCGACAGAATAGTCGTCGTTGTAACTTAGGTTATATTGATATGTCGAAAAACTTACCAGCAGTGCGAGAATTTTTTCCAAGTGTTCGTTGACCTGAGGCGGCGGCAAGAGATCGTCTTCTTCAATTTCATTTTCTTCTATAGTTTCTGTTTCTTCTTTGCTTCCATAAAAAAGAGAATTTAGATAAGGGTTTCCGCTGATAATTTCGCCGCGGTTACTTTGCCAGTGTTTTACCGCGCCGTTCATGTAAACATCAAACGCGTCTTTATCGGCATTTTCCAATGGAAGTTCAAGGTACGGGGCGAGCACGTGTTTTTCAAAATCGCTTAAAGAACGCGAAGGGGTTGTAACAAGCTGGAGCGGATCGCCTGAGTGAGTATCGGCGGCAACTTGATGAATGTAGCGCAAGGGTCCTGAGTTTTCGCTTAGTATTGTCGGGTCGATTGAAACAGGCTAAATTACGCGGCAAAGTTGAAAGTGAAAAAACTTCTCTGCGCTCTCTGCCCTTGTCTCTGTTCGGTTCGTTGTTAAACCATGTAACAAAAAAACGCTGCTTAGAAATATTGTTCAACGGCTCCTGCGGACTTACTTGGAAACCTTGCACCGGGTCGAACTGTCCGCGGAAAGATTCGCCCATGTAAACAGGTTCTTGTTCCGAAGCGACAACCATTACCATATACTGCTTGTTGTCCTGAGAGCTTCCGTTTCCTCTGCCGCTTCTGCCTGTTATGCTTTGCCAGTTGCGCTGCCCAAGTAATTCCTGCCTGCTTTCATTTCCGTTTCTTGGAGCGGCTCTGCGTCTTTCTATTCTTCCGCCCAAGTCCTTCGGTATGCCGAGCTCCGAATCTTTTATCTTTTCCGGTACTTCTTCCGTGTTTAAATTTTTAACAACCGTGTTGCGGACAAAATCCGGCGGCAATATAGCAAGCGTCAAGACAAGCGCCGCCGCCGCTCCCGCAAAAAACAGCGCGCCCTCTTTTTTCGCGCCTACCGAACTTTTCGGGTAGACGCATACATACACGACAACACTGTGGAGCAAAAAAACAAGCGCCGTCCACACAAGGACAAATTGAGTAAGCGCGAAACTAAGGCCGGCTAAGTCTTCGCTTGAACGGGACAGCGCAAGCAGGCGCAAGCAAATCCACGCAAAGAAAAAAGGTTCCAGTGTCGATAATTTTTTCCATAACGGCTGTAAACTTACAGATTGGTTAAACAACAAATAGGTAAGCAAAAAACTCATAACACCCGCAAAAAACGGCGGCAGTGCGCCAGTGGTAAATCCGCCCGCAAGTAACGAGAACAAGACCGCCGCTATTCCCGCGCCTATGCATTTATTGCGCAGGGGATTTTTCCGCACCGGCAAAAAGGCGATGATCGCTTCAAGGGGAATAATGATAAACCATTGAATTATACCGATACGGTCGAAAGAAATCGTTATGCTTGGATGCATTGCTATCAGCGTAAGCACGCTCAGGTAAAAAAAGAGGCGCAGAGAAAAAAGCAAAACACGGGTTTTGCCGGAGGACTTTTTCATAATTTTGTCTCCGCGTAAATTATTTCTGTTTTGTTGGCTGGAACTGCCGCCGCCGCTCCCGCGGAAACACCTTGTTGAATTTTGCCGCCGAAAAACCAGCGAGGTAATGGAAGACAGTTTTTTAAGAAGAAATTTCTTTTCAATAAAATTTCTGCCTTTGGGGTTTTGTTTGCCGCTTCTTCTTTTTTATGCACAACAGGCTGAACAAAAAAAAGCGAAACAGGTCTAGGACTGCAAACGGCAATAAAACTATTCAGTCCTATATCGCAGGCGGTAGAAAAAACATAAAGTTCCCCGGCAGACGTACTAGCGGGTTCGGTAAAAATCACGTTTTCATTTTTCGGCGCGGCAAAGGGAAGACAGGCAAGTTCGTCCAGAAAAGTTTCAAGGTCTTCGCTGTTTTCAATTTCCCAACTGCCTTGCGCGGCATGGACGCAGAATACATACGAAGAATATTCCTCATTTAAGGTCCGCAAAAAATGTGAAAGCCGCGCCTTTGCCCGGTCCAATAACCAAAGCGCTTCCAAAGAAGTTTTGCCTGCATGTCCGTAATTACGAAAATAAATTTCCAGACGGTTTACTTTTTCGTGATTGTCAGGCGAAATGCGCGTTACCAAAACATCAAGTTTTTCGGAACTTTTCCAGTTGATGTCGCGCAGACGGTCGCCCGGAGAATATTCCCTCATGTAATAACGCTCTTCGTTGGTTGATGTTTTGCTGCGTTTGTCTTCCGCACCCGACTGCGCGTTTATGTGCGGCTTTTTCCCAAAAAACGGCGCGCTTCTTACCTTTATGGTTTTTTGCTGAGGCTCTCCGCACTGGAAAGAATAAAAACCGAAGATGTCGCGCAGGCGGCAAAATCCTTCGCCCTGGAAAAGTCCCGACATCGGAAAATCAAGCGGAAGCCGCGCTGTTTTTTCTCCCCTTGCGACAGAAGTTTCGGCAAAGACAGGACACAAGTTTGATGAACCGGCGGGAGAAAATTTGCCGCGGACAAGAAAATGCAAACGGAAAAACAGCGGCACCGGTACGCCGAGCCCCGTAACAAGGGAATCTTCTCCGCCTGTTTTGTCCGCGCCATTATCCGCTAAGTATGGGGATTGAGTTTTCCAGCCGGCATCAAGATTTTTAAGTTTTGCGGATTTCCATGCGCCTATTACGCCTGTAACGAGCAAAAGAAGCAGAGCCGCCGAAGACAACATTATTTCATAAGCGTTGCGGGAAAAAAGAGAACGCATCAAAATAACAAGCGCGATGACAAGAACGGCGGCTCCTATCGGCGTAAAGAAAAAACGGAAACGCAAAAAAGAGCGGCTGCTGCCTTGACGGAAAATCATATCTTTATTTTATCTTTTAAGGATATAATCTGCAAGCGCGGTACTTTGTTTAATTTGAGCAATGGTACTTCCTGTATAAGAAAATATCTTTCGCCGGCTAACTGTCACTTTCGCTCAACAGGGACAGAATTTAAAATATTCTCCAAAGGCGCTTCCGGCGGTATGGAAGGATCGCGCGTAATTATTCTATGAGCCATTGCGTGTATAAAAATTTCTTTTACTATGTCGATTGAAACAAAATCCATACCACGGCAGAGAGCAAGAGATCTCGCAAGCCGCGAGATACGCACACCGGCGCGGGGACTCGCCGGTATTTCAATATCAGGATGAACGCGCGTCTGCCTCACACAGCTTGCAATATAGGCAGTAACATCATTGTGCATCTGCACTTCGTCTACCATTTTTTTCCAGCGTATTAAATCCTCGCTGTCTATCACGCTTTGGAAACTATCCCACGCGTCAATTTTTCCGTGCTTGTTAATAATTTCAATTTCATTTTCTTCGGAAGGGTAACCGAGCGACAAACGTATCATAAAACGGTCAAGCTGCGGTACGGGAAGCGGGAACAAGTGTACGCCTTTTAAATTCATTGTTGCGATAATAAAAAACGGATCGCGCAGGCGGTACAATTTTCCTTCAATTGTAACGCTTTGTTCTTCCATTACCTGAAAAAAACTGCCTTGAGTTTTCGGGGTAAGCAGATTGATTTCGTCGCATAACACAAAGTGCGCAAAAATCGGTCCTTTGTTAAAAATCAATTCTCCTGTATGCCCAAGAAAGCGGTTGTAACCAAGAATGTCCTGAGGAAGAAGATCAACCGTACATTGAATGCGGCTGAACCCTTCCATCAAATCCTTTCGCGAATCTTCGCCCCGCGTGTTCGGCGGAAGTTCCGGGGACTGCCAGCGGATCGATTGGGCAAGCGCCCGTGCAAGGGACGTTTTCCCGACGCCGTGCGAATCCGCAAGGATTACGTGTCCGCCCGCTATTTGCGCCGCGATAATGTATTCCAGTTTTTTTTCGTCAACGGAAATTAACCGCCTAATATTGTTTATTAAAAGTTCGATTGATTGTTTTACTTGAAGTTCCATACGTTATCGTAAATTAAAAATGCAAAATCAACAAGAGCAGCTTTCTGCTGTTCTGCCTGATACATGTAAACATCGTAACATGAAAAAACTAATAACTGTCAGGGGGAAAAAGGTGTCTGTTTCCCGGATCCATATCATCCCATTTTTTCATATTAATCCTTTTCTTCTCTTATTCAGTGTTTTTTGAAGAAAGAACCTAAAGCAAAAAACGGCATTTTGCAAATGTCTTGAAATGTAAAATTTAGGTAAAATTTAGTCTTGACAAGAAATAAAATAGAATATAGAGGAAATTGCAAAACTTCAGTTTTTTTTGCAAATTCAACCTCTTAAAAATGCGTATTTCACAGCCTTTAGGCGCGAAATCGCATGAGCTTGTGCAAAACTAACCGAGTTTTGCAACAAGCTCTATATATAGATACATCCTGTTTTATTACTTTATTTTGGAGGAAAGACATGAAAAAGACAATGTTACTGAGAATCGTCATGTTTGCGGTTCTGTTGGGCGGAAGCGCCGCAGTGTTCGCGGGGGGAAACAGAGAAAGTTCTGCTTCCTCCGCCGGCGGGTCAAAACAACCAGTGGTCTTAAATCTTTGGACACATGAAGATCCAAACCGGCAGAAAATGGAAGAGCAGTTTGCGAAAGAATACATGGCGGCAAATCCCCATGTTACCATTAATTATTCGGTGTATCCTTCAACCAACATTCAAGACCTTATTCCCGCGGCGTATGCTGCAAGGAATGCTCCTTCAATTTGGAATCTGGAACTGCAAAAGGCCTATCCTATTTTCATGCAGGGACTTTGCGCGCCTATCCCCGTAAAGGAATTGGGTTTTAACAGCGAACAAGATTTGGCGAATACGTATCTGCCGGGTATGCTTGATCCGGTAACGGACGCGGACGGCTCATTGTTCGGTCAGCGGGGAAAAATCTACGGACTTCCGCTGGAAATGGTTAATTTTGCCATATACCTCAACAAAAAAATATTCAGGGATGTGGGGCTTGATCCTGACCGCGATTACCCCAAAACATGGGAAGAAATGATGGCGGTTTCCGAAAAGATCGTCCGCCGGAACGGGGACATTATTACCCGTCGCGGTTTTGATTTCCGCTATCCCGATTATCTCATCTCATGGGTGCCTATGGTTGAACAGCTTGGGGGCCAGGTGGTGAGCGCCGACGGAAAAGAAGCTATTGTCAACGAGGCCGCCTGGGTTAAAGCTCTTACTTACATGCGGGATTGGGGTCCTAACGGCAAAAATCTCGGATCTTCTACGATGACCGCGGCCCGGCGTCAGTTTGATAATGATCAGGATGAAATCGCCATGCATCTTTCCGGTATTTACCAGGAAGCCCGGATGCGGACGGCCAACCCTGATTTCTTCAACAGTGATGATTGGATGGTTATTCCCTACCCTGTTTTTACGGGAGGAAAACATATTTCCAACACCTATTACTTCCAATATTATATGGTTAATTCCCAGATTCCTTTGAATGAACAGATTGAAGCGTGGAAGTTTGTTTTTTATATGTTAAGTCACGGGGATGATTACCTGGAAACCGTAGCGCTTACTCAGCCCACAAAGGCCGTTATGGAAGGCGAGCTTTTCAACAGTATGCCGTACCGCAATGTTTTCCGGGATGAGCTGCAATATGCGCATGTTGTTTACCATTCAGGCTTTAGCTGGAGAATCAATGAGCTTATCGGTACCGCTATTGTGAATGTAATGACTACAAATACGACTCCGGCCCAGGCTTACGCACAGTTGAAACGCGATGCCCAAGCAGTACTCAACGAAAATCAATAAGTAACGAGGAGGAGAGATGTCATGAAGTCTACATTGAAAGGCGGGCTGGAACGGAAACTGGCCCGGTGGGGTTGGTATTTTGTAATCCCTTCAATTATCTTTTTTTCTGTGTTCTCGTTTTATCCAATATTGAATGCTTTTTATATGAGTTTTCATCGGAAAAACATGATATCTCTTCTCCGCCCGGTTTTTATCGGTTTTGATAATTACATAACGGTTCTTAGTTCTCCCAGTTTTTGGAACTCGGTCCGGGCAACGCTTACGTTTACGTTGGGAACATTTATTCCGCTGGTGGTGATAAGTCTTATCCTCGCCAGCTTGATTTCCACGCAGTTAAAACTTGCCCGGTTTTGGCAGCTTATCTTTTACTCTCCCGCGGTGCTGTCTTCGGCAGTAGCCGCGCTCATCTGGATGATCATCTTTCAGCCGACAGGACTTGCGAATCAGATAGTGAATACCGTTTTGCTTCGGGAGGGAGTGGATATGCGCTGGCTTTCCAGTGGGGCGATGGTGCGTTTTTCAACGATAATCGTGTATTTTTGGAAATATATCGGTTATTTTACCATCCTGTTTATCACAGGGCTTTCCAAAATTCCCCAGGGAATTTACGAAGGCGTCCGGGTGGACGGAGCCGGAAGACTGCAAACATTTTTCAAAATAACGCTGCCATTGTTAAAGCCGACGACGGTGATGGTGTCGGTTATGGCTATGCTGCAATGTCTCAAGACCTTTTCGACCCAGTACCTTTTTATTCAGAGCGGCGCTCCCCGTGCCTCTATCGATGTAATAACGCTTAACATTTATTACATGGCTATGAGGGAATACAATGTGGGACGCGCTTCGGTAATGAGTATCTTATTATTTTTGACGATGCTCATCCTTACAATCGTGCAGTTTCGGGTTTCCCGAAGCGATGATATCAGTTATTGAGGGAGGGTTGTATGAAAATTTCAAAATCCCTCTTTTCCAGATCATTGGGGATAGATATTCTTGTTAAACTGTCATTGGCTGTAGTGTCGGCGTTGGTATTATTGCCGCTCTTTTTTATGTTGAGCGCCGCTTTTATGCCGGCAATCGAGATTGTCCGTATGCCTTACCGTTGGATCGCGTCCCGGATAGAGTGGTCCAATTTTTATAAGGCAATAGCGGGGAACGACGGGAATTTTGTTTTTATCCGCAACGTGATGAATTCCCTTATTGTTTCGGTGACGGTTTCTGTCTGCACGGTGATTCTTTCTTCAATTACCGGCTACGGACTTGCCAAATTCCGGTTTAAGGGACGGAATATCGTTTTTTTAAGCATCATGATGACTATGATGATACCCTTTGAAACCATTATGGTTCCGCTTTACATGGTGGTACTGAATTTGGGTTTACAGAATACCTACCTGGGTCTTATCGTTCCCTTTTTGATGAACGCGTTTGGGGTATTTATGATGCGCCAATATCTGCAAACCTTTCCCGGAGATATGCTTGACGCCGCCCGGATAGACGGATGTACCGAGCCGAAAATTTTCGTAAATATGGTGCTGGTGAATTCCGGTCCCGCGCTCGCAAGTCTCGCGATTCTTACGTTCCGGCAGCAGTGGGACAATTTGATGTGGCCTCTCATGGTAGCTCAGGAGAAGCGTCTCAAAACGATTCCCACCTACATTGTTAGTTTTGCGGAAGAAAAGTTCGCGGATGAAGGCGCAATGATGGCGGTTGCCCTCTTGGCAAGCATTCCGGTAATCATTCTGTTTGTAACCCTTTCAAAATACTTTGTAGGCGGTTCTTCGGTATACACTGCCGGAAAAGAATAAGACACAAAGTATAGATCGCTGGTTTTTGAGGGGAGCTTGTCTCCCCTCTTGAGAACATTGGAAGCTGTCAGCGTTTTTTTCTCCTAATATTGAACAGATGGCTTATTCGGTTTATAAATAGTCATGGATAAAATAGTGGTTAAATTCGGCGGGTCAAATCTGAAAACGCTTGCCGATATAAAGCGGTCCGCCAAAGTAGTAAAAGCATATAACCAGCATATTATTGTGGTAGTATCCGCGTTTTACGGAATTACCAATACGATAAGCGAAGCAATCGGTGAAGCCATCTTGTTTCCGGAAGAAGCCGGGAAGATTATGCAGCGCATCCGTTCTATTCACTTTGAAACTGCGGACGCCTGTGCCGCGGGTGCCGATGAAAAAAAATCCCTTCTTGAAATAATCGATGTGCGTCTCAAAGAATTGGAGCGGCTGCTCAAAGGCATTCATTATATCGGCGCGGTCCCGGATTTTACGCGGGATAAAATCCTGAGTTACGGCGAAAGACTGGCGGCTCCGGTGGTCGCGGCGCTTCTCCGTTCGGAAGGCATCGCCGCGCGTGAAATGCTGCCGGAAAATATCGGGCTTATAACGGACGGAAAATACGGAAACGCGACCGCGGACCTTGCCGCTTCCGCGCCGCTTTTAAAAGCGTCCCTCACCTTTCAGGAGACCGCGGTGGTTCCCGGTTTTTACGGAACCGCGAAAGACGGAAGATGCGCCATTTTCGGGCGCGGCGGTTCGGATTACACGGCCGCGGTAATTGCCCGCTGTACCGGGGCATCAAGCTTCGATCTCTGGAAAGATGTTGACGGCTTTTTATCTTCCGATCCCCGCGTCGTTCCGGAATCAAAAACGATTCCGTTTTTGAGCTACGCGGAAGCGGCGGAACTCGCTTATTTTGGCGCAAAAGTGCTGCATCCCCGGACGGTGGAACCGCTTGAGGACGCGGGCATCCCTATCAGGGTGATGAATGTTGAAAAATTTAACGGAACGATTGAGCCTTATACGGAAGTTGCTCAAGACCGGGGCATAACGGAAGCAAAAGACGCGGTGATAAAAAGCGTGGCGTCGTCGGAAGATTTGGGGATTCTTCAGATTGAAGGGCCGGGAGTGGGTTCCCGTCCCGGCATTCTTGCCTGGGCTGCCGGGCGGCTCGACGCGGCGGCGGTGAACATTTCGAGTGTCATTACGGCGCAGACCTGCATCAATCTTATTTTTAAAAAGGATGATCTCGCCAAGGCGCTTGCGGTACTCAAGGCCGATGTCGTGGGCGGGGTCATTGCCGTGGAAGCCGTCGAAGATTGTTCGATGATTGCGGCAGTCGGCAGCGGGATTCGGGATTCTATAGGAGCCGGGGCTTCGATGCTGCAAGCCCTCGCGGATGAACATATCAATGTTGTGTTAGCCCAGGCAGGCGCAAGTCCCGTGGCAATGTATGTCCTGGTCAAAAATCGGGACAGGGAAAACGCGGTAAGGGCAATCCATAGCATGACAAGGGAGGACTCATGGGAGAAATAAAAAAGAGCTGGGATGAAATAAACCGGAAGATAGCTCAAGGTTCCGCTGTGGTTATTACCGCGGAGGAAGCGGCGGCGATGTCAAAGGAATCAAGTCCCGCGGATATCGCCAAAAAAGTTGATGTCGTTACCACGGGGACTTTTGGCGCGATGTGCAGTTCCGGCGTGTTTATCAACTTTGGGCATCCGGAGCCGCCCATCAGAATGGAAAAGCTTACGCTCGACGGCGTTCCGGTTTTTGGAGGAATCGCCGCGGTGGATGCGTATATCGGCGCAACCGAAACGCATCCCGATATTCCCGATTTCGGCGGAGCCCATCTTATCGAAAAACTCATTTCCGGCGGATCGCTTTTTCTCAAAGCCCAGGGCAAAGGCACCGACTGTTATCCGCGCAAGGAGATCGAAACTTTTATCCACAAAGATGCCGTAAATGAAATGATTATGTGCAACCCCCGGAACGCGTATCAGAATTATCCCGCGGCGGTGAATTCTACGCATAAAACCTTGTACACATACATGGGAACCCTGCTGCCTTCTTGTTTGAATATAAATTATTCGACATCGGGATGTTTGTCTCCTTTGCTGAACGATCCTTTTTTCAGAACGATAGGAACCGGAACGCCGGTGTTTTTCGGCGGAGCTGTCGGTTCTGTCGGATGGAACGGAACCCAGTTCAATACGGAAAAACCGAGGAACCCTGCGGGCATTCCGCTTTCCAACGCGGGAACGCTCATGCTGATTGGAAACGCCAAGGAAATGAGCCCCGAATGGGTAAGGGCCGCGTATTACTACAAATACGGCACTACTTTGTACATCGGCATCGGTTTCGCGATTCCGGTTCTTGACGAGGATATGGCAAAGCATGTTTCTGTCAGGAACGATCAAATTGAAACGACCGTCTGCGATTACGGTCTCCCCGGACATCCGGGGATTAGTACGGCAAATTACGAGGAACTTATGTCCGGCACCTTTGCGTTAAACGGCAGGAACGTAAAAACCGCGCCGCTTTCCAGTTACCGTAAGGCAAGAATTTTGGCGGAAGAATTGAAACAGCGGGTAATCTCCGGGGCTTTTCCCTTGTCGCCGCCGGTTTGTCCTCTGCCGGAACATTCTACGGTAAAGGGATTGAATATTCGTTCCCAGGCCCTGGGGGAGGAGCATAAATAATGGCTGAAAAATATGTATTAGGTTACAGCTCCGGCACCGTATCCGAACCCGTCTTATGGAAGCTGATTAAAGACTTTAACATCCAGGTAAATATTCTCAAGGCGTCGATTTCGCCCGGTTTGGAAGGAAGCCTCCTTGTGGAACTCCATGCCGAACAAGAACCCGGTGATTTGGAAAAAGCGCTCGCCTGGCTCGACTCTATCGGGGTGAGCTGTGTCAGCGTCGCGAAACGCCTCAGCTGGAACGAAGAAAAATGCGCGGACTGCGGCGCTTGTACGGGCATTTGTTTTTCCAGCGTCCTTACCCTGGACAGGGAAACCTGGAAACTCCAGGTTGATAAAGACAAATGTGTAGCCTGCGGCAACTGCGTGAAAGCCTGTCCCTTTGGATGCTTCACACTCGATTTCGGAGAATAAGGGCTTGCCCGAAGCCTCTGTTCGCGGACAGCGATAATGTACCAAAATCGATTTTACCGCGATACCTTTGATACCCGGCGCTTCCATCCGCTTTCTATTCATGACGGCGAATCCGATATATGGATAGGATGGAACCGCCGCCGGGACATTCCTGATCCTTCCGCTGTCAAAACCGCCGCCGAACATATTCTTGCCGGGTTACGGAACATCATTCTCGATTATGCCCGCGGGCGTCCCGGCTTTCTTGAAAGCCTGGAACCGCTTGCTGAAGACCGAAACGCCCCTGCCGTCATTTGTTCCATGATAAAGGCGGCGGAAGCTGCCGGAGTCGGGCCCATGGCTTCCGTCGCCGGAGTCCTTGCGGAATATCTGGGACGGGCCCTCGACACACAATTTTGTTTTGATGAAATTATCGTGGAAAACGGCGGCGATTTCTGGATAAAGATTGAATCACCGCTGTCGGTTGGAATCTATGCCGGTTTGTCTTCCATGTCTGGAACAATTGCCGTTGTTTTAAACGCGGAAGACAGCCCCCTAGGACTCGCCTGTTCTTCCGGCACCGTAGGCCCATCGTTAAGTTACGGCAAAGCTGACGCGGCCCTCGTTGTCGCAAAAGACGCCGCCGCCGCGGACAGCTGGGCAACCGCTCTTGGGAATCGAGTCAAAAGCACATACGATGTGACCGAAGCTCTCTCCTGGCTTTTGGAAGACGCGGGCAAAATCGTTCCCGATATTTCCCTTAAACCGCTTGGAGCCTTAATCATCCTTGGAGATACTGTTGCCGCGCAGGGGCGTATCACTTTGGGACCGGGACAAAAGTGAAAATTTTACCAAAATATGGTAATATACTATCCCATTCTCGTTCCTCCGAGGATTAATCCATTTACAAAAGAGAGCCCTTCTCTTCTTGCAAAGCTGGACAGTACGCTTGGATCAATTTTTTCATACGGTTTCAGGTCGTTGTTATTGGAATCCATATTTTCCATAACGAGACTTTCCATTTCCTGCAAACCCGGATTCCCATTCTGTGCAGGATGCAATTTAGCTGGTTTTTTCATATTGTTTCCTTTTCTCCTTGTTGAAGTGTTATTGTTAAGAGCAAGGGCAGATGATCGCTTATACCCCTGCCGGTCCGGGGATTATAAGCGGAAGGATTTCCGGCTTCTGTTGCAAAGGGAGGCGTATTCACAATCCTGCCGGACGCGATATCCCAGCCCAATCCGTCATAAAGACTGGGTCTTAGAAGGAAATGGTCAATCGTTTCCCAATTGCTCCGGTAAACATAAGAACCTTTTTGAAGTTCATTGCCCCAAAGCGTGTAAAAAAGATTATGGGGAACATCGAAATGGATTGCCTCTTGATGTTTTTTTCCGGTAACAACAAGAAAATTCCGGACCGCGGGGAACGATTGTGCTTTTTCCGTAACCGTGTCTGTCAGAGCCGCTGCTTCCGGATCATCGGGAAGCAGCGCTGTGATGGAATTTCCTCCCGTCCGGTAAAATTCATCATAATTTTCGTTTAAATCGCCCATAATAATAATAGGGATGCCGGGGTTTTCTTGTTCCAATTCTGTCACTCTGCGGAGGGCAAGCATGGCAGAGGCCCGCCTTTGTAATTCGGTTTTCTCAGGATCGCCCAGTTTTGATTTCCAGTGACAGACAAAAAGGACTACAGGCCGATCTTCAACAGAAAGATGAATTTCCGCCATCGGACGCGGATTTATTTCTCCGTCACAAATAATGGAATGTGACTTTGTTATCGTAAAGGGATATTTGCTTATAATGCCGATTCCCAAAGCTCCGCCGGCATTTCCTGTAAAAAAAGTCCATCGGTATCCCTTTTTCGCGAGCGAAGAAGAAAGCATATCTTCCAGAATCTCCGCGTTTTCAATTTCCAGAAATCCAATAACATCGGGATTTTCCGGAATTTCCGTTATTCCCCTGGTAATACTGTTCAGCCGCGCCCGGTATTTTTCTTGGGACCATCCTTTTGAAACAAGATATTCATCGTACTCGTTTCCCTGATCTTTGCCGTCAAAAAGGGCCTGCACATTCCAGGAAAGAACGGTAATGCTTTTTTGCGCGTTTTCAGCTTTATCATCATTTTTGAAGAATGAATTACAGCCGCAGACAAACAAAACCGACAATATCAGCAAGTATCGGCATAACAGAGCCGGACGGATTTTTTTCATCTCATGAACCTCCGGCTTATATAAGGCATTGATACGGTTTTTGCTTGGTAATTTTGTAGAATATTTGTGTTTTTTTGATATATAATTAAATAAGATGCGTATTGCATATATGCGGCTGACAAAAATCGTATAAAATATTGGCATTGAAAAACGCTTTAACATGGTGTTTTATCCTGAAACCGTAATTTTTTGTTATGATCGTTGTTTTTCATATTGTTTGGAGGATATATGTTCCGGAATACATTATCGGTATTGCTGTTATCAGCGGTGTTGTTGCTTGGCTTGGTTTTTGATGCGTACAGCGAACCTTCGTCCGGAGCGGATGCGGTGATGGATTTATACACACCGGCGCTAAACGGAAACGGCGCTTTTTCCACATCGCAGGGAGGCGCTCCGGTAAGTGCGGTGAATCCGGCTCAAAGCGGCGCGGCTCAATTAATGGTCTTCGATTTGGGCTATCTTTTGCTTCCGGGATTTGGCCGCTCTGGCGCGGAATCAGGCTTTGGGCATCACGCGGAATTGGGAGCCCTTATTCCTACAAAATACGCTGTTTTCGGCGGATCGTTACGGTTTTTATCAAGTCCTTTTAACGCGTTTCCCGTAGGAACCGCTTTCAGCGGAAATCTGAACGCGTCAAAGGAATTGTATCCCGGTATGAATATTGGGGCGGGACTTAATTTTGGGTTTGGGGATGATTGGACCCTTTCCGCCGATCTTGGATTCCGGTATAACATGGGGAAACTGGCTTTTATGGACGATTTCACCTGGGCTGTCGTATTAAGAGGCCTCGGAAAAAGCTGGACACCAACCGCTTTCACGCTTGTCGGCGGCGTGTCGTTTGATTTCCTCCGGCTCCCGGGGGCGGAAGGTAAACCCGACGCGTTAAGGCTTGGTTTGTCCGCGGATTTAGGAGTTCCTGGTTTTACTAATTTTACTGGAAAAATTGGACTTAATGCGGATATTGCTCAATTCGTGACGATTTCACTATCGACCGGGTTCAATGTCCGTGAAATAATCGATGGAAACGCCGCGTCCGCAATTCCGTCTATCGGAGTGACCTTTCATCTTGCAACGAAAAAAAATACCGATCCCGCTTCTATCGGTGTATTGAACCGGGACGGAAATATGGCCATATCCGCTTCGGCGCGGCCTTTATACGGCAATATTTGGGCTATGGGAACGGGACTTTCCTGGACAGTAGGCGTTCCCGATAATAAAGCTCCGGAAATTTCTTTGATTTATCCCGATACTCTATGGATTTCCCCCAATAATGACGGCAAAGCAGACGATATAGAATTCCCCATTTCCATTGTTGATCAACGGTATGTTACGGAATGGAAACTGGAAATTCAGGATGATACGGGAAATATCGTAAAAACATACCGGAACAAAGAACTTCGCCCTGAAACTCAAGGCGTCCGGAATATATTTGACCGGTTTACGGCGGTGAAGGCCCAGGTTGAAATCCCGGAAACCCTGCGCTGGGACGGAACGCTTGAAACAGGAGGAACGGCTCCTGACGGAAGGTATTTCTTTACGCTTTCAGCTATGGATGATAACGGAAACGGGGCATCTTCTCCCCGCTATGAAGTCATGATAGATAATACGCATCCGCTTATCGAGATAACCGCGTTAAACGAATCGGAGCGGCTCTTTTCTCCTGACGGGGACGGAAACAAGGATGTGTTGATGATCAGCCAAACCGGTTCCGCCGAAGATTTTTGGGACGCGGGATTCTACAACGATGCCGGAATCAAGGTAAAAAGTTTCGATGTAACAGCCGGCGAAGTGCGGAATTTAACGTGGGACGGCACGGACAACGAAGGGAGAATCGTTCCCGACGGGATTTATACGTATAAGGTTTTTTCCGTTGATAAAGCAATGAACGCCGTGAACGCTGATGTTGCAAATATCATCATTAATACCATTCAGCCTGCCGTCAGTCTGCCGATTGATGACGCGTATTTTTCGCCGAATAATAACGGCGTTAAGGATGTGATGATTCTGCGTCCCGGCGTTCCTGTAACGGAAGGCATTACCCAATGGACTGCCGGAATAATAGATACAAACGGAAGAACCCGCAGAACCTACCGGGGTACTCTCCCGGTACCGGAAGAAATCCGGTTTGACGGAAACGATGACGCGGGCACTCTGCTAAGTGAAGGTTCTTACCACGGAACGCTGACCGTTTCCTATAGAAACGGATATATCTCCGAAGCATCATCTCCAGTCTTCACGTTAGATATTACGCCGCCCTCCGCCGGTGTCCGGATGGAGTACAACGCGTTTTCTCCCAATAACGACGGCAAGCAGGATGAAATGATTTTTGCTCAGACCGCTTCCAACGAAATTCTCTGGACCGGAGAAATCCGCAGGCAGGATTCGGATAGTGAAAATGCCGTGGTGAAAACGTTTAAGTTTTCCGGAATGCCTTCCGCAAGGCTTACCTGGGACGGCCGCAATGATGAAGGCGGGCTTAGCGCAGACGGGAATTATGTGTATCAGGTTTTCTCCACCGACCAGGCGGGGAACAACGGTTCCTCTGTTCCTGTTGCTTTTAACCTAAGTACCGCGGATACGCCGATATTGCTGACAACTGACAAACTGGCATTTTCTCCAAATGGAGACCGTATAAAAGACGTTGTTGTCTTTATGCCCCTGCTTCAAAGCAGAGAAGGAATCGCCGAATATATTCTGGAGATTCTTGACCCGCAGGGATCACCGGTAAGAACCTTTAGAGGACGCGCTGATGTACCCGCAACAATTATCTGGGATGGAACAAATGACGCGAGAGCTTCCGTTCCTGATAACAACTATACAGCCAGAATAATGGTTACCTATACCGCGGGAAATCAGCCTGTAGCGTATTCACAGGCCGTTACATTGGACACTACAGATCCCCATGCGGAACTTTCTGTTCCTTACGTAGTCTTCTCTCCCAACGGGGACGGCAATCGGGACGAACAGATATTCAATATTACAACTATAGGAACTGACACATGGGAAGCGGCTCTTCTTGACGAAAACGGAAACACCATTCAGACTTGGGAGTGGAACAGCAGCGCACCGGCGCTTCGCTGGGACGGCAAAGATCAGGCGGGAAATCCCATGCCTGACGGAAATTATAGTTTCACGCTTCAATCAATAGATGACGCGGGCAATAGTTACAACGAAGATATACAGAATATCGTGCTGGACGCGAGAATTCCAAGAGCGTTCCTAACCGTGTCGGCTGCCTCTTTTGCTCCAAAAGACGGTAATGATGATACGGTAAGATTTGCCATCATCCTTGACCCAAAGGACGGTATGAGTAATTGGAAACTCGATATAAAAGATATACGCGGAACGGTGATACGGCAATTCCCCGCGCAGAATGAAACAAGCGCCGTCATTCCTGATTCTATAGCATGGGACGGTAAAGATGCCGCGGGAATCGTTAGGGAAGGCGCGTACACAGCCCAGCTCAGCGTGAACTATGAAAAAGGCGACAGTGTGGATGTTTCCGCGGGGCCTGTTACCATAGATATTTCCGGTCCCGAATTGAGCTTTACGACTTCACCAGAATATTTCAGTCCCGATAATGACGGCGCGGAAGATGATCTGTTTATCTCTCTGTCCGCCGTTGATGTGTCTCCCATTAGCAGCTGGGCTTTTGAAATCACAGAACCGCGGCCTCCGTATAATTCGTTCTATAAGATAGAAGGAAAAGGCGTTCCCAGTGAAAGACTTACATGGAACGGCAGAAGCAATACCGGCGAACTGGTTCAGGCCGCTACGGATTATCCTGTTACCTTTAGTGCCGTTGATGATTTAGGCAACACAAGCAGTGTTACAGGCGTGATCGGCGTGGACGTTCTTGTTATCCGTGACGGAGACGTTCTTCGTATCAATGTTCCATCGATTGTTTTCCGGGAGAACGCGGCGGATTTCCTGAACATTCCCCGGGAAAATTATGATAACAATATCCGTGTGCTGCGGCGTATCGCGGAAATCCTCAATAAGTTTAGGGATTACAAAGTACAAGTTGAAGGCCACGCAAATCCGGTTACGAGAACCGTTGCGGAAGAAACGGAGGAACTCCAGCCTTTAAGCGAGGCCAGAGCCCGCGCGGTTGTTGATATGCTGGTCGAATACGGCGTTGCCAGAAACCGTTTGACATCTATGGGCATGGGAGGAACCCGTCCCGTGGTTCAATGGGAAGATCATGATAACTGGTGGAAAAACCGAAGGGTCGAGTTTATTTTGATTAAGTAGCAGCAGACATATAGCAAGTAATAGTCATAAGCAACGGGCAAAGGTAATATTACGTTTTTTGTTTCCTTTTGCTCGTTGCTGACTGCTCTTTGTTAATTGTTGAAGAATTCGGCATAACTCCTGGTTTTAAAACACCTTCGGATATCTGTTAAATTTTTCCCCGCTTTTCCCGTCCCCCAATTGTCAGGAATTCCTCTGTGCGGTATGATGAAGTCATGGACCAGAAAGAAATGAAAGCTCTTGCGGGCAGGACCGCCGTGGAACGGCTTGTAAAAAACGGGATGAAGCTGGGACTCGGAACGGGATCAACCGCTATTCCGGCGGTGAGCCATGTCGGTCTGCTTATTCAGCAAGGGAAACTTTCCGGCATAAAGGCCGTGGCGACCAGTTTTCAAACCACTATGGAATGCGAGAAATGGGGCATTCCTCTTTACACGCTCAATGCAAAAGAGATCGACGGGAAACTTGATCTTACCATTGACGGGGCCGATGAAGTTGATCCCCGGAAGTTTTGCATCAAAGGCGGCGGCGGCGCGCTTCTTCTGGAAAAGATCATTGCTTACGCGTCTGCTTCTTATGCTATCGTAGTAGATGACTCAAAGCTCGTGGAACATCTGGCGTTGAAGTTTCCCCTTCCCATAGAAGTGATTCCCGCGGCGAGAGTTACGGCTGCAAAAACGTTATCATCGATGGGGGCGGAAGTAACTGTCCGGGAAGCGCTGCGCAAGGCCGGTCCTGTTATAACAGATAATGGTAATATATTACTTGATGTTCTTTTTAAAGAACCGGTTGATCCGTCAATTCTGGAAGCCGAATTGAATTGTAATTCCCGGCGTTGTGGAAAACGGATTTTTCACCCGGCTTCCGCCGTCGGTGTTTATTGGTCATTCGGACGGATCGGTAGAAATCAGATAAGCTCTAAGGAAAACAGGAACAACATGGCTGTTGAAAAACACATCAATTTTTTTGAACTGGAAAAGGCTTGTGAAAAACCAGGCTGCCCCCTCTGCCGGATTATCGCGGACCGCGCCGAACGCTATATCGATAACATGCTTTTTGAACATGTCGCGGACCGCGGCTTTCGTGCTTTGCACCGCAGCGCCGGAGGATTCTGCGCCGAGCATTCAAAAAATCTTGTATCATTCAGGGACGGTCTTGCCGTCGCTATTTTAGGCCGTGATATTCTTGAAGACCGCATCGATCATTTTAAAAAACATAAGCCGTGGAAACCCAAAGGGCAATGTCCTGTCTGCATCGAAAGGGACAGAATCGAAAAAGAATACTGCGGCTTTCTTATAGAAGCAAAAGACAACAGCAAAGAAGCCGAAGAATTAAAAAGATATTTTCTTGCGTCTGCCGGTTTGTGCGCGCCGCATTACGCGAGGCTTTTACAGGAATCAAAAAATATTCCGTCATGGCTGAAAAAATTTCAGGAAGAAAAGTTCAGCACACTTTTGGAGCGGACGAGTCAGTTTATAGAATTGTCGGCGTATGGAAGACAAGAAGAATTCGCGAAACTTTCGGAAGAAGATAAAATTGTTTGGAAAGAACTTGCAATCGCGCTGCGCGGAAACGCGGATAGAAATATCTAGAGGAATGATCAGTGAGAATGAGTAAAAAATATGTTGGAATCTGTATATGCTTGTGTTCTTTCTCATTTGTCCTCTGTGCACAGGAACATCAAGTTTTATCTTTTGCTCATAGGGTTACTATTGGAAATTATCATTCATTTTGGGAAGATGATATCGGCGTAATAGAAGCAGGATATGATTTTGTTTTTAATTTTCCCTATCTCACACCAGATTATAATCTCTTGGATTTTGGCATAGGCTTAAGCGGATTATTCGCGTTTGATAAACTCGGTAATCCGCGTCAACCTGTTGCGGGGTTTAGCCTTAATGGAAGCATGAGAATGTACACACCGGCAATAAGAAAAGCCCGTTTGTTTCTTGAAGGAATGATGAGTTTTGTAACATACACAAAAGCGTTTCCCCAAAATGGAACAATGATAAACGGCGGCTGGCATTTGGGCGGCGGAATAGAATACAACACAGAAGACACCACAAAATTATTTGCAAAAGTATTATGGTTTCACACTTCTAATAACGATGTTTATGGAAGAGCCAGAAACCCATCATTAAATGCTGTCGGCATTGCCGCGGGAATACAATTATGAACATAATCGAAATAGTAAATCATTATAAAAATAATTGTTTTTGGTTTTTCGTGCCGGTAATTATTTTCAATATCTTTATTACAAAACATCTCCCGGAATTTTATTTGAAAAATATTCCTCATCCCATAGTTATCATAGAAATGATTGTAAGAATGATCACTATTTTATTTTCCGCGATAATGATGATAAGCCTTGATAACAAAACAGGTAACATAGGACTTGTTGTATATATTATCGGAGTCTTAATATATTTCGTTTCGTATATTATAGTGATAAAAGTGCCGATAGTTTCATTTCATAATAATTTGTTTATCATATTGGCCCCTTATTGGACATCTATTGTATGGCTGATTGGTATTGGCTTATTGGGGAATAAACTTTTTATAAGTATGCTGTATCATTATATGGTATATATTACATTGTCAATTGTATTTGTAATAATACATAGTTTTCACGGATATATTTGTTACAATGCAAAATAACAATAAAATCATGTTTTAGATTACATCGACAATACATCTGCTACAAGCTGCGGGGCTTTTTCTATAACTTTAAGATATGCCCTTGCCGCCGGATCAGGCTGACGCTTGCCTTGTTCCCAATTACGGACAGCAAAAACGGACAAACCAAAACGGTTAGCAAAAGCGGCTTGAGAAAGTCCCATACGCTCACGGATAGATTTAACATTGATCTTTTCAGGAATGTGAATGCGGTACGAATTTTCAGGCATTTCACCTTTGGATATTGCAACAGCTTCTTTCATGCTTTCAACAATACGGTTTGTTTTCATGTTTTCTTCCCCTTCGGCTTGTAGGTATCTTTCAACATACTGGTCAACTTCTTTAATTCATTCCTTTCTGCTTTTGTTACATTTGCCTTTTCATTTTTTGCAAAAATATTGAGGGCAAAGAGCGGAATCTCGTTTGAATGATAATAGTAAATAACTCTAAAGCCTTTGCTTTTCCCTTCGTATTCTCTTGCCCACCTGAACTTACGGATACCGCCGGTTCCAACTATCACATCACCGGCTTTAGGATTACAGGCAAGAAAAGCAACCAAAGCTTCACGTTCGTCATCATCAAGCAGACCTTTACAATCGCGAAGAAAAGACGGCGTTTCTATTACAATAATTGGCTCTGGCATATCTATAATAAAGTGTAAGCCATTGGCTTAATCGCGTCAATAAGCCCGTGGATATTTTCACCTAATTTTTTTCTTCTTAACAATTAATATACAAGCATTTTCAGGCTCTGAATACATTTATTTTAAAAAAATAATTCTTTTTGGTTTTTTGTACCGATAATTATTTTTAATTTTATCATTACAAAACATCTTATGGAATTTTATTTCAATACTATTCATCATCCTATCGTTGTGATAGAAATAATACATAGTTGAGCTTGTTGCAAAACTCGGTTAGTTTTGTACAAGCTCATGCGATTTCGCGCCTCAAGGCTGTGAAATACGCATTTTTAAGAGGCTGAAATTGCAAAAACTGAAGTTTTGCAATTTCCTCGGTTTTCACGGATATATTTGTTACAATGCAAAATGAAAGAGGAGATAACATGTCGGAACAGGTAAAGGAAATTGCGGCGCGGGTAAAAGTGCTGCGGGAAATTGAAGATATTTCCGCGGAAACGCTGGCCGAAGAATTGGGATTTAACATCGATGAATATCTTGATTGGGAAGAAGGAAAAAAAGATTTTCCGCTGGGTTCTCTTGTTGAGATTGCAAATCGATTTAAGGTTGATCTTGCGGAACTTGTCAGCGGGAATTCGGCGAAACTGAAAACCTACAGTTTGAGCCGCGCGGGAAAAGCCCCGGAAGTCCGGCGCAGAACCGCCTACACCTATTGGAATTTGGCGTATACCTTTTCTCATAAAAAAGCGGAGCCTTTCCTCGTTGAAGCCGATCCTGAAAATGAATCGAAGCCCCTCAGCCTCAGTACACACCCGGGGCAGGAGTTTGATTATGTTTTGGAAGGGCGGCTCTTGATCAGTGTCGGCGGCCGCGAAATGGAACTGGAAGCGGGCGACAGCATTTATTACGATTCCGGGGAACCTCATGGGATGAAAGCCCTCGGAGGAAAGCCCGCCCGTTTTCTTGCAATAATTCTATAGGAGAAGTTTATTACCATGATACTAGAACGTTTTTTATCCCGGACTCAATTTGATTCTTATGATGATTTTTATAACAATTTTTCTTTGACCACTCCATCCGAATTTAATTTTGCTTTTGATGTGGTCGATGAATTGGCAAAAGCAAAGCCCTTAGACCGAGCGCTTGTATGGTGCGACGAAAAAGGCGCGGAAGCCTGTTTCACTTTCGGCGATATGAAAAAAATGTCGGACGCCGCCGCTAATGTTTTTGCGGAAGCCGGAATCAAGAAAGGCGATCCTGTGATGCTTATCTTAAAACGGCGTTACGAATACTGGCCGCTCCTTTTGGCGCTGCACAAACTCGGCGCCATTGCGATTCCCGCAACGCATCTTCTTACATCGAAGGATATTGTATACCGGTGTCAGGCCGCGGATATTGCGGGCATTGTTTGCGTTGATGAACAAAATGTTTTGTTCCATGTTGATGAAGCGGAAACAAAAATGAAAGCGGAAGGCAAATGCCCGCTCCGCTTTAAAGCCTTTGTCCGTTCGGTACACACCGATAAAAATCTTGATATCGCGGGTGAGGCGGAAAAAGCATTGAAAACTGAAACGCGCTGGCAGGATTTTAACGCGAAGATGGAAAGTGCGTCAACTTTATTTGAAAGACCTTCCGGGGAAGACGCTCCAAAGAATAACGACATCATGCTTTTGTATTTCACTTCGGGAACTACCGGAATGCCCAAGATGGTAAGCCATGATTTTGTTTATCCTTTGGGACATATCATCACCGCCCGGTATTGGCAGAACATCGAGAGCGGCGGACTTCACTTAACGGTTGCGGACACCGGATGGGCGAAGGCTGCATGGGGAAAGATATACGGTCAGTGGATTTGTGAAGCCGCCATTTTTGTATACGACTACGACCGCTTCGATCCTCCCGCGATGTTGGACATCATCTCGAAATACAAGATACATACGTTCTGCGCGCCGCCGACGATTTACCGGTTCTTCATAAAAGAAGATTTGACAAAGTACGATTTCAGTTCTCTCAAATATTGCTGCGTCGCGGGAGAGCCTTTGAACCCGGAAATCTATGAGCAATTCAAAGCCGCCACAGGGATAAAATTGATGGAAGGTTATGGACAAACCGAATTGACAATAACCTTGGCGGTGTATCCCTGGATGACGCCCAAGCCCGGTTCTATGGGAAAGCCATCCCCCGGCTATGATATTGATGTGATTCGGGAAGACGGCAGTCCCTGCGATATGGGCGAAGAAGGACAGGTGATCATTCGGACAGATAAACGGAAACCCGCCGGAATGTTCGGAGGATACTACCGGGATGCGGAGCTGACCAACAGTGTATTCCATGATGATGCGTACTACACCGGAGATATGGCTTGGCGTGATGAAGACGGGTTCTATTGGTTTGTAGGCCGCTCCGATGATGTCATTAAAAGTTCCGGTTACAGAATCGGCCCTTTTGAAGTCGAAAGCGCGCTCCTGGAACATCCTTCCGTTTTGGAATGTGCCGTAACCGGCGTCCCCGACCCTGACCGGGGAACCGTAGTCAAAGCGACCGTTATTCTCGCAAAAGGATTTACCGCGAGCGATGAGCTGAAAAAAGAACTGCAAGATCATGTAAAGAAAACGACCGCTCCGTATAAGTACCCCAGAATTGTGGAGTTTGTAACGGAACTCCCCAAAACCATCAGCGGAAAAATCCGCCGGGTGCAAATCCGGGAGGAAGATTCAAAGAGTTAAGCGGGCAGACAATTTTGAACTGTTGTATCTAAGCGCGTTTTTTCCAATAACGAAGAAGCAATAATTGGCGGGATGAAGTACCTGCGGGTTATTGCTTCTTCTGCGTTACCAATTATAAAGTATCTATCTCCTGAATGCTTAATCCTGTTGCCTGCGAAATTTGTTCTGCCGGTATTCCTATATCTTTAAGATTTTTCGCCACTTCAGCCTTGCCCTCAGCTTTACCTTCAGCTTTACCTTCAGCTTTGCCTTTTAACTCCGCTGTGTACAACTGACTTTTGTAATCCATTTCATCATATTTCATTTGTTCATATTCTTTCTTTTGTTCAGGAGTCATTTTCAGAATATCCAGTCTCTCCCCCGCTTCCTGAATGCCTGCCGCGGTAAAGTCAGTCCGAACCTTCGATGTCTTCAGTGTGTACACCCATTCGTCAAACTTACTTCGTATCTGCTCATCAAACTTTCCGGGAAGTATCAAATAGTATTCGGGATGAAGATCATTCGCGGGTTCCGGCGGATTTAAGTTCTGCGAAAAAGGTATCGACTCATCAAAATGAATGCCGGTGAACGCGGACAGGTTCGCGCGGAACACATATTCCTTTTTTGCTCCCATGTTAAAGTAAGCGATGTTGATTGAATATACTTTTTTGATGTTGTACTTTTCACCTCTTGAAACCTGTTCGACAACGGCTTTGCACGCATTGAACAAAATCTTTCCTAAAAAATCAACTTGATCAAAAAACTGGATTTCAAAGACGGCAATTTCACCATCGTTGATTTTTGCTTTTAAATCAATTCGATTGGTTTTCTCAAGAGGGCTTTCAATGTTCGACTCACTTTCGATAATTTCTTCTACCGCAACTTGTTTGTTTAAAAGTTCGCTTAAAAAACCGTTCAAGACAGAAAAGTTTGCTTTATCGCGCAAAATGTTTTTTATCGCATAATCAAACGAAATGATTGTCCGTTCCATCGATTCCTCCTTTTCTCTTTTGTTGTCCTCTTTTTTATTATAACACTTTCTGCAAGAATTCTCTTGTTCTGGGGTTTTGAGGATTCCGAAAAATTTGATCCGGCGGGCCTTCTTCGGCGATAAGGCCATCATCCATAAAGAGAATCCTCTTCCCCACATCTTTGGCGAAACGCATTTCATGTGTAACAACGATCATCGTCATGCCTTCGGCGGCCAAATCTTTCATGACTTCCAGAACTTCGCCGACCATTTCAGGATCGAGCGCGCTTGTAGGTTCGTCAAAGAGCATGACATCGGGCTGCATGGCAAGGGCGCGCACAATGGCGATCCGCTGTTTCTGTCCGCCGGAAAGCTGTTCGGGATACGCGCCGCGTTTTTCTTCAAGGCCGACCCGCTTCAGTAAAGCCATCGCCCTCGACTCCGCTTCTTCTTTTGAAAGCGGCAGCAGTTTTCGCGGCGCGAGCGTGATATTCTCGATAATCGATTTGTGGGGAAAAAGATTAAACAACTGGAAGACCATCCCCATTTTCCGCCGGTGCAGATCGAGGTTGTGTTTTTCTTTCGTAATATCGATGCCTTCAAAAATGATGTTTCCGCCGCTTGGAACTTCAAGCAGATTGAGGCATCGAAGGAAGGTGCTTTTCCCCGAACCGGAAGGCCCGATGATGACGGCGACTTCTCCTTTGGAAAAAGAAGTTGTTATTCCCCGGAGGACTTTGAGCTTTCCAAAATTCTTTTGGAGATCGACAGTCTGTATAAGAGATTGATTATCGTTCGCTGACATGCATCCTCCGCTCGATGTGGGCAAGTAATTTTGACAAGGGGAACGTCATAAGGAAATAAATGACAGCCGCGACAATTAAGGGTTCAAAAGGCATGAAGGTATTGCCGCGGACCGTATCGGCGCGGTACATCAAATCCGCAATCCCGATTATCGACACGATAGAAGATTCTTTGATAACGACGACAAATTCATTTCCCAGCGCTGGAAGAATATTTCTAATTGCCTGCGGAATGATGATGTGGCGCAGCGTCATGAAATGCCCCATCCCCAGCGAGCGGGCGGCTTCGGTTTGGCCTTTATCAACAGCCTGAATTCCCGCGCGGAAAATCTCCCCGACATAAGCCGCCGAATTGATGCCGAGCGTAATGATGCCAGCCATAAAATCACTCGTACTTATTCCCAGCAATTTGCTCAGCCAGCCGATATCCGGAAAGCGGATTCCGATAGATTGAAGCCCGTAATAAATGAGAAACAACTGCACCAAAAGCGGCGTGCCCCGGATAAACTCAATATAAGCGGTGGAGATGATTCGCAGAACACGGTATTTGGAAAGCCGCAGCAAAGCGATAAACATCCCGATAAAAGTTCCAAGAACAACCGCAAACAAAGCCAGGAGGATGGTGTTCTTTGCGCCGTTTACATAAAACGGCCAATATCTCGCCAAAAATGAAAAATTCACCGGCAGTTCCTAAATAAAAAATCTGCAGGACTTCACATAATCCTGTTAAAGGATTATATCATACTATTGTTTTTTATGGCAAATGATTGGAACGCAAATTGGGAAAAACCACACCTTCCAAGAAATGTGTTTTCCACAAAAAAGATGAACTGTCGCTTACCACGATGATATCATTCATCAAGACAACGTTGTTTCAACGGCTGACATATAGGACAAAAGTAAACATTTCCGCCTAAAAATGCCTGTCTCACGATCATAGTTCCGCAGACCGGACATGGATCTTTCAAGGTTTTGCTGGACAAAATCGTTTTATATCCGCCTGTCTTGCCAAAAAGATCTCTTTCCGTATTCCGGCCGCCTTTATCAGTCATAGATTTAAGTGTTTTCTTAAGCGCTTTGAAAAGTCGTTTTCGGTCTTTTTCCGAAAGGGCGGAAATCTTCGTTTTAGGATGTATGCCTGCGTTGAAAAGAATATCCTGCAAAACTCCGTTGCCCAAGCCCGGAATTCTCTGCTCTGTTGCCAAAAACGCTTTTGCCGAAAACGAAGGCTTAACATCATCAAAGAGGGATAAAAAATACGATTCATCAAACGCGTCTGTCAAAGGATTAGTTTTTTCCCTTGCCGTAAGGTAATAAGGATTCTCATTCTTTCCTTCCTGAAATACCGATATTCCGCCGTACATTTGAATGGTGCAGACAACAGCCGATCCATCGAAAAACTCCATAAAAAACTGATGTTTCTCCGGCAGCTTTGATCCGCTCTCGTAATACCGAAGATTTACTCCGTCGCCAAAGAGAATCCTCATCTTTCCCGCTTCAATTTCCACCATTCCTGACAGGGCAGCGGCATTCCCCAGAGTTTTTCCTTCAAGCATTTCCGAATAATCCCCCGGATTGCCCAAAAAAAACGCAAAACCATGAGGAGAAAAACCCGCTATCACGCGGCTGATTTTTTTACCCTTAACGGTTTTGTTTAATTGATCTGCGATGGTTCTGCTTTCAGGTATTTCCAGCATATAAATCTCCTCTCGATGCAGTTTTACTATAGAAGTTCCTCGAAAACTGAAGTTTCCAAAGAACTCTCATTAGTGTTTTTCTATTAAAAAGTATAGCATATTAAACATGACAATAGTATGTCATGTTTGTTAAAAATTGAACATGATGAGCTAATGGAGAAAAACTCTCTGTTTCTAATTTTTTTCTTGACAAATCGGAAAAACAAGACTTATAATAATTAAGAAAGTTTATTAATTAAGGTATTAATCATAATGCAAAAGCGTATCGGGAAACCGCAGATATTAAAGAAAGTAAACTCCTCGCTTATTCAGCAGTTCATTTATGAGCAAGGACCTATTTCCAAACCTGCAATCGCGCAGAAGAGCGGCTTGAGTCTGCCTACCGTAAATAAGATTGTCGATGACCTTGAAAAAGACGGTTTTATTATCAGTGTTGGCGTAGCTGGAAACGGTACCGGACGGAAAGCCATGCTTTACGAGATCAATAAAAAATCTGGTTCTTTGATTGCTTTATTCTATCAGCGGGGACAGCTGCGTTCGCGCATTTCCGATATTGCCGGCGAAACTTTGCATGAAGAGATGTTTGAACTTAATACGAAATCGGCAAAATCAGCGATGAACAGCATATGCAAAGCTATTGATACACTGATAAAGGCTGCTCCGTCCGGCGTAAAAGCAATTGGCGTAGGCATTCCCGGCGCAGTTATGCCGGACGGACAATTATTAGGCATTCCAAAAATCGATGTATGGGAAGATTTTAATCTGACTCAAGCTTTAGCTGAAAAGTATGAAACGGACATCTGCGTTGAAAACGATGTAAATCTTACGGCGGTCGGATACTATCATACATATCTAAGCGGCCGTTTTGATAATATCGTTTACATCTACACCGGAAACGGTATGGGTTCAGGAATCATACTGAATAAAAAACTCTACCGCGGATCTTCGTGTTTTTCCGGGGAAATCGGATTCATGGCGCCGTTGACAAAAACTTCTACAAAGCGGAATTATACCGCAAACGGCGGCTACCTTGAGTGTATGATGAAGGACTATATCGGTATTGATAGTACCGGTTTGTGGAAAACAGTTGAACCGGAGCAACGAAGCAAGGTTGCGGATATTTTTTCCGCGGCCTCCGCAAATTATATTGCGATTCTTAACCCCGACGCTATCGTATTCGGCGGCGAGTTGTTCAGCCCGGAACTTGTCGATCTTATCAAAGAAAAAATACCGTTGTATGCGCCAAAAAGCAGTATGCCGGAAGTTATATATGACAAAAGTGATGATACCGGCGTTAACGGCTTGGTACTAAACTGCCGAAGCAAGATAGTAACTAACATCCAGCTTATTTCCAATTCGGGAGTTTGAATTATGACAAAGCGAATTTCGCACATCAGCAACGGGTATCTCCTTGCCATTGACGGCGGCGGAAGCAAAACAACTTTTTGTCTTTATGACTGCACAGCAGATACAAGCAGTTTTTATGACTTTGGCTCAACAAATTACAAAATTACGCACGCTAAATCTGAGCAAAATATCATCCTTAAAGGTATATCACATATTTTTAATGAAGCCGGAATTACGGCGGATCAGATTTTGGGATTGGTTATGGGAATGTCAGGATGCGACGCGCCGAGTGATTATGATCATTATTTTTCGATAGCATTGGAAAGCAATGTTGCAAAAGACAGAATTTACATCATGAACGACTCAGAGCTCGCGTTTTATTCAAAAGGGATTCCCCCGGGGCTTTGCATGATTGCCGGAACAGGGTCGTCAGCAACAGGCATCGGTGTTGACGGAGGAAAAATTCGGATAGGCGGATGGGGCAGTCCCATCAGCGATGAAGGTTCGGGCGGATGGATTGGGATACAGGTGTTAAAAGCGCTGCTGCGTTATTGCGATGGTTACGGGAAGTATCAGGATGTTTTTGAAGAACTGCGGAGGTTTTATAAAGCGGCCTCTTTTGAGGAAATTCCAAACCGGCTCTCTCAGATTTCTATAAGTGAAATTGCGGGCGCCGCAAAACCAATCATGAACATGGCAGACGCGGGGGACCCATACAGTACGAGCATCGTTGACAAGGCTGCGTTTCATGTTGCGGAGATTGCTTATGCGGTGTATGCAACATTAGGTTTTGGCAGTGAAACAAGGGTTGATATTGTTATGGCAGGCAGCCTTTATAACAGCCCAACATTTAATGCGGCGTTCCGCAAAAATTGCGCCGAGCTCGCTCAAAAAGAAAATATGGTTTTTTATGACGGCGTTGAGAAACCTGTTTTGGGCGGAATTGAATACGCAAAAAACAGATTTTTACAGCATGATCAAAAGATTGTGCTTTAAAATAGAAACACAATATTTGAGGAGGGTTTTTATGAAACTCAAAACAATGTTTTGTCTGCTTATAGCAGCCATGTTGGTGTTTGGTCTTGCGGCTCCTGTTATGGCAGGCGGCAAGAAGGATGACGGAAAGCTCAGCATCGGGGTTTCGCTGCCGACTCAGCGTGAAATCCGCTGGGTTCTTGACAGGGAAAATTTTGAAGCGGCAGCTGTTGAACAGAACATCAGTATCTCTGTACAGATTGCTGACAATGATGCGGCGAAACAGCAGAATCAGTGTGAAAATCTTATTACACAGGGCGTTGACATTCTGATCATTGCGCCGGTTGACGGTGAACAGGCAAAGAATATCGTGGAAATGGCTCATGCTGAAAAAATTCCTGTCATCGCTTATGACAGGCCTATCCTTAACTGCGATGTAGATTTGTATGTTACATTCGATCAGTACCGCATAGGACAGCTTATGGGGCAGTATGTTGTAAATCATCTTCCAAGAGGGAATATCGTTGTGATGTCCGGCGATCCTCAGGATCCGACTTGCGTCCCTTTGAAACAAGGCGCCATGGACGCGATTGCGGCAAAAGTACGAAGCGGCGATTATGTTATCGTATCTGAACAGGAATGCAAAGACTGGGCGGCAAGCGAAGCTCAGCGGCATGTTGAAAACGCGCTGACCAATAACAACAACCGGATCGACGCGGTTATCGCTCCTAACGACGGTACCGCGGGCGGCGCGATTCAGGCTTTGGCCGCTCAAGGTTTGGCAGGCAGGACTATCATCACCGGTCAGGACTGCGAACCTGACGCCATCAAACGCATCATTGAAGGAACTCAGAGCATGACCGTTTTCTTTGATGTACGCCAAATGTCAAGAGCCGCTGTTGCTGCCGCTATCAATATTGTGAACGGCGGAAATGGAAATCCCGACACTGTTGCCAACAACGGATTCAAAGATGTTCCAACTATCGGATTCCCCGCAAGTGAAGTCAACGCTGA
>QMCD01001702.1_pt1 | contig 31441 bp, 27 predicted proteins | sample 1821841 | NCBI WGS metagenome assembly QMCD01 (sample SAMN01991225, study PRJNA193472) | Termite gut metagenome, whole genome shotgun sequencing project. | isolation source: worker | host: Macrotermes natalensis | reverse complement strand
TAAGCGCGCAACAGCCAAGCCCGCTTCAATACCCGCGTGGCCTCCGCCTACAACGATACAATCGAAATCCATATCATTAAAGTATCTGTAAAACTTCGCTTTTGCAAGTACACGCGGCAATAACTGATGCAGAGGAATTTATGGCTATATTTACCACTCTTTCGGCTTGCCGTCAGGAGGAGTAATGAATGTTTCCCCGGATGGTTGAATCACATAAAAGCCATTTTTCAAAATAGCGTCCCGCACATTATCTTTTATTACCATTCCCGCAACGGCTCCAAAATATTTACGGTTATCACTATGTAAATCCGCGTGAAGCCGTAGTTTTCCCATGCGTTTAACGTGGTCTTTAACATCGCTTATGTTCGGCTTGGATTTGACCTCGACAATCATTACTTTGTCGCCATTTTCCAAGGTAACATCAACCTCGGCGAGTATATTATTTTTTTCATCTTTTATTTCAGCCTCGGGATACGCTTTGGTAAACACAAAACCTAAATCACGGAACTTGTGCACCAAATTAGGCAAAACCATGTATTCGACCATTTCACCAAATCTGCCGCCAAGTTTCCCAATCTCCCGGCTGGTTTCCTTCATTTGCCGGTCAGTTTCTTTTTGACTCTCGAAAACTTCTTTGACAATGCGGTCAGTTTCCTTTTGCCGTTCGGAAACTTCTTTGAGAATTTGTCTAATTTCCTCGAAACTCACATTCTGTTGTTTGACAATTTCCTTTATTTCAGCCATGTCTTTCTCCTGCCATGTTTATTATACCACTTATTATGGCATCAAAACAGTTTTTGCTTTGGGTTTTTACGATATTTTTGTATAACCGCAAAAAACGGCACTTAAGATGAATTACACAGAGGAATAGAAAAAGAACATTTACACAGAGGAGCGAAAACCGCTCCTCTGTGTAAACTATGCTGCACATATAGTGCACCCTACGCCATAACCACACCAGGCCTTTTCGGTGACTGTCACTCCAGTGTCACCATGCTGCACATATAGTGTACTCTACGCCATAACCACACCAGGCCTTTTCGGTGACTGACACTCCTGTGTAAACTATGCCGCACATATAGTGCACCCTACGCCATAACCACACCAAGCCTTTTCGGTGACTGTCACTCCTGTGTCACCCGACACTCCTGTGTCACCATGCTGCACATATAGTGCACTCTACGCCATAACTACACCAGGCCTTTTCGGTGACTGTCATTCCTGTGTCACCCGACACTCCTGTGTCACCATGCTGCACATATAGTGCACTCTACGCCATAACCACACCAGGCCTTTTCGGTGACTGTCACTCCTGTGTCACCCCATGCCGCACATATAGTGCACCCTACGCCATAACTACACTAGGCTTTTTTGGTGACTGTCACTCCAGTGTCCCGTCCTGTGTCACTCCTGTGTCACCGGTGTCACCTGTCACTCCTGTGTCACCTGTCACTCCTGTGTCACCCGACACTCCTGTGTAAACTATGCCGCACATATAGTGCACCCTACGCCATAACCACACCAGGCCTTTTCGGTGACTGACACTCCAGTGTCACCAATGCTGCACATATAGTGCACTCTACGCCATAACTACACCAGGCTTTTTTGGTGACTGTCACTCCTGTGTCACCAGTGTCCCGTCACCCCCAACCCGCAGAGACAAAAAAAGACCATCCAGTTACCCGATCTGGATGGCCTTAATGAAGAAGCTATTCTTAAATTAAATACTCAAAACTAATTAGAGCCTTACGCGGAGAATACAGGGGATCATAAGTCTTGCGGTTTCTGCCGCAAGGTCGTAGCGCAATTCAACGCCGGTAGAAATACTGCTGTTCCTCATTGCGATGATTTCCAATCCGAGCAGACCGTTAAAGGATTTACCTTCTCCACCAGCTTGTTTTGATTCATCAATATATGAAACAGTCAGCCTTCCGGTAAGTGTATCGTTAATCTTGTAGTTTCCGCTGGCAGCAATCCACATTCCCCATTCGTCATTCTTATACTTCATAAAGTTCATGTTTGTCGCAAGAAGAAGTTTGTCGATAGTGTACTGAGCGCGCACATCAATACCCATTTCACTTGCCATATCAGTACCGGTATTATCCATACCAAAGGTAAACCCGACAACAGCGTCCAGATTCGGGACCAGTTTGTTGGGGCGGATATACGCACCTAACACGATCACGTCTTTTGCCAGCAAGCGGAAAATACCTTCAATAGTACCAAAGGGGTCAATACTGTAACCAAGACTTACAGAAGTCGGAGCCCAGACAAAAGTTCCGTCATCATTAACCTCAATATCACCATCATGATTATTGCTACTACCAGTAGTATAATCTTGGAAAGCAAGTTTTATCAGCAGTTTATCAATGGTAAGATCAGCAATCAGAGTGTGAACCCTAGCAGCAGTTCCACTCACACCAAGGTTAGCGGCATCTTCAATCATAGTCGCATCTTTGAGACCGCCAAGCTTTACATATTCACCGACAATACCGTTGTAGTTTCCGGCAAAACCGCTGACACGACCTGTATAGCGTGAATCAAATTTACCAGCTGTCAATTTTAACGGACCAAAACTTGCCCAGCCATAATAAGCATTAGCACCAATAGTTGTGTTAAGGCCCTGAACATTCGGCTCCAAAGTAACAGACGCACCAGCTTTCTCTCCGGAGAAAGTAATAGTCAAATCATCACGTGCCCTGGATTCATAAGCAACCCCATTCTCGTTCAAATTAAAGAACTCCGCAACGGGTTTATCAGCCGTAAGATCATTAACATTAAGAATCGTTGCCTGTGTACGGTAGTTCATGCTTAATGATTGAGCTGCTACGCTCCCCATTACCAATGCTGTTATAACCAGCAATCCTATCAATTTCTTCATGGAAAAATCCTCCTCATATAGATAGAAAAACATTTTCTTGCAGATAACAGCACCAAAAGCCCTTATCTGTAACAGTATTATTACAGATATCATAAAAAATATCCAGAGGTGTTTTTGGATTTTTCAGTCGTTTTTTTAATATTGAGTAACTTAGCGGATCAGTAACTGTTATCTAAAAAAAACTGCTTCCATGAAACTTGACGGTTTTTTGTCTTTGTATGTAAACTACTAATATGCGGTTTGAATTAGATGAAATGTTGATAGACTCGCTTCTTTTTTTCATGGAAGATCAAAATGATGATTTTGTGGTAGATTCCCGGGAAGCCGCTGTTGTTTCTCTCAGTGAAATCGATGAAGATGAAATTAATGTAGACGATGATGAACGCTACATCGATCTTCCTGAATGGAATTCCGCCGACGGTTTCAAATTGATGGAAAAGTTTGCGGTGTCTTTTAAAAACCCGGTGATAAAAAAGGCTTTGACACGGGCTTTGGACCAAAAAAAAGGCGTGTTCAGAGCTTTTAAAGATGTTTTAAGCGGTCATCCGGAAGCGGAACAGTTTTGGTATGCGTTTAAAGAACAGGAAATGCGGAGGTACATATTACAATGGTACAACGCTCTGCGGGAAGAATGGGGAATCGGAAAAATCGGCGAAGAACCGGAAGAAACCGATGATCTTATTCTGGAAGATTTTAGAATCCGGAAGCCTCTTGATAAAGATACAAGCGAAATCCTGAAACTGCATCAGCATTGCCGGGAAGAATACCAAAAAACGATTCCGGGCGATTTTTACCGGGAAGTCTTTCCGGAAGATATGAGCGGTTGGGTTTTCCCCAACGATACAAGCTGGCTTGCCGAGAATAACAACGGGGATTTTGCCGCGTACATTCTTGCAAAAACCGAAGGGACTTATATCAAGGTAATCGCGCTGGAAGTTTTGCCGGAATACCGGGGCCTGGGCATCGGCGAAGCTCTTTTGAATCATCTTATCACCCATGTCGATAAAGAAAAATCATCTCATATTTTGATTGATGTACCGGTAAACTCGGAAAATTTTTCCAAGGTCCTCTTCCGGAAAGCCTTTGCTCCCTATGAAACGAGGTATTATCTTGAAATTACATGAGCTCCGTGACACTTGAGTAACGTAGCTTTTTATGGCATGGTATTATTAATCAACTTGTATAGGAATAGGAAAATTGATGTCTTCCCCATTTGACAAAGAAAAGTTACAGGAAAAAATTCAAGAAATTCTTGTAAAGATTAAGACCGAAGCTGATCCTGTGTTGTTAAACACGTATCGTGCAATCTTGCGGAAGGAAGTTCCGTTTTTTACGCGTTCATATGTCGCGGCTTTTTTGCTTATGCAGCTTGAAGACGGTTATCGCGGGAAAAAAAATTATGATAACCGGGGTAAAAGGTCCCGTTTCTCCGGTACTCCTAATGCGGAAAATCCGAAAAGTGATGTTGACCGCTATCCTCTTGCTGACGCCGATTCTGTCAGGCTTTTTATCAGCGTTGGAAGGAACCGGCGGGTTTTCCCCAGAGAGATTCTTGGCATTATTAATTCCGAAACGGCTATACCGAAAGAAGATATTGGAGCAATCCGCATTCTGGACAATTATTCTTTTATTCAGGTCCGCAGTACCGTGGCGGACACTATCATTGAAGCCTTGAACGGAAAAAGTTTCCGGGGCCGCATCCTCACCGTCAATTACGCGAGAGACCGCAAAGAAAATGATGAAGATGTTCAATCCGAAGTAACCGCCAAAGAGCCGGATGCCGAAAATCCGTAAGCCTTTCTTCTGACTTGGCAGCGGCCGGAATTCTGTTTCGCTTCCCGCAATCTTACGTAAAAAGGGGCTGTTTGAACTTTTCAAACAGCCCCCGAATTTTGGAGGTGGTGGGAATCGAACCCACGTCCTAATACGCGAAATACAGGCGTCTACAGGTTTAGCTGTGCATTGTTATTGTCGGGAACCGCTTGGCTGCACGGCGCGCGGCGGTTCCGTATTCCGGAAATTTCTCATCGCACCCCGTCCGGAACCGGAGATTGACCAGCTCTGATTGCGACGCGGAAGCCGTCCCTCAGAGCGGCGGAACGGTTCCACGCGATTACGCAGCTAAGGCGTAACCGTAACTGTCATTGTTGGCAGTTAAATTTTTTGCCGAATCAGGAGCTCGGCACTCCACCTGCAGCCGGTACCCCGAACCGTACCAGTCGAAACCGGTGCACCCCCCGGACTGCTGTAAATATAAGGGAAAAATAAAAAGCCGTCAACAGAAAAAGCCGTTCACAATTTGTTTTTCACCTCTGTGTACCTTGTGTACTCAACAATAGACATAATGCTTGACAAGTCACACATTATGGGATGATACTATTTCTGGGTTTTTCATAAATTTTGAAAGTACAAAAAATGATTTTTTTCTTAAAAACATACATGAGTACTTTGGATGGGGGAGTGTATGAAAATGTTAAAGTGTTTTTTAAGCGTGTTACTGCTGTCCGTTGTTTTAAGCAGCTGTGAATCTCCTGTGTTGCCGCCAAAAACCTACACGGTTACCTATAACGCTAATGATGCTGATAGCGGGACGGTACCGGCTTCCGTGCCGTATGAAGAAGGTTCGACAGTAATCGTTGCCGGCAACACCGGGAATTTAACCAAAAATGGTGTATCGTTTTTCGGTTGGAATACCAAATCGGATGGGTCGGGCATCAACTATGGAGCTGGAAGTCGAATCAACGGAATTAATGGAAATATAGTGCTTTACGCCAGATGGGAAGTACCCGATAGGACATTTTGGGCCCAAAGAGTTACGGATGAAGGGTTTTATCAGCTCGATGCCGAACTGCTGGCCGAAGGGGCCCATTGTCTCGTGTATGCCGAAGGAGCTTTGTCATTTTCAGCCGCCAATGCGGAAGACATTAGAGATGAATACGAAAGTGCGATTTTCCCAAAAATATCAGGCACCTTTGGAACTTTTGAAGATGTCGATGAAAACGGAAAAGTCATCATTTTACTGCTGGATATTATTGACGGTTACAACGGCGGAAATGAAGGGTATGTAGCAGGATATTTTTACTCTATCGACATGGAACCCAAATCTGCGGATCCTGCTGATATCTTCTACTATTCCAATGAAGCGGACATGATTTACGTCGATGTAAATCCCGGATGGAATAATGAAAACCACGATTTTGTATATGCTACAATAGCGCACGAACTCCAGCACGGCATAAACTATTCAAAAGGGCTCGATAGAGAATTACAACAAGACCTTTGGATTAATGAAGGCCTTTCTTCCGGTGCGGAATACGTCTACGGCGGATACCAGGACGACAGGATTGGTTTTTTTAACGCTGATCCCTTTGGTTCAATTGGTCACGGAAATAATTTTTATGTCTGGTACGGATTCTGGGAAGATGAAGTGGGTGATCAGTTAGCAAACTATTCCACGGTCTACCTTTTCTTCCAGTGGCTTAGAGTTCATGCGTCAAATGGTATCGGAATTTATAAAGAGATTCTTGATTCGCAATATGCGGACTATCAGGCTGTAACTTCTGCGGCTGATATTTTCATCGATTCCATGTTTAATGATTGGGAAACGCTTCTTAGTACATGGATGTGGGCGAACATTAAGAATGAGAGTACCGGGTTTAAGGGGTATAAAAATAACTCAGATTTGCAGCCAAGATGGTATCCAATAAATGCTTATGATGCCTCCCCAGAGCCGCCGCCGACCTCTTGGTCTTTGTCGCCTGGAGAAGGGTTGTTCTCGCTTAACCTTAGTGAGAATGCTTTTAATCCTGTTTCTACCGATTATGTAAAATATACTAATGAGCTTTGCCGTCCTTTTTTTGTTGATTACACTACAAATCCGACAGCAGGTAATTTTAATACCTATCTCACCGTAAACGTGGATACCGATATTGAAGGCATAGCTCAAGAAGGACAAATTGCGGTAAGTATAAGAGATGATCTTTTCAGAAGTGCAGCGGCACAGCTGAACAACGTAAGAACAACGGCGGCACCTTCCCATCCTTATCCGATCAGTTTTGCGGATAAGCAGGCAGAACTTAAAGCGAGAGAAAATCAAGGGAAACGGAAAACTGGCGCGGATGCGTGGGTGTATAAACGATGAGCCGGAAGATAAAAGCCGGATGGATAGTAATGTTTTTTATCCTTTCCGGCGGGTTCCTTTTTTCGTTCGGCCAAAAGGATGATGTAAAGGAAATGCCCGTTCAAAATGATTCGGAGGAAGTCCCTGTTCAAAATGATGCTCCGGTTGACAGCGGTTATTACAATACCGCTGTAGAGGGGCAGGAAGTTGTCATTACTGGACGAGTCCGCCTTGTGGGGAGCGATCCTTTTCCCAGGTATGTGGTAACGGAAGCCGGAAAATACGACTGGTATATCCCAAACGCGGAAGACAGGAAAGTCATATCCGGCTTTGAACAGCAGACCCTTACGATTAGGGGAACTGTTGTTTTGCGGGAAGTAATCCTTGTCAACGGAAGGCGGATAGGAACGGAACACAGTCTGAAATCTGTCAGCCTGGTAAAATGATAAGAAGGGCAGGGGGGCATCCCTTGTCAAATACCTTACTAAAAACAACAACTTTGTTAAAAAATCAACAAAATTGTTGTTTTATCCTGAAATCTGGGGTATTGTTATAACATGGATTTTTCTCAAGCGCGGCACTCCGGTGATTATACTTCGCCTATGTTAGGTCTTGACGTTTTTGAAGAGGGTGTTGCCCAAAAAGCGCTTCTTTATGTAAAGGAACATCATCCCGGTGAATTACATACAGCCGAAGACCGGTTTTCCGCGCTAAAGACTTTAGGTCATGCTATATCGCTTTTTCCGTCGGTTCGGGAAGCTCAGCGTCTTCGCGGGGATATTCGGGACGAAGAAAGTCTCATCGCGTCGATGATCGAATATTCTCCGTCTTCCCGGTTTTTGCATACTCCTTCAAGAATTGTGTCTTCCAGGGGATTCCTTGTCGCGAAATCCCACGCGTTTTCCATGCTCGCGTTTTTAGCGGCGGAATCTTCCGCGTTAGTTTTATCGATACGGAAGATTATCCTTTCTGTTATTTGTACCTTGATGGCGGAAGATGTGTACATAGCGTGTCTGAATGATCCGTCTTTTCCCAAAGAAAAAAAACGCTTTTTGGCGGAGGACTTAATTCTTTTGTGGGACAGCGGAGCGGACCCAAGATCAACTCATAATCTGCCGGCGCTTCAATCTTTGTGGGCTGCCAGAGATTCCGCTCCGCCTTGTTTCGGCACGATGGAAGGTTCCAGTGAGCTCATCCGTATTTCTATCGATTTAGACATGGACTGGCAGGAGTTTATCGCTAATCAATTATCTATCGATGAAACCCGGTGGGCTCTGGAAGAATTTCTTTTCGGCATCTCCTTTGAAGAAATTATTGAAGTGAGATCACGGCTGAAACGTTTCGGTATTACCGCGGTAGATCATAATGAAATCCGGTCATATCTGGGAAGCCGTCCTTCTTTTTCGATGGTCGATAATCGTGATCCGCGGGGCATTTATGATTTTTATGTGGAGCGGAGGGATACGGCGGTTTTACGCGAACACAGCTCCGCCCTGGGGCCGAAAAAAACACTCGAAGAATTGTATCTGCGCCATAGAATAGCGAAGGGTTAGCATTCCGCCTCCGAGATGCCTCATTTTAAAATGTTACCGAAAGGACCTTTTAATCATGGAACATTTTTTGATAGAATCGGATAATGAGTTTATCAAAAATTATATTTCTTTTTCTCTTGGCGTTTTTCTATGTGGTATATATTGCAAAAATGATTTTATTAAAAAAGCAAAATATCCAGGGGAATATTTTAGGTAAAGGACAAAAGCCTAAAAACATAGCCGTTTTTGAAATTGTTTTAAAATTTTTTACTGATTGTTCCGGTTCAGTTTGGAAGTGTGGTTTTTGGCGATTATCTTTTCAATCTGCCTTTTCCTTTTGTTGTTAATATCATCGGTTTTATTTTTCTTCTCTTTGGGGATTTGTTCTTTTTAAGCGCGGTAATTACGATGCGCAACAATTGGCGTGCCGGTTACAGTTATGAACAAGATACGGAGCTTGTTACTAATGGCGTATACAGGATAAGCAGAAATCCGGCTTTTGTAGGATTTGATTTGTTATACATTGGGTGTGCTTTGGCGTATTCGAATGTAATAAATTGTGGGTTTACAGTCATATTGATTATCATTTTTCATGTTCAGATTTTGGGTGAAGAAAAATTCCTTTCGTATAAGTTTGGAGAAAGGTATCTTGCATATAAAAGCAAAGTTAGACGGTATTTCTGATTTTGCTTTAAGGCAACGCGGAGTGACAGATAACGATCCCTCTGCCTGAATGGTGGGAATGAAGATACCCCGAAGCGGGCTCTCAACATGTATTCTTTAGAGCCTCTTGCAAAACTCGGTTAGTTTTGCTGAGGCTCATGCGATTTCTCGCCTAAAGGCTGCAAAATACGCATTTTTAAGCAGTTGCAATTGCAAAAACTGGAGTTTTGCAATTGCCTCTTTAGTGTGATTTTTCGCGGTTTTTCGCCTGTTTTAGAAGAAAAACGAAAAAAATAATAGGGTAATGATGATTGCGGTCTAAAGTCCGGAGTCAATTTAATCAGCATTACCATAGCATTCCGCCTCTTGTGCGGTCAATTTAAAACAAAGACGATTGAAATATACGGTCCGTTGTCTGTTCTCCGAACATTAAAAAATCGTTATCGGCGGTTTTTTTACCGCGACTCCCCGTTCGTCGTAATCGTCTTCCGCGTCTCCGGCTTTGCTTTCAGATGCGGAAAGTTTTGATACGGTCCGGCTCTCAAGAACAGGCGGAAGCTCCACCGTTTCTATTGTTTTCCGTGTTTTTTCGATTTCATGTTTTTCGCTTTCGGGGAAGGTTTTAAGCGTAAAAATTTCCTTTTTGGGTGTTTCCGTTTTTCCCGGGCTTATTTCCCTTACTTCCGCGGAAAGACTTCCGGAAATGAAAGAATCAGATGAACTTGAGAAATTTTTCACGGGTGCGGTGTCTTTTTTTGTTTTTTCAGCATCGGAAGTAACAGCTTGTCTAGGTTTGAAAGAGTTTTCCGATGCAGAGGAATTCGTATGTTCGACGATTTTCCCGGATTGATGTGCAAGATTCGCGCCGTATTCAAAGGTTTTACCGCTTCCGTTCTGCGTTTGCAGGATAGTACGCTTCGTTTGATCAAGTATATCTTTTATATCAAGCATTTTTCTATGGACATCTTGGTGATCTGCCGTCATTTCCGTTGTCTTTTTGCCCGCCGCCCGGGAAATTTCGGCGGTTTTTTTGACGGATTCCTGAATCTTTTCCGTTTTTTCCAAAGATTGAGAAGCGATAGCATCTATCGCAACAATTTCCTCTGAAAAACCGCGGATTTTTCCGCTTATTTCCTTGAATGACGCGGAAGAATTGCTGCCGGCTTCGAGCGCTTCGCTGATTTTTTCCATAAGCGCGTTTACTTCCCGGCTTATCTGGCCGGCATTTTCCTTTGTGGATTCGGCAAGTTTCCGGATTTCATCGGCAACAACCGCGAATCCGGCTCCCGCGGCTCCGGCATGGGCGCTTTCAATCGCGGCGTTCATGGAAAGAATATTTGTCTGTTCCGAAATCTGATTAATGGTTCGAGTTATTTCATGAATTTTTTCCAGGTCCGCCGAAATATCTTTTATCATTTCGGAAACTTCAAGAACCTGATCTTCGCCGCCCGCAATTTCGCTTTCCAGTTCTTTTGAAAGAGTGCTGCTCTCACGCGTCTTTTTGGAAAGATCGATTATCAGCGAAACCGATTCGGAAACAGCGTTATCCGCGTCTTTTGTTATATCGATCTGTTCGTTGATTCTTTCATGGTAAGACGCAATAGTGCTGTTCGTAAGTTTCAGTTCTTCCGATATGACGGAAACCCGTTCCTCCAAACCGGAAATGTTTTGTATTACGTTGTCTAAAACGGCCCGCGTATGTTCTTTTTCGTTGTTTAATTCCCGCGTCCGCGAAAGACTGGATTCTTTTTCATTTTCCGCGGAACTTTCATCATCTTTTTTTAATTGATTAATCCACGCGCCGAATGAAATAATGTTTTTCCGAAATTCCCGCAGCGCGGGATCATCGGCGGCGTCTTCCTCCGGCGAAAAATCTTTTTCCATCAATTTATTCATTATTTCGAGGAGCCGGGTTTGTTTCCGGGTAAGCTGCTGAATCGTCATCAAAAAATACAAAGCGATTCCGGCAACAAGAATACAATGCAGTAATCCTCCGCGGAAAAGCAGATTCTTCACGGCACGCCCGGCAGTTTCATCCAAAGGATAACTTTCTACAATATTTATCTGAATACACAGATTGATGATGACGATGAGCAAAACCGCGGCGCAAATAAAAACACCAATCAGAATTTTTTTGTTATTTTTCATGAAATATCCTATTGTTTTTCGTATTGCTGCACTTCATCGAAAATATATTCAAGCTGGATTCCGGCTTTTTGAAACATTTCTTCTGAATCGCTTCCGTCATGGTAACGTCTCTGGCACACAACCCGGACGATTCCGCAGTTGATGATGAGCATGGCGCAGGTTCGGCAGGGAGTCATTCGGCAGTAAAGCGTGGAACCGTTTATCGCGATGCCGTTTTTCGCGGCCTGGCAAATCGCGTTTTGTTCGGCGTGAACGGTCCGCACACAATGAGTCGTAACCTTTCCGTCTTCGTGCGTAAGCTGTTTCAGCTGATGCCCAACCTCGTCGCAGTGAGGAAGTCCCGATGGAGCTCCGACGTAACCAGTTACCAAAATCTGATTGTTTTTCGCGATCACACAGCCCGATCTTCCCCGGTCACAGGTTGCCCGTTTTGAAATAGCATCACAGACTTCCATGAAATATTCATCCCAGCTGGGTCTTTTGTAGGTCGATTCCGCCATATCATCCCCTTTATTAATCGTGTGTTCTATCATATATTTTATCACGATAATGGTTTTATTGGAAGGCAAAGACTTTCCGCATACGGCATCTTTACGGAGAGAATTATGTTTCTTACGGTTTGCATGAATCCGACGCTCCAGAAGACTCTCATTTTTCCGGCGGTGCATAATAATGAAGTAAACCGGACCGCATGTCACCGGCTTGATGTTTCTGGTAAAGGGATTAATGTCAGCCGTGTTTTGGGACAGCTTGGGAAAAAAGTTGTTCATCTGACCCAGCTCGGCGGAACTTTGCGGCCGCTGTTTCTCGATCTTTGCGAAAAGGACAATATTGATATTCGTTACGTCGAAAGCGGCAGTGAAATCCGCTTTTGCTATACGCTTCTGGAAGAAAGCTGTCACGGAGTGACCGAGCTTGTGGAAGAATCAGAGCCTGTTTCGGATGAAACGGAATCGGCGATTATGAACCTGTATGAAGCGCTGCTGTCTGACGCGGACTGGCTGATTATTTCGGGAACCAAAGCCGGCGGTTTTTCCGGCAGACTCGTTCCCGAAATGGCTAAACAGGCAAAGGCGCGCGGAAAAAAGATGGTTCTGGATATTCGGGGCGATGATCTTCTCAACAGCCTTTCGTACAAACCTGATATCGTAAAGCCCAATATGCTGGAATTTGTGTCAACTTTTTTTCCGGAAAAAACAAAACAGGGAACCTTTGCCGTTTCCGAAGAAGATATGCTGCCTCTTGTAAAAGAAAAAGCGGCGGAACTTTCTTTGAACGGAACAAGCTGGGTTATCACAAGGGGCAGCAAGGCTGTCTGGGTTTTTCAGGAAGGCAATTTTGATGAAATCACGTTTGATGCCGTGATTCCCGTAAACACCACCGGTTCCGGCGATGCCTTTACCGCCGCTCTCGCGTCAAGCCTTTCGGAAGGCAATTCCCTGAAAGACGCGGTCCGGGAGGGAATCAGGTGCGGCGCGCTCAACGCGGCGTTTGTGAAACCGGGGACAATAAAATAAAAGGATGAATATTATGGATAAAGCGGAATACTCTGCTGTTTTGGATACAGAAGAAAAGACGGTTATCATTCCGGTCGGCGGAATGACCTGCGCGGCTTGTTCGAGCCGGGTAGAAAGAGCTTTGTCAAAGGTTCCGGGGGTGATAAGTGCGTCGGTGAACCTTGCCTCTGAAAAGGCGGCGGTCCGTTATGCTCCGAATCTGGTCCGGGTTTCGGAATTAAGGCAGGCGATCACACAGGCAGGCTACGAAGCTCTCACCATTGAAACGGACCAGGAGAAGGATGCCCACGCCAAAGCCAAGGAACGGGAAATCATCATACAGAAGCGGAAAACGATTCTCGCGGCGGTTTTTGCGCTTCCGCTTCTGTACATCGCGATGGGGCCCATGATCGGCCTTGCGGTGCCTTCTCCGCTTAGTCCGCATCATTTTCCTCTGCGGTATGCTTTGCTCCAATTGGTGCTGGTTATTCCCATTGTGATTGCCGGCTTTAGATTTTTCACGCACGGCTTCAAAGCGCTTTTCATGCGGAGTCCGAATATGGATTCTCTTATCGCAATGGGAAGCAGCGCGGCGCTTTTGTACAGCCTCTATTCGGTGTTCCAGATTGCCCGGGGACACGCGGAGGCGGCTCATCATCTCTATTTTGAATCGGCGGGAATCATCATTACGCTTATTCTGCTGGGGAAAACGCTGGAAACTATTTCCAAAGGAAGAACTTCCGCGGCGATAAAAACCTTGATGAACCTTGCGCCCAAAACCGCCAGAATTATTCAGGGTGAGACTGAAAAGGACATTCCTGTTGAGGAAGTGGAGGTCGGGGACATTATCCTCGTGCGGCCCGGCGAAACAATTCCGGTGGACGGTGAAGTTATTGCCGGAAGCAGTTCCGTTGATGAATCGATGCTTACCGGCGAAAGCATCCCCGTGGAAAAGGGAGCCGGTTCCTCTGTGGTCGGGGCCAGCCTCAATAAAAACGGTTCCTTTACGTTTCGCGCGGCGCGGGTCGGGGCCGATACAACTCTGGCGCAGATTATCAAGCTGGTGGAAGACGCCCAGGGTTCAAAGGCTCCTATCGCGAAACTGGCCGACATTGTTTCCGGGTACTTTGTTCCCATCATCTTTGTGATCGCGCTTCTTTCGGCCGCCGCCTGGCTCCTTTCCGGACAGACGCTTGAGTTTGCTTTGACCATCTTTATCAGCGTCCTGGTGATTGCCTGCCCCTGCGCTTTGGGATTGGCTGTTCCGACCGCGGTCATGGTGGGAACCGGTAAAGGCGCGGAACTGGGAATCCTTTTTAAATCGGGGACCGCTTTGGAACGCGCTCACAAGATCGACACCATCGTGTTTGATAAAACGGGAACTCTTACGGAAGGCAGGCCGGAACTGGTTTCGCTTATCACAGAGGACGGATACGAAAGAGAAACGGTATTGAGCCTGGCGGCTTCCGCGGAAAAAGCGTCGGAACATCCTTTGGCGGAAGCGCTTATTCAGGCCGCGGAAAAAGAAAACATTGCGGTGAAAACGCCGGACCATTTCCGCGCGGTTTCAGGGCGGGGAATTGAGGCGGAAGTTGATCAGCGGCGCGTTCTTTTGGGGAACAAGGCTTTTATGGAAGAACGCCGGGTACAAAATGTCCGCGATGATGAAAAAACGCAAAGCCTTCTGCAAAGCGGCGCGGCCGTGATGTATCTTGCTGTTGATGAAAATTATGCCGCCGCTTTTGCCGTTGCCGATACCATAAAGCCGTCGGCCCCCGAAGTTGTCGGCCTCTTAAAAGAGATGAACATCGCGTCCGTAATGATTACGGGCGACAACAAAGTAAGCGCCAAAGCGATTGCGGAAAAGGCCGGAATCAGTGAAGTCCTCGCGGAAGTGCTTCCGGAGCACAAAGCGGAAAAAGTAAAACAGCTCCAGGATGAAGGAAAAATCTGCGCGATGGTAGGGGACGGCATCAACGACGCTCCGGCTTTGGCGCAAGCCGACATCGGCATTGCGGTAGGTTCCGGCACCGATGTCGCCATAGAAAGCGCGGACATTGTGCTTATGAAAAATGATCTCTACGATGTTGTTACCGCGGTGAGGCTTTCAAAAAAGATGTTCCGAATCATCAAACAGAATCTTTTCTGGGCTTTCGGCTATAATGTTTTGGGAATTCCTGTCGCGGCGGGGCTTCTCTATCTTTTCGGCGGTCCTTTGCTGAATCCCATGATTGCCGCGGCCGCCATGTCGTTGAGCAGCCTTTCCGTATTAAGCAATGCGCTCAGGTTAAAGCGTTTTAAACGAGGAAATTGCAAAACTAACCGAGTTTTGCATAAGCTCATGCGATAAGATTTTTTGTGGAAAAGCCGCTTTAGACACATTTTTCGCAAAAAAGTTGCGTTTTTTTGCAAAAAAAACTTGCATAAAATGACAAGGTGGAATATTCTGTCAATATGAAATTAAAACCAGAACAATATTTGGCTGACTGGCCGGATATGCCTTACGCGAATTTTATTGAGTGGCTTGACGGGATCGAAAAGAAATGGCCGGACAGAAAGGCTATTCTGTACAGAACCGGAAAACAGAAAGATTTTGATATCTGGAACTTCGCAAAACTGGCATCCGAATCCCGCCGGATTGCCCGCGGGCTTTTAGCCAAAGGGTTTAAAAAAGGCGACCGTGTTGCTCTGTGGCTCGAAAACCGCCCTGAATGGATGGTCATTTGGCTCGGCGCCGCCATTTCCGGCTTGATTATCGTTCCCATCGATTTTACCATAAATGAAAAAGAATGCGCGAATATTCTTTGTTTTACGCGGCCTAAGGCGTTTTTTCATTCTGTCCGGAAAGACGAATTTGCCGGCCGGATGAAAACCGAACATACGGCTATCGATTGTTTTGTCAGCCTTAACGAAGAAAGCCCAGATAACTTTTGGAATTTTGGAAAAAATGATGATGGCCAGCCGCTGCCGCCGCCTTCTTCTATCGATGCTCACGATCCTGTTTCTATCATCTTTACATCGGGAACTACCGGCGTGGCGAAGGGCGTGACGCTGCACCACAAGGGCATTATCGCGAATGTCAACGCGGCGGTTATCTCCCTTAGGGCGTATTCCTCTGATATGTTCATCAATGTGCTGCCTTTGCATCATACTTATCCTACAACCTGTTCGTTCCTGGCGCCGCTTTCTGTCGGGGCCGGTACCATCATTGTGGAAAAACTGGTCGGTAAAGTGGTGCTTGATGATATCCGCGACGGAAAAGGGACCTTCCTCATCGCGGTTCCGCTGTTATACGATAAGGTGATGGCGGGCGTTAAGGCGACTATGAATCAGCTTTCTCCTGTCGGAAAGTTTTTCCTTGGGATGCTTCGTTCTATGGCGCTCTCTTTTTCCAAGCATCGGTTTCCCCAGTTCGGCAAGACCGTGTTACAGTTCGTGAGAAAGCGGATGGGTCTCCAGACAGTGCGGATCATGGTAGCGGGCGGCGGACCGTTAAATCCGAAAACCGCGGATTTCTTTGATTCAATCGGGTTCTGCATGGTTCACGGCTACGGTATGAGCGAAAATAGCCCCCTTGTCAGCGTGAACACTCCCTGGCATAAAAATAACGTGTCGGTAGGTCTGCCGGTAAAATACACCGATGTCAAAATCATCGATGCTGATAAAGACGGGGTAGGGGAGATCGCCTATAAATCTCCGTCCCTTATGCTGGGTTACTATGAAAATGATGACGCCACGAAAGAAGTGTTTGATGAAGACGGATTCCTCAAAAGCGGCGACCTCGGTTATATTGACGATAAAGGCTATATTTTTATCAACGGCCGCAAGAAAAATCTGATTGTCAGCGCGGGCGGAAAAAATATTTATCCCGAAGAGATCGAAGCCTGTTTCGATTCTTCCCGCGTAATCGGCGAGATCCTTGTGACCGCGAAAAAGGGTGAATCCGGCGGCGAGGAAGTGTACGGTCTCGTATACCCGAATTTTGAAGCGCTCGCGGAAGATTATCCCGGGAAAGATCTGGAAGAATCGTTTATATTCGATCTTGTAAAAAAGGAAGTCGAAAAAGTAAACCGCGGCCTTACCGGCTACAAAAAGATTTCCGATTTCAGGCTTGTCAAGGAAGAGTTCGAGAAAAACGCCCAGAAAAAGATAAAACGGTTCCTGTATAAGGGCATTGTGTGATCGATAAAAGTGAAATGAGAAAAAGAAGAACCGTTTAACGTTGATCATTATGCATTGAATTCGTGGCAGTTATATGATATAATTTGACTATCGATAAGGGTAGAATTGTGAATATAAAAGCATCTGCTTCGATTAGAAGCAATTATAATGAGATATCTAAGTTCTGTAAGGAAAGCGGTGAACCTGTCTACCTAACCAAAAATGGTGAAGGCGATCTTGTTGTTATGGATATTAACGCTTTTGAGCAGCGTGCCAAAGAACTTAAACTCGCGGAGGATTTGTTTCATATCCGTACAGCCCGCCTCAATGGGGCAAAAGGTCATTCGCTCGACGATGTGCGTGCCGTTCTGACAAAAACAATTGAAAGCACCGAAACAGCAGGCTGATGGAAAAAATAACATACAGCGTTGTCGTTTCGGATGCTGCCCTTGCTATGTTGGACAGTCATGCCGCTTTTTTGGCGAAAGTCAACGCAAAGGCGGCCGCAAAACTCATGGATGAAGTCCTTGATGATATGGCATCGTTGTCGGAATATCCGCATCGGTTTCCTTTTTATGAAAATCAATTTATAAGCGATAATCGCTATCGGAAAATGCTGTCGGCGAAACGGTATGTAATCCTCTACGAAATTGACGGGGAGTCGGTGTTTGTGGATTATATTATTGACTGCAGACAAGACATAAACTGGCTGATCCGATAGCCTGAAAGATTTGATGGTTTTGTTTTAATGTCCGCTTTTCCAATCAGGTTCATTCCGCTACAATGGCATCCATGACGAACAGTTCTTTTTTTCAGGGTGCGTCCCTTGCCGCGTTGTCCTTACCGCCGCCCGGTTCCCGTGTGGCGGTGGCTATGTCCGGCGGGGTGGATTCATCGCTTACGGCCTTGCTTATGGCGGACCGGGGATGCCGGATTACCGGGGTCAGCATGATGATGTACGACGGCAGCCTTCAATTTCCTCCGGGCGGAGGGAAGGGCTGTTACGGTCCCTTCAGTCGTGAAAACGAAGAAAACTGCCGGAAACTCTGCGAGGAGCTTGGCGGCGATTATCATGTAATCGATCTTTCGGTTCCGTACAAACGGGAAGTGATGGATTATTTCCGCGGCGAATATCTGAGCGGAAGAACGCCCAATCCCTGTCTCCGATGCAACCCCATGATCAAGTTTGGACTCCTTCCGGATGAACTCCGTAAAAAGGGCATCGCGTTTGATTATTTTGTTACCGGTCATTATGCGCGGCTCTTTGCCCCGGAAGGAGACGCTTCCCGGGGAGTCTACATCGCTCCGGGGATCGATCTTTCCAAGGATCAAAGTTATTTTCTCCAGCGGCTTAGTCAGGAACAATTGACGGTGAGCCGTTTTCCTTTGGGCGGCATGACAAAGGCGGAGGTGAGGAAGCTGGCTTTGGAGAAAGGGCTCGCGGCGGCGGAAAAGAAAGATTCCCAGGACTTTCTCCGTAAGGAAGATTTTGACACGATTTTCGCGTCAAGTCCTGCCGCGGAGGGAAACATCGTACATACCGGAGGGAAGGTTTTGGGAAAGCACCGGGGCATCATCCGTTACACGATAGGGCAGCGCCGGGGCTTGGGCGTGAGCCTTGGGCCGGAACCGCTGTACGTTGTGTCGATTGATCCGGAGAAGAACGAAGTCATCGCCGGTCCTGAAACCGATTTATTCGCGTCCGGACTGGAAGCCGAAAACGCGGTGTGGGCGCCCGGTTTCGGTACCGGACCTTTCAGGGCATGGGTCAAAATCCGCCTTGCGTCGATGCCTTCTCCCGCGTGGGTGTACCCGTCGGAAAACGGCCGCGTCACGGTGAAGTTTGATAAAACGCAGAGGGCTGTCGCTCCCGGTCAATCCGCGGCGTTCTATGTTCCTTTCCCCGGTACGGCCATGCCGGACGATGTGGACGAAATCGGCCGGGAGAATACGGTTATTGCGGGCGCTTCGGTTATAAGCGAAGCGGTGAAGCGGTGAAGCGGTGATGAGCGGCCGGCTTTAGGAAAGATCAACCCCGATAATTCTTTTCGCGACAAGCCCGATGATAAACGAAATGAACGCTACGCCCAGGCTGATCAATGCCATTTCACCGAATCGTTTGAGGAAGGGGAGCCCCTGGGCAATCGACAGGTAATAATTAAAGACGAGAATGATGCAGATAACCACACCCAGCATGATGCCGAACGCGGCAATGTATAAGGAGTTGGGCAGGAACAAATACGGCATGACCATCAGCACAACGGTGATTACATAGGCGACTCCGGTGTACAGGCTTGATTTAAGCGCGTTGGCGTTTCCGTCCGCCTTTTCGGCTAAATAGTTGGAAGCCGCCATAGACAATGTGGCGGATATGCCGGTGATAATCCCCGATAATGCAACAAGTCGCGTGGACGCGAGGGCAAAGGTTAATCCGGCAAGGGTTCCCGTAAGTTCAACAAGGGCGTCATTCAAACCAAGAACCATGGCGCCGACATAATGAAGCCGCTCTTCATCGAGCATGTCCATCAATTTGGCTTCATGTTCTTCTTCATCCGCAAGAATCGCCTTGGCTTCAGGAATTTCTTTTTCAATGGAGTGTAATCCGTTTATCCCGGCTTCTTCCGCTTTATCCATGTATTTTATCGTGAAGGTATAACCCAAAAGAAAACTTATCAGTTTAAACAAGGCGATCTTGAATTTCCGGGGCTTTACATCCTGGCCGGTATATTCCTTCCACACTTCATAATGATTATATTCCGCGTTTGCTATATCCGAGAGAACGCGTTTATCATGCTCATTCTTCTGTTTACCGGCAATATATTGATACAGGATACTTCCGGTAATTTCATCGCGCTGAAATTGCATGAGCCGTTTCATGACGGCAGGGCTTACATTCTTTGACATAGATTCAGCTCCTTTCAGAATAAACAATCTTTTCTTTCGGCAGCCATTTCGCGAGGCATTGGGTCAGAGCCGTCCGGTCAATGGGTTTGGAAAGAAAATCGTTAAAACCGGCGGCGAAAAAATTCGCTACAGCGTCGCTTACGGCATTGGCGCTCAGCACGACAATCGGAATATCTTTCGCGGGTCCGTCCAAAGAACGGATAATTCCGGCTGCTTCAATGCCGTCCATTTCCGGCATCATGTGATCCATGAAAATAAGGTCATATTGATTTGCGGTAATTTTGTCAATCGCCTGCTTCCCGCTTAGAACACAATCGGATTCTATTTCAAACGACTCAAGCATATAGGCGGCAATTTGAAGGTTAATTTCTATGTCATCTACAATCAGCACCCTGGAACCGGGAGCCTTGATAAGGAAAACATCTTTTTGTTGTTCTGCCGGCAGTTCCGCCGCTGTCCCTTCTACTAGCGGCAGCCGCACGGTGAAACGGGATCCTTTGTTGTATTCACTCTCAAGATCGATAGAACCATTCATAAGATCACAAAGCCGTTTTGTGATAGCCAAACCCAAACCGGTCCCCGTCACTCCTTTGTTGCGGACAATATCTACCTGCTCAAAAGCGGAAAAAAGCCGCGGAATAGCATCTGCCCGAATGCCGATTCCCGTATCCTCTACCTCAAAACATAGGTGAACATCCGCTTCTTTCCGTACACGGAACGAGACTTTTCCCTTCGGCGTATATTTCAAGGCATTATTAAGAATATTGGTAAGAATCTGCCGGATGTGCTTTTCATCGCCGTACACTACTTCAGGAAGATCGGCGGAAAACTCACAGACAAAATCGATGTTTTTCCGTTGAAACATTAACGCAAACATTGATTGAAGATGGTTCAAAAGATTTCCCAGATCATAATAATCTTCTATAAGTTTCAGTTTATCCGCTTCAATCTTTGAAAAATCAAGAATGTCATTGATAAGATCTAAAAGGGTATGAGAAGCTTCCTGAATGCCTTTAAGATATGTATGCTGATGATCATTCAGCCCGGTATTTCCCAGCATTTCCGCAAAACCGATAATCGCGTTCATGGGTGTACGGATTTCGTGCGAAACAGTTGCGAGAAAATTTGATTTTGCCGAATTTGCCTGTTCCGCGTCTTTTAGGGCTTTGAGGAATTCCGTCGTGTCGGAAAACAAAATCATAAAGCCTTCCATGCTGCCGTTGTCCGTAAGCATGGGAGTAACCTGGACGTTGTAACTCCGCAGGTTTCCGGTTCTGCCGAAATCTATCATATCATTAAATTCAAACGTTTGCTTTCCTTCATGAATTTGCTCAAGCACTTTGTTCAGTTCCAGCAAACAGCCCTCTTCCATGTACGGTGAAAAAAGTTTGAGATGGGGAATTTCTTTGATAAGACCGAATCCCGCTATGCCGCAAATTTTCAAAAACGATTCGGTACAATACGCGAGATTATCGTCCGAATCGAAAAGAAGAATCATATCAGGACAATTGTCGAGAAGCAGATTCATGTAGCGTTCCTGTTCCGAACGTCTTGCGGAAATCATATTTGCCAAACTGTCTTTAGCCTGGGCAGAGTTTTTATTGCGCTCAATCTGTTTTTCGGCAAGATTAAAAAGGCGGGCCAGTTTTTTATATTCCATAGTCAGATGATGATTCTCAAGACGCATAGTCTCGATTTTAGCTGTCAATTTTGATATTTCATCCTTGTTTTGATTCATGAGGTTTCCTCCAGAAATCCCTGTTTACGGTTTCGATATGCGCGCCGAAATGAAACTTTTTATGTATAGAGGAAATTGCAAAACTTCAGTTTTTGCAATTTTTTGCAATTTCAACCTCTTAAAAATGCGTATTTCACAGCCTTTAGGCGCGAAATCGCATGAGCTTGTGCAAAACTAACCGAGTTTTGCAACAAGCTCTATATACTAGAATGTGCATATAATAAATGAATTACTGTGGCTTCGGTTTACTATGTTTCCTTCTCCGCTGTCTATTGGGCAGATTTCTCCGCCCGCATAGGCTGCTATGTAGTTAATATCAGTATCTGCCATCTGTTTCCGCAGTTGTTCCAATTCCTTCAAAGAATCGTAGCCCAGCGCAAAATAGCGGCTTATACAGGAATAAACCAGCACCGTATGATGGTTCGCGGCAGCCAGCGCTTTTTTCAGGGTGAGGCCGGAAGTCGCGACGATTTCGTCGGGATTAAAGGCTCCTATGCTTAAGGTTGAACCCTCAAGAACATTCTCGCCGCACACTACATGTCCTTCCGGCGTTATCGCAAGCATTGCCTGGATTACCGGCATGGTCCCATCGTTATGATCAACAATGATGGGAAAGGAATTGATTCCCAATATCTGCCCGTCATCACCCTGTGTTAATCCCAAGGATAAAAGATACTCAAGGGCAGGCTTCCCGTTAACCATTTGCAGGATATTTCCCTGGGCTGCCGTAACGATTCCTTTTTCCGGAAATACTTTTTCATCGGAAATGGTGCCGACATGAAAAGAAGGGGACACATCTCCGTGCATAAGCAAAACCGCGAATTGATTTTTCGAATATTTTCCGTTTGAAAGAACATACGCTTCGTGATAATCATGGTTATGGTCCATCGCTACCGCGCCGAAATTCGGAACGCCTCCAGAAATTTTCGACATACACGCTACATAAAAATTGATGCTGAGTTTACTGAACAAGGGAGAAAAAGTGAGCATGAGAGAAGGCTTGCCCGGCAGTTTTGAGAGGGCCTTTTCGTATAAGACTTTAAACGGTTCCTCGGATGCTTCCATAATCGGTTCCGACAAAGCTGCCGAAAAAGAAACATCGTCGCTTGTAAGGACAAGAATGCTCAGCATGGTTTCACCGATTATCCCGGTAGACGCGCTTGCGATAGTAGTAATTCCCCAAAGTTCAAAAGGCAGCGCCTCCGCGACGGCGGTCCACACGCCGGAATCAATATAATCGGCAAAACAGGATACAATACCGATAGTATGTTTCATAAGATGATTCTTGCCGTTTAAATCAAGCTGTTTAATTATTTCCGCTGCCGCGGCATCCGCATCATCGACTTCGTGAGTAAACGCAGAAAAAGATTTTATCATAATATTACCACCTTAAATTTTAAAACTACAATAATCGATATAGAATATTTTTTCAATGATTAAAAAACAAATAAGTAAAAATAGTATCAAGTGTAAGTAGAAATGTCCTCCTTCATTCCAAAACACATGCTTCGTAAGGAACCTTTGAAACCGCCGTCAATTTTGTAAAAGCCTTTCCTCCGGGATTAAAAACCACAAAGAGGGCGGTTTTGCCTTTTTCTTCCGCAAGAAAAAAACGGCTTGTCATTCCATCGTTTTGTAGTACATCTGTTTTATCAAATAGACTTAGCAAGCTGCAAAAGAGGTCATCTTCTTCCCGCGCGAAATGCTGAAAAAAAACGTCCGGCAGCCCCGCGTTCTTTTGGAGGAATGCAAACAGCGTTTCAAATTCATTACGAACCTGGCGTTGATTCGGAAACGGAACAAAATCAAGCGACGTATGAATGCTCCGCATGATGGGAATAAGGAACGGATTTCCGTCTGAAACATAGAACCCATTCATCAGTTTATAGCGTGCGGAAATAATTTTTTGTATCTCGCGTTTTTCCCTAGACAACATGTTCGTATAAAAATCATCCCGGAGGTCATCAAGTCCGTCAATAAAAAGAAGCGTAAATGTTTCCGCGTCAATCTTTTCATACATCGAAAAATCACTTTGTTCAAATATGAAATCTTCAAAATTGCTGCCCAGTTTTGCTTTGGAAAAATCGATCTTCCCTAAGGTTTGCTGCACAAAAGCGATTCGGCGGTAACGGCTTTCCATATTTCTTAGCACAAACCCGCCTTTTTCCCCGGAGAAAAATGTTCCTATTCCCTGCAACAAAGGCAGTTCCAGCGGCAGCGCGGACAGCGCGATGAGAAACTGTCTAAACAAAACTGATGTTACGCTGCCTGACTCAAGCTGTCCTAAAAACCGGCTGATGATTTCGCCGGGATCGTCCCGCATCACCTTCCTCCCCCGGGATTTGTATGCCCGGCATCCGAAGATGACAATTCGTGAAGAAAAAGCGTCGCCGCCTGGGCGACGTTCAGGCTTTCCATTTTAGAAGAACCGGGAATCCGGACAAGAATACATTGTTCTCTGATATTGGCGGGAATGCCGGTTTCTTCGTTTCCTACAACAAGAAGCATTCCCTGTTTCCTTTTCCGTTCTTTCGCAATAATCTCCGGCAGATTCTTCAATATCAATTCCGCCTTGTGATCGGCGCCGATCACAAGCAGATTCCGCGCCGCCCATTTTACAAAAGCTCCGGGATTGTTTACGCCGAGAATTGTTACATGTTCTATCCCGCCTTCAGCGATCCGGTAAGCGCTCGTCGTAAGCCGCGCGTCACGGTCTTCCCCGGAAAGAATGATGTAATCGGCATGAAAAAAAGCGGCGCTTCTGATAATCGCTCCCAGGTTATGATCATTTCCTACGGAACTTAACAGCACCCCTAATTTCCCTTGATGGGACCATTCGTTCATCAACCCGTCATCCGGAACAAGAGGCTTTGGCGCGTGAATCATCGCCGCGACTCTCTGGTGTTTATTACTCTTGCAGAGCTTCTCCAATTCTTCATCGGTACAAATTTTATAGAACTTTTTCATGGCGGCCAGCTTTTTACACACCGCACCAAAATCCTTCATCCGGTCTTCCCTAAGAAAAAGCCGGTGAATTTGTTCGGGATGATACGTTCCCAAAGCCAGCACCGCGTTGAATCCGCAGACCGCCAGTTCATCGCTTCGTTTATTACGCATAGGTAAAAGTATACTTTATAGGGATATATTTGTCAGTCTCGAAGGCAGGAAGCCCGCTTTTAAGGTATCCTGCCCCGGAATTTTTGCTTCTCAGATTTGTGTCTCATTTTTTTAGCATAAGCAGCTTTAATATCAACATAAACAGTAATACCGCAAAAACGCTCATAATGTTACCCTTTTTAAACAGAATCATTTGTCTCTGTGTCTCCTGTTTCTTCCTCTGTGTAAGTTATTTCCTCCGGAAAGAGGACTGTTTCCAGGGAAGCGGCCTTGTCTCTGCTTTTCTTGCCGCCGAGGGAGTACCAGTCAATATTCCTTGTGATAATCATTACCGCCGCGAGAATAACAAACATGCCCACGGAGCCGATAAGCAGGGCATAATCCTGCGATTGCAGGGCTGAATAAAGGTATCCGTACAGGAATGCCAGTATGGGAACAAGAATGATTCCCCGCTTAAAGTTTTTAAGAACCGCGCCGGTGTAAAAAGTGATGAGCATAATAACGCCGCCCGCGGCGACGCAGTACGCAAGGGTAAAATGCATCTGTTCCGCGAGTGAAAGCAAAAGCGCGTAGAAAACGATGTCCGCAATGCCCACGAAAATATACTGAATCGGGTGGATTCTTTTTTTGCTGAACACCTCAAAAAGGAGGATGACGGCAAAGGGAACCACGATGAAAAGAAGCGCGTATTTCAACGCCCGTTCTGTTTTATGATACACTCCAACGGAATCAAAAAACTCAACGCCCATACTGGTTTCGTAACTGTGCGGCAGATTTTGTGATCCGGGTACAAAGTATTCAGGATACTTTCCGGTTCCCCGCGGCTGTTTCCATTCGGCCGTAAATCCTTCGTTGTTTATTTCCCGCAAAACCGGCGCGTTTCCGCCCATAAAAGACGGAGTCGGCCAATCCGCTTCAAGCTGTACATCGGTTCCAAGCCCGATGGGGAGAAAGCTGATGGTTCCGCCGCCGCCTATTTCCATCGTAAAATCGAGTTCCAATTGCCCTTGGTACACAGAGACGCCGGCTTCCAGCGCGGAATTCGTAATTCCCCATGAGGTAAGATTTGCAATAAGTTCCAACGTTGTTCCATCGGGCATGGTAATTGTCGGGACTTCCTTGAATATTTTGGGATCTGATATTCCGATGCCGAGCCTGCTGTTTTCAAAATAAATATGGTCCACGTTTTCCGTAAAGAGCTTTCTGATCTTTTCTTCCTGTATGTCAAAGACTGCGTTGAAATCGAATGCTCCGTTAAAAACCGCGGCGGTATAAATTCCCCGCGAGCGTTCCTCTGTCAGCATTTTTCCGTTAATCGACAAGTTCCGCGGGAAAATAACTGCTTCCTTCCGCTTGATTGTATCACGGTACACTTTCACGACCTTTCCGTCCGCGATATCATCGACAATTTCATTTACGATGATATCCACCGGAACAATAAGATACGGCCCCGCAATCCGGGGATTCCCTCCCGCTCCTTTTATGATATCCTCTTGTACGTCAAGTGAAAGCCTTTGCCGTTCGCGTACCACTGATGAAAGCATCGCGGCCGGTATCAGTAACGCGAGGGATATTCCCGCGATAATACAAGCCTTGATTCCAAAAGATGTGCCTGCCGATAGTTTTTTCTGCATAATAATTCTCCTGTTACATTGTTATGAAGCAATTATGACAGAAGAATGCGGCGGAATTGTGGCGATGATTTGCTTTTCTCGTGGTATTAGGGTAAGCACTAAAACCTCGGTTAGGTTTTAAGTAACAACGCTGTAAGGCAGGCTGATGATGAAATGGGCTCCGGAATGGCCGCCGGAATCTTTTACCGACACGCTTCCTCCGCCGCTTTCGGCAATCGCTTTGACAATGGCAAGCCCCAGACCGGAATGTTCTTCCGAGCGGCTTCCCCGGCGGCTTGTATAAAAGCGTTCAAATATTTTTTCACGCAGTTCCTGCGGAATGCCGGGTCCCGTATCTGTAACATGCAATTCGAGGCGTTCGCCGTTTATGCGCAGCTCCGCCTTCACGGGCTCATCCTCTGGGGAAAAGGAATGGGCGTTTTTAAAAAGATTTCTTACCGCTGTTTCCAAATTCTGAACCGGGACATGTACCGTCATAGATGAGTAACGCGGAACCGCGCCGGTGAGATTTTCAAAAATCACCGGGGGTGAATGATAGTGCTGTGCTTCTTCGCTGATAACATTGCCGAATTGTTCTATCGGCGTTGTTCCATTGCTTCCCTCAAGAAGCGTCAAAGTCCGCAGTCCGTTTATCGTTTTTTCCATTCTTTCGCAGGCGTTTTCTATCGACGCGATTAGTCCCTGCTGAACCGGATCATCGGTTTCTAAAAGCTCGGCGTTGGCGCGGATTCCGGCAAGGGGATTTTTCAGCTCATGGGCCGCGTCCGCCGAAAAGCGTTCTGCCCAGCTTACCCGTTGTTCAAGTTTTTCCACAAGATCGCTGAAAGCGGCGGCGAGGGTATCAATTTCATCATATCTATTGCTGCCAGAAAAATGATTCGAGGAAGATTCTTGCGTCTCTTGCAAAACTCGGTTAGTTTTGCCGAGACTCTTGCAGTTTCTCGCCGAATGGCTGCGAAACATGCATTTTTTAGCGGGTGCAATTACAAAACTGGAATTTTGTAATTGCCTCTTTTGCGTTTTTTTTCTTGTACGCCATCCGCCGGAAAATATTTTTTGTTCTGTTTCCGCCGGAATCTTTGTAACACCTTTTGTAATTCGGAACTGTTTTGCTTCTTTTGTCAGCCGAGAAAGCGGCCGCGAGATGGTCAGCGCCATGATCAATGATACGACGACGGCAATGAGAAGGCTGAAAAGAAAAATCCGTCCCATGCCGAAACGGAGCGCGTAGAGATCGTTCAATATACGGAACGTTGACTGTGAGACAAGAACCACTCCGCTCACATCACCGTCTCTCAAGATGGGCAGCGCGGAATACAGGATGATGGATGTCTGCCCGCCGCTGGAGATGCGGGTTGTCGAGCCGTACCTTCCCCCCAGAGCCGCCTGAATCTCCTCGCCGTCAAAGTAATTTTTTCCGGAATAATAATCCGCTCCCTGAATCGGCGAGGGCGGCAAAAAATACTTCCTGTAGATTCGTACCGGCCAAGAAAGAAGCCGGTAGATAAAGGTTTCCTGCGGCGGCGTTTGTTCTATAGATTCGTTACTCGATACAATTACGGCCGCGTCAGCATTTATGGAACCCGACGCCGTGTCTGTTTGATCAGTCGTTCTTCTTCCCTGAAGGGCGCTGCTATCGGCAAGAAGCATCCCTTCGTTTGACAGAATCCTGATTCGGCTTGTATGCCTCTGCCTCAATGAAGCAATGATCCGCCGCGCCCGTTCCTGATTCAGAGGCTCTTCTCCAAGCCATGCCGCAAGCGCCCGCCCTTCCTGTACGAGTGAATGTTCAAGGTTATTGAGGAGCGCTTTTTCGTAGGCTTCAAAACTCAGGAATCCCGCGACAGGAACAAAAAGGAGCAGGCAATTGAAGATAAAAAGCCGGAGCGCGATAGGTCCGCGGAGGAAAGGCCTAATCTTCATCCGTGTGCTCCATCCGGTAGCCGAACCCATACACGGTATGGATAATCTCTTTTTCACAGCCCGCTTCGGCAAGTTTCCGCCGCACGCGTTTTACATGACTGTCGATGCCCCGCTCGGTAATCCATGTATCCTGCGGCCATGCCTTGTTCAAAAGCTGTTCACGGGAAAGCGCGCGGCCTTCGTTTTCTTTGAGCGCGAGAAGAATACGGAATTCACTGACGGTAAGATGCATCTCTTTGCCGGAGTACCACGCGCGGAATGATTCCGGCGCAATCCGCAGTCCCTTTTCTTCCGCCGAAGCAGAAACAGCATCCACGTGAGAAGACGCCCCCTTGCTTCTTTTGAGTACCGCCTGTACCCGCGCGCAAAGCTCCCTTACCGAAAAAGGCTTCCCGATATAATCATCCGCGCCAAGAGCGAAACCGCCAAGCCGGTCAAGTTCTTCATCTCTCGATGTAAGCAGAATTACGGGAAGGGGATTGCCGCTCATGCGGAGCCGCGAAAGTATCGCCGTACCTTCAAGCCCGCCCATCATGATATCAAGAACCGCGAGATCGAAACTATCGTTATCTTTGAGCTGCTCCCACGCGGAAATGCCTTCTTCCGCCGCAAACACTTCATGCCCATCCCTTTGAAGCGCGAGACAAACAGCATCCCGAACCGAAGGTTCATCATCAGCTATAAGGATGCGGGGCATACATTTCTCCTTATCCGACCAACCCAAACGCTTCGTTCACGCCGCAGGTGAAGATAATGCCGTTTCCCGGTTCACGTATCTTCATCTTGGCGCAGACGGCTTCGACAATTTTTGATACCGATTCTTTTTTTGCAAGAATCAAAACGATTTCTTTTTCGGGTTCAATTTCCATAGCAAAGAACATTTCGGTTTTATGAATGCCGGAACCGCGCGCGTTGATAATCGTTCCGCCTCTTGCGCCTTCGCTCTTTGCGGCATCTATCACTTCTTCCGCGGAACCCTTGTTCACGACGGTAAAAATAGCTTCGTACATTCCTTCCTCCGAATTTTTCCTTTCATCGTTATCATAATAATCGGCGTGGCTGGCTCCGATAAAATTGTTGAGCGGTACGGAAAACGCGATTCCATGATTCGGTTTTTCCAGCGACATTCCTTCTTTTAACGCCGAAAGCACCTGCGGCGACTGCTCTTTTTCAATGATAACAAGAACAATTTCCTTATGCAGATAATCCATCCCAAGGATTTCAAGGAGTTTGCTTCTTACCATCCCCTTTCCGTAAAAAACCGTCGCGCCTTTCGCTCCGGCATGACCCGTAATTTTGATGACCTTGGACGCGAGATGTTCGTTTACAATACAGAAAATAAGCGAAAACTCTTTCATACCGGCTCCTTGTGTTTTCGATTTCTTATCTTACTGATTAAGCCAAGCAGCTCGATGGTAATGACCGGCATCATCGCGACAACGGAAATCATTCCGAACGCGTTTTCGAGCATATTCGACCCCGAAACCGTACTTGATACGCCTTGAGAAAATGCCAGAATAAACGTGGCGGTCATCGGCCCTGACGCGACTCCGCCCGAATCAAACGCGATGCCGACGAACAGTTCCGGAACAAAAAAGGCAAGAATAACGGCGATGCCGAAACCGGGCAAGAGGTAATGCCAAAGCTCAATTCCCGGCACAAGAATCCTGACCATAGAAAGCGCAACCGCCGTTCCGACTCCGATAGAAAAAGCCGCAAAAATGATTCCCCGTTTGATGGAACCGCTCGTTACGGTTTCAATTTGATGAGTCAGAACATGGACAGCGGGTTCGGCAAAAATCGTTACAAAACCCAGCACAAAGCCGACAGCCGCGACAACGAAGGTATTCTGCTGAGCAATCCTCACGCCAAGATCGGAACCGACTTCCATAAATCCGGCATGAACGCCGACAAGAAACAGAATCAGCCCGATTAAGGTGTACAGGATTCCTTTCAAAATATTTCCGGTAGTTCTCGCGTTAAAACGAAACGAAAAAATCTGAAAGAGAATAAAAATCAGCGCGATGGGTCCCAAAGCAATCACCGATTCAAAAGCGGTTACCGGAAAACGATGAAGGAAGGGCTGCATGATTGATGTTGTTTCCGCCGCCGCCGATCCCGCGCTTCCCTGGAGAGTTCCTGTTTTTGCGAACAAACCCATCATCAAAATGCCTAAAATCGCTCCGGTTGAAGTAATTCCCACAAGCCCGAAACTGTCTTGTTCCGAAACGCGGCTGTTCTTTTTCAGCACGGAAACGCCGATAGCCAAATTCAAAATAAAGGGAACCGTCAAAGCTCCGGTGGTCGCGCCCGAAGCGTCAAAGGCGATGGCAAGAAATTCCGAGCGGGAAAAAAAAGCCATGATCAAAATCAGCCCGTAGAGAACCAAAAAGGAAACATTGATTTTTATGTTGTAGACAATCCGTATAAGGCCGTAAACGAGCATCGCCCCGATTCCGACGGACACCGCTCCTACAATCGACATTTTGCTCAGCGCGCCGCCCGTTACTGCCGACACCTGATCGGCAAGAATTTGAAGATCGGGTTCGGCAACGGAAATAAAAAATCCCACAACCAATGTGATAACTACAAGAATGACCACATTGTTCGATTTTGAAAGCGATGATCCGACATGATTTCCCAAAGGCGTGATGCCCAGCTCAACGCCGAGAAGAAAAATGGAAAGCCCGACAATAATGAAAGCCGCGCCGATCAAAAAGCGAAGGAAAAGATAGGTTGGCAGAGGGATTATCGTAAAATGTAAAATAACCACAAAAAGCACTATCGGCAGCACCGATGACAGCACTTCTTTGAATTTGATAAATAAAATATTCAACCGGGCATCCTCATTTTTACATATCCCTGTCTTTGCTTGATCATGCTGTCAGAATATATAACTGTGTAAAAAAATGCAAGCACGACATGGAATCGATGAATGCCAAGCCGAAGACTTGACCGTCACTAGGGTAACACTGATTTATGCATCGAGCATAAATCAGTGTTTACTTTATGAAACTGTCATTTTGCGAGCCTGTCCTAAAAATTGTGTAAATGCTTATAAAGAGGTAAAGTATGAGCATGGCACGAAGAAAAGAGAAGAAAGAAAAGGACATCATCGATCAGT
>QMCD01000378.1_pt1 | contig 31549 bp, 29 predicted proteins | sample 1821841 | NCBI WGS metagenome assembly QMCD01 (sample SAMN01991225, study PRJNA193472) | Termite gut metagenome, whole genome shotgun sequencing project. | isolation source: worker | host: Macrotermes natalensis | reverse complement strand
CGAACGAGCTCCTGCGGAGCTCTTGTCCTCGCGACAACAGATCGCGAGCCTCGAAGAGGCTGTGAACGAAAACAAGAAGGACACGTCAAGTTCACTTGTAAGTGGACTACTTGGTTTTGGGCACAGAATTCCGTCAGGAAGTCGCGAGTTGTGTCGCGCACATAATGGAGATGCAAAGCATCTCCCGAAGTTTTTTGCAGGAGCTTTTTTCCAAAAAAGCGACAGTGGGGTCTTAGGGAAGTAAAAAAGAAAAGGTTTTAGAAAAAAACGGCAGTTGTGTGGGGAAGTTGATTATTTTGTTATCTTTGCGGGGAAATCAACTTTGAAAAGAGAGAGCTATGCAGATTGTAGAGATTCATGCCCGTGAGATACTGGATTCGCGTGGAAATCCAACCATCGAGGTAGAGGTACGTACACTTTCGGGCGCGTTTGGACGTGCGGCGGTTCCGAGTGGTGCATCGACCGGTGAGCACGAGGCGTTGGAGTTGCGCGACGGTGACAAAAAACGTTACCTGGGTAAGGGCGTGGAGAAGGCTGTCGAGAATGTGAATAACCTCATCGCACCGGCCGTGATCGGCATGAGTGTGGGGGATCAGGTGGGTGTCGACCATGCAATGATCGCGTTGGACGGTACGCCTACGAAATCGAAATTGGGTGCGAACGCTATTTTGGGCGTGTCGCTGGCTGTAGCACGTGCCGCGGCAGATTACTTCGGATTACCGCTGTATCGTTACATCGGCGGTGTGAATGCCAAGACGCTGCCCGTGCCGATGATGAACATCATCAACGGAGGATCGCACTCCGACGCACCGATCGCGTTCCAGGAGTTCATGATCCGTCCCGTGGGGGCATGTTGCTTCAAGGAGGGATTGCGTATGGGTGCCGAGGTGTTCCACAGCCTCAAAAAGGTCCTCCACGCGCGCAGTCTCTCGACCGCCGTAGGCGACGAGGGTGGATTTGCGCCCGCGCTCAATGGCACGGAAGACGCACTGGATTCGATCATCGAAGCGATCAAAAATGCAGGATATAAACCGGGGCGCAAATCCGACGGTGGCGATATGTCCATCGCCATGGACTGCGCGGCGTCGGAGTTTTATGCCGACGGGGTGTACAACTACGCGAAGTTCGAGGGTGCCAACGGTGCCAAACGCAACTCCAAGGAGCAGGTGGCGTTCCTCAAAGGATTGGTTGAAAAGTATCCGATCGACTCGATCGAGGACGGTATGTCGGAGAACGATTGGGACGGATGGAAACTCCTCACAGACGAGTTGGGTGCGAAGTGCCAGTTGGTGGGTGACGACCTGTTCGTGACGAACGTCGATTTCCTGCGTCGCGGCATCGAGATGGGTTGCGCGAACTCGATCCTGATCAAGGTGAATCAGATCGGCACGCTGACCGAAACGTTGGATGCGATCGAGATGGCACACCGTGCGGGTTACACCTCCGTGACGAGCCACCGCTCGGGAGAGACGGAGGACTCGACGATTGCCGATATTTCGGTCGCTACGAATGCCGGACAGATCAAGACGGGTTCCATGTCGCGATCGGACCGCATGGCCAAATACAACCAGTTGCTCCGTATCGAGGAAGAACTCGGTGACGAGGCGATCTATGGCTACACGAAAGTTTATCGCAAATAGAGTTTTATCGTTCATTTAAATCGTTTAAGAATATGAAAAAGTTACTCATTTTGATGTGTGCGACGCTGGCGGCAGCCATGTCGATCTCCTGCGACGGTTCGGGCAAGGGAGCTTACACGATCACTGTCGACGCGACCGAAGGCGGCACCGCGAAAGCCGACCGCAAGAAGGCCGATGCCGATATGTTGATCACACTGACGGCCACCCCTTCCGGTGACGCTGAATTCTCGGGATGGAAAGTGGTGAAAGGAAACGCCATGCTCGAAAACACGATGGCTACGACGACTACCTTCACGATGCCTGTCGAGGATGTGGAGATCAAAGCGACGTTCGGCACCAAGACGGATGCGGGCATCTCGTTCCGCGGCCTCACGTGGTCGACCAACAACGTGGCTGCACCCGGCACGTTCGCCCCTGCGGGTGAGATGGGATTGGTGTATCAGTACAACCGCAAAATCGGCTGGAGCCTCACGACACCTCCGGTGTCCATCCCAACAGGTGAGACATGGAACTCACAGGGAAATCCCGTTGCGATGTGGGCCCCGGAGAACTCTCCGTGTCCCGCCGGATGGCGTGTCCCCACAGGTGCGGAGTATCTCCACATGGCCGGTTATGCACTCGATCAATACGGTCTGGCTTACAGATTGACTGAAAATAACATTCCTAACGGAACTCCCCTCGTGGACTGCATCTGGGGCCCCGATAAGAACAGTGTAGAGTTTGTCGATAAAGCTACCGGAGACAAGCTTTCGTTCCTGGCCAACGGTATGATCACGTCCGAGGTGGAAGGCGGCGAGGCCCGTGTAGTAGGTGTTTCGTCGGGATTCTATTTCTCCTCGACACTCAGCACAACTTCTGCGGGATTTGTGAACAGCCTCTTGTTCTCTAAGGACACGGACCCCGCGATTTCGGCACCCAGCATTAAGCCCAACGGAAACGGATTTGCAGCGAATGCCTACGGTATTCGTTGCGTGAAATAGCATCTACCGTTCAACAAAGAGAAACCCCGCTCAATGAGCGGGGTTTCTCTTTGTTGAAATCTTGACCCAACCGCCGCTTTTTAGTGAAAAGCGGCACCAAAAACTTTCAAAAGTGCTTGCGCACTTAGAAGTTTGACGCAACTGTGCGCGACCTCAAATCGCGACTTCTTGCAGAAGTTCTTGTGTTCAAAAACTAATCCGCTGCTTATGAACAAGTTCAACGCTCCGTTTTAGTTTTCGTCCACAGCCTCTTCGAGGCTCGCGATTCGTTGTCGCGAAGACAAAATCACCGTTAGGTGATTAGGGCGTTTTATGAGAAAACTGGCGGAAATTTATTTCCGTAAAAGTTTACGAATAAAATGACCAGAATGCTGAAAGCGTTGTCCGCGCGGAAGTAAGTGGAGATGCAAAGCCTCTCCCGAAGTTTTTTGGTTTCGCTTTTTTCCAAAAAAGCGAAGGTCTGAAAGAAAAAGGGGGGGCGAACAGTGAAGACAAAACCGTTACACTGTCATGATATCGGCCTCTTTCTTTTCGAGGAGGGCATCGAGAGTTTTGGTTACCTTTTCGAGTAGTTTTTGAGCCTGTGCTTCGCCGTCTTTGGCACCATCCTCGGGCATACCCTCTTTTTGTGCCTTTTTGAACGCCTCCACGGCGTCGCGTCGCGCATTACGCAAGCTGATGCGCGCTGCTTCGGCTTCGCCACGCGCTTGTTTCACAAGCTCGCGACGCCGTTCCTCGGTCAGGGGGGGGATGGAGAGACGGATCTGGTCGCCGTTATTGGACGGAGTGAGACCGATATTGGAGTCGATGATGGCCTTCTCGATGGGACGTAAGAGATTTTTATCCCACGGCTGAATGAGGATGGTTTTAGCATCGGGCACCGTGACACTCGCCACGCCCGACACGGGTGTCATCGTACCGAAATAGTCGACCATCACGCCATTGAGCACGGTCGTGGAGGCTTTCCCGGCACGAATATTCACCAGACTCTCCTCCAAGTGCGCGATCGCGCGTTGCATGCGTTCCTCGGCCTCGGTCAGAATGATTTGCGTCTCCATGGTTACAGATTTTTTTCGATAAGGGCGATCAATGCATCGAACTCCTCGGGCGTATATCCTGCTGTGGCGGAGATCACACGTCCGTCTTTGCCGATCAGGAAGTTACGGGGCACAAATCTCGTGGCGTACTTGCCGTAGATGGATTTATCGGTGTCGAGACCCATCGGGAAGGTGTACCCCTGCTTCTCACGGAAACCGGCGACGGCCTCACGTTTCTCCCCCATCGAGATGGGCAGGAAGATGAACTCTTTACCTGCAAAGCGGTCGATAACCTCCGTCTGCACGCGTTTCAACTCCTCACGGCACGGGGGGCACCACGTGGCCCAGAAATTCACGAGCACCAGTTTCCCTTCCATATCGGAGAGCATCTGTGTGGTGCCGTCGAACATCTCGACACGGAAGTCGGGCGCTTTTTGTCCCACCTTGGCGAGTGTCGATGCCTCCACTTCGGGATCCATTTCGGATTCAGTGGCGGATGTGTTCGTGGTCTGTTCCGTTGTTTGAGGCTCTTCTTGGGCAGCCTTTTTTTCGCCGTTGGGCAACAGGAACATCGCGGCGATCACGGCAGCAAGCAGGACGATCAACAGGATCAGGCGTCCGGTATTGGCTTTTTTACGGGTAGTTTTCATTATGGTGAGTTTTTTTTATTTGACTAAGGTTCCGATCTGTTCGCCGCGCACGACTTTTTCGAGGTTGCCAAGTGTGTCCATATCGAACACGACGATAGGCAGGTTATTTTCGCGGCACAGCGTGAAGGCGGTCATATCCATCACTTTCAGGTCGCGGCGATACACCTCGTCGAACGTGATCGTGTCGAATTTCGTGGCACCGGGGTCCCGCTCGGGATCGGCCGTGTAGACACCATCCACACGCGTCCCTTTCAGCAGCACATCCGCTTCGATCTCGATGCCGCGCAGCGCGGAGGCCGAGTCGGTGGTGAAGTAGGGGTTTGACGTGCCGCCGCCGATGATCACCACGCGTCCCTCGCGGAGGTACTCCACGGCACGCTCCTTACTGTAATATTCGCCGATGGGTTCCATGCGGATCGAGGTCATGACTTTCGCCGCCACGTCGTTCTCTTCGAGGGCGGACTGGAGGGCGAGCGAGTTGATGACGGTGGCCAGCATCCCCATCTGATCGCCGCGTACGCGGTCGAAACCACGCTTGGAACCCTGCAATCCGCGGAAGATATTACCGCCTCCGATGACGACACCCACCTCTACTCCCGCTGCGACAATGGAGTTGATCTGCGCGGCATACGATTGCAGCACGTCGGTCGACAGACCGTGACTTTGACTCCCCTGAAGGCTTTCGCCGCTGAGTTTGAGCAGGATACGTTTATACTTCATAGGCGCAAAGGTATGAAAATTTTTCTATCTTTGCGAGAGCGAGGTGTTAAGAGCAGGAATGAAGAAGTACAAACTATTGGAGGGTGTGGATGCGCCGTCGGACTTAAAAAAGTTATCGACGGGGCAGTTGCGGAGTTATTGCGACGAGTTGCGTGGGTATATCATTGAGCAGTGTGCGGCCAATCCGGGACACCTGGCATCGAGCCTCGGCACGGTGGAGCTGGCCGCAGCGTTGCACTACGTGTTCGACACGCCGGACGATAAGATCGTGTGGGACGTGGGACACCAGACCTATCCGCATAAGATTATCACGGGACGCCGCGAGGCATTCCGAACGAACCGCATGTTGGGCGGCATCAGCGGATTTCCACGCATGAGCGAGAGTGAGTATGACGCATTCGGGGGTGGTCACGCCTCGGTGTCGATCTCGGCGGCGATCGGCATGGCCGAGGCGGCGAAACTGCGGGGTGAGAAGCGTCGGGTGGTGGCGGTGATCGGTGACGGTGCCTTGACGGGTGGATTGGCTTTCGAGGGGCTGAACAACGCCGGAGCGAGCAAGGATACGAACCTGCTGGTGATCCTGAACGACAACAACATGGCGATCGACCAGGCGACGGGCGCGTTGAAGAACTACCTCGTGCGGATGACCACGTCGATGCGTTACAACGCACTGAAACGACGCCTGTGGAGGGCGTTTTCATACGTGCCGCCGCTGCTGAAGCTGTGCCGGATGGCGAGCAACGGCATCAAGCAGGGGGTGTTCCGTAACAGCAACCTGTTCGAGAGTCTGAATTTCCGCTATTTCGGCCCCATCGACGGGCACAACCTGCCGGAGTTGATCCGAGTGTTGAAGGCCTTGAGCCATATCGAGGGACCCAAGTTGCTGCACGTGATGACGACCAAGGGCAAGGGTTATAAACCTGCGGAGTGCAACCAGTCGGTGTGGCATGCCCCGGGCAAATTCAATCCCGAGACGGGCGAGCGGCTGACGGGCAAGAATGACGTGGCACGCTATCAGGATGTATTCGGACAGACGTTGTTCGACCTTGCCGGGATGGATGAACGTGTCGTGGGCGTCACGCCGGCGATGCCCACCGGTTGTTCGATGGATGTGCTGATGCACCGCATGCCGGAGCGTTGCTTCGACGTGGGCATCGCGGAAGGTCACGCCGTGACCTTCTCGGCCGGACTGGCCGCGGCGGGACTGCGGCCGTTCTGCAACATATATTCGAGCTTCATGCAGCGTGCGTACGACAATTTGATACACGACGTGGCGTTGCAAAAGTTACCCGTGACGTTGTGTCTCGATCGGGGAGGTCTGGTGGGAGAGGACGGTGCCACGCACCACGGAGCCTACGACCTGGCTTACCTAAGCACCGTGCCGAATCTGATTGTCGCCGCGCCGCGCAACGAACGGGAGCTTCGCGATATGATGTATACGGCCCTGCAGTCGAATCTCCCGTTCGTCCTCCGTTACCCGCGGGGTAACGGCACAGGGGAACCCTGGCGCGGCGCGGCGATGACGGCCCTGGAGATCGGCAAGGGGGTATGTTTACGCGAGGGATCCGAAATAGCCATCCTGACCATCGGCACGTCTGCAGGTGCCGCCACGGAAGCCATCGCACGTCTCGGCAAGGATGCTAAAATAGCACACTATGGTTTGCGTTTCGCCAAACCGTTGGACGAGGCGCTGCTGGATGAGGTGGGGCGAAAGTTCAAACATGTCATCACGGTAGAGGATGGCGCGCTACGAGGCGGCGTGGGAGAGGCCGTGACGGCGTTCTTCAACCGTCGCGGATTCGCGACACACGTGACGACACTCGGTATTCCCGACCGTTTCGTGGAACATGGCACGATCCCTCAATTGCAGGCACAGTGTGGATACGATGCCGAGGGGATTTACAACGAGCTGAACAAAATATTAAAACGATAATATCATGAGAAAGTATTTGGTTTCAACGGGCATGTGGCTGTCGATGGCAGTCCTGACCCTGGGTACCACCCTGCCCCTGATCTCGTGCGATGGTGATACTGGCAGCGACAGCAGCGGTTCGACACGCACAATTTCCATCACCACGACCGGCAGCGGCACCGCCACGGCCGATAAGGACAAAGTTGCATCGGGTACCGTGGTGACGCTCAAAGCGACCCCCGCACCGGGACATGCATTCTTCCGCTGGACGATCATCAGTGGCGACGCGATGCTCGCTCTCCCGATGGAATCGGAGACAACCATCCAGGTGCTGCTTCAAGACGTGGTTATTCGTGCCGAGTTCGGCGACCCGACGGTGGAAGATCCCGGCGTCACGGTCGGAGGCATCACATGGGCCACACGCAACGTGGGACTTCCCGGCAATTTTGCCGCCAATCTCAATGACGGTGGATGGATCTATCAGCTCGGCCGCCCGTTGGCATGGACAGTGGTGGCACCCATCACATCCTATCCCGTGAACTATCCCGATGCGACGTGGGACAGCACCGATCCCGACACGTCGTCCGGATGGGGTGAAAACGACCCGTGTCCCGATGGATGGCGCGTCCCGACTGCCGAGGAGTTAGGCACGCTGATCGACGGATCGAAAGTGAAGAGCGTGTGGGGTACCGACACCGATACAGGCACCTCCAAGCCTGGTTTCTCGCGTACCGCCACGGAGTCGATCTACATTCCCGGACGCACGTTCGTCGATCTCGCAACGAATGAAACGGTATTTTTTCCTGCCCAGGGATATCGCGACTCCAATGCCAAAACGATCGGACGCCTCAACGAATTGGGACAAGGGGATGCCGTCGGTATGTATTGGTCTTCCGGTGCCGCATCGTCAAGTTTCGCGCATGTATTGAACTTCTCGAAAGGCTACGCGGAGGTATGGCCGAAGATGGTAACGATGCGGAGTGGATCAGCTTTGTCCGTCCGCTGCGTCAAGAACTAACGTTTCTTTTCGTCAGGACCCAACCACTCGCTTTTCTTTCCCTAAGACGCAACTGTCGCTTTTTTGGAAAAAAGCTCCTGCAAAAAACTTCGGGAGATGCTTTGCATCTCCATTATGTGCGCTCCACCAAATCTCAAATTCTTACAGAATTTTTGTGTACGAATCATAACAATTTGTTTCCAAGCAAGCTTGAACCAAATTATTCTGTTTCGCCCACGATCTCTTCGAGATCTGAGATTCGTTGTCGCGAGGACAAGAGCTCCGCAGGAGCTCGTTCGTTTGGCGGGGAGGTTTTCTACAAGTTTACTTGTAAGAAAACAAACACGCCAAACGAACTGAAAGCCGTCAGGCTTTGTCCGCGCGCAGAAGGAAGGATACGAAGTATCCAGAAAAGTTTTTGGTGCCGCTTTTCACCAAAAAGCGGCGGTCTTGAAAAAAGAAAAAAACGAACGGTTGGGTCCTGGGGAAGTAAAGGCGAAGGTCTTAGAAAAGAAAAAGGTTTGAGAAAAGGGGGCGATTACAATTCTCGTCGATTCATGATGGCGTGTGTGATGGTGAGTTCGTCGACGTATTCCAACTCGTCACCGAACCCGATGCCCCGCGCGATAGAGGTCACCTTCACGTCGGGATACTGCCGCAAGCGATTCATCAGGTAGAACAGCGTCGTTTCACCCTCCACGGAGGTGGAGATGGCGAGAATCACTTCGCGGACGTCCCCCGCGGCGATACGTTCCATCAGCAGGTCAATCTTCAAATCCGATGGTGCAACGCCCTGCATGGGCGATATGACGCCTCCCAGCACGTGATACAGACCCCGGTATTGCTGTGTCGCTTCGATCGAGAAGAGATCCGCCACCTGCTCAACGACACAGATGGTGGTGCGGTCGCGATCCGAATCCATGCAGATGGGACACACCTCCTCGTCGGACAGATTGTTACAGTGTCGGCAATGTTTGATGTCGCGGCGGAACCGTTCGATGCTCCGTGCCATACTCGCCACGGAATCCGTATCGAGACGCAGCAGATGCATGGATAGTCGCATGGCGGTACGACGTCCTATACCGGGAAGCTTGGCGAATTCTGAGGTTATGTCTTGTAAAAGCTTAGACATTTTTTTGATTTTATGGGTTACGTGTAGCATGCAAAGATAGCGAATTTTTGCATCATCCTCCCCGCGCCGGGGCGACGTTTCGGCTCCACTGGTCAACTGGACGCTCAAACCTCCTTTGGACTCTATTGCTCCCGTCAGCCGGCATCTGCAACGGGTGCGCAAAGCTTCAACTTCGATTCCGGCACTACGTATACGTCGACTGGCTATAGCGTCGGGTGCGGCTTCCCTCTCCGTTGTATAAAGATCTAATGTAGGGCGGAAGAAGGTGGAGATACTATCGTATCTCCCGAAAGTTTTTGGTGCCGCTTTTCACTAAAAAGCGGCGGTTTGAAAAACAAAAAAAGCGACAGTATCGTCAAGGCGAAAAGAAAAAGTGTATCTTTGTAAAATGAGAATAGCTATTGTGGGTGCCAGTGGCGCCGTGGGGCAGGAGTTTTTGAGCCTTTTGGAGGAACGTCACACGTTGCCGGTTGACGAGTTGGTGCTGTTCGGTTCGGTTCGGAGTGCCGGGTCGAAATACATATTCCGTGGCATGGAACTGACCGTACGGCAACTTGCCCACAATGACGATTTCAAAGGTATCGACATCGCCCTTGTATCGGCGGGCGGCGGCACCTCCAAGGAGTACGCCGACACGATCACGAAGCACGGTACGTGGATGATCGACAATTCGAGTGCGTTCCGTATGGACACGGATGTGCCGTTGGTCGTGCCGGAGATCAATCCGCAGGACGCACTGGACGCACCGCGACGCATCATCGCCAATCCCAACTGTTCGACCATCATCATGGTGTTGGCCCTGAATCCGATCGAACAGCTGTCGCACATCAAGCGTGTTCACGTGGCGACGTATCAATCGTCGAGCGGTGCCGGTGCCGCGGCGATGGCCGAACTCGAATCGCAACAGGCCGCCATCGTACGGGGAGAGACGCCTCACGTGGAGAAATTCGCCCACCAACTCGCCTACAACCTCATCCCGCATATAGATGTCTTCACCGACAACGACTACACGAAGGAGGAGATGAAAATGGCTTGGGAGACGCAAAAAATCCTGCATTCGGATGTGCGTGTGTCGGCCACATGTGTACGTGTGCCGGTGCTTCGGGCGCACTCCGAGAGCGTGTGGGTCGAAACGGAACGGCCGTTGGAGATCGACGAGGTACGTCGCGCGTTGGCGTCGGCACCGGGCGTGGTCGTACAGGACGACCCGTCACACAATCTCTATCCGATGCCACTCTTCGCCGCCGGCACGGATCCCGTCTACGTGGGACGCCTCCGCAAAGACACGTCGTGCGACAATGGCCTTACGTTCTGGTGTTCGGGCGATCAAATCCGCAAGGGTGCGGCACTCAACGCCATACAAATCGCGGAAACTTTGTTATCTTTGCCCCGATGAGACATCTATTGAGGTTTATCACGCTATTGGCGCTGCTTGTCGGCACGACACACACGGCTTTGGGGCGCAGCATGCAGTCGATTTTGCGGTCGGGGGACCATGAGTTGGTGTACCGCGAGGGGCTGAAGTTCCATGCTGCGGGTAAGTGGGAGAAGGCGATCCGTATGTTCGACGTGGCGGCACCTTACTATGTCGGCACGCCGCGCGAGGACAGCCTGGCGTACATGCACGCGCACTCGAAATTCAAGTCACGCGACTACACGGCTTCGGCGGACGAGTTCGACCTGTTTCGACGCAAATTTCCGAGGAGCGTGTTCGTGGAGGATGCCGAGGGGATCCTGGCGCTGAGTTACTACAACATGTCACCCGGCCCGGAGCGCGACCAGGCGATGACGAGCCGTGCCATCGTGGCGATCAACGAGTTTCTGGCGCACTATCCCGAGAGCGACAAGGCGGACGAGTTTCGTGGCATGGAGCGTGAGCTGATGGGACGCCTGCACGACAAGGAGTGGCTGAACGCGTACACGTACTACAAGATCGGACGTTACAAATCGGCGATCCTGGCGTTGAAAAACGCCCTCAAAAAGTTCCCCACCACACGCCATCGCGAGGAGATCATGTATCTGGTCGTGAAGTCATCTTATGAGCTGGCGCACAACTCGGTACCGGACAAGCAGACGGATCGTTACCTGTCGATGTTGGACTCGTACTATTCGTTCCTGGCGGAGTATCCGGAGTCGAAGCACGTACGTGAAACGAACCGGTTGGCAGAGGACGCGAAGGAGTTTTTGGAGAAGCATAAAGATAAAAACAAATAGACACTATACGCAATGGAGATCAAAAAGAACACCCCTACGAACACGGTGACGCACCGTTTGTCGGACCTGGACAAGGATACGGGCAACATTTATGAGTCGGTGAACATCATCGCCAAGCGTGCGAATCAGATCTCGGCGGAGATCAAATCGGAGTTGTCTCGCAAGTTGGCGGATTTTTCGTCACCTTCGGACACGATGGAAGAGACGTTCGAGAATCGTGAGCAGATCGAGATTTCTCGTTTTTACGAGCGTCTTCCGAAAGCCACGCTGGTCGCCACGGAGGAGTTCCTCGACGGCGATCTATTCTACAAAGAAGCGGACGCGTAGTGGATCTTCGGGGGCGAAATATTATTCTTGGCATCACGGGTTCCATTGCGGCATATAAGGCGGCGATGCTGTGCCGTTTGTTGGTGCAGCGGGGTGCTGAGGTGCGTGTCGTGATGACCCCCCTGGCGAAGCAGTTCATTACGCCCCTGACGATGGCCACGCTATCGAAAAATCCTATTTCGGTGGAGTTTTTCGACCCCGAGAATGGGGCATGGAACTCACATGTGTCGTTGGGCGAGTGGGCGGACTGCCTGCTCGTTGCACCCGCCACAGCCAACACGCTGGCCAAAATGGTACACGGCGTGGCGGACAATCTGTTACTGACCACGTATCTGTCGGCAAAATGTCCGGTTGCGGTGGCTCCGGCGATGGATCTGGATATGTATGCGCACTCCGCCACGCAGGAAAATTTGCGGACGTTAAGGGGGCGCGGCGTGCAGATCATCGAACCCGGAGAGGGAGAATTGGCGAGCGGTCTGGTCGGTAAGGGACGCATGGCGGAACCCGAAACGATCGTCGAACAGCTCGCGCAACTCCTCGAAAAAAAAAAGAGCCTGCAAGGTAAGCGATTTCTCGTGACGGCGGGAGGCACTCAAGAGGCCATCGACCCCGTTAGGTTCATCTCCAACCACTCGACCGGCAAGATGGGTTACGCCCTGGCATCCGAATTATCGACACGGGGCGCGGAGGTGATCCTCATCAGCGGCCCCACGAATCTCCCGACCCCTAACGGGGTGCATCGTATCGACGTAACGTCCGCACAGCAAATGTACGAGGCGGCCATAAAGGCGTTTGCGGCGTGTGACGGTGCCATTCTGTGTGCCGCTGTGGCGGATTATGCGCCTGAAACCGTCGCGACATCCAAAATCAAGAAAGGAGATAACTCTGACAATCTCACCCTCCGCTTGAAACGCACCCCGGATATTGCCGCTGCACTGGGCGCCGAACTCGGCGCGTTGCGTGCCTCGGCACACAACCACGATAAAATCCTCGTTGGATTTGCTTTGGAGACGGATAACGAGGAATCGAACGCACGTGAGAAGTTGGAGCGCAAGGGTCTGGATTTTATCGTACTGAATTCCCTCCGGAATTCAGGCGCCGGATTCGGCGGCGACACCAACCAGATCACCCTCATCGACAGGCAGGAAACCGTGTCGTTGCCGCTCATGTCCAAATCCGCCGCCGCCGAAAAAATCGTCGACAAAATCGAGTCCTCGTTTTCTTCCTAAAACCCTTTTCAAGACCTTCGCTTTTACTTCCCTTAAACTTTTTTTTTCAAACTGTCGCTTTTTTTGAAAAAAGCTCCTGCAAAAAACTTCGGGAAGTACTTGCGTACTTCCATTAAGTGCGCAACAACAATCCCAGTTTCCGTAAGGAAACTTTGTGTCCAAAACTCAAATTTCTGCTTGCAAGTAAACTTGACGCAGCCTTTTGAGTTTCGTCCACGATCCCTTCGGGATCTGAAATTTTTGGTCGCGAGGACAAACCGCGCGTAGCGCGGTAGTTACGTTTGCGAGAGAATTTGTCGAAAGCTTGATTTCGTAAAAATTCGTGAGCAAATGGAACGGAAAGCCAAAGGCTTTGTCCTCGCGCAAAGTATGGAGATGCAAAGCATCTCCTGAAGTTTTTTGCCGGAGCTTTTTTCCAAAAAAGCGACAGTATCGTCAAGGCGTAAAGGTTTTAGAAAAAAGATTATCTTTGCAACGATGTTGCAAACGCTTAAAGTTGAAAACTATGCCTTGATCAGTCGTCTCGAGTTGGAACTCGACGGAGGACTGAACATCATTACCGGTGAAACGGGTGCCGGCAAGACAATCCTGTTGGGTGCCCTGGGGTTGCTGTTGGGCAACAAGGGTGGCAAGAGTGACACCGAAGCGCTCAAAGATCAACAGCAGAACTGTCTCGTCGAAGGGACGTTCGATCTCTCCGGTCTCGATCTGGAGGCATTTTTCGAGGAGAATGACCTCGATTACAGCGTCGAGACGACCCTCACGCGCCAGATCACTCCTGCGGGCAAGAGCCGTTCGTTCGTGAACGATACCCCTGTGCCACTCGCCACGTTGCGCGACCTCGGTACGCGCCTGATCGACATTCACTCCCAACACCAGAACCTGATCCTGGGTTCCGAGGCGTTCCGTGTCCATGCGATAGACGCGTTGGCCGAAAACGAGACTCTCCTAAAATCCTACCGCACGCATTATGAACGGGTTAACAGTCTCAAAAAGGAGATCGCCGCGTTGCGTGACGCGTCGGAATCGAGTCGTCGCGACCAGGATTGGCTGCAGCACCAGGTGGAGGAACTCGAAGCGGCGAAACTCAAAATCGGAGAACAGGCATCGCTCGAAACCGAGCTGGATATACTGGCGAATGCGGACCGTATCGGCGAGGCGTTGACCGTGCTGTGCAATACGCTGGACGGCGACGGGGAGACGGAAGGCGTGTTGAACCAGTTGAAATATAACGAGACGTCGTTGCGTCACGTGTCGAAACACTTCGCCTTCGCCGGTGAGGCCACCGAACGTCTCCATTCCGTGCTGGAAGAGTTGAAAGACCTTTCGGCCGAAGCTGCCGACAGGCTCGAACGCATAGATGCCAATCCGGCACGCCTCCAGGAGGTCGATGACCGATTGCATATCCTCAACAACCTCGTGCAGAAGCACCGTGCCGCGAATGCCGATGAGCTGCTGTCTATCCTAACCGGGTACCGAAACCGTCTCGATACGATCTTCAACGGTGACGAAAACCTGCAGGCGTTGGTGCGGGAACATGCCGAAGCGGAACAGCGGACGTGGGATCTGGCGCAGCAGCTTCACGAGGCACGTGCGGCGCAAGCCCCGGCCTTCGGTATGGCGATACAGCAGACTTTGACGCAACTCGGTATGCCGGACGCACGTTTCGAGGTGGAGATCTCGCGCGGCGACACGCTAAGCCCCTCGGGGGCTGACGCCGTGAACTTCCTGTTCACGGCGGCGGGCGGGAAATTCCCGCCCCAGCGTGTCGAGCGCATTGCTTCGGGGGGCGAATTGTCAAGGGTCATGCTGGCGCTCAAATCCCTCCTGGCACGTCACACGCAACTCCCCACGATCATTTTCGACGAGATTGACACCGGTGTGTCGGGATATATTGCCGACGCGATGGGCGACATCATCAACAGTCTCGCCGCCACGATGCAGGTGATCGACATCACGCACCTGCCGCAAGTCGCCTCCAAGGGGAACACCCATTTTGTCGTGTACAAGGATGCGGAAGGGAGTCACATACGCCGCCTCACGTCCGACGAACGTGTCACCGAGATCGCCAAAATGCTCTCCGGAAGCACCATCACGGATGCCGCCACGGCACAGGCAAAGATCCTGTTGGCCCAATAATTGTAACCAAACCGATATTCAAAAACCCAAGATTATGAAAAAGACACGCTTACTCTTCACCCTCCTCGCAGCGGCCCTGTTCGCCCTCACGGCTGTATCCTGCACGGATAACTACAACGGTAACGGTGGCAACAACGGCGGCGGTAACAGCAAGTTCGAGACCCTCGAAGGTACCCAATGGATCGCCACCACGACCGTACTGACACAAATTTCCACCACGACACTCCACTTTACCTCCAAAAAAGAGTATAAAATGGAGATCACGAACAACAACGACGAGGTCATCAGCACCTTCACCGGTACTTATATGTACGACCACTCGTCCGCCACGGTGATGATGTCCGAGGATGGTGCCAATGGCCAAGAGGGAGACACGATGACGGGACGCATCTCGGGTGACCGCATGACGTTCAATATCGACGGCGAAGTGACCGTGTTCACGAAACGGTGATGAAACGCCTCTTTTTTCTCCTGGCGATGGTGGCACCGATCACCCTCGCAGGATGCGACGACGCGTTGTCCGACAAATCACACGAACCACTCACCGAGACCGCATGGACTGAAACATTCACGTCCGAAGATGACGGTACCGTGAAGGTGGAATTGTTTTTCACCACCCCGACCGATGTGGTGATACGTGTCACGACGGGTCTCGGCGGCGCCGCTCTCGCCCTCACACACTCCAGCAAGTACTCTTACAACCCTCCACTGATCACCCTCAATCTCGATGGACAAACGATTTTCGGTACCGTCGACAGGCGCAAGGGTGAGATGGTGTTCGACGAGTCCGATCCCGAGGCTCCCGTCTCGGAAGATGACGATGTACTATTCCTCGTCTTTAAGGAGAGTAACGATGCCGACTGGACCGATATCGAACGCGCGAAATAACCCAACTGTCGCTTTTTTTCTTTGCCGATACTGTCCCTTTCTTAGAAGAAAGTGACCCAAAGAATTTCGGGAGATACTGCGTATCTCCATAGTTTGCGCGAAGACAAAGCCTGGCGGCTTTTTGTTCATTTGTTCGTGAATTTTTACGAAATCAAGCTTTCGACAAATTCTCTCGCAAACGTAACTACCGCGCTACGCGCGGTTTGTCCTCGCGACCAGAAATCTTCCCTGACTCTCTGAAAAAAGTTTTTCAAAACGGGTTTTCGGGCGTTAAACGCCCGAGTCCCGAAAACCCATACCACTTGAGCGCCGTCGCTTTGCGCGGCGGAATACAGCAGTGAAGCTGCTGTCAAGCGGGGCGCCAGCCACCGCTTGTGGGAGGGGGTGGTAGGGGGAGGGTGTCCCTCCCCGATCTCTCTAATCTCCCGAAAGTTTTTGGTGCCGCTTTTCACCAAAAAGCGGCGGTCTGAAAAAAGTAAATCCCCGCTCATCGAGCGGGGATTTGTTTGTTACATCATTCCCATTCCGCCGCCCGGCATGGGCGGCATGGCGGGAGCATCGGATTTTTTCTCCGCAAGGACACACTCAGTCGTCAGGAGCATCGAAGCGATGGACGCCGCGTTCTCCAATGCGACACGTGACACTTTGGTCGGGTCAATGATACCGGCCTTCAGCATGTCCTCGTAACGATCGTCACGCGCGTTGTAGCCGAACGCACCCGAACCCTCCTTCACTTTATTTACCACCACGGATCCCTCTCCACCGGCATTGGCGACGATCTGACGCAGCGGTTCCTCGATGGCACGTTTCACGATCTGGATACCTGTCGTTTGGTCATCGTTATCGCCTTTGAGTTTCTCGAGCGACTCGACGGCACGGATGTAAGCCACACCGCCCCCCGGCACGATTCCCTCCTCGACAGCGGCACGCGTGGCAGCCAACGCGTCATCCACACGGTCCTTCTTCTCCTTCATCTCGACCTCGGTCGCGGCACCGACATACAGCACCGCCACGCCGCCTGCCAACTTGGCCAGACGCTCCTGCAACTTCTCACGGTCGTAATCCGACGTCGACACCTCGATGCCGGCACGGATCTGCTGCACGCGTGCCTTGATTGCATCCTTCGCACCCGCACCATCCACGATCGTCGTGTTCTCCTTGTTGAGCGACACTTTTTCGGCCGTACCGAGCGACGCGAGGTTCGCATCCTCCAGTTTCATACCCTTGTCGGTCGAGATCACTGTGGCACCCGTCAGTACGGCAATATCCTCCAACATCTCCTTGCGACGATCGCCGAATCCGGGGGCCTTGCATGCCGCCACCTTGATCGTGCCGCGCAGCTTGTTCACCACCAGTGCCGACAGAGCCTCGCCATCCACATCCTCGGCAATGATCAACAACGAGCGACCGCTCTGTGCCACGGGCTCCAAGACACCCATCAGCTCCTTCATCGTCGAGATCTTCTTGTCCGTGATCAGGATATAGGGCTTGTCCAGCTGTGCCTCCATTTTTTCGGCATCCGTAATGAAGTAGGCAGAAATGTAACCTCTGTCGAACTGCATACCTTCCACCACATCGACATGGGTTTCGGTACCTTTGGCCTCCTCGACGGTGATCACACCCTCTTTGTTCACCTTGCCCATCGCTTCGGCGATCAGTTTACCGATCGCGTTGTCGTTGTTGGCCGAGATCGTGGCCACCTGTTCGATCTTCGCGAAGTCCGTGCCGACCGTCTGACTCTGCTTTTTGAGCTGCTCCACAACCGTCGCGACAGCCTTGTCGATACCGCGTTTCAGGTCCATCGGGTTGGCTCCCGCCGTGACGTTCTTCAACCCCACACCGATGATCGCCTGGGCCAATACCGTAGCGGTGGTCGTACCGTCACCCGCATCGTCATTGGTTTTGGACGCCACCTCTTTGACCATCTGGGCGCCCATGTTGGGGATCGTCTCCTCCAACTCCACCTCCTTGGCGACCGTCACGCCGTCCTTCGTGATTTGTGGTGCACCGAACTTTTTGTCGATGATCACGTTGCGTCCTTTGGGGCCCAGGGTCACTTTTACGGCATCGCTCAACGCATCGACACCCTGTTTGAGAAGCTCGCGGGCCTCTACGTTATATTGAATCTCTTTTGCCATTGTTGTAAATTCCTTCCTTTAAGTTAAATAATTGCCAAAATATCCTGTTGTTTCATCATCAGGTAGTCTTTGCCGTCGATCTGCAACTCCTGACCGGCATACTTGCCGTACAGCACGGAGTCACCGACTTTGACCTCCATTTTGATTTCCGAAGTGCCGGGGCCCACAGCCACGACTTTACCTGCGAGGGGTTTCTCTTTGGCCGAATCGGGGATGATCAATCCGCCGGCCGTTTTCTCTTCCGCCGCGTTGGGTTCGACCAGTACGCGATCCGATAGTGGTTTTACGTTCATAGTTGTATTTGAGTTATAATTTTGTTCGACGTTGTTCCATCAATCCGTATGCCAAATGGATTTTCCTGCCAAAACCTGCCAAAATGACATTTTCACCTAAAATCCGCCTACAAAGATACTTTTATTCCCCATATTTTTGGTTAGAAGAAAAAATATTCTTACTTTTGCCCTCCCGTTCCCGTGTGGGAACACCATGGTGGGGGTAGCTCAGCTGGTTAGAGCGTCGGATTGTGGTTCCGAAGGTCGTGGGTTCGAGCCCCATTCTCCACCCAGGGGCTTTTTTGAGATACAAGTTTCGGGGTGTGGCGCAGTCCGGTTAGCGCAACAGTCTGGGGGACTGTGGGTCGCAAGTTCGAATCTTGTCACCCCGACGAGGCACGGTAACAAAAAATTTTGGTCCATTCGTCTATCGGTTAGGACATCAGGTTTTCATCCTGGAAAGAGGAGTTCGACTCTCCTATGGACTACAAGGAGCCCGAGTTGGAAGTGGTAAGTTCGGGGGCTTTGTTATAAGAGAAATTTATAGTAAAAACAAAAACGATAAGGAAAAACTATAGCTATGGCAAACCATAAATCATCCGAAAAGCGCATTCGCCAGACCGCTGTGCGCCGTATGCGTAACCGTTTGGCCCACAAAACGGCCCGTAACGCCGTCAAGGCACTCCGCAGCACCACCGACAAGACTGCTGCCGTGACGTTGCTGCCCAAAGTGACCGCTATGTTGGACAAACTGTCCAAACGTAACATCGTGCACAAGAACAAAGCAGGTAATCTCAAAAGTGCCCTGCAGTTGCACGTTAATAAACTCAGCTAAAAACTGATTGCTATCTTGTAAGAAATCCCCGCTCATCGAGCGGGGATTTCTTTTTTTTCTAAAACCTTACGCCTTTACGCCACTGTTCGCTTTTCTTTTTTTCAAAACCGCCACTTTTTAGTGAAAAGGCATCGTAACGATGCTTTTTTCCAAAAAAGCGACAGTTGCGTAAAGGCGTAAAGAAAAAGTGTATCTTTGCGGAATGAAGATCGCGGCAGTTTCCTATTTGAACACGATACCGTTTATCTATGGGTTGCGTCACAGTGGATTGATGGATGACGTGGAGTTGCTGTTGGCGCCTCCCGCCAAGTGCACGAAGAACTATGTGGAGGGGCGTGCCGACATTGCGTTGTTACCCGTGGCTGCACTCCCGTCGCTCGAAAACATGGAGATCGTGACGGACTACTGTATCGGTGCTGATGGTCCCGTGCGGACGGTCGTGCTGATGAGTGATGTGCCCGTGCAGGAGGTGAAACGTGTCTACCTGGATCCGCATTCACAAACCTCCGTGCAACTGCTCGGTTACCTGGCCAAAAACCGCTGGAAGATCAATCCCGAGTGGTGTGCACTGGATGGTTACGAGCGGGAGATTCAATCCGGTGAAGGGCTTCTGTTGATTGGCGATAAGGTGTTCGATTACGAGGGGAAGTTTACATATACGTACGACTTGGCGGCCGAGTGGATCGCCCAGACGAAACTGCCGTTTGCATTTGCCGTGTGGGTTGCCCGCCGCAACACGCCCGAAGAGGTGTTGAGTGCCTTGGAGGAGTCTCTTACGTTCGGCGTGGAGCACACTTACGAGGCTATTTTGGAGGCCGGTTTCGACAAGAAACCGTACGATGCCTACACCTACCTGACGCAAAATATAGATTACCTGTTCGATAACCGCAAACGCCGTGCCCTGGAACTGTTTTTAGATGGGATGGGCGGGATAAAACTGACACCGCCATGATCACGATCTACCTGAAACAATACAACCAGATTTTACGCTGTGCCGACCCTGCGGCGTTCGACAACCTCAGTTGCAACGAGGTGCTGTGGATTGATTTGTTCCAACCCACCGTGCAGGAGCAGAAGGCCGTGGAGGCGTTCATGGGGATCAACCTTCAAACGAAACAGCAGGTCGAGGAGATCGAATCGACATCGAAATACTCCGAATCGGAGGATGCAGTGATCTCGAACGCCAACTTTTTTGTTCCGCATGGCGAGAGCGGCGGCGGTGACGGGGGGTTCGAGGTGGAACCCGTGTCGTTCATCATCACCAATGCCGGCGTGATGGTGTCGGTACACGAGAGCGAGTCGCGTACGTTCCGCGAGACGGAGAAACGCCTGCAAATCAACTACCGCGCCTACCCGACGGGGTTTCATATCTTCATCACGCTGTTGGAAGTACGTATCGACTATGATGCCGATATGGTGGAGTTGTTGGCACGCCAGGTTTCGCTGTTGAGTCGCGAGATGAGCGAGGAGTCATCCATCGACACGGACGTATTGCGACGTATCAACTCGTTGCAGGAGAGCACGATGTTGTTGCGTGAGAACATTTTCGACCGTCAGCGTGTCGTGTCGAGTATCCTTCGCAGCGACCGTTTCCCGAGCGATATATTCCCGCGTCTGCAACTGATGATCAAGGACGTCAATTCGCTGATCAACCATGCCGATTTCTCGTTCCAGCGTCTGGACTATATCCAGGATGCGGCGTTGGGTCTGATCAATATCGAACAGAACAACATCGTGAAGATTTTTTCTGTGGCGGCGGTAATCTTCATGCCCGCGACACTGATCGCGAGTATCTACGGGATGAATTTCGGCATCATGCCCGAACTGCACTGGCGATACGGATACCTGTTCGCGATCGGGCTGATGATCCTCTGCTCGGGCCTGACGATCTGGTTCTTCCGATACAAAAAATGGCTGTAGTTTTCTTTTACAACCTTACTCCTTGTCCCAACTGTTCGCTTTTTGATTTTTAAGACCTTCGCTTTTTTAAAAGCGAAGGTCTTAAAAAAGTTTTAGAAAGAAAAGTGTATCTTTGCAAGATGCTGCAAAAGTTGGCGCGCCAGACGGCAATTTATGGGGTGAGCACCATTGTAGAACGGTTCTTGAGCTATTTGCTCGCGCCGTTCTATACGAGGGTGTTCGGTCAGGCGGTTTACGGTGTCTACACGGATGTCTATTCGTTAATTCCGTTGGCATTGGTGCTGCTGACGATGGGCATGGAGACGAGTTACTTCCGGTTTGCCGATAAGCCCGGTGTGGATCGACAGCGGTTGTTCGCCACGACGTGGGGTGTCACGTCGCTCGTGGCGGCACTCTTTTTCGTGACGATATTCGTGTTCCGGGGTTCTGTGTCGGGTGTCATGGGGCCGTTCTATGTCGTGCATCCGGAGTACGTGGTGTGGGTGGCGGCGATCGTGGCGTTGGATGTGTGGAAAGCCATGCCGTTCTGTCGGCTGCGCCAACAGGGACGTGCGAAAACGTACGTGGCGTTACGTATCTTCAACGTGTCTGTGAATGTGGGGTTGGCCTTCGCGTTCGGATGGATGGGGTTGTATGCCACGCCGTTCGGAGTGGGATGGGCATTTGTGGCAAACTTTGCGGCCAGTGCGGCGACACTCATAGCGGTGATCGTTGTGACGGGCGAACGGACGCTGCCGCGTATCGACCCGAAACTGTTGCGGACGATTTTCCTCTATTCGCTGCCGTTGCTTATCAGCGGTGTGGCGGGAATGGCGAACGAGTTTATAGACAGACAAATGATCAAGTACCTCGCGCCCGCGGGGGCTATGGAGCAGGTGGGGGTGTACGGGGCGATCGTGAAGGTGGGAGTGGTGATGTTGTTGTTCATACAGATGTATCGCTACGCTGCCGAACCGTTTTTTCTGGCCGATTACAAGAAGTCGGACTTCAAGGCGATGAACGCCGCGGCGTTGCAATATTTCGTGTTGGTGTCGATGGTGGTGTTTTTGGGCGTGGCACTCTTCAAGGACGTGTTTGCGTTGATCGTGGGACGCGACTTCCGCGAGGGTATCGGAATTCTGCCGGTGGTGCTGTTCGCCAACTTCTTGAGCGGCGTGTGGTTGAACTTGTCGTTCTGGTACAAGCGTGAGGAGAAGACGCACATGGCGATCATCGTCACGGTGGCAGGACTCGTGGCGTCGATGGCGGTCTATTTCGCGTTGGTGCCACGGTACGGATACTACGGTGCGGCATGGGGACGCATGGCGGCCGAGGCGGTGATGGTGGCGGTGAGTTTTTGGTTGAACCGGAGGTATTATCCGATACCTTACAAGTTGGGACGCATGGCGGAGTATGTCGGTGTGGCGGGAGCGATGTATGGAGTGGGGGTATGGGCGGATAACTATGTGGTAAGTGGGGTGTTGATCGTGGGGTATATGTATTACGCGGTGAAGCGTGAAAAATTGGATGTATGCGGTTTAGCGAAGTCATTGGTCAGAAGGGGATAATCGAGCATCTGGTACGCAGTGCGGACGCGGGACGGGTGAGCCACGCCCAGCTCTTCGCCGGGCGTTCGGGGGCAGGTATCCTGCCCCTCGCGTTGGCGTATGTCCAGTATCTGAACTGTACGGACCGACGTGACGGTGATTCGTGCGGCGTCTGTGCGAACTGCCAACAAGCCAACGCGCTGGCTCACCCGGACCTGCACTTCGTATTCCCGGTCAACAAGCAGGGAAAGAAATCGAACGAGGTGGTGGTGAGTGACGACTTCATGCCGCTGTTTCGCGATGCGGTGTCGGCGACGGGAGGTTATCTCACCCCTCAGGAGTGGTACAGCCGGTTGGATCTGGGTAAGACGTTGAAGGGTGTCATTGCGGCCAAGGAGACGGATGGCATCATCAAAAAACTGTCGTTCAAGAGCTTTTCGGGGAAGTACAAATGTGTGTTGATCTGGCTCCCGGAGACGATGAACGAGGAGGCGGCCAACAAGATGCTGAAGGTGTTGGAGGAACCGTGGGAACGGACGGTATTTGTGTTGGTGAGCGAGCGCCCGGAGTTGCTGCTGGCCACAATACGCTCGCGTGTGCAGGAGATCACGATTCCTCGTGTCGACAACGACGTGATCCGTATGGAAATTGAGAAGAGGGAGACGGATCAAGAGAAAATCGCTATATTTACCCGCTTGTCGGGTGGTGACGTGGTGGAGATGCGGTCGCTATTGGCTAATGAGGACGGTGGGGAGAACGAAGAAGGGGGGCCTGCGGGGGCGGGGAGGGAGTATTTCGACCTGTTTTGCCGGTTGATGCGGTTGAGCTACAACGACAAGCACCTCGAACTGATCGGTTGGGCGGAGGAGGTCGCAACCTTGCCGCGTGAGTCGCAACGTGCCTTCTTGAGGGATGTGTTGCGCCTGGCACGGGAGAGCTACCTGCGTCACGCGGGACTGGGAGAGATCGGCATGCTGTGGGGCGAGGAGGCAGCGTTTTGCGAGAAGTTCGCCCCGTTCATCGGTAACGACAACATAGAGGCGTTGGTGGAGCAGGTCGAATCGGCAGGGGCGCAACTGTACCAGAACGGCAACCCGACGATAATCTTCACGCACTTCGCGCTGGCGGTGAGCAAGTTGATACGGAAGCGATGAGGGAGGCGGTGATATTGCTTGGGGGTAATGTGGGAAATACCGAGGCGACCCTGCACCGGGCGCGCGTGCTCCTTGCGGAGCGCGTGGGCCGCGTGTCACGGACATCGCGGCTCCATGAAACCCCTGCATGGGGTTTCGACGCGCGCCCGTTCGTGAACCAGGCGGCGGTGGTGGAGACGTCGTTGGAGCCGGAGGAGTTGCTGGACGTGTTGCAGGGGATCGAGCGAGAGTTGGGACGCGACCGGGATGCGGAGGCGCGTGAGAAATCTGCGACGGGAGCACGTTACGTGTCACGGACGATCGACCTCGATATTTTGTTTTATGATGACATGCGGATCGACACGCCGCGATTAAAAATACCCCATCCGTTGATTCGAGAACGTGAATTTGTGATGGTGCCGTTAAGGGAGTTAGGATTGATATGAGAAGAGCGATAGCGATAGTTGTAGCGATACTGTTTTGTGTGCCGTTTTTGTGGCGGTGCGCCAACATCATGCGCCTGGAGGGCGGCCCGAAAGATACGTTGCCGCCGTTGATCGTGGCGGTACTTCCGGAGGACTACACAGCCAATTTCGCGGAGAAAAACATCTTCATCGAGTTCGATGAGTATGTGCAGATACAGGACCAGCAGAAGGAGTTTTTCACCTCTCCGCAGATGAAGAAGACTCCCCAGCTGTCGATCCGTGGACGCGGGGTGTACATCCAGATCAAAGATACGTTAGCCGAAAACACCACCTATGCCCTGAATTTCGGCAGCTCGATACGCGACAACAACGAGGGTAACCCGCGTCATGGCTTGCGTTACGTCTTTTCGACCGGCCCGGAGATCGACTCGATGGTCGTGTCGGGTTACACGGAGGATAGCTATAAGGCGGACAGTGTCCCCAAGTCGTTCATCTACTTCTTCCCCGTCGATGCACTGGATTCACTGGTGCTGACCCGCGATTACGACTCCACGATGCTGAAAAAAGACACGATGGGTGCTCCGATGTACCGCCCCGCGGTGATCGCGCGTGCCGAACCGAACGGCGTCTTCATCGCCCAGAACCTCAAGCCGATCCCCTACCGCATCTATGCCTTCGAGGATACGAACAGCAACATGATGTACGAACCGTCGATCGACAAGATCGGATTTATCGAAGAGCCCCAAAACCCGGCTGAGTTGACCGATTTCGGTATCTGGTTCGACTCGATCCGCATGTACGTAACGGCCCAGCCGCAGCTCTATTTCCGCATGTTCACGGACGAGACGTTCAAGCAGCAGAACCTTCGCGAACAGTCGCGTCCGCGCCAGCACCAGGCACAGTTAATCTTCAACGCCCCGTGGCCCGAAATCGACGACATTGCGTTCGACAGCATACCCCGCGACCGTGTGATCGTGGAGCCGATGGCGCTGCGTCGCGATACGATGGCGCTTTGGTTCAACATGCCGGGCGAGGAGCTTCCCGATACGATCAAGGGTACGATCACCTACCGGCAGTGGAACGACTCGTTGCACATGTTAGTCCCCGCGACCAAGGATTTACGATTGGCATGGCGTCCCGTACCGGAGACTCGTGAGCAGGAGCGTGAACGATTGCGGTTGGAGAAGGCACGCGAAGAGGCCCTGCAAGATAGCACCGAATGGGTGGAACCCGAGAAGAAAACGCTGTTCCGATCGACCTTCACCCCGTCGAGCGGCACCGTGACACCCGAAACACAACTCTCGATCATGTTCGACATGCCGCTCATACGCTTCGACACGGCATCCGTGCGAATGCGCGAGATCGTCGCCCCCGCCCCCACCGGACGCTCGTCGTACACAAGACCCTCTTCGTCCAAAGAGGAGAAACGCGACACGGTGTCGATTCCGATCCGTTGGCGTCAGGATACGGCGCAAATGAGGCGGTGGTATCTGGATGTGGCGTGGAAGGTGCGCAACGGCTATCAGTTGACGATCCCCAAGGGTGCGTTCGAGGATATCGCACGCGAGGTGAACGACTCGACAACGATCAGCTACACAGGTGTCGATCCCGACAAAACAGCCACGTATGTGGTGTCGGTGACGGGTAAGACGCCCGACGCACGTTACATTGTGCAGCTGCTGAGCGAGAGCGGTCAGGTGTTGCAGGAGAAACGAGACGTGCAAACGGGAAAGGTTACGTTTCTTTATGTGAATCCGGGCAACGTGAAGTTCCGTGTCACGGAGGATGCAAACGGCAACGGCAAATGGGACTCGGGCAGTCTCGTGGAACGGCGTCAACCCGAACGGACGGAGTATTACGTGAACGACGAAGGAGTGGATGTGTTCATTGCGAAGGAGAACTGGGAGTTCGACGATGTGAGGTTGGATATGAACAAGATTTTCGCCCCCATGACCCCCCAACGCCTCTGGGAGACGTTGGAGGCCCGCGAACTGTCGCGCCTGCAACGTGTTGCCGAAGAACGGGCCAAGAATCCCCCTCGTGACCAGAACCAGTCCTCCGGCATGGGATTCCAAATGCCCTCCATGGGAGGTATGGGTTCCGGCTCAAGCGTAGGGTATTGATATTATGGCGAAATTTCTCAAAATATTCGGGCTTGCCCTGTTCGCGATGTTCATTGCGAACGAGGCATCGGCACAACACACGTTGGGTATGACGGGTGGCTACGGCATGACCACGTTCCGTCCCTATCCGGCACAGGAGACGCGTGCCATTTGGGGTAACGCGACAGCCGGATTGAGTTGGCGGTACTACGGTCCGCAACGCTTTGCCGGCGGTTTCGGTGTGGATTTGGAGTACCTCGAACGGGGATTCTCCTACGCGCCCTACACGTCGTTGTTCGAGACGGAGGAGGATTGGCGTTGGTACACGCGCCGCGTGAAGTCGATCATGATGCCGATCATCTGGCAACCGCATGTTTATGTGGCGAAGAACCGGGTGCGTATCTACCTGGATCTCGCGGCATTCTTCTCGTACAATCTTTCGGGAAGGTACGACAACCAGTTTGCGGCCTACCAGGCGGAACAGGGGGATGATACGTATGTCGACAAGCCCACGAGCGGAGAGTATGTGTTCAAAGAGGGACGCGACAACCGGTGGGGCTACGGACTGGCGGGTGGCGGTGGATTGAGCGTCCTGACGGGACGTGTGGAGTGGAACTTCCGGGTGCGGTATTACTTTGGCTATTCGGACCTGATGCGCAACCGGAATCGCTATCCGGACAACCTGACGGATGAATTTTCGGACGCTCCGGCCGCCAATCCGTTCCGCCAGACGCCGTTACGTTCGCCGATTGACAACCTGATGTTCAGTGTGGGCGTGTCATTCCGCATGGGCAAGGGGTCTAAGGATGGATTCCGGGAGTGGCAGACCAAACCGCTGAGGTCGCGCAAGATGGAGGATTCGTTTGACTACAAGATGTGATTTTGTGTTGAAAAAAATCCCTTTTCTGTAATTTTAGGGAGGGATTTTTGCACTGAGCGAAGGAGAGAGGATGGGGGATGTACACGAAGTACCTCCTCCGAAGAAGAACAAGGTGTGGTGAAAGGTACCTCTAAAAACCGCAAAAATGGAGAATGAAAGCATAAGACAGCAGAAAGTCGCCGAACAGATCCGTCGCGACATGTCGGAGATATTCCGCGCCGAGGGACGCGACCTGTTTCGCGGTGTGATGGCCACGGTGACGGCCGTAAAGACTTCCCCCGACCTGACATACGCGAAGATATACGTGAGTGTATTCCCGTTCGCACAGAGCGGTGGTGTGATGCTCGCGCTGGAGAAGGAGAACTGGATGCTCCGCCGCGCGCTGGGGCAACGCCTCCGTAATCTGAAGAGCGTCCCCGAGATCACCTTCTTCCTGGACGATTCGTTGGAGTACGTGGAGAAGATCGACCGCGCGATGCAGAAATGATGCACGAGTAACGATGTTGTCCAACCTGTTTGCCCGTAAGTACCTGTTTTCACCGAAATCACACTCGGTGATCAACTGGATTGCGGGTATCAGTGTGGTGTCGTTCGCGATGCCTGTGGCGGCGATGGTGATCCTGCTGTCGATCCTGAACGGGTTCAGTGATTTTGCACGTACGATGAGTTCGTCGTTCGATGCGGACGCGACGATCCTCCCGCGCGAAGGGCAAACATTCCGGATCGAGGATTTGGATAGCGTTGCATTGACGTCATTCGGGGAGGTGACGTTCTTCCTGGAACAGCAGGTGCTGTTGGAGCACGACGGCACCCAGACGACCGCCACGTTGCGGGGTGTGGATGATAATTATGCGAATGTATTTCCGATCCGAGAGGCAATAACCTCCGGGAGTTGGGAGGTACGGCTGGGTGATTTCGACCGGTTGGTAATGGGACGCTCATTGGCACGCGAGTTGGGCATTCGTACGATCACGGATACGGAAGTCAATGTATATGCGGTGCGTCGTGGGAGTTTCTCGACACTCTTGCCGGTGGACGGTTATGATGTGCGGCGGCCGAGGGTGACGGGCCTTTTCTCGGTGGATGCGGAGAGCGAGCAGGCGTACGCACTGACTTCTCTGCGCGCTGCCCGGCAGCTGTTCCACAGGCATGGCGATGTATCAGCAGCAGCCATCAAGCTCACCCCGCCCAAGCTATCGCCTGCGGCGAAGCACCCCCGCGGGGTCACTGTTGAAGAGCTCCGGACGGTGGTCGATGGAGATACATTCGTAGTGAAGAGCCGTGAGGAGATGAATGCGACATTCCACCGATTGGTGTCGTTCGAGAAGTGGGGCGTGTTCTTTATTTCGCTGTTGGTGTTGATCCTGGCATCGTTCTCGATCGTGGGGACGCTGGTGATGTTGATGATCGACAAACGGACGGACATGTGGACGTTGCGTGCCTTGGGGGGAGACACGCGTCTCGTGCGGTCGATATTCATACGCGAGGGGTGGCTGATCGGAGGACTGGGCGGCGCGATCGGATTGGTGTTGGGGGTGGGATTTTGCCTGGTGCAACAGCATTTCGGGGTGATACGCATGCCGATCGACTCGTTGCTCGTGCAGAGTTATCCGGTGCGGTTGCAGGGTGTCGATCTGCTCATCGTGACAGCGGCATTCGCGGTGGTCGTTGGGATTGTGTCACGACTGACGGTCGTGGGGGTGATAAAGAGAAAGTCATGAAAAAAAGGAGTTGGATTTTAGTATCGATACTACTGGCGTTGGGCGCGGGCTGTGTACGTGACAACAAGTTGATCCCTGACGAGGAGTTGGCGGAGATCTTTCGCGACGTCTATCTGGTCAACACCTACGCGGGACAGTCCGGCCGGTTCGGTGCGGATCGTCTGCATCTCGATTCGTTGGATCTCTATACGCCGATTTTCGATGAGTACGGTTACACGGCCGAGAACGTACGCTATACGATCGGCAACTTTTCACGCCGCAAGAGTGCCAAGTTGAGCGACGTGGTGGAACGTGCGATCGTGCTGTTGGAGGAGGGCGGTGCCTACTACAAGCGTGAGGTGGCGGTACTGGACACGATCGACAACGTGGCACGTCGACGGTACACGCGTACGATTTACAGCGATTCGTTGATCCGCGTGCGGCGGTTGCGCGACACGTCACGGCTGCACATCATGTTAAAGCATGTTCGTGAGGGCGATTATGTGGTGACGTACGACTATCTGATCGACAGCGTGGACAGTAACGTGGGGGCACGTGCGTTACTCTGGATGGAGAATCGCGACACGGTACAGGGAGAGGTGCAACGGATGACCCTGCGGCGGTTGAATCGTTACAACATGCGCGGCGAGCTGAAGGCCGACAGCGCCACGCGCAACCTGGTGATGAATCTGTACGTCCATCCGAGGAGGGCCTTGGAGCAACCGTCGCTGACGATTTACGACTTGAAGGTCGTGCATACCCCGATTGCCTCCGAGGCGGTCGACAGTCTGTACGGCGATCAGTTGCACCTCCCCGTCTTCAGTTCCTCGTTCCTCTCTTTCTAAACCCTTTTGAAGGACGGAAACCTACAATTTTTCGAGTTCTTCGGTGGAGATGTGTACCGACACGTCACCTACGGCGAAGGCGGCAATGTCGTAAGGGTTGTAATAGAACGTGATGCCGTCGTCCGTCACCTCGAAATTCTCCACCACACCGATCTGATCCGGGAAAAATCCCAGGTTCACCAGCCCCTCGTCACCCGCCACGTGGAACTGGTCGTACAGTTTGTGACGGATCAGCGTCAGTAACGACTCCTGCTCTTTGGCATCGAAAAGATCCGCCAACACGAGCTCGTAGCCGCCCTTCAACGAATAGTTGTGACTGAAAAATCCGTACATCCCGTGCGCACCGCCCGTGTAATCGGAGGTCGTGATCGTATACACAAGCAGTGAATCCACCACATGTGCCTCGGATTCGGCAGTGAGGATCATCTCCGGGATCGCATCACGTGATAATGAATCCAGTTCGTCGATGCCGCTCATGAACTGTTCGATCGAACGGGCGATCGCCTGACGTACATCCATCGTCGAAGCCCCCGAAGGGCCGAAAAAATGGTCTATATTGGCCTCCTGGATTGCCGTGAGTACGGGCGATTTATCGGCATTCGAGATCAACGTAAAGGCATATTGGAATTTACCCGGTACACCGTGACGTACGACCGTCGTGTCGACCACAACGACATCGAATTCCGGCATTACGAGTTTCGGTTTGCACGAAAACAGGCCCAACAGGAGGCCGAATAACAGACATGTCGCGAGGAAGAGAAACGTTTTTTTCATAGCGATGAAGTTAATTCGGCACGAATGTAAAGAAAATTTTGCACACTAACACATTTTATCTATATTTGCACCACTTTGGTGGATTCGTCTAACGGTTAGGACACGTGCCTCTCACGCACGAAATAGGGGTTCGATTCCCCTATCCACTACCCAGGGGCCCGGTTTATGGGCCCCTTTTTTGATTTCACGAGAAACGTGAATGACGAAAAAGTACCGTCAGCCTGCGGTCGAAAAACAAAAAATTTCTTATCTTTACCCTGAAAATACAGCCTAATCGCCACCAACCACGACCTGATGATAGATTTGGCATTCCAAACTTTTGGACACGCTTGGCGCGTGTTTTACTTTGCAGTTTGGAAAGGCGTCGTGGCCTGGTGGCGAGCATCGTAGATGCGCGCCTTTTTTGTGGGCGTTTGGGTTTTAAAGCTTAAAACTTAACGCCATGAATTTCCCGAGAAATCCACCATAAACAGATGCAAAATATTTTTGCAGAGCGCCTCAGGGCGTGCGGAGAGGCAGAAACTTCTTCCGTGCGGAGGTGGTTTGTGAACCAGGCAACTCACGTACACAGGCGCGCGCAGGGGTCCCTGTCCCGCCCTACATTAGATCTTTATACAACGGAGGGGAAAGCCTTGCCCAACGTTATCGGTACGAATGCTTGAGCCGGTGGCACTCAACCATAATCTGTATGCATCCACTGCAGGATCCAACCCGTCTGCCCAATAGTTACTCGTGGAATTCGGAAAGAGAGTCCGGCCATCGGCGTTGTTACGGTACCCCGGCGCGGGAAGGAGAGAGATTATCTTGTCGACACGAATTTTGCGACCGCTTCGGCGGTACGTTCACCATCCAGTGCTGCCGAGACGATGCCTCCCGCGTAACCCGCACCCTCACCGGCAGGGAACAGTCCCTCCACATCGGGATGCATGCCTGTGTCTGCCGAACGTGGGATTCGCACGGGGGTCGAGGTGCGTGACTCCACGCCCACCACAACCGCATCATTGGTCAGAAATCCGTGCATGCGCTTGTCGAACGTCCGTATCCCGGCACGCAACGCGTCACCGATAAACTTGGGCAGCCACTCGTCCAGTCGCGACGGCACCAGACCCGGAATGTACGATGCCTTGGGTAGCG
>QMCD01000375.1_pt1 | contig 31721 bp, 29 predicted proteins | sample 1821841 | NCBI WGS metagenome assembly QMCD01 (sample SAMN01991225, study PRJNA193472) | Termite gut metagenome, whole genome shotgun sequencing project. | isolation source: worker | host: Macrotermes natalensis | reverse complement strand
ATCCCCTGCCTAAGTTGCCCAGAAGGGGCGGGAGTCTTCGCAAAGCGAAGACCCCTCTGTCTCGCATCGTTACGATGCCTTTTCACCAAAAAGCGGCGGTCTTAGAAAAAAGAAAAAAAGAAGTATCTTTGTAGGGATGGTGGACAGGTGGATATTGTGTGGCGTGGCGGTAGTGTTGTTACTGCTGTCGGCGTTGTGTTCGGGGTCGGAAATGTCGTTCTTCTCGCTCACGCACAATGATATCGGCAAGTTGCGTCGCGGTAGGTCGCGACACGGCAAGCTGGTGTTGCACCTGCTCGAACAGTCGGATTTGCTATTGGCCGCACTCCTGATCGCCAACAATTTGGTCAATATCTGTATCGTCATCCTGTCGTCCGAGGTCATCGACCTCTTTTTCACCATCACACGATTCGAGTTCCTCATCAAAACGGTACTCGTCACGTTCGTCCTGCTGCTGTTCGGTGAGATCATGCCCAAGATCGCCGTACAGGCGCACCCCATACGTTTCGCTGCGTTTGCGGCCCCGTTCGTGCGTGTCATCCGCACGCTGTTCTACCCGATGGCATGGCTGCTGCTGCGTGCTGGAAGCGGTATCGGCAAGCACGCACCGGGAAAGAACGACCTGTCGATAGACGACCTGGCGGACGCGATGGACATGACACGTGCCGCGTCGAAGGAGGAGCAGGGGATGCTGTCGGGGATCGTGAATTTCGTCAACACGGAGGTGGTCGAGATCATGCACCCACGTGTCGATATGACAGCGATCTCCAACTCGGACAGTTACGATGAGGTGAAACGGGTCATCATCGCATCGGGATATTCGCGCATTCCGGTCTACGAGGGCGATCTGGACAATATTCAAGGGACGCTGTACGTGAAGGATCTGTTGCCGCACATCAACGAGGGTGATGATTTCACGTGGCAACGGTTCGTCCGCAAGGCCTATTTCGTACCGGAACACAAGAAGATCAACGACCTGTTGGCTGAATTCCAGTCGCAAAAGATACACATTGCGGTGGTGGTGGATGAGTACGGCTCCACGCAGGGATTGGTGTCGTTGGAGGATATTATCGAGGAGGTGGTGGGTGAGATTTCGGACGAGAGCGACGTGCACGAGAAATTCTACACGCGTCTCGATAAAAACACCTACCTGTTCGATGGCAAAACGCATTTGGGTGATTTCGAGCGGGTGTTGGAGTTGGAGGAGGACACGTTTGCCGATGTACAGGGACGTGCCGAGACGCTTGCCGGGCTGATGTTGGAACTCAAACGCGACTTCCTGCGCAAGGGCGAGATGGTGCGTTCGCATGGCATCCGTTTCGTGGCGGAGGGGGTCGAAGGGCGCCGTATCGACAAGGTGAAGGTGACGCTCCATGGGTAGGCTCTTTATCGAGCCGATCGAGGTCGGAGCGGGACAAACACGGCGAGAGGCCGAAGGAGCGGCGTGGCGGGCGATCGTCCGGAGGGAGATCCCGGGTGCCGAGATCGGTTACAACGAGGTGGGGGCGCCCATCGTGACGAACATGAAAGGGGTACATATCGGCGTAGCACATTGCCGGGGATGGGTGGCTGTGGCGATCTCCGAGGAGCCGTGCGCGGTGGATATCGAGACGACCGACCGGAATTTTGACAACGTCGTGGAACGGATCGCCACTCCCGGGGAGATGGAAATCCCACCGATCCTTCTCTGGCTGGGTAAGGAGACACTCTACAAATACTCCGGCCGCAAGGGACTGGACTTCAAGCGGGATCTACACCTCTCCTATTCCGAGGAGTGTCTTTTGTATGGCTCGATTTGTGACGAAACTCCGGTGCGGATCGACCTGTCGGATGACGGGCAGGACTTTCTGGCCTCCTATATATTGGAAGTTGGAACCCCCATAATAAAGGACGAATGAGCAAGCAGACCCCCCTGTCGTTAGGCACGGACAGCATCCCCAAGTTGCTGACCCGTTACGCGATCCCTGCGATCGTGGCAATGACCTCATCGTCCCTGTACCACATCGTGGACAGCATTTTTCTGGGGCATGGCGTGGGTGCGCTGGCCATATCGAGTCTCGCGCTGACCCTCCCCCTGATGAACATCGCCGCGGCATTCGGCACGATGGTCGGTATCGGTGCTTCGGCACTGATCTCCATCCGTCTCGGTCAGGGAAACCGCCGCCGCGCGGAACAGATACTGGGGCATGTCGTATTGCTATGTCTGATCATCGGCAGCGTATTCACCGTCACGACCCTCACGTTTCTCGATCCCATCCTGATCCTTTTCGGAGCGAGCGACGCCACGATCGGTTACGCACGCGACTTCATGACCATCATCCTCTCCGGCACCATCGTCACGCATGTTTATCTGGGGCTGAACGAGGTGTTGCGCTCATCCGGATATCCCAAGAAGGCCATGGCGGTCGTGCTGACCTCCGTACTGCTGAACTGCGCCCTCAATCCATTGTTTATTTTCGTATTCAAGTGGGGCGTGCAGGGATCCGCCGCCGCGACACTCATCTCGCAAACCACCGCCCTCACGATATCGCTGTCGCATTTCGCATCGAAAAAGAGCTTCCTGCACTTCAAGCGCTCCATCTTCACCCTCAAAGCCCGCATCGTGGGACGTATTCTCTCGATAGGTTTGGCGCCGTTCCTGCTCTATGTGTGTGCGTCTGTGGTGGTGATATTCGTCAACAAGGCACTGCGTGACAATGGTGGTGATGTGGCGATAGGTGCCTACGGGATCATCAACCGCGTGGCGCTCCTCTTCACGATGATTGTCGGCGGCCTCAACCAAGGCATGCAACCCATCGTCGGGTTCAACTTCGGGGCACGGCATTTCGATCGGGTATTGAAGGTGTTGCGGCTGACAATTTTCTGTGCCGTGGGGGTAATGACGGTGGGTTTTTTAGTGAGTCAACTTCTGCCTCGTGAGGTGGCGATGCTGTTCGTGGACACGACTGTCGGCGACACGACTGCCGAACAGATGGTCGCCGTAGCGGCACAAGGATTACGACTCGTTCTGCTGATGGCGCCTCTGGTAGGATTCCAGATGGTCACGTCGAGTTTCTTCCAATATATCGGCAAGCCCCGTAAAGCCATCTTCCTATCCCTGACACGCCAGATGCTATTTCTCCTGCCCCTGTTGCTGATCCTACCGCCACGTCTCGGCATCACGGGAGTATGGATCTCGATGCCAATCGCCGACCTCACCGCATCGCTCCTCACCGGCACCCTGCTGATCTTCCAGATACGACAGCTCCGATCTCATCCCGACGCCGTAACTTGTATTTGATTCTCCCGAAGTAACCGTTTGCTTTTTCTTTCCGCCTTTACCCACCTGTACCCTTTTCGGAGAAAGGCGAAGGTTTCTTGCGTAGAGAAACGGTGACGAAAGGAGCGTTACACGAGTGAGTTAAAACTTTTGAGATTTTTCATCACGCGGCGAACGAGGAATACGGCGGCGACACCGAGTCCGAACGTGAATCCGAACATCAATCCCGGTGCACCGAATCCGAAGGTGAATCCGAAAAGATATCCCATCGGCAGGTTCAGCACGATATACGACAGAAAGGCGATCGGTGCGATGACACGTACGTCCTGCATACCGCGCAGGATGCCGATCGACACGTTTTGCAACCCGTCGGCCAACTGGAACAGTGCGATCATGATCATCAGTGTCGACGTGATCTCGATCACCTCGGCATTTTGCGTGAAGAAGGTCGGCAGCACGTTGCGGAAAATCAGGAAACCCGCTGCTGCAATGGCGTTCCATACCAATACCAGGTGCCATGATGCCTGTGCGGCGAGTCGCATCTCTTTGAAATTGCGTGTCCCGTAGGCGTGCGACACACGGATCGTCGTCGCGGCACCGATCGAAAGCACGATCGTGAAGGCACAGTTCGACATCACGATAGCGATCTGTCCCGCCGTGATGGCCACCTTGCCGAGCCATCCGATCATCAGCGACGTACCGACGAATGCCGATGCCTCGAGGAACATCTGTGACGAGATGGGAAGCCCGATTTTCACCAGTTTGCGGACCACGATCCCCGACAGATTGCGTAACGAAAATCCTTTCATATAGGCACGATACTCCGCCCTGCGATAGAAATAGGCAATGATCATGATCGGCATGAAGAGGCGTGAGATCAGCGTCGCCAGGCCGGCACCCATGGCACCCAACTCCGGCGCACCCCAGTGTCCATAGATGAAAATCCAGTTCAGGATGACGTTCAGCACGTTGCACGCGATGACGACCATCATCTCGGCAGTCGTGTTGCCCACACCCTCCAGGAACTGTTTGAACGTGAAGAATATCATCAACGGCACCATCGACAACGAAAGGCATGTATAGTACGGAATCGCCATTTCGACCACCTCGGCGGGCTGTCCCAAATGGTAGAGGAGCGGAATGAGGGCGAATTGCAATCCGCAGGTCACGATACCCAACAACGTGTAGAATACCAATCCGTTTTGGAGGTAACGCGCCGTTTTGCGGTGTTTGTTCTGAGCGAAACTCTCGCCCACGAGCGGCGTCAGACCCAGTGCGATGCCGAATGCCGCGATGAAGAGAATGAACGCCACCGTGCTGCCGAACGACGTGGCGGCCAACGGTGTGGGATCCTCACCGCCGTACTGTCCCACCATAATGTTATCGGCCAGCTGCACGAAGATCTGTCCCAGTTGGGTCATCACCACCGGGAGCGCCAATTTCAAACTGGCCTTGTATTGTTCCTTATAAGTCGAAAATTTATACATCGGCCACAAAGATACGATTTTTTCAATTCCCCAAAATTTTCGTAAATTCGTCCCACATGGAAGAGAACAGAATCAATCGAAGCTGTGCGTTTCGATACACGCCCGAGGAGGGCCATACGGCAACCGCTGTCGAGGGGGGCAAACTGCACGAAACACCATGGCTGGAGCGTTTCCCACAGCATGTGCCGACCGACATTTTCGAGATACGGTTCAAAAACACACGCCGCTCGTACTATCAGAACGTCAACAACCTGCCGTTGAAACGCGGCGATATTGTGGCTGTGGAGGCCTCGCCGGGTCACGACATCGGCATCGTCTCGTTGACAGGCGACATGGTGGCCAAACAGATGCGCCGCATGGGATTTCACATCCCCAATCCACAGACGGGCGGCGAACTGAAGAAGATCTACCGCCTCGCGAAACCGTACGACATCGAACGTTGGCAGGAGGCCATCGCACAGGAGCATGAGACGATGATCGCCGCACGCCAGATCGCCGCCGACATGGGACTGAACATGAAGATCGGCGACGTGGAGTATCAGGGCGATAAGATCAAGGCGATTTTCTATTATATTGCCGACGAACGTGTCGATTTCCGTGAGCTGATCAAGGTCTTCGCCGAACGGTTCCACATACGTATCGAGATGAAACAGATCGGTGCGCGACAGGAGGCGGGACGTATCGGTGGTATCGGTGCCTGCGGGCGCGAGTTGTGTTGCTCCTCGTGGATCGCCAACTTTACGAGCGTCACGACCAGTTCGGCACGCGTGCAGGAGCTCTCGTTGAATCCCCAGAAATTGGCCGGACAGTGTTCCAAGTTGAAGTGCTGCCTGGCGTATGAATACGACCTCTATGCCGATGCGCGCCGCAACGTGCCGCGTGTCCGTGAACCTTTGCAGGCGATGGATGGGGAGTACCATCTGGTTAAAACCGACGTGCTCGCGGGTGTAATGTCGTTCGCGTCGAGCAAGGATTCGATGGCCAATATGGTGACGATTCCTGTGGAGCGTGTGAAGGAGATCATGGCATTGAACCGTGCGGGACAAAAGGTCGAAAAACTCTCCACCGAACCGGTGGCCGAGAAGCAGGTCGAGGAACCCACGTACCGTACCGAGGAGGACAGCATCACGCGTTTCGACCGCAAGGGGGGTGGCAACCGTCCGAACCGCAACCGTAACAAGAGTCGCAATCGTAACCGCAATCGCGGCGCCCAGGGGCAGGGTCAATCGGGACAGCAGGGCGGTTCCGGAGGCAGCGGCAACAAACAGCAACAGGGCGGCAATGGGCAAGGATAAGTTACGCCGGTTCGCCGAGAACCTCACGTTCGATTGTTTGATTGAATCCCCCTGCTATGAGGTTGTTTCGAGGGAGCATGAGTTGAAGGGTTCGTGGAGACAAAAGTTCTTCAAAAACGACAACCCGATCACGTTGGAACTGGGATGTGGCAAGGGTGAATATACCGTGGCGCTGGCACGCCGCCATCCGGAGCGTAATTTTATCGGTGTCGACATCAAGGGGGCACGTTTGTGGCGTGGTGCGAAAACCGTCACGGAAGAGGGGATCCCCAATGCCGGTTTTCTGAGGACTCATATCGAACTGATCAACTCGTTTTTCGCCGAGGGTGAAGTGGATGAGATTTGGATCACGTTCCCCGATCCGCAGCTCAAGACGCGCCGTGCGAAGAAACGCCTCACGTCACCGTTGTTTTTGGAACGATATTCGAGGTTGTTGTCACCCGATGGGGTTATCCATCTGAAGACCGACTCGCAGCACCTGTTCAACTACACGCAAGCGGTGATCGAACGTTTCGGATTGCCGTGCGACGTGACGGAACGCGATGTGTATCATTCAAACGTCCAGGGCGGGGTGGTGGAGGTACAAACGGCCTACGAACGTATGTTTTTGGACCGCGGCCTGCCGATCACGTACACAAGATTCCAATTGGGCGGCATCCGTGAATTCCCTCCGTTCGATTGGGAGGGTGACGATACGACCGAAAAAGATAACGAGCAGGAGAGATTGTGATGGATGTAAAGATAGCGGAGGACTGGAAGGCGCTGTTGGGCGAGGAGTTCGAGAAGCCCTATTTCGAGAAACTGACCCGGTTCGTACGGCACGAGTATGCCACCCGGACGGTATATCCGAGCGGAGGGAATATCTTTCGAGCGTTCGACAAGTGTCCGATAGATCAGTTGAAGGTGGTCATCATCGGACAGGATCCGTATCACGGTCCCGGACAGGCGAACGGGTTGTGTTTCTCGGTAAACGAGGGGGTGCCATTTCCACCGTCGTTACAGAATATATTTAAGGAGATTGGGGGTGAGACCCCAAGTGGAAATCTTGATCGTTGGGCAGAACAAGGGGTTTTGTTGTTGAACGCTGTGTTAACGGTGCGTGCCCATGAGGCGGCGTCGCATGCAGGGCGCGGGTGGGAGACCTTCACCGATGCCGTGGTGCGACGCATCAATGAGACGAAGGAGGGACTGGTATATCTGTTGTGGGGTAATTATGCACAGCAAAAGGCATCGCACGTCGACCCGTCACGGAACTACCTCTTGCGCAGCGTGCATCCGTCACCCCTATCCGCACACCGCGGATTCTTCGGATGCGGACATTTCCACAAGGCGAACGACTATCTGATCGCCAACGGCAAGGAACCGATCGCTTGGTAAAAAATGAACGGGGCGAGCCAACGGCTCGCCCCGTTCGGTGAAAAGCGTCGTAACCCATAAAACCTGGTTTCTGACACAAATGTAGGAAAATTTTTCGATTCTCACACAAGTGTCGGTGAAATATTTCGTTATAGTCGTGTAATTTGGGCTATGAGAAAGCTGAGAACGAACGAAAAAGTGGTGTCCGCCGTATCCCAAAGGCTCAAAGAATTGCGTAAAGAGCGTGGAATCTCTCAGGACTCCATGTTTATAGACACGGACTACAACATAGGTAGGATAGAGTCCGGAAAGGCCAATATCACAGTCAGCACGTTGGCCAATCTGTGTGATTATCTGGGAATAACCGTCAAAGAGTTTTTCTCCGGTATCGAAGATTAAATTATCGCATGAAAAAAATCGGTCTGATTTCCGACACACATGGCTGTTTCGACGACGTGTTGCGCGATTTCCTTCGAGACGTCGATGAGGTGTGGCATGCGGGTGATATCGGCAGCCTGGAGGTGGCGGATCGAATCGCGGCATTCAAACCGTTGCGGGCGGTGCATGGTAATATCGACGATGCCATGACGCGGCGCATCTATCCCGAATTCGTGACGTTCGATTGCGAAGAGGTCAGCGTACTGATGATGCACATCGGCGGATATCCGCGCCGTTACTCGCCCAAGGCACTGGCGCTGATCCAGTCGTTGCGTCCCAAGATATTTGTCAGCGGACACTCGCACATCCTCAAAGTGATGAACGATCCGGCATACGGATTGTTACACCTGAATCCCGGCGGTGCGGGTAAATACGGACTGCATCACGTCCGAACGGCACTCCGATTCACCATCGACGGTGGGGATATTCGCGATATGGAGATCGGCGAGTGGCCGAAATAACTTTTCTTTAGTTGTGTCCGAAAAAAGTTATCTTTGCAGCATGCGGCGTTTGTGGATCATATCGGTATTGTTGCTGGCATCGTGTAGCGTCACGCGGAGGCTGCCCGAAGGCACGTTCCTGCTCACGAAGGTGCATATCGACGCCGACAAAACCCCTCCCCGCAAGGAGCGTATCGACGCGGCGCAACTCAATAAATATGTCCGTCAAAGTCCCAACAAGCGTCTCCTCGGCACGAACTTCTATGTGTGGGTGTATCAGCACGCCAATCCCGAGAAAAACAACTGGTGGAACCGTCTCAAACGGCGCATCGGGCAGGAACCCGTACTGCTGGACATGGCGCTCACCGAACAGTCGAGGCAAAATCTCAAATCGTACCTCGACTACAAAGGGTATTACCGTTCGCAAGCCACCTTCGAGGTGGATACTGTGCGGCGCCCCCGCAAGGCACGTGTCACATATCACACGGTGCAGGGCGAACCCTATCGTGTGCGGAATATCGACTACGAATTTCGCGACCAGTTCCTCGAACAGCTCATCCTTCCCGATACGAACAAACGCCTGATTCGCCGCGGCAAGATCTTCGACATGAGTGTGTTGGATGAGGAGCGTAAACGGATCGTGGAACAGTTGCGCGACCGCGGGTACTACGACTTTGCCGTGACGAACGTCTCATACATAGCCGATACGCTGCCGGGCGACCGACAGGTGGACCTGACGATGGTCATCAAGCAACACCTTGCCGGTAACGACGAGAATGGCGATCCGATATGGGAGAACAACGCCGTGTTCCAGATCGACACGGTGACCGTTTTTCCGGGTTACGATCCCACGATGGCTGTCGTGTCGGGATACCGCGAACCGTTGGACACCACCTATTACATGGGGCTGAACGTGGTCTACCCCCGTCGGTTGGGACGCCCACACGTACGTCCGGCGGTGCTGCGCAAGATGATCCCCCTCCAACCGAACCTCGATTACGATGCGCGTACCGTGCGGCGCACCTACGACCAACTCATGGGCATCGGTTACTTCCGAAGTGCGAACATTCGTTTCACGATCAAGCCGGACTCCATCGCGTCGAACGACGTCATGTTCGTTGGTGACGGCATGCGGGGAACGGGGGACTTCACACCCGTGTCGACACACCAGCGTGTGATGCGTTGCGACATTCACGGCATTCCCGCCTTGCGACAGGGCTACAAAATCGAGCTCGAAGGGAGTTACACCTCCGCCTTTTGGGGTCTCCGTACGACGGTCGGGTATCAGAATCGCAATGTGTTCCGGGGTGCCGAATCGTTCGATGCCGCCGTCACGTTGGGTTACGAATATTATACCCGTGCCCAGTCGCGACGCCATGCCACCGAGATCGGCGTGACGATGGGACTGTCGTTCCCTCGGTTCCTCGTTCCATTCCGGATCCGTCGCCCGTGGCAGATCCAGCAGGCGCGAACGAGACTCGAATTCGGCATCAACTTCCAGAACCGTCCGAACTACGACCGCAACCTGTCGAGCGTATCGTGGGGATACTCGTGGAACGATCACAAATATTCGAGCTTCACGTTCCGTCCCGTCGACATCAACGTGATCGACGTGCGATGGATCGACGAAGATTTCAGGAATGGATTGCGCAACGAATACCTTCGCCAATCGTACGAATCGCAACTCGTGCCGGGATTATCTTTCGGATACGTGTTCAACAACCAACGCCGTACGCCGGGCGGCAGTGCGACGATGATACGTGCCAATTTCGAGACAGCGGGTAACCTCGTGCACGGACTGGCGCATGCCTTCTGGAAACCTGCTCCGGATGCAACGGAACGGTATTATAATATCTTCGGGTTGCGCTATTCGCAGTACGTGCGTGCCGATGTGAGTGCGAGCCGCAAGGTGATGCTGGGTGAAGTGACCGCGCTCGCGTTCAGGTTATACGGAGGTTACTCGGTCGGTTACGGCAATGCCAATTCGGTACCGTTCGATCGTCAGTTCTATGCCGGCGGCGCGAACAGCATGCGAGGATGGAGTCCACGTACCTTAGGGCCCGGAGGAACGCCGCGACCCGTCGATGAGAAGGGGAAACCGATCGAGGATATTTTCCCGTCGCAAACGGGCGATATGAAGTTGGAGGCCAATATCGAGTTCCGTTTCCCGATCTGGAAGATGCTGCACGGAGGGGTGTTCCTCGACGCGGGTAACGTATGGTTTGCCGATGCCGCGTCGGCACCCGTGCCGGAAGCCGTGTTCCATCCCGGCACGTTCATCGGCCAAACGGCACTCAATACCGGTATCGGGTTGCGTCTGGATGTGAAGTTTGTCGTGATACGTCTCGACTGGGGTATTCAACTCCATAACCCCAACCGTTCCGCAGGAGACCGGTGGTTCCACTCCTTCGCATGGCGTGATACGGCCCTCAACTTCGGCGTCGGGTATCCGTTCTAAACCTCTTGTTTCTATACCCGACTGTTCGCTTTCTTAGAAGAAAGCTCCGCAAAGAATTTCGGGAAGTACGAAAGTACTTCCCGAAAATTTTTGGTTTCGCTTTTAAAAAAGCGAAGGTCTTTTGCGTAAGAAAGTGGAATGATTTAGATGCCGAGTTCTTTTTTGACGTCGGCAGAGAGGTCGATCATCGCGGACTCGTCGTAATAGACCATCGTTGGAATGGCGGTGTTGAACACGGCGGTCAAACCACGCTGTACAGCCACTTTCTTCACGGCATCCTGTGCACGTGTGATGATGGGTTCGGTGAGCTCCTGCTCCTTGGTCTGCAGATCCTCCTGAGCGGAGGAATAATACTCATTTAAACGGGCCTGAATGTCGGTAATCTCACGCTCTTTGAGTTGGCGTGCCGTTTCGGACATCGTCGCGCGTGCCTTCTGGTAGTCGTTCATCTTGTTGTTCAGCTCCACCTGGATCGTCTCAAGGTTTTCGCGTAACTCCCTGCTATAGAGCTCTAAATTGGCGGTCATCTCCGTATATTCGGGCATCGCCATGATCACCTCCTCGAGGTTGATACGTGCCAGTTTTTGGGCGGTGCCAGTGACCGAAACCATCACAAATAGCACCAGGAAAATCAATTTTTTCATAAGTTTTTCTTGTCGTTTTTAAAAGTTGTATCAGTTTCTCTTATAGCTATTTCAACGCCTGAATGATCGCGTCCGTATGGTCGACGCCCGTCGATTTGTAGAGGATCGAGGGGTTCGACGCGGCATCCAACACCAGTGCGAAACCATGTTGCTGTGCGTATGTCTGGATCGCATCGAAAACACGCGTCTGGATCGGTTGCATCACCTCCATCCGTTGTTTCATCAGCGTCCCTTCGGCACCGAAGATCGACTCCTGGTACTGGGCCGCTTCATTCTCCTTGGCGATGATCTGTTGCTCGTACGCCTGACGTTGTGCCGCCGTGAGCGACGCCTGTTGCGATTTGTAAGCATTAAACAACTGCTCCACCTCCGTGAAACGGGCATCCACCTGCGTCTGGTACGTCTGAGCGAGGTTGTCGAGACGCGTCGTGGCGCTGTTGTAATCGCCTTGCGACTTGAAGATACGTTCGCTGTCAACGACCATGTAGTTCTGTGCCGATGCTGTGCCGATACCCATCAGCAACAGGATCAAGAGAGATAATTTTTTCATATTCGTTCTGTTTTTTATGATTCGTCTCAAATATGCTGCCAACTTAGAACTGTACTCCGAAGGTGAAGTGCACGTGTCCGCCGCTCGGGTTGACCCTGCCTGCCGCGGGGTCGAATCCATATCCCCAGTCGACACCCACCATGCCGATCATCGGTAGGAACAACCTCACACCCACACCTGCCGAACGTTTGATCCGGAAGGGAGTGAAATCCTCCCACGAACGGAATCCATTACCTCCCTCGGCAAATCCGAGTACATAGATATTCGTCTGTCCCTTCATCAGCACCGGGTAACGTAACTCCAACGTGTATTTATTATACCCCACGGAGTGATTGCTCCCGACCGGATCCAGTGCCCCGTCACCAAAACCACGCAGGGCAATAATGTCCGTGCCGTACATATTATATCCCGCCATGCCGTCGCCACCCACCTCGAATCGCTCGAAGGGCGAAATTTTGTGACGGTTGTAGTGCCCCAGGTAACCCATCTCGGCACGAAGCATCAACACCAGGTTCCCCTTCGGCGTGAGGGGCAGGAACCACTGTCCTTTGGCCGTCCATTTGTGGAACTCGATCCACCGGTAACGCTCCTGGTCGCTCATCTTCGTGTCCGAGTAGTTTTTCCCGTCGAGCAGCGAGTAGGGAGGCGTGATCTGTAACGAAACGCTGAAATCCGATCCGCGGCGCGGATAGATCGGATTGTCGACCGAGTTGCGTCCCAAGACCAACTTGACCGAGAAGAGGTTCGCGTTGCCGTCGCGAAGGACGAAATTGGTCCAATTCCTCAACATGTAACGTTCGTACGCACCCTCGACATAGAACGTGAAGTAGGGATCGGGCCACGTCAGGCGTTTGCCCAGACCGACCGCCAGACCTGTCGTGCGGAAGTGTTGGTCACTCTTGCCGAGGGCCCAGTAACCGTTGTTCTCGTCCGAATAGTGTGCCGTCACGGAGAACGAGTTGGGTTTGCGTCCGCCCATCCACGGATCGGTGAAGCCCAGTGAGATGGCCTTGTAGAACGTGCCGTTGGATTGTGCCGTGAGTGAAAGCTGCTGTCCTTGCCCCATCGGATAGGGACGCCAGGCACCCTTCTTGAAGAAGTTGCGCATCGACAGGTTGGTCAACGTCACGCCCACGGAGCCCATGAACGTGCCGGCACCGAATCCACCTGCAATCTGGAACTGATCGCTCGGACGCTCCTGCAAGGGCCAGTTGATGTCGACCAGATCGTCGGATCCGGGTACGAGTTGAATGTCGGGGGCGATCGCTTCGGGAGCGAAGTGACCCATCGAACCCAACGTGCGGATCGTCTGAAAAAGCAGTGAACGGTTGTAAAGCTCACCCGGACGTGTATACAGTTCGCGGCGGATTACCTCGTCGTTCACGCGCGAATTGCCCGAGATGCCGACGTTGCGTACCGTGAACGGTTTGCCCTCGAAGATGCGGATCTCCAAGTCGATCGAATCCGCTCCGATGATCGTTTCGGCAGGATCGATCTGTGACGTCAGGTAACCCCGGTCCTGATACAGCGAAAGGATCGACACGTCGTCCGGACCGGCATAGGGAGGTAGCCCGAGGCGTTTGTACATGGATTTTTTGTCGTACACCGACCCCTTTTCGACACCGAACAGGTCTTCCAGCATCGACGTCTCGAAGATCGAGTTGCCCAACCACGCGATGTTGCGAATGTAATATTTGTTGCCCTCCGACACCTCCACATGGATGCCGATGCGTTTGTCGTTGATCACGTAGAGCGAATCCGACAGTACGTCCGCGTTGCGGTAGCCCTTCGAGTTGTAGAAGTCGATCAACTCCACCTGGTCGTTCTTGAACTCCTCGGGGTTGAATTTCGTCGTGCGGAAGAAGTTAATGCTCGTCTGGTGTGTCTTTTTGAACGTGCGGCGGAGGCGTTTATCCGTGAAGGCATGATTGCCTCCAAACGTAATCTCACCCACACGCACCTTCTTGCCGCGGTGGATGACGAACGTCACGTTCACCGCCTGTTTCAACACTGCGTCGTTGGCGATCTGTGCCTCCACCGTGACGTTGCGAAACCCTTTCTCGTGGTAGTAGTCGCGGATCAGTTTCTTGTTCTTCTCGATGATGTAGTCCGAAAGCTCCGAGCCGCGCTTCAGTTGCAACGCTTCCAACAGATCCTTCTGTTGCGACTTGTTGATCCCCTCGAAACGCCAGTAGTTGACCCGTGCGCGTTCAGCGATCGTCACCTCGAGATCCAACTCCTCACCGTCGATCGTGGCACCCATCTGTACGTCCGAGTAGAGTTTCTGACTCCACAGCCGCGAGATGGCGGATTGGATGAAGTCGCTCGGAATGTAGAGCGAATCGCCCGGTTCGAGTCCGATCGTACCCCGCACGATACTCGGCGTGAGGTGTTCCGTGCCATGGATGTTGATTGCGCGCACGAGGTAACGTTTCGGCGCCTCCTGAGCCCGGACCGGAATGAAGATGGCGAGCAACGCGATCGCCGTGAGGATAGGGATAATATGTCGTTTCAACAGCTTCATTGATTCGTGATTTTACCGTAACGGCGGTCGCGGGACGCATACGCATCGAGGGCCGTTTTGAACTCCGCCTCGCCAAAATCGGGCCACAGCACGGGCGTAAAGTAGAACTCAGCGTAGGCGGCCTGCCACAGCAAAAAGTTGCTGAGGCGTTGCTCGCCGCTCGTGCGGATCACGAGATCCGGATCCGGGATGCCGTTCGTATAGAGGTGTGCCTCGAATGTCGTGTCCGGATGGGCGTTCCAAAGCCGTGCCGCACGCGTGATCTCCTCGCGGGACGAATAATTGAGCGCCAACAGCAGCGTCAGCGTCTCACCCCCCTCGGTGTCGCGTTCGATCTTGTCGAGATGCATGCGTACCTCCGTCGAGAGCCCCTCCTTGTCGCCGATGATCCGTACACGTACCCCTTCGGCGATCAATTCCGGCGTCTCGTTGACCACGCACGTGCAGAAAAGATCCATCAGCGCCTCCACCTCCTCCGCGGGGCGTCCCCAATTCTCGGTCGAGAAGGCGTACAGCGTCAGGTAACGAACGCCGAACTTTTGAGCGGACTTGATGGCCGTACGAACACTCTCGACACCCTGTAAGTGTCCCTCGAAGCGCTCCTTGCCCCGTCCCTCGGCCCAGCGGCCGTTGCCGTCCATGATGATTGCCACGTGCATAGGAGGCAAAGATAATATTTTTTATTAAAACCTTTCAAACCGCCGCTTTCTTTACGTGAACTGTCGCTTTTTTGGAAAAAAGCTCCTGCAAAAAACTTCGGGAGATTAGAGAGATCGGGGAGGGACCCCCTCCCCCTACCACCCCCTCCCGCAATCGTCGCAAGCGACGCTTGGCAGCGACTGCGTCGCTGCATCCCGCCGCGTAAACGACGGCGCTCAAGAGGTATGGGTTTTCGGGACTCTGGCGTCTAACGCCCGAAAACCCGGCTTAGCCGCTACGCGCGGTTTGTCCTCGCGACAACAGATCGCGAGCCTCGAAGAGGCTGTGGGCGAAAACTAAAACGGTGCGTTGAACTTGTTCATAAGCAGCGATTTGGTTTTTGAACGCGGAACTTCCAACGGAAGTCGCGATGTGTTGGAGCGCATATAATGGAGATACGCAGTATCTCCCGAAATTCTTTGCGGAGCTTTCTTCTAAGAAAGCGACAGTTGGCTCCTGGGGAAGTAAAAGCAACGGTCTTGAAAAAATTACTTATTGCGTTCGCCGACGAAGATGCAGAGGTTCGCTAATGCGTCACGGTACTCCGACGGAGGGTATGCCGAAAGAATATGGAGGGCCTTTTGAAGATAACCCTGCATCGTGGTGCGTGCCATGTCGATACCGCCGTTGTCGATGACGAGCCTTTGCAGCGTCTCCACAGGGGTGGTCGCGAGGGGTGGCACGTCGATGCCCCGTTCCATCACGGCGATCAACGGCAGTGTCACTTTACCTTCACGCAAATCGTTACAGCACTCCTTCCCCGTGTCGGCTGTGGGGAGATAATCGAGAATGTCGTCTTGGATCTGGAAGGCCATGCCCAATGCCTCGCCGAACTGATACATACGTTCGGCAGAATCGCCCCCGGGGGTGTTTGCGCTCAAAGAGCGCATAGCTGGGGCGGGGGACATGGCTCCTCCGGATGCGCTCACGCCCAATAGACTGGCGGTCTTTTTGCGAATGATCTCGAAATATTTTTCACGTGTCACGCTTCCCGGCAAATGAACATATTCATCTTGCATCAACTCGCCCTCGCACAGCGATGTCATCGAACCGCAGATGTGTGTCACCAGATCGTACTGTCCGCTCCGCAGACCGATGTCCATGACACGTGCGAGGATATAGTCACCCAGTACGACCGCCTTGTGCGACTGCCACCGGGCATTCACCGAGGGACGCCCGCGGCGCATATCCGCCTCGTCGATCACGTCGTCATGAATGAGCGACGCCACGTGGATCATCTCCACCAACGTCGCAGCCAACGAGGCACGTATGCCGCCCCCGCGTCCGTCGCTATGGAGACCCGCGGCGAGCATCACCAGCAACGGACGTACCCCCTTGCCGCGGGACGATAACGCATGTCGAAGCATCTCGCCCAACAATCCGTCCCCCGCGGCAAATTGCTTGTGCAGGAACGACTCATAAGCCTCCAACTCCGCCGCGACCGGACGACGTATCGCATCTAAGGTAACCATCGGGTTTAATTCGGGTTTCGGGTGCGAAGATAATGATTTTTTTGTACCTTCGGCCCCATGAAGATCTCGATCAAACAGTTGATGTCGTACTGCATGCCGTTGCTGGTGTTCTTCACGGTGAGCGCCATCGGGTTTGCGCCGCAGTTTTCGGGGGAAGTATTGCCGCAGCACGATTTGCGTCAGTATGAGGGGATGCGCCGCGATATTGTCGAGACGCGCGAGGCGACACATGAGGATCCGCACTGGACGGGACGCATGTTCGGCGGTATGCCGGCCTATCTGATCGACACGGCATACCCGGCGCAGGTCATCAAGAACACCATCGGCCAGGTCGTGAAGATTATCGACACCCCGACCGGATTCCTGTTCTTCGCCATGACGGCCTTTTGGATCATGTTGCTGTTGATGGGCGTGAATCCGTGGGTGGGGGTGGTGCCATCGCTGGCGTACGGATTGTCGACCTACTTCTTCCTAATTATAGGCGCCGGCCATGCCACGAAGATGTGGGCGATGGTATATGCGCCGCTCATGATGGGAGGGGCGTGGATGACGTTGCGATCCCGATCGAAACGGAAAATGTGGCTCGGAGGAGCGCTTACCGCACTATTCGCGTCGCTCGAAATCGGCGCCAACCATCCGCAGATCACCTACTATTTCCTCCTTGCCATGGCGGCCCTGTGGATCAGCGAGGGAATCTTCCATTTCAAACGCAGAACACTCCGAAAATTCGGCATCAAAACAGCTATCCTGCTCGGAGCGGGGATCCTCGCTGTGGGGTCGAACTTCGCACCACTGTACTACACCACACGGCATACACCCTACACGATCCGCGGCGGCAGCGTGTCCGCACAAGGGGCGGACACGCAGGGCGGGGAAGGTCTCGATCTGGAATACGCCACGGCGTGGAGTTACGGACGTACCGAAAGTTGGACGATGCTCGTCCCCGACCTGATGGGCGGCGACTCGGGACGCGGCCTTCCGACGGATGGCCGCACAGCGCGTGCGCTGAGAGCCCATGGGCTCCCGTCACGAGCCGCCGCGCAGCTGCCGTCGTACTGGGGATCGCAACCCTACACGGCAGGACCCACATACCTCGGTGCCACCGCAATCTTTTTGGCCATATTGGGATTATTCTTGACAACGGGTCGCAACCGGTGGTGGATCGTCGCAGTGAGTCTGTTGGCGCTCCTACTCGCGTGGGGAAGTCACCTGATGTGGTTCACCGAACTGGCGTTCGAGATCCTGCCGGGGTACAATAAATTCAGGACTGTGTCGATGGCACTCGCGGTACTGCAATGGACCGTGCCGCTGTTGGCCGCACTCGCACTCGTGCCGATATGTCGCGGCAAAATCCGAAAATCGCAACTGCTGACCTCACTCGCCTGTGCAGCCGGGATCACGGGAGGAATATGCCTCCTGTTCGCACTGTTCGGCGGCTCGATATTCAGTTTTGGACGTGACGAAACCGTGCTGCTGATGGATAGTCTGGTGGGCGGACGTGTCGGTGAGGCACTCGCCGATGCCATCGTCACGGACAGATGGCACATGGCGCGCGGCGATGCGTGGCGATCCCTGTCGATGATCCTACTCGCCGCGGGAAGCATCGCACTCTATGCCCTTAAAAAGGTGAACCGGCAATGGCTCGTGGCACTCCTCTCGGTCATCGTGATCGTCGATATGCTTCCTGTGGATCTGCGTTTTCAGCCCCATGAGCGATTCGTCGCCGCGCGCCACAACACGTTCCGACCCACGGAAGCCGACAAACAGATCCTGCGAGACAAAGACCCCGCCTATCGGGTGCTGAACCTCACCGTGAGCCCGTTCAACGATGCCACAACAAGCTATTTCCATCGCTCCGTAGGAGGATATCATGGCGCCAAGCTGGCGAACTACCAGTACGTGATCGACCGCTATTTATCCCAAGAGGGACCCGCGCGCGAGGAGATGCTCGATATGCTCAACACGCGTTATGTGATCGTGTCTCCCGACTCGGTACTGTACCGTCCCACGGCCCGGGGTGCCGCGTGGTTCCCTGATGGCGAAGGAGAAATCGAACTTGTCGAGTATCTCCCGTATCACCTGACGTACGAATACACTTCCGACGCGTCCGGTATGGTTATTTTCTCCGAAATCTACTATCCCGATGGGTGGAAGGCCTATGTGGATGGTGTCGAGACACCCTATTCCTGTGCCCATCACATCTTCCGCGCGGTGGAACTGCCTGCGGGGACGCATACCGTCGAGTGGCGTTTCAAGTCGCCGCACTGGAGTGCCGTCGAGGGGGTCACGCTCATATGCTCCCTGCTGATCCTTATCGGGCTGGCTGCCTCATTGATCCTGTACATCTATGAAAGACGAAAAAAAATTGCGTAAAACACGGACCTCCTATGCCGTGTCGACCATCAGCCTGGCGCTGGTGCTCTTCCTGCTCAGCGCGGTAGGTTACCTCACCTGGGCCGCTCTCGGCGTCGGGAAGACCCTCCAGGAGAGTACCGTCGTGACCGTCGAACTGCGAGACTCGCTCGATGACGAACAGCATGCCGTGTTGCGGCGTGCCTTCGACGCCGAACAGCTCGTGCGCGAAACTACATTCAGCTCCAAAGAGGAGAAACTCCATGACGAGGCGTTCCGGGAGGCCTTCGGGCAGGATTTCGAGGCCATCCTCGGGGAAAATCCGTTGATGGACAGTTACGAGCTCTCCCTCACGTCGGCATCGGCGAATCGTGCACGTATCGACAGCCTCATCACCCGTGTCGGACGTCTGGAGGGCGTGGAGGGCGTGTTCTATCCCGAACAGACCACCCGCAAACTGCATGACACAGTGGCCAAATTCCGCCTCGTATTACTACTATTCGGCTGTGCGTTGCTCGTCATCTCGCTCATCCTGCTCCACAACACCATCCGTCTCGTCATCGCATCGAAACGTAACCTGATCGACACGATGAAACTCGTCGGGGCGAGCCGGGGATTCATCCTCCGTCCGTTACTCGGTAAGAGCGTCGCCCAGGGGGCCATCGCCGGAGTGATCGCCGCGGCGCTCCTGTTGCTCGCACTCCACGGGTTGGGGACGTTCATTCCCGAACTGACGCCCCCGAACTCCTCCACCCTTGCCACGGGGTCCATACCGGCCGATTATCTCCGTGTGGGGATCGTTGCGGGGATGCTGATCGTGTGCGGTATCGTGCTGTCGCTGCTCTTCACCCTCTTCGCAGCCTATAAATTTATTCGCAAAAGTTGATTATGTCGATCATGCCACTGACCAAGAAAAATTACATCCTGCTCCTCGTTGGATTCGCCGCCATTGTACTCGGGTTCATCCTGATGGCAGGTGGGAAAAGCGCCTCTCCGGACACGTTCAATTACGCCATGTTCTCGTTCCGACGCATTACGTTGGCTCCGATCCTCGTGGTCGGCGGGTTCGTGTTCGAGATCTACGCGTTGCTAAAAAAGTTTGACTGATGGGGATTCTCGACGCAATCATTCTGGGCATTGTCCAGGGTCTGACCGAATTCCTGCCCGTGTCGAGCAGCGGACACCTGCAACTGGCACGTGAACTGTTGGGCGTGGATCCCGAGATGGGGGGATTGACGTTCGACCTGACGTTGCATGGTGCCACGGTACTGGCCACGATCGTCGTGTTGTGGCGTGAGATATGGCGCATCAATTTCAGCTATATCCTGAAGCTCGCTCTGTCGGCTGTGCCGGTCGTCATCGTGGGATTCACCCTCGAACCGCTGCTTGAAACACTCTTCGGCGGACTGCCCGACCATCGGATCTTGCTCGTCGTGGGGGCTATGTTGCTCGTCACGGCGGCACTCCTATACTTCGCTTTTCGGGCCCGTCCACGCGAAAGGGACAATATTTCGTATCGCGATGCGTTCATTATAGGATGCGCGCAGGCGGTGGCGGTGATGCCGGGGCTGTCGCGTTCGGGTGCCACGATCGCAACGGGGCTGATGTTGGGTAACCGAAAGGAAGCTGTGGCGCAGTTCTCGTTCCTGATGGTGTTGGTGCCGGTGTTGGGTAAGATGTTTTTGGATATTGTGGGGGGTGAGTTCGCGGCACAGACCATTGCCTTCGGACCCATGGCGGCGGGTTTCGCAGCGGCGTTCGTGACGGGGTGCTTCGCCTGCAGGTTCATGATCGGACTCGTGAAGCGTGGCAAGTTGAGCTGGTTCGCCGTGTACTGTACACTCGTCGGGGTGATATCTATCGTGTCGTGGTTTGTGGTTCGATGAATTTTGAAGATCATATAGCTGTCATAGACAAGCCATTAGGCTGGACCTCCTCTGATGTGGTGAGGAAGATCAAATACACGCTCCAACGGGCGGGGCATCCGCGTAAGATCAAGGTGGGGCATGCCGGTACGTTGGACCCACTGGCCACCGGGATTTTGCTCGTCTGTATCGGTAAGGCGACCAAGCAGGTCGATGCCCTGCAAGCCGAGGAGAAGGAGTATGTGGCGGACGTGATGCTGGGTGCCACCACGCCGAGCCACGACCTGGAACATCCGGTGGACAAGACCTATCCGTATGAACACGTCACGCGCGAAGCGGTCTTGGAGGTGCTGAAATCCCTCACCGGCCAGCGTCTGCAGACGCCGCCCCTCTACTCTGCCAAGAAAGTAGAGGGGGTACGTGCCTATGAATTGGCACGTGCCGGTGAGGAAGTGGAGATGCGCAAGGCGCTGATACATATTTACGACATCGAACTGCTGGAGTTCGACCTGCCGCGGGTGCGGATTCGGGTGACGTGCAGCAAAGGAACGTACATTCGCTCCCTGGCGCACGAGATCGGCGAGGCCCTCGATAGCGGTGGACATTTGACCTCCCTGCGCCGCACGCGAAGCGGTCGGTTCGATGAAAATACGGCACAAAATTTGGAAGAATTTCTAACCGGAATTACCCAGGTAACAATTTGATACTCAGTTTTTTAGAATTACACTATTGGCTCTTTCCCGAAACAGCCCTATCAAAGCTGCGAAACAATTATAAAGATTTAACGTAAACAACCCATGAAGCTATCCCAATACGCATACGATTTCCCTGCCGAGTTGCTGGCCCACTATCCGGCCGACAACCGTGACGAGTCACGCCTGATGGTCGTCAATCGCAAAGAGGGAAGCATCGAACACCGAACGTTCCGCGATATTATCGAATATTTCGACGAACGAGACCTGTTCGTGTTTAACGATACGAAAGTCTTCCCGGCACGCCTGTACGGCAACAAAGAGAAGACCGGTGCCGAGATCGAAATCTTTCTGTTGCGCGAGTTGAATCGCGAGTTGCGTCTGTGGGATGTGCTGGTCGATCCGGCACGCAAGATCCGTATCGGCAACAAACTCTATTTCGGTGACGACGACCTGTTGGTTGCCGAGGTGATCGACAACACCACGTCGCGCGGACGCACGCTCCGGTTCCTGTTCGACGGATCGTACGAGGAGTTCAAAGAGACGCTGTTCAAGTTGGGCGAAACACCCCTTCCGAAATGGGTACGCGAAAAAGTCGAGGAGGTGGATGTGGATCGTTACCAGACCATCTATGCCGAAAAAGAGGGTGCCGTTGCCGCACCGACCGCAGGACTCCACTTCTCGAAACACCTCTTCAAACGAATGGACATCAAGGGGATCGAAAAGGCGTTCGTCACGTTGCACGTCGGGCTCGGCAACTTCCGAACCGTGGACGTCGAGGACCTGTCCAAACACAAAGTCGATTCGGAACAGTTCGCTGTCGATGCCGATACCGCCCATCGCGTCAACACGACACGTGAAAAGGGTGGCAAAGTGATCTCGGTCGGTACGACTGTCATGCGGACACTCGAAACAGCCGTGTCGACGGGCGGACGCATCAAGCCCATGGAGGGGTGGACCAATAAATTTATCTTCTCGCCATACGAATTCTCGGTCGCCGATGCGATGATCACCAATTTCCAGTTGCCCTTCTCGACGCAACTGATGATGGTGGCGGCATTCGGGGGTTACGACCGTGTCATGGATGCCTATAAAATCGCCAAAGAAGAAGGGTACAGATTCGGCACCTACGGCGACGCGATGCTGATCTTGTAGTTTCTGTCCACAACTGTCGCTTTTTCTTTGACGAAACTGTCACTTTCTTCTAACGAAAGGGACGGTTGAGTAGAGGCGTAAAGAAAAAGTGTATCTTTGCGACATGGAAACGTTGAAGAAACTTTGGACGAAACTGGGTGAGCGGGCACCGTTCGTGAAACATCTCGTTATTTTGTTGGGTCTGTTGGTTGTGTCTGCACTGGTGATACACGTGCTGCTGCTCCTGGGGACGCGCCACAGTGCGCAACGCACTGTGCCCGTTCTTACGGGCATGCCTGTCGAGCAGGCTCGACAGTTAGCGCGTCGCAGCGACCTGGATTTGCGGGTGAATGACTCGTTGTATGTGGCAGCCTATGAAGGTGGCACGGTACTCGATCAACTTCCCGAGGCGGGAGTGAACGTGAAACCCGGACGCACGGTGTACATCACCATCAATGCCCACACACAACGGATGGTACGTGTGCCATACGTGGCGGGAGGATCGTTGCGTCAGGCGAAAAATATGTTGGAGGTGGCGGGGCTCGGTATCGAGAAGATCATCTACAAGCCCGATATGGCGACCAATTACGTGTTGGAGGAGTACGTGGGCGACCGCCGTATTACGTCGGCGAGCAAGTTGGAACTGCCGCAGGGGTCGGGTGTGACGTTACACGTGGGGCGCAGCGGTTACGTCGCCACAGCCATTCCGAAGGTGGTGGGTGACGGGTTGCATCAGGCCAAGAGCCGCCTCTGGGAGCAGGGATTCAACATCGGCAAGGTGGAGTTCGATCGCGGCATCACGCTGCTGAATCAGAAGGATGCGCGTGTTTACTCGCAATCGCCCGCCGCGGGACGCCACATGACGGTCGGCACGGAGGTGTCGTTGAAGCTGACCCTCGACATGAAGAAGGTGGAGAAGCAGGGCAAGATCGCCGATGGACAGTATCGTGCCGGTGCCGAGGAGTTGCAACGTATCGAACAGGAGCGTCGCGACTCTGTGGCACGTGCGCTGATCGACAGCATGTCGCGCGCCAATCCCGTGACGGATTTCAGTTTCGACAACCAACCCGCTGAAACACCCTTTGCGGACGATTTTTTCTAACGGATTGAAAACAACGGAAGATACATCCTTCGATTTGGAGGAGGGTTCGGATGAACTTTATGAGCACTATTCCCTAACGGCCGACAAGGGTCAAGGATTGATGCGTTTGGATAAATTCCTCGCCGGACACATGGAGAACTGCTCGCGCAACCGCATACAGACCGCTGCCGATGCGGGTAACATTCTGGTGAACGGCGCGGCGGCCAAATCGAGCTACAAAGTCAAGCCGGGGGATCGGGTGGCGATCGTGATGCCCTACCCGAAACGTGAAGTCGAGATCATTGCCGAGGATATTCCGTTGGTGGTTCCGTATGAGGATGACGAGCTGCTGATCGTCGACAAACCAGCCGGTCTGGTCGTGCATCCGGGGCATGGGAATTACTCGGGCACCCTCGTAAACGCTCTGGCTTTCCGTTTTTTGGGGGCACCTTCGACCGCTTCTTGCTCTTCGTCGGGGGGAAGTACGTCTTGTACGTCCCGCCCTCCTCATTGCGGCGGCGCGGCCAAATCTGCTCCCCAAAATTCCGAAAATTCCCTTTCCGACGTCCGTGCCGGATTGGTGCATCGAATCGACAAGAACACCTCGGGGTTGTTGGTGGTGGCGAAGAACGAAACGGCACACGCACGTCTGGCGAAGCAATTTTTCGACCACACGACGTCGCGTGTGTATGTGGCGCTGGTGTGGGGCAATTTCGACACGGACGAGGGTACCATCACGGGTCACATCGGGCGCAACCCGAAGGATCGTCAGAATATGTGGGTCTTCCCGGACGGGTCTGACGGCAAGCATGCGGTGACACATTATAGGGTATTGAAACGGTACGGATATGTGACGTTGGTCGAGTGTCGCTTGGAGACGGGACGCACACATCAGATCCGGGTGCACATGCAATATATCGGTCACCCGTTGTTCAACGACGAACGCTACGGCGGTGACCGGATTCTGAAAGGTACCACATTCTCGAAGTACAAGCAGTTTATCGAGAACTGTTTCGCGCTGATGCCGCGACACGCACTGCATGCGCGTTCGTTGGGATTCACGCATCCCGTGACGGGCGCACGAATGGAGTTCGAGAGCGAACTTCCGGATGATTTCAAGGCCGTACTGGCTAAGTGGGATACTTATCACGCATCTGCCGATGTTTTTGCCGACAACGATTAAGGAGGTTCGCGCCCGGGGGTGGGATTCGCTGGACGTGATCCTCTTCACGGGCGATGCGTATGTGGATCATCCATCGTTCGGTGCGGCGGTGATCGGGCGTCTGTTGGAGGCCGAGGGATATCGCGTGGCGATCGTACCGCAACCCAACTGGCGCGACGACCTGCGCGACTTCACCAAGTTGGGTGCCCCGAGGTTGTTCTTCGGTGTGACGTCCGGAGCGATGGACTCGATGGTGAATCACTACACGGCACACAAGCGGTTGCGCAGTAACGATGCCTACACCGCAGGGGGTGAGGCGGGGCGGCGTCCGGATCGTGCCGTGACGGTATACACACAGATCTTGAAACGGTTGTTTCCACATGTGCCGGTGGTGATCGGCGGCATCGAGGCGTCGCTGAGGCGGTTGACGCACTACGACTATTGGGGGGATAAGCTTCGCCCTTCCATTCTGATCGAAAGCGGTGCCGACCTGCTGGTCTATGGCATGGGCGAGGGGGTGATCCAGGAGGTGGCACGTGCCATGCGTAACGGATTCAACGCCAAGCTGTTGCGCAACCTCCGCCAGGTGGCGTACATAGCAGATACACCGCCCAAAAACGGGGAGGTGGAAATGCTGCACTCGTTCGAGGAGTGTGTCACGGATAAGGGCGCGTTTCCCGAGAATTTCGTGAAGATAGAGACCCTCTCCAACCTCCTCGAAACGAACACCACGTTGGTCGAACCGGTGGGGGATAAATTCGTGGTCGTGCGGCCGCCGCGGCCCGTATTGTCGAGCACGGAGCTCGACAATACGTTCAAACTGCCGTTTGAACGTGTACCGCATCCGCGGTACGCGGGCCGCGGCGACATTCCGGCGTGGGAAATGATCAAACACTCGGTCAATATCCATCGGGGATGTTTCGGCGGTTGCGCCTTCTGCACCATCTCGGCACACCAAGGTAAATTCGTCACGGCACGCAGCGAGACGTCCATCTTGGATGAAGTGAAACGTGTCACACTGATGCCCGACTTCCGGGGATACCTGTCCGATGTCGGAGGCCCGTCGGCCAATATGTACGGCATGCGGGGACGCGACCGTGACGTGTGTCTCAAGTGCCGACGCCCCTCGTGTTTGCATCCTAAAATGTGCTCCAATCTCGATAACGACCACCGTCCGCTGTTGGATCTGTACCAAAAGATTCGTAGCGTCAAGGGTATCAAGAAAGCTTTCATCGGCAGTGGTATCCGTTACGACTTGTTTGACAAGTCACCTTATCTCGAAACCGTCATCCGCCACCACACCTCGGGACGCCTCAAAGTGGCACCCGAACACACCGAGGAACATGTCCTGCAGTTGATGCGCAAACCCCCGTTCGCACTGTTCGAGCACCTGAACGGCGATTTTATGCGTATTTGTCGCGAACAGAACCTGCCGTATCAACTCATCCCGTACTTCATCTCGTCACACCCCGGATGCACGGAACACGACATGAAAAACCTCTCCCGCAAGGTGTTGGGCAAACTCCACTTCACATTGGAACAGGTGCAGGATCTCACTCCTACTCCCATGACGCTCTCGTCCGTGATGTTCCACACCGGCATGAATCCCTATACCGGTGATCCCGTCTACGTCGCACGCTCCCTCGACGACAAACGACGACAGAAAAGTTTCTTCTTTTCTTCCTAAAACCTTTGTTTTTTACTCCCACTGCCCCTTTTTTGAAAAAAAGCGGCACCAAAAAACTTTACAAGTACTTCGTACTTAGAACTATGCGCTCCACCAATCTCAAATTCTTTCAGAATTTTTGTGTTCAAAAAGTATATCGTTGTTTACGAATAAATTCGACACACCGACCTACTTTTCGTCCACGATCCCTTCGGGATCTGAGATTTTGGTCGCGACACCTTTAAGAAAGGTGTTTTAGGATTGGGTTTCTCGTGACGCTTCGGAAACTCATCACAGAACCGAAAAGTCGGAATGCTAAAACGTCAGGCTTTGTCCTCGCGTAAGAAGTGGAGATACGAACGTATCTCCCGAAAGGTTTTGGGGTACACTTTTCTCCGAAAAGGGTACAGTTGGGGCTTAGGGAAGGAAAGGCGGCGGTCTTAGAAAAAGAAAAGGTTTTAGGAAGAAAAGTTACTCGTCAACCTCCTCGAAGGATTCTTTGGCGGCACCGCAGATGGGGCATCGCCAGGCGTCGGGAAGTTTCTCGAACGGTGTGCCGGCAGGGATGCCGTTGTGGGGGTCACCCACAGCAGGGTCGTACACGTGGGAGCAAATCGTACAGCGATACTTTTTCATAGTCGTAAGTTTTTTGTTCTGTTTATTTTTCTATCTTTGCTTGCAAACAAATGTAATCAAAAAACTTACCAATCATGCAACTTCCTTACTGCGAACCGTACAAAATCAAGATGACCGAACCGATCCGTAACTCCACGCGTGCCGAACGCGAAGGGTGGATCCGTGACGCGAAGTACAACCTCTTTAAACTTCATGGCGATCAGGTGTTGATCGACTTGCTGACCGATTCCGGTACGGGTTCGATGAGCGACGGACAGTGGTCCGCCCTGATGCGTGGCGATGAGAGTTATGCCGGTGCACGCTCCTATTACCGTCTCAAAGAGGCGATCGAGCGCATCTTCGGCATGCCGTACTTCCTGCCCACACACCAGGGGCGTGCCGCGGAGAACGTGATCTTCTCGGCGATGATCAAGGAGGGGGACATCCTGCCCGGCAACTCACACTTCGACACGACGAAAGGACACATCGAGTTCCGCCGTGCCGTGGCACTGGACTGCACGATCGACGACGCGGCAAAGACGGATCTCGAAATTCCGTTCAAGGGTGAGATCGACGTCACGAAACTCGAAGCGGCGTTCAAAAAGTATCCCAAGGAGAAGATCCCGTGCTGCATCCTGACCGTGACGAACAACACGGCCGGAGGTCAGCCCGTGTCGATGAAGAACATCCGCGAGACGGCCGAAATGTGTCGTAAATATGGAATTCCGTTGCTGCTGGATTCGGCACGCTTCGCGCAGAACGCCTATTTCATCAAGACGCGCGAGAAGGGTTACGAGAACAAAACGATCAAGGAGATCGTGCACGAAATGTATACCTATGCGGACATCATGACCATCTCGGCGAAGAAGGACGGTGTGGTAAACATGGGCGGCTTCGTGGCGATGCGTAGCGAGGAGCTATTCCGCAAGGCGTCGCAGTTTAATATCATGTTCGAGGGTTACCTCACGTACGGCGGTATGTCGGGACGCGACATGGAGGCACTGGCCGTGGGTCTGGATGAGAACACGGAGTTCGACCAACTCGATGCACGCATCCGTCAGGTGAAGTTCCTCGGCGACCTGTTGGAGGAGTACGGAATTCCGTGCCAACGCCCCTCGGGAGGTCATGCGATCTTCCTGGACGCGAAGCGTATCCTGCCGAACCTGCCCAAGGAGCAGTTCATCGCCCAGACGTTGGGTATCGAGCTGTATCTGGAGGCAGGTATCCGCGGCGTGGAGATCGGCTCCATCCTGGCAGACCGTGACCCCGAAACGCGTGAGAACCGTTACCCGGCGTTGGAACTGTTGCGTCTGGCGATCCCGGCACGCGTCTACACGGACAACCACATGCGTGTCATCGCCGCGGCGTGTAAGAATGTGTTCGACCGTCGCGAGACGATCACCTCCGGATACAAAATCACCTACGAGGTGCCCATCATGCGACACTTCACCATCGAATTGGACAAGATGTAACAAACAAGAACCCCTCGCATTCGCGAGGGGTTCTTCGTTGGTTTTTGCATTTTTATATTATTCTATTTATATTTGGGGTCAGATAAAGAATAATCCCGAGTTATGGAAGTTAAAAAATCCCCTAAGGCAGATCTCGAAAAGAGACGCGGGTTGTACCTTGAAATAGGATTGGTCGCGGCGCTGTTACTGGTCGTGGCGGCGTTCGCGTACCGGACCATCGACCGTGGTATCGACAAGATCGAGTCGGACATAGGTCCCGTGGAGGTGGAGTTGGTAGAGGTGACGCGTGAAGACCAGACGCCTCCCCCGCCGCCCGAGAAGGTGGAGATTCAGGTGATGAGCGACCAGTTGCAGTTGATCGACAACAAAGCGACCACCGATACGAAGATGAACTTCGACGAGTTTGACGACAACACCGAGATCGTGATCGCTCCGCCGAAACGCGAGGAGATTATCGAGGAGGAGATCTTCGTCACGGCAGAGGAACTTCCGTCGTTCAACGGCGGTACGCTGAATGACTTCCGCAACTGGGTGCAAGAGCGTTTGCGTTACCCTGCGATGGCACAGGAGATGGGCATTTCGGGACAGGTGATCCTCTCGTTCGTTGTCGAGACGGACGGATCGCTGACCCACATCGAGGTACTCCGTTCGCCCGACAGTTCGCTTTCGGACGAGGCGATCCGCGTGTTGAAAATGTCGCCCAAATGGAAACCCGCCCGCCAGCGTGGCAAGGCCGTGCGTCTAAAACACACCCTGCCGATCATGTTCAGAATTGCCGACAGTTAAATAAAAATTCCCTTGAGAGGGAAGTGCTTGGGAGAAATCCGTTTTTGTGGAGTTTCGAGGGATGATTTTTTCACCGAGCGCAGGAGAGAGTGAGGGAGTGTACTTAACGTACATGACCGAACGAGAGACAAGGAGGTGGAAAAAGAGCCCTTGAAAAACGCAAAAACCGAAGAGCAGCCCGAAAAACGGGCTGCCTTGGTATCTGTGATCCGTGACGGTCAGGATCCGCGCCAGACGGAGGAGTATCTGGACGAGTTGGATTTCCTCGCCGCGACGGCCGATATTTGCACCGTCAAGCGCTTCACGCAACGCCTTCCGCAACCCTCGTCACGTATCTACACCGGACCCGGCAAACTCGAAGAGATCGCTGCGTACGCCAAGGAGCACGAGATCGACGTGGTGATCTTCGACGACGAGCTCTCCCCGTCGCAAACGCGTAACATCGAAGCGGTGATGCCGTGTGCCATTCTGGACCGGACGCGATTGATTCTGGACATCTTCATGTCGCGTGCCCAAACCGCCTATGCCAAGACGCAGGTCGAACTTGCGAACTATCAATACATGCTGCCGCGCCTGACGGGTATGTGGACGCACCTGGAACGCCAGCGTGGCGGTACGGGTACGCGTGGCGGTGCCGGTGAACGTGAGATCGAGACCGACCGCCGTGTCATCCGCAACCGCATCGCCAAACTCAAAGAGGATCTGGTGAAGATTGATCGCCAGATGGCCACACAGCGATCTAATCGTGGCTCGTTGGTACGTGTGGCACTGGTGGGGTACACGAACGTCGGTAAATCCACGATCATGAACCTCATCGCCAAAAGCGAGGTCTTTGCCGAAAATAAACTCTTCGCCACGCTGGATACCACCGTCCGCAAGGTCGTGTTCGACAACCTGCCGTTCCTGCTCTCCGACACGGTGGGATTTATCCGTAAACTTCCCACGGAACTCGTGGAGTCGTTCAAGTCGACGCTCGACGAGGTACGCGAGGCTGATCTCTTGCTGCATGTGGTGGATATATCGCATCCGCAGTTCGAGGATCAGATCGCCGTGGTGAAACAGACGCTGCAAGAGATCGGCGCGGGCGAAAAGCCCGTCTATTTTGTCTTCAACAAAATAGACGCGTACCGTCACGTCGAGCGCGACCCCGATGACCTCACACCCCCCACGCCCGAAAACCGCACGCTGGAGGAGTTGAAAAAGAGCTGGTTCGCACGTACCGACACCCCCTGTATCTTCATCTCGGCCAAGGAACGTATCCATGTCGACAAGTTGCGTACGGATCTCTATGGCATGGTTCGTGAAATCCATGCCGGGCGTTACCCTTTCAATAATTTTTTATATTAACCCCGCCCAAGCAAGCACCCCCGGGGCTCAACTTTTAAACTCATTTTGCTATGTTGCACGTGCTCAACCAACAATCGACCCTCCTCAATAGTTTCGTGGCGCAGATCCGCGACAAACAGATCCAACGTGACGCGATGCGTTTCCGTCGCAATCTGGAACGTTGTGGTGAGGTGATGGCGTACGAGATATCCAAGACACTCGCATACACACCCCGTGTTGTCGAGACGCCGCTCGGCGAAGCGACTGTCGAGATGATTGCCGACGACGTGGTGCTGGGTACGATCCTGCGTGCCGGACTGCCGTTCCACCAGGGATTCCTGAATTTCTTCGACGAGGCACAGAACGCGTTCGTGTCGGCATACCGCAAAACGGGGAAGGACAACAAATTCACGATCAACGTGGAGTACGTGTCATGTGGCGATTTGGAGGGTAAGACCTTGATCCTTGCCGACCCGATGTTGGCTACGGGTGCCTCGCTCGTGAAGGCATACGAAGCGCTGTGCGACAAGGGTGGCACACCCAAAAATGTGCATGTGGCGACGGTGATCGCCAGCGAACAAGGTGTAGAGTACGTGAAGGCACACATGCGCGGCGCCACGATTTGGTGTGCCGCGGTGGATGAGGAGTTGACCTCCAAAGCGTATATCGTCCCGGGTCTCGGCGATGCCGGCGACCTCGCCTACGGCAACAAAATCTAAAATTCCATTTTCTTTACTCCTTTACGCAACTGTCGCTTTTTGTTTTTTTCAGACCTTCGCTTTTTTGGAAAAAAGCGAAACCAAAAAACTTCGGGAGATACTGCGTATCTCCACTTACTTGCGCGCGGACAAACGCTTTCAGCGTTCAGTTCCATTTGCTCGTTAATTTTTACAAGAACGAGTTCTTGACAAATTCTCTCTCAAACGTAACTACCGCGCTTCGCGCGGT
>QMCD01000587.1_pt1 | contig 31783 bp, 30 predicted proteins | sample 1821841 | NCBI WGS metagenome assembly QMCD01 (sample SAMN01991225, study PRJNA193472) | Termite gut metagenome, whole genome shotgun sequencing project. | isolation source: worker | host: Macrotermes natalensis | reverse complement strand
TTTTCATCAGCATTTGAAAATGGAGCGTCCATAACTAGTGGGTATGGCTCCGAAGATAGATCGAGCTCAGATTCGCCAGCATTGCTAACAATCCGCTCTTTCGCAAGTGAGACTAGCCCGGAGATAAACGCAAAGTTCTTAACTCGATTCAATCCCTCTGATTCGCCTGTATGAATTTCAAGATCTGAAGCAAGACTCGTCAACAGGGAAACTTGATACTTAGAGTCGAGAACAACTCTTCGCTGTCCGTGGTACATTCGTTTGAATAGTGAATTAACTTTGTCTTCAAGGCGCAGTCTAATATCATCTTCCTTCTCTTTATATGTAGAGGCTAGCCATGTTTGAATATTCTCTGCATAACGGATACTTAACATTGTGTTTTTATTCTTGTCTGACACCACGGCGGTGCCATCAAAGATTTTTTGGTACTTTTCTATGTCACCGATTTGTCTCTGGTCATCACGAATTAGCTGGTCTTTTTTATTGCTTAAATCTTTGAGCCGCCTTTTTACGTCCACGAGCTCAGCTTCATATCGCGACATGTTTTCCTTACCGCTTATTTCCCGACTTATGTTGTCAACCTCATCATTACCTTCTTGAATTCGAGTTTTTGTTGTGAGCAGGGTCTTGCACCTTGATTCTATGTTTTCGTATGTTAGTTCCGAGGCGCGACAATAGTTATCGAGTCTTTCCTTGTAATACCTGACCGCAGTTCCGAGATTTTCTGGTGAAGCAAAATGCATCTCATATTTTATGCTCGCCAATGCTTCAGAACCCTCTTTGAGATCGGTTCCGCATATGCATTTTCCTCTTAAAATTATCTCGTCTAACGTAATTCTTGTTAAATCTTTTATCCCCTTGTCACTAATTTTTGCAGCGCTTAAAAAGTCTTGTGCTCTTCGCACTAGAGAGCGAGTGAAGAAGTGGACTGAGTTTTGACTGAATTCCTTTAATACCATGCTCGTGTTCTCAGCAAAAGCAAATTCATCCCGTTTTATCGCTGCCTCTAAATCTTCTTTTTGCTTTTGAAGTTGAGCGGTAGTCTGATTGTCTCGAAGGATTTCCTCAAGCTGCACTTTTCTTATTTCGTAATTTTCAATTTCATTTCCGACGGTGCTCAGGCGCTCAGCAATGGAATCCTTTCTTTCTTGAGCGTCTTGGATACGCTTCAGGGCTTCCCTTGCTCGTGCATCGCCGTCGGAGTCTATAGAGGAGTAGAATTGCCCCAACACACTCTTTTTTGCCGACTTGCTTCCCAGATGCCTAATGGCATTATCAAGCACCGTCAAGCCTAGCAAGCCTTTGACTGATTCCGCTAAATCCTTTCTTTCGTTTACGTTTCTCACTCGCTCGGTATCAAAAAAGAAATATGAAGATAGATCCTGTGGAAGAATAGTGCGGATTATCTTCTTCACTTCTGTTTGCCTAACTGGAAGGGGCTCCACTTGACCATCATCGGTGCAGTATGAAACCCTGCAAATACTTCCCTGCCGCTGAAGCTCCCCCTCAACCATTTTGAATTCTTCGCTACGGGTTATTATGTATTCCATGTTGCTATGTATCAGAACTATTTCAACAAAAACTTCTTCGATGCTGCCATTATCCATTGAGTACTCAATATCGTAATTCAAAAGAGAGTCTGGCTTGTCCAAGTTGACAGTATCATATAGGCACCAATAGAACGCTTGAAGTAGCGTTGTCTTGCCGAATGTGTTATCTCCGAGAATAACTGTTACATTACACTTGGGGTCAGTAGAGAATTCGATAGATTGGTCACCCTTATACTGACGAAAATTATGTAGTTTCAATCGCTTGATTAGCATCGGGTCTCCTTAAAATGACTTTTTTGATTCGAGCGATATAATCTTTTTTATGGTCTCGACCATTGCCTCATGCGTTTTTTCGCCTGTCTGGAGGTTGTCCTTTTCAGCTTTAATAATTGCAATTTTTATCTTGTTCAACTTATCCTTATCAATACCCGCATCGCTAACTGAACTCATGCTGTCTCCTCGTAATCACCTGGTGCTATGCCAAAGGCATCCACCATCTTGTATATTAGGCTGTCGCCCGTTGAAGGGTTTTCGGAAATCTCGGCAAAATCACGCATTCGTTCTATTTCTCTTATTGCTAACGATCTTGTTGCCCGGATGGTGTCCGGGGAAAACTTCCTTACATCTTCTAGAGGAAAAGGCAGCGTAATAAAATCAAAAATGTTTGCATGGCTCTTATTACTTGCGAGCCTGAGCACACGCCCTCTTCTCTGTACGTACTCTTTTGGATTAGTGCTACTTGCAAGAATGAATGCGGTTTTTATACTAGGTATATCAACACCTTCATCGAGGCATCTGATTGCCACAAGAGCCTGTAGATGTTTTCCCTCCTCAAATTCTGCTTTAATTATTTCTCGACTACTCGATGATTCTTTTGAGGTGAACTGATGGATTCTCATCCCCATATCATCCAACGCGTGTTTTACTGCATCTATTTGACGAATCTCATCGGCTGGCGGATGTGATTCAGAGTATTCCACATCTCTTAATGTCGTAGCTCCGCAGTAAATGAGGATATGCGTTTCGTTTTTGAATGGCTCAATTTCTCTTACAAGCTCTGCGATTTTATTCTCTGCGCCCGCAACAATCCGCGCGCGTTTTATCAGCAACAATTTTGTATATTCCGAAATTCTTTTATCCTTTGCTCCTCCCTTTGCTATTGAAGAACTAATCTCCTGAGATATCTCGATGTAATCATCAAGTTCGTTTTGTGTAAGGACAACGGGAATCGGATAGTAATAGTAAGGAGTGAGCATGTTATTCGTAATCGCATCTTTTAGCGTGTACTCAATACACTTTTTTCCAAAATAGTCGTAGAGCTGCTGTGTGCCCTCTTCATCACCATGTCGATCAAGGGTTGCAGAAAGTGCTAGACGAAAACCAATATGAGGCAGAAGAGCGTGCTGGAGTTTCTCTGCGCCAAAATTGTGAGCCTCATCTACCACAAGAAGGGCATTGTTTTTGACTTTAACAATCTGACTCTGGAGAAAATCAAGTGAAAATGTTGCATTAGTAGTTACAATGCAAAAATGGTCAATTGCGCCAATACTATAGCTTCTTACGGCGTCTTTAACTCGTTCTCTCCAGTTCTTTTGCGAAGAAGTCGAGTAGCAAACAATCGGCTTCATGTTAAACTCTTCAATTGTTTTTTTCCATTGGTCAACTAGGTGCTGATAGGGGCACACAACGACAACCGCAAGTTTTTTACTAAGTCTTTCTGAGAGCCTCTCAAGTGCTGCTAGCGCGGTGATGGTTTTTCCAGTTCCCGTCGCCATGTCGAATATCCCCCTGTAGCCGTTCTGCTCCCATGTATTGATAGCTTCGAGTTGATAGTCTCTCAAATGAATAGCTTGGGGAATACGGGGGTAAGAGTCACTGATAAGAATGTCTTCCAAATTACGAGAATCAATAGTATCGTCAAGAAACGATTTGTTATACGAAGAAAGATCTAATATAGCTGATTGTTTGTATCGATCAACTATTTCCATAGCAACAGACGGAAACTCGCGCACGACTATACTGGGCTCATAGTCATTCCACATTGCATTAAAGGCAGCTTGCTTTTTCATAACTCTTGACTCATCAGCAGTCCAAGACTTAAAGACATCAAATGATTCATAGTTATGAGAAAAGGCAGTAGATGTTTCATTCATTGATCCCGAAAAAGCAAGAATGTTTCCTTGGGCATCATACATCAAGCCTAGCTTTTCATGAAACATTCCAACTTGTTTATTGTGTTCAAGAAAGGCGATTTTAATCGTCAGTCGTTTTGCTGCGATAAGATTCGAGAGGAGATTGAGCCTTGCTTCCTCAAATTTACCTTGAGGGTCACGCAGTTCTCTTAGCAGGCATTCAGTGAGTATTTCATCTCTTCGACTGTATCCGTCCCTAATAGCTTCAATGTCTTTTTCAGTGAGCTTGGGGGACGCAATGAGCTCAATGCATCCATTATTGCGAATTAAGCCATCCAGCCCTTCGGTAATTTCCAATAATGCGGATGATGAAAAGAACCCCACTGCCCGTTTATAAAGCACTGCCTGAGAAAGCACCGGATAATAGAAATCATTGACAACATCGCTAAGCAAGGAGCGATACTCATCATCAATATTAAGATCTAGAAAACTCATGGGTACAACAAGTCCTCCTTCCAAGGAAAACAATAGTCGTAAAAGAGCTTTATCGCCGATAAAAGTATTATCCCATACTTGACAATTCAAAGGAGAATTATTTAAGGGGAAGACACTGCTAGACGGTGAAGCACTCAGCAGTATCGCTAAACAGCGTTTACGTCTAATAGCTGGCGGTTAATACATAGGTACTCCATATCCAACGATAGATGCACTGCTCAGGCCATAGCTCTGCCGCGCACACCTATCTCCAGAGTTACCTTCAATGGTATGAACGCGTCCAACCTCAACATATTCAACAATCCCCACGTGATCGGCATCACCACCATCACCCCACTCGAAATAGACGATATCACCTGGTTGGGGCTCATATCCACTTGCTCTATCCTGCCAACAACCAGCCTCTTTGAACCAGGCTATACCACTTTGACAATAGGAATGACGAGGGATTACTCCTGCTTCAATATAGCCGCATTCGTTGGCACACCAACTCACGAAACACGCGCACCACTCAACGCGACTATTGAAGCCGTACCAGCTCCAGTAAGGAGCGCCACCTACATTACCGAGCTGTGTTTCTGCCACCTCAACTATATCGCCCGATCCCGAGCGAATGCCGTAGAGTACCGATTGCCAGGCGCTGTCGTATCCTGCGCCTAAAAGCTCAACAAGAAGTGCTGTTTGGCTTTCGGAAAATCCGTATCCGTTACTTGCTTCGGATGCAGTCTTGCCGGTGATTGTGATGTAGAGCGTGCGCAGCACTCTTGTCTCGTAAGCCTCGTAAGGATTGCCCTCTTCATCGTATTCGACCACGATCTCGGTAACCTCGCGCTCTGAAACTCGGCTTTCGATGGTGTTCATATCCCAAAAGATATCTCTGAGCAGCTGTTGACGTTTCTCGTCAAGCGTTATCACATCAAGAGGTTCGTCTGTATCGGTTGAAACCTTGACGGAATAGACGGCTAGAACTCCCTTCCACTTCGTTCTGCTTCCGCTCAGCGCTACCTCATCGTGTGGGTTGGAGGATTTGATTTCCTCGATCCTGTCTTGGTGCTCTTGGTTTATCTCGGCCACGACTTCTCGAAGTGTCGGGTTGCCATCTCCCATGTCACCTCCCGTGAAGAAGATGCCAAATGCGCTTGTGGCTAGCATTCCCACGAGCAATATGACGAGAATGATGGCGACCGCTACCCATCCGCCTGCCGCTATTGCAGATACCAGAGATTTTGCTGCTGCTATCGCCATTTTCGCGAAGGCGGCAATGCCCCTTGCTGCTGCTTTCGTTGCCGCAACTGCCGCTCTTGAGGCCGCTTTTGCTGCATAGGCTGCATTTCGTGCTGCAACATGCGTGGCCTTGGCTGTCGCTTTTGCTGCCCGTGCTGACTGTTGGGTTGTTTTGATCGCTTTAGATGCTGTAACGTTGGCGGTTCTTATAGCTTTGCTTGCTGTTTTCACCGAGCCTTTTGCTCCATGCTTAATGCTGCCTTTGCTTGTTTGTGCCGCAGTAGTTGCCACCTGAGCGCCTTTGCCTGCTGTGCTCATATTGATTCTCTGCGCAATGTGTCTCGATTCCGCTTTGGCACCCTGTTTTACCTGAGCTGCTACGTCCCCTGCTCCCTGACGGGCATCTTTGATGCTTTTTGTCATATCACGGGTTGTGTCGATTGTCTTGCCTACAACTTTTTTGGCTCCTTTGCCGGTGGCATATGTTGTCGATCTTGCAGCTTCCTCTGCTTTGTTTTCGGCATAGTCGCCACCATTTCTATACGAATCCTTGACGGCCCCTTGACGCTCTGCCGCCTCTTTCGTTTTGGCGTGCGTTATACGAACTCCGCCAGCCAGAGCGGCTCGCTTATCAAGCGTCTTGATGTCTTTTGTCACGACACGCGTTTTGATATCTCTATTCATAGGATTTCTTCCTTTGTCTTTTGTGTGGGGTGCTCAAAATGTACAGTCGTCGGTCAGGTATCGACGACGTTTGCAAGCCTCACTCACCCGGCTTGGTGGTCATGAGTTTATAGAGCTTCGTATTCCTGTTGAACCTGTTCATGAATAGCACCAGTGCGCTGCCGTACCTGAGTAGTCCACTCCCTGCATCCGCATTCGTGATATAGCTCATCTGCTCGGTAGAGGTATTGAGTAGCTTGGCAAGCTTTTCTCGGTCTGATGCCGCTTGGTTTAGCATCACGATGAACTCGGAGTTCGAAAGCATGGTGGATGCGAGTACGCTGTCAAGCAGGTATTCCACATTCTGGGTCACTGTTGTCGGGAAAGCGTTTCTCTTGCGGAATCGTCGCCATGTGGTTTTCCCCTCTCACTATTTCTGAGATACTCCACGCCGTTGGTATGTTAGGTGTGTCGTTATTGTGTAAGCGGCTATAATTAGCAACATGCGGTGCAAGACTTAAGAAAGAGCGTGATGATGGAAAATGAACTGACGGTTTACGATTCGCTGGTAAAAGAAATCAAAGAACTTGTCTACCGCCGTCAATATGAGGCGATGAAGCGTGTTAATTCAGAGCTGATACACCTCTACTGGGAAATAGGCAGTGAAATTGATCGTCAGCAAAAAGAGAGAGGTTGGGGTAAGTCCGTCGTCGAGGTTCTGTCAAAAGAACTACAGAAGGAGTTTCCCGGCGTGCAGGGGTTTTCGGCGAGAAACCTCTGGCTTATGCGCAGCTTCTATCTTGAGTACTCGCAAGGCAAAACAATGTACCCATTAGATGCAGAAGCCCGTGAGTCAATTCTGCAACCATCGGTTGCAGAATTGGGCAGAACACCTTTACCGCTTCTTCTAACAGAAATAAGTTGGACAAAAAACATAGTAATCATGCAGAAATGCAAAGACCCCTCCGAGCGTGAATTCTATCTAAAAATGACGAAGCGTTACGGATGGACAAAGGAAGTCCTGGTTAACAACATAGAAAACAGAGCATTCGAAAAATATCTGACCAACCAGACCAATTTTGACGAGACCGTGCCGGAGAAGTATCGCGTGCAAGCCAAGCTTGCCGTTAAAGATGACTACAACTTTGATTTCATGGAAATGGGCATAGAACACAGCGAGGCTGAGCTTGAAGCCAGCATCATCAATAACATCAGAGCCTTCTTGTTGGAGATGGGTGGAGACTACAGTTTTCTCGGAAACCAGTACCATCTCGACGTGGCGGGGGATGACAGTTATGTGGACTTACTTCTGTTCCACAGAAGACTGCGAAGCCTTATTGCCATTGAGCTTAAAATCGGGGAGTTCCAACCTGAGTTTGTGGGTAAAATGCTTTACTACCTTACCGCTCTTGATGAGACGGTGAAGCTGCCTGATGAAAACCCCTCTATCGGTATCATCATCTGCAAGAGCAAAAATCGCACCCGCGTTGAATATACATTGGGAGCCGCCGACAAGCCCATCGGTGTTGCCACGTATTCCTACTACGATAATCTGCCGGAAAACATGCGCTCCCTTCTGCCATCGCCGGACGTGATTGCAGACATTGTTTTGGGATTTGATAATGAGCCTAATAGTTTGGATGATAGGAGCTTTGAATAGCTTGCAAAAGCAATGCTGACAACGGAGGATTAGTCTTTTTTGTTGCTCACCTCAGTAAGCGCTTGTGAGAAAAACACTATAGCTGCGGGCTATGTATGGCCGCCAGCGTTTTCTGGCGGCCTCTGAAGAATTCTCCTACTCACCCGGCTTGGTGGTCATCAATTTATAGAGCTTCGTATTCCTATTGAACCTGTTCACGAAAGGTACCAATGCGCTGCCGTACCTGAGTAGTCCGCTTCCTGCATCCGCATTCGTGATATAGCCCATCTGCTCGGCAGAGATATTGAGTAGCTTGGCAAGCTTTTCTCGGTCTGATGCCGCTTGGCTTAGCATCACGATGAACTCGGAGTTTGAAAGCATGGTGGATGCGAGTACGCTGTCAAGTAGGTATTCCACATTTTGGGTCACAGCCGTCGGGAAAGCGTTTCTCTTTCTGAACCGTCGCCATGCGGAGTTGAAGAAGTTGCCCGAGTACTCGTTTTCAAACACCACATGGAACTCATCGAGGAATATGTGGGTGCGCTTGCCCTGTCGCCAGTTTTCCGTGACGCGGTTAATCATCGCGTCCGTGATGACGAGCAGTCCCATAGTCTTGAGCTGTTTGCCGAGGTCCAGGATGTCGTAGACCACCATGCGGTTTTTGGTGTCCACATTGGTGGGGTGTGCGAATGCATCAAGCGTGCCGTTGGTGAAGAGCTCAAGCGCAAGTGCAAGCTTTCGGGCTTCGGGTTCGGGTTGTTCGAGCAACTTGTCTCTCAGCACAACCAGTGTGGGCAGTGGTCCACCTGCCTGGTAGTCGTCATAGATTGCCTTGGTGCAGCGATCCACGATGGATTTTGCCTGGGCCTCAAGCCCTTTACGGTCGAGTTGTTCCAGCAGCGACATGATGAACTCGGATTTATCTATGACGGGATCCCCGCTGTCTCCGTAGCCTTCCACCATATCGAGTGCGTTGATGTGGTGTTTGGATCCTGCCGCTATGCGTATCACCTCACCACCCAAAGCCTCTATGAGGTTTGCGTACTCGCGCTCTGGATCGCAGATGATGATGTCGTCATCGGTTGAAAGCGCGAGTACGGCGATAAGCTCTTTGGTGGAAAATGACTTGCCTGAGCCGGGAACACCTAAGATGAAAGCGTTGGGGTTGAGGAGGTTTGCCTTGTTACACATGATGAGGTTTCTTGAGATGGCGTTTTCACCGAAGTAGATCCCACCTCTGTCTTGTATCTCCTGTACCCTGAAAGGCATAAGCACCGCCAGACTTTCCGTGGTAAGGGTTCTCAGTGGGTTGATCTTACGTAGCCCTATGGGAAGTGCGGTGTTAAGTCCGTCGAGTTGTTGGAACTTGAGGGTGGTTAGGGAGCAGAGATGTTTTCTGGCTACCGTCTTGATGGCCTCGGTATCGTTATTGAGTGCGTCAAGTGAATCTGCCGTATGCACCAGTGTCACCACCGCAAACATCATCCGTTGGTCTCGAGTCACGAGATCATCCAGAAATTCGCGGCTTTCCTTGCGTTGTTGCTCCATATCGTAGGGAACCACCACGTTGTAGTTTTGGTTCTGGTTTTGGCGGCGCGTCCAATTGGTAATGTTCGTCTCGACCCCGAGCAGGCGCTTTTCCACCTCGCGAACCGCCTCATCGGTCGGAATCGGGATGATGTCGATGGAAAGCGTGAGGGCGTGTTTGGTATCGGTGAGTTCTGCGAGAAATCCGGCTTTGAGGTAGCTTGCATATTGCCTGAGATAAAGTACGCGCCCGTATTTCTCTCCCAACTTGAAGTGGTCGGATGAAAACTCGAATGAATCGGGTGCTATTGAATCTTTGAAGCTGTGTCCCTTTTTTGCGATGTCCGTACCATCAAAGAAGAAGTGAGCTTCTTCACCCTCACGGTAGAAATCGTGGAGAAGCTTAAGTCTCTCTTCGGTGGCGAGCTCGGTGAGATTGGAGCCGAGCCGGGTGAGGTGACTTGCCATCTCGGTTGTAGTACGCCTGAAATAGCCTCTGGCATCTTGAGCGTCTTTTCGCTTCACGGTTACGGTGAGATAGACCTCTCGAACCATCGAGTTTGCACCTGTGGCCTTACTCATCAACATATCGTTATATTCCTTGCGGTAGATATCGAGTTCGTCTTGCTTGTAGGGAATGAGGATGCGTTTTTCAAAGTCCGCAGCGTTGAGCCTTCGCAGCGCCACGGTGAGTTTGGTGGTGGCGGCAGAGTCAAAGGAGTTCAATAACTCCGAGTATTCGAGAAAGAGCGCTTCCTTATCCTCTCGGCTTGCTACCGCATAGTTGATGTCGGTGATGCGCCATGACTTGGAATACAAGCCTTTGCCCACACAGAATATGCCGTCTTCAGTTACCGAGCGGATGGGGATGGCATCTTGTACACTTTTTGTTCTGCGATAACGCTCTCGCTCCGCACGTTTCCTGTCTCTGAGTGTCTTAGACATCGGCGCTCACCACCTCGTCTGCTTTAGCAGTCTTACTACGGCTACGCTTTTCTCTTACGGGGCTTGAAAGCAGAGCGTGATAGAGGTTTTGCGGTGTATAGATAAGGCGTTTGGGAGTGAGCAGTTCCGACTTTACCCATGCCCATATGAATTGCTCCGCAGTCATACCGTGATAAGTGACGAATCCCAGTGCTGCAAAAGGAGCGGCACCGAGAATGCACATCCACGACAGCATCTCTATGCCGAGGTTTAAGGGTGCAAGCAGGAAATAGAGTCCGATGGCTGCAAGTATGGCGAGAGCTGAAAACGCGCACTGTCGAAGTGAGAGTCCGAAGAACACACTTTCGGTGTATTCTCGAATCTCGCGGTTGATCTTCACTTCCATAAGTGAGACCTCCTTAGTATTTGGTTGTTGGTTTGATTAGTTGTATGAGTGGAGTGCCTTAAAGCCCCATCATCTCGCGTACCACTCTGTCTGCCATGCGTACGGTACCGACGAGTATGAGCATGGAAAATATGATCTCGCCCACATAGGCCCAAACCTGCGTTACCACAGGAGCCGCACTGTCGATGACAGGTGGTGTGGATGCGAAGAGGGAAAAGATGATGCAGGCAAGTACGATGATGGCTCCCTCCAAGCAAACCGCTGCATATGATTTGATGAAAGACTTGCCGACCGACTGCGAGGGCTCACCTGCAAAAGTGGCTAGCGGTATGGGGGCAATGGCCGAGTAGAGAAATATCCTGAAGAACCGGCCATACACGGAAAGTATCATGATGAACGCGAGTATTGTGATAAAGAGCCCTCCGAGCAGCGTCACCGCCCAAAGTGGGATGGCGTTCAGGAAATCAACGCCCTCAATAGCAGTTATCATCTCGGCGGGAAGTACGGTGTTTCCCGTACCCGTAAAACCCACCGTGGTAAGTATCGTAGATATCATCCCCTGTACGATATCGAGGAATGCAAGCATCAGCTCAAGCCCATAGATAATGGCAGCCTTAGCAAGCGCAAAGCGCACGAAGAGCTTCACGGCCATTTCGGGTTTTTTAACCTCGGCGAAACTCCCACAGGTCTTGACTACGCCAACTACGAAAAAGAGTACGAGCAGTGCCAGCCCTATAGCTTGCAGCGCACCGTGTATCATCATGATAGCGTCCCAGATTCCGCCGCCTTTGAACTCCGTGGGTGAAAGGGTGAGCAGCCCCATAATCTCCGCCAGCTTCTCATTCCATGTGTTGAGTGCGTTTTGCAGGTTGTGAACAATCCAGCTGTCTGATTCCAATTAAGTCACCTCTTTCACCGGTCGCACTTTGAGCTTAATATCGCTTTCGACTTCGTTTCCCCACGCATCCCAACCATCCGCTCTTTCACGGGCAAACAGTTCTACGCGACGAACATCTCCTATAAGCTCGACTATGCGCTCTCTCGCCTCATCGGGCTTTTGGCTATGGCGGCGGATGGGGCTTACGATCACCTGATGCACTTTGGCCGACATGCGCCTCGGATGCCCTCTCGTTGCAAGTAGGCAGACTTCGGCGTTTGCCCGCGTCCAGTGCCCGAGTCCGAAAAAGAGCGGGGGGGTCTTTCTGTTTTGCTTCACCCACACAAAGGCGACCGTCTTGTAGGTAAAGCCCCACGCCTTGAGGACGCGAAACGCGTCCTCAAGCTGAGGAAATGTCGCCCAGAGAAAAAGGACGCAGTTTGAATTAGCCAGTGCTAAAACATCGAGGGCGGCGATATCTTCCAGTGTCATGGTCGGATAGTGATGCTCTGCGGAGCGTCCCTGACCTTTTTTACTCCATGTTCTATACGCCCAGGGTGGGTCGGCGTAGATAACATCGTAGGTTTTCATGCGCTTTACCCTAACCCGTGATAAGCGTTAGTATTTCTTTTGCAAAAGTGATGATCACACCACCTGCTAGGGTGAGAAATCCGTTGGCTCTTTGGCTCGGGTCGTGGCTTTTGAGGGACAGCCCGATCTGCACGACGCCGAATCCGAGCAGGATAAGCCCGATGGCACGTATGAATCCGAAGATGAATTCAATCAAGTTGTTTACCACTGCAAGCGGATCGTCTGCCGCAAATGCGAGTGTGGGCACGGCAAGTAGCAGCGTTGCGAGCACCACTACTGCCGCATACATAAAAAACGCCCTGCGGATTTTTCTTCCCCAGGGCGCCTTTACGCTTACATCTTTCTTATCGGGTCTGTTCATGGTTTATTCTCCTTGTCTTTAGGTTGGAGTCTTTCTTCAAGCTCTTCTTCACTGAGTAGCTCATGGGTTGCTTCTGTCTTCGTGTCGGGCACATCAGCTTTGGCATTTTGTGCAATCGCCTTCTTCGTTTCGATGCTCACACCCGATACCGCACGCGAGACAAGCCCGTGGCGATAAGCAGCATTTCCTCCGTCTTGGGTGAGCTTGATGCGTGGGTGGGATGTGAGGTCGTACTTCTCGTCATATATTGGTCGCTCTCCGCGCACAAAGAGCAGGGCGTAGCGGTTATCGAGCATCCGTACTTCATCCGGGGTCAAAAGCTCTCTGCCCGTGATCTGCCAGTTGGTGGAGTAGTTGCCGTGCATACCGCTTGTGCGCCCATAGGTGTTGGTGTCGATGGTGGACTTACCAAGCTGCTCACTCACATATTTGTGTGTCGTTGCTTCGTTCCCGCCTAGATAGAGCAGACAATCACAATTGCCCATAAGAGATTCCCACTGTTTCTCAAACAGAGCCTTTAACTGTGCGATGTTTTGTACGATGATGGAAATTGAGATATTGCGGCTTCTAACGACACTCAAAATCTTGTCGAAATCTTCAGGAAGCGCGACGTTTGCAAATTCGTCCAGTAAAAAGTGGACGTGCGTGGGCAAACTGCCGTCATACTTCGAGTCGGCAAGTGAGAACAATTGCTGGAAGAGTTGCGTGTAGAGGATGGATACGAGGAAGTTGAAGCTGGTGTCGTTATCGGGGATGAGGGCGAAAAGTGCCACCTTACGCTCACCGAGCGAGGGTAGATCAAGCTCGTCGGTTTGTGTGAGCGCTGCAAGGCTTTGAAGATTGAATTTTTCAAGCCTTGATGCGAGCGTCACCTGTATGGATTTAAGTGTCTTGGGTGAACCACTTCGGTAGGCGTCATAGTATTTCAGCGCGATGTGGTCTGCCTCGCGACCTCTCAACTCATCGAACAGCTCATCGAGTATCGAGCGAAAATCCTCCTCATCTTCGCGCACCTCACCCGATCGAAGCATCTCCATCACCATAGGGAAGTTCTGCTCGCTTCCCGGTGCCTCATACAGCAGATAGAACACGAGTGCCAATAAGAGCATGGACGCGGCGGTATCCCAAAACGGGTCTTGTGAGACCGAGCCTTTGGGTGTTGTGGCTTTGAACAGATTGGTCACCAAGCGCTGTACATCGTTATCGCTGTCGAGATAGACAAAGGGATTAAATCCGTGGCTTTTCTCCATATTGATGAGGTCGAGTACGCGCACCTCGAAGCCCTCTGCTTCCAGCAGATGCCCTGATGTGCGCAGTATCTCTCCTTTGGGATCGAGGATGAGGAGTGAACTTGCTGCCTGTATGACGTTAGGAAGAGCATATCCTCTCGTCTTGCTTGCTCCCGAGCCACCGACGACAAGCGCGTTTAAGTTGCGTTTGTGTCTTTTGCCATCAAGCCCCATGCGGAAGTTTTTGGTCATGATGCGATCAGCCAGAGGGTCGTGACTTCTGTAGCGTCTGGTGATACTTCCTACCTGCCCCCACTTCGCGCTTCCGTGCTCTTCTCGTCTTCGCCAGTTGCGCCTGGTGGCGAAAAAGATTGCAATGGAAAAGCCATAGAGCCCTAAAGCGACGAGGGCAACCCGAAGGCTGCCCCCGCTCAATGTTATCGAAGACGGGTTTGCCATGGCCGCACTGAGACGCTGCAAGAAACCGCTACTTCCACCCGTGATGACCGGGGTCATGAGAAGTGCAAGCCAGATTACTGCGGGTACCCCGAGCAGTGCCAGTATGCTTTCTGCAACCTTAGCGCTCCTCACGACTGCCCCTGCTTTTTCTCGCCCGTGCGTTTGCCACTTTCACGATAAGCTCGTTTACGGTATCGGTGCTTTTTCCTTCGCGCAAACATTGGTTGCGCTCATCGCTAAGCGCATCGAGCACACAACCGCATTCGATAGCATCCAAGGTCACACTCACCGATGTCTCATCTGCCATTTCTGTCACCGCGCTCTACCTGCCTTTGCGCATTCTTTTTCGGACGCGACTTTTCAAGCTCGGCATCCATACGATCGGTGATAGCTTTGGAGACGTTACGGATACGGGCGAGCTCGGCTTTGGTCTCGGTCAGGGGTTTATCCTCTGCTGCCTTTTCCACAAGGGGCATGACGGCGGCATCTCTCACACCGTAGCGTCTGGCGAGTACGTAGGCGGTAAGATGTGCGGCCTCATTGTTGTTGTCGCGCAGTAAGTTATCCCCTGAAAGTGCTATCTCGGCGTGCGCACTCTCGATAACAAGTTCACGGAAAAGCTCCGTCTCACCGAGCCCCTCGGATACGTATATCTCACCTTTGACTGCATCGTAGTAGGCACCTTGCCTTGCCTCCGCAATACTTTCCACCGCTTTGATGGGAACGGGTGAGGTGTTGATAAGTGAGCGCAAAAGCTCTACGGGTGCGGGGTATCTGGGCTCTATGTGCCTGGCTTTGGTTTGGCTCTCGTCATAGAAGTGGACGACATTGAAATGCGTGCCGATACTTCCGTCATCTCTGGTGTATTCATCTCCCGCTTTGAAAAGATGGATGGGGTTGTCGAAGTCTTTCACGTATTCATGGCGGCCTTTCCACGTACCGTAGTCGGCTATACGGGTGGCATCCGGGCGCTGTGCGAATATGAGCAGTGTGTTGGTCGGGGTACCTTTGGGAAAACGTGCCATCACATCGAGATAACCTTGGAGGGCTTCCGGATCGTTTTGTATGCGCGTTGCCGTTTCATTTACCAGCTCGTATACCGCATCGCGCTCGGCTTTCTTATTTTTGGCCCACTCCTGTTTGTCGAACTCCCCCTTGTCGTTCGCTTCTTGTATAGGAGCCTCTTTTTGCTCTTGTTCCTTTATCGCCTGATAGATCTCTTCACTCATGGTTTACCTGCCTTTTTCGGTTTTCCCTTTAGGGGTCTTACGTTTCTTCTGTTGCATGATGTGGTGTTTTGTCTGCTCGTTTTGCTTGCGTGCCGTGTTACTTGAACGCTCGGAGCGCTCCATGCGTTTTTCTGCGATCTGAGCTTTCACGCTTTTTCGCTCACGTTCGTCTTTGTCTGCACGTGTTTTGGTGGACGCTCTGCCTTCTTTGGCACCTGTCTTCTCAGCAGTAGTTTTGCCGTCTTGCCCGCTGCTCTTTGATAAATCCTCTGACCGATGCGGGTCTTTCGTCAGAGGGGCGGTAGGGTTTTTAATCGGAGTGCCCTCACCTGTCTTGCCGCCCATGATCTGTGTGAGCAGTTCATCGGCGTTGTTTTGCAGCTCGCCGCGCTCTGCTTGTGGAGTGTTTTCCGGCACACTCGCCGCACCACCATCTCTTGCCTGCATTTTGTCTGCCTTTTCAGCAAGTTCACGCTTTGCTTCGATGACGACATCGGTAGCGTCGTATTTGCCGTATTCAAGACGTTCGATGATGCGGTTTATCTTGGCGGCGTCTTCTGCTCGCACCATGATGTCCACGCGGGATGTGGGATCGTCTTTTCTGGCCTTCACAACCGCATAGATGACCCCGTAGCGTTTGGCTTCACGGGCAAACGTGGCAAGCTCAGCTTGCGTGATGTTGAAAACCTTCAGTTCCTTGCCGCTTTTGAGTAAAGACGCGAGCCGTGCCTTGCCTCTGGTCTTTTGTGCAGTTGAGGCCGCCGACCAAAGCGCCGAGGTGAGTTCTTTGGCTCCCGCTCCCGTAAGGCGAAGTGTGTATTCGGTTCCCATGAATACAAAGCGCATCATCTGATCTGCCGCTTGTTCTGCTGCGTCCATTTCTCCTGTCCTCCTCTCTGTATTGCCTGCGATAGTTTCTTGTCCTCGTCACGCTCTATGCGCTCGATGCGCTCAACAAGTGAGTGCGAGCGCTCCTCTATACGTTTCAGTTGCACCACCTCCTTACGTAATGTCTTGAGCCGTTGGTTCAGTTGAAGGTATTCGGGGTTGTCTTTTGTGGAATATCGGTTTCCGTATCCTGCTTCTGCTCGTATGGCATTTTTGAGCTCGGTGCGCTTTTTTTGCAATCGGTCTATCTCGGTTTCGTGGGAGTGCTTGAGTGAGCTGAGTCCTTTTGCATCATCAATGCCCTCACGCTCAAGGAGCTTTGTATCCTGAACGTACTCATCGAGTTTTCTCAGATCGTCTCGGAGCAGATAGTGGGTGCGGGCGTTGGTGGCGGGGTTTCCGTGGCGTTCGTAGTAGCCCATGAGGTAGAGGTAGTGACGGTGCAGTGCTACGATTGAGCCGCGAGCGAAGGGCGGAAGTTTTTTAGGTGACTTGAACGCAGGTGGGCGTTTGGTCGCAACGGGCAGAATCTGCGCTTTGCCCCTGCCTGCACGGATACGCTCACGGATGCCGTCTATGGTGTAGGCGTCCCCGAAGTTTCTTTCAAGCCTGAAAAATCGCTCCTTGCCCGCAGGGCGCACGGATATGTCTTTGCCTATCTTGTATTCGTAGCCGAGCGCCTCAAGGTTTGAAAAGAAGTCCCGTTCGCTTTTGGCTTTGGTGATGCACTCATCAACTCCTGAGCGGATGACGCTTCGCCAGGTCTCCTTACCTTCGCGCTCGGCATTCCACTCTGCGTAATGCTTGGCCTTGCCGCGCTTCGGGTCTTTTATGACGGAGAGTCCGTATTCGGAGCAAAGCCTGTCGGAGGTACTTTGGAGTTTGTAATAATCCTTCTCCGTCCTGTGATAGCGGATGCCGTCTGCGAACGAGACCGAGTTCAAGACGATGTGATTATGCAGGTGACCTCTATCAAGGTGTGTGGCGACGATGACCTGAAAGCGCTCTCCGAATACCTCACGTGCGAGCTTTACGCCGATCTCGTGTGCTGTCTCGGGTGTGGTCTCGCCCGGCTTGAAACTCTGGTAGCCATGCCAGGCGATGATCCCACCGTCTTTTTCGTACCCACGCTTGACAGATAACATCTCATCTCTTGCGGTTTCAGGGCGGCAGTTTATACCGGTCACAAACATCTTCTGCTCGGTTTTAGTGGGATCGGTGGCATAGGCCATAACGTCCGCCAAACCCTGAACCTCTTTGTCCGCAGTGCCTTCGATTTGATAAAACTTCGGGTTTTCCGTCTTTTCAGGGTTTTCCGCATAAATTAGGACGCGACCGAGATAACCCTTCACATCCCAGATCGAAGTGGTCGCCATCTATTCAAGCCTCCTGTGCTCATAGACGGCAGCCATGATCTTGGTGGTGATGCGTGCAAGTTCGGCGGCATTCTTTTCATAACGGACAACGTCGATGAGACCTGTCATGTGAGCGCGCTGGGCTATCTGGTTCAGATTGTTGCCGATTGAGTGGAGCTCTCTCATCATTTTGTGGAAGTCGGGCGGTGGTTTATCCATCGGGACATGGCCGTTTATAAGGACGCGGATATAAGCTGCCCTTGAAAGCCCACTTTTCTCTACGGCAGCATCAAGTTTTTTGGCATCACTTTCAGAAAGCCTCAGGTGATAGCGAACGTAGCGCTCAGCCATATCTTCACGCTCCTTCCTGTATTCGGTTGTTAGGTCGGGGTTTCAGGGGCGACACGCCCCTGACAAGTGGCTACACGGACGCGAAGTGTCCGTGTAGTTTTGCCAAAGTGGCACACTTTGGCGTTGCTTGCTGTACTTGAACGTGGCAGTCCGCTCCCTTAGTCGCGGACGAGTGCACTTGGCCGAGAAGGGGGTTCAGCGTTCGCGGCCTCGGCTTTGATTCCTGTCTGTTCTTGTTAGTTGGGGCCTCGTTTTGGAACGCCTGCGCATTGCCATCAGGTAGTCATTCATGTCCTTCAGGCCATCAGGCGGCGGCGCATTCACTACCTCGATGCCTCGTGCTTTGATGGAAGCAGCTATTGTGCTAGCGGCAAGTCTTCCTGCATCGTCGTTATCAAGGTGGAGATGGATGCGGCTTGTTCCGGGGTTGTCGGCAAGGTATTGTTCAAGCGCTCTTGGGAGCTCACGTACTCCTTGCTGTGGCGTATCCTTTTGCCGATGGATGCCGCCGAGTGAGAGGAGGTTTGAGTGGATCCAATCCATGTCGGCAGCCGACATGAGTGTTGCACAGGACAGCACATCAATGGCACCTTCAAATACGTGAACTGAATCAAGCTCGTTATCGCCGAGCTTAAACGCATAGTGCTTGTCCGAACCTGCTATCTCTCCTTTGAAGTCACCCGTAATCGAGCGGACGCAGGCATAGCGAGCTTTGCCCTTATCGTCCTTGCCGATGAATACGACATTGGTGTGCCCTTTGTGGACAGAAGCGTAGAGAAGTCCCTGCTTGATACAGTGGTCGATGATGTGTGGCTCAATTCCTCTACTTGTGAGGTATGCGATTGCAGCATCATCGCTTGGCGCTCGGGGAGGTAGTGCCATTTCTTTTTTCGGAGTGTCTTTTTTGATGATATTGACAGGTGGGGATATCTCGCTGCCACCGAGGTGACGTGCGGCATCGAGAAACGATATACCCCTTACTTTGATGAGGTAGTCGAGAGCAGAAACTCCTCCGATGTTTTGGCTCCACCAATACCACTTACCGTTGGAGATTTTGAGTGAATCGTGCGTCTTGGTGCGGTAGGTGTTCACGCCCGTTCTGACCAGCTCATCGGGTTCTCGCTCTTGCAGATAGGAAAGCAGATCGATTTGTCTTACGCGCTCGACCTCGGCGGGGTCTATAAAGGGCATAGAACCTCCTATGTTGGATATGAGTGGATTTGGCTTTAGAGAAATAGGTATTTTGCGCAACAGGAAACGGCCATACTTGCACCTAACGAACTATTTTAGGCTGCCGCTCCCCACCGATTGTTTGTGTTCGTATATACGATATGGTATTGTTGTATATAACGAAAGGAGCCCATTATGGCTACAAAGCTTGTTACATTCAAAATGGATGAAGAGGTAAAAACCGAATTCGATCAATTCTGCATCGAGGTGGGCATCAGCGCGTCTAATGCTTTCAACATGTTTGCCAAGACAGTTGTCCGTGAACGTCGCATACCGTTTGAAATCGCCGCCGATCCCTTCTACTCCGAAAAGAACATCAAAGCGCTCGAGCGTTCGATCGAAGATGCAAATGAAAAGAAGTTCGCGGCACACGCTACCGTCGATGACTTCGATGCACTGGTAGCAAGTCTTTGATATGGAGTACACCTTTGCATACACCACCGGTGCGCTGAAAGATCTAAAAGCGTGGAAGAAGCAGCATGACACTTCCGCGCTAGAGACCATTAAAAACATACAGAAGGAAATCATCAAAGATCCCACGGCGATAACCGGTCTATATAACCCGGAAGCTCTGCGCGGGAACTTGACCGGTTGGTATTCGAGACGTATCACCCAAAAGGACAGATTCGTCTATCGACTGAGCCCCGATGATGAAGGCGTGATCGAAGTATCCCAGTGTAAAGGGCATTATTGATGCACTTGCTCACCTAGCCCCTCTATCGCGATTGGGCTTAGCCTTCGTCGTCACCTTCTCCTGCGGTTTCGGCATGGCAAACACCTTATATTCATCGGGAACATTCCTACCGTCGTAGTCTTCGTAGAAACTTTCGCCGTTACACCTGACGTAGCCTTTGTAGGTAAACGTGCCGCCCTCCTCCAAACGGATATCACGCCCGAATCGTTCGTAGTCGATATAGTTTGCGAGCTGCCCCATATCCTTCATGTCATAGCAGCCGCTCTCCTCGATCCAGTAGTTGCCGATATCCCAATCGTTTTCGATGCCTGAAAGGTAATCGTAACAATCCAGATTTTCGGTGAGGTTGATGAGGTTTTGGATGCTCCCCGAATACTCACCCGATCCGAGTGCGGCCTCGTATATCTCCCACTCATGTTTGGACAGCTCATCCAGTTTGGTCGCAAGATAGTTGAGCTCATCGATGTTTTCGTATTCACCGAGATTAGCGGTGATGTCTCCCACCTCGCAGTCGTAGTCGGTGATGAAGAACTCCTCATAACGCCTACCGTCGATACCGATCTCTTTAAGTGTTTTCTGCACCTCCTCTTTGGTGGTCGGAAAATCATGCCATTTACCCAGTAGCTCGCCCTCGTTGTACTTACCGAGGTTGGTGATATATGCGCTGAATATCGTCATTTAAGTTCTCCTCATCTGTTGTCAGTTGGATAAGTTGGTACCCGTAGTCGGTGAATGCATACCAGTGCGTGTGGTCGAAGGGGCTCTCGTTCAGTTTCTCGGTGCGACAGATTCCTTGCGTCACGAGTTTTCTAAGCGCACGTTTTGCCGTGTGCGGTGAAAGATACGGTGCATGAAGTGCGAGGGTTTTGTGACCCATGCGCACCCACACCTCACCTTTGGCTATCTCCACGTCAGCTGCAAGTGTTCCTTCCATCGCCTCTATCAAACACTGGGCTGCAACTGCCGCAGGCATACCGAGCCTGACGGCAAGCCCTTTATCTATTAGCTGATACATCATTTTTTCCTCTCTTGTTCGGTTGTGCCTGCGACATGCAGGTATGTAGTGGTGGATTCGCACATTTCACATCAGTGGAAGCGCGCTATACAATGCGGGCAATGGTTCGTCTATACATGAAAGGAGGGTTCATCATGAGAAATGCACTTAGGATTACACGAGGGGTCGTATTCCTTACCGTGGTCGCATTCATCGCGTTAGTTATCTGGGGAGTGTACACCGCGCTCGATGCTGCACCTCATGCCTCGCTGCCTGCAAGCACACAGGCAGTTGCAGGCGAGGGTGGTGAAGCGGCTCCGATGGATACGGATAGGTCGAGTAATCCCTTGTCGGATGTCTCCGCTGCAAGTGATGCATCGGCTGCTGAAAGTAACGTTGAGGATGTTGTTATTCCCGCGGAAGAGTACATTGCACCACCTGCGAATGGAAGTGGTACCGGCAGTCCTTTAACCGGCACCACTTCCGATGATTCCACCTCTAGCCGCACCGGCAGCTCTGCCACAAACAACGCTGCTTCATCTGCTGCAAACGGAGCCGGCGCAGGCTCAGGCGCTTCCTCCGGCGCAGCCACTCCCGACACTCCGCAACAGACCTGGCACCCCGCTTGGGATGAATGGGTGGAAAGCGGATACTGGGAAGACAGAACCGTTCCTGCAACCTGCGGGCAGCGAGAGGTATATGGGAGCATTTGCAATGAATGCGGGGAAAATATCAGCGGACATGCAAGCCGGCACCTGAAGGAGACCCATCACAGCGGTTACCATGAGGGCGTGGTGGGTTATGAGACCTACGAAATCACACCCGCAAGAACCGAGCACGTGTGGATCGATACTTCGCATTGGGTGCATCATGCTGGTTACTGGAGCTGATCTAACCTACATAGACGAGGGTTCTTGCCGAGCCACCTTTATCACAGGTAACGAGTGCGAATAGCTGCTCTATCTCTTCTTCGGCAGGTTCTGCGCTCTTTGAATCCGCACCCTCCCAAAGCTTCAGATATAAATCACGTAGTGCTTGTGTCGAGCTGAATACGGTGTGTTTGGTGTAGCCGTAGGGGCTCACACTTTCAGCCGCCCTCACTTCAAGTTCCAGTACCTTATCGGGGGTCTGGATTATCACCTGTGCATTTTCCGCCAGATACTCAGAGTCGAGATAGTTCGGCAATTCAGTGAACATGGATGAATCAATTCCACCCATGTTGTGTGCGAAGACAAGCACATTTCCGCTTTCCATCGTGCAAGTGCTGTCCACATAGGGACAGCCGTAATAGTTGTAGTTTTTATACACGTCATGGTCGAGGTAATAGGTCGGATCCTCCGCTCCCGCCTGCACTATGGGGTAGTCTATCGCGGTACCGGGAATGGTGATCCAACCCACGACATCGGGATTGATGTTTTGCCAGTATGCCCAGTCAACTACCAAGACCTTACTTCCTGTATCTTCTTTGAGTGCTATAGCAGGGCGGTCGGTGAGCCTGCCCAAGTTAGGCGCGGGGTTGGCGCGCAATCGCTCCACCTCCTGCGGAATGAGAGTAGCGGCTATCAAAGCCAGTGCGGCAAGTGCCAGCAAGATGCCGACACCTGCCTTGATGGCGCGGACGCGGGAGTTACTCTCCGTTTTCATCCGATTTACTTTTCTTTTTGCGGAGTTGTCTCACGGCGAAAAGGATACCGCCGAGAGCCAGACACGAAAGGACACCGACTACCGCAAAGGGCATTCTTCCATCTCGCCCCGTCTGGTCAAGCGGAGTGTCGGGAATCTTCGTATCCTTCATCTTGACGCTCTGAACATCTGCGGTGTCTTCGACCGTGAAGACTACTTTTTCAGCAAGTTCATACCCCTCTGGAGCCGTGACCTCATGCAGCGTGTATTCACCTTGGGGCAAACGCTCGATGAGGTAGGGCTCTGTTGTCGATACCCATTCATACAAAACATTGCCGTCAACATCGATCAATTGGAGCGTGGCACCTGCAAGAGGCTTACCTGTCTCGGCATCGACTTTGATGATCTCCAGCTTGGTGAAGTCGTCTTTCATCTCCACAACTTGAATCTCTCCCGTGTCCTCGACGGTAAAGGCCACGTCTTTTGCAACTACATAACCGTCAGGAGCCATAATCTCGCGTAAGATATAGTCACCTTGTGGTAGGCGCTCGATACAGTGCGTTTCCTCGGTGGTCACCCACTCATGGATTGCTTCGTCTGCAACCTTACCGTCTGCATCCACAGGGAATATCTGTAGTGTCGCACCTACTACAGGTTCGCCTGTCACGATATCGGTCTTGGTTATCTCAACTTTCGTGAAATCATCTCGCACCTCAACTACTTGGATATCACCGGTATCCTGAACGGTAAAGTGCACGTCTTGTGCAACGATATACCCGGCAGGTGCCATGATCTCGCGCAATACGTATTCACCCTGCGGAAAGCGCTCGATATAGTGCACGTCCTCGGTGGTCACCCACTCATGGATAGGCTCATCAGAAACACTACCGTCTGCATCCACGGTAAGTATCTGCAAGGTTGCGCCTATGACGGGTTCACCCGTGACGATATCGGTCTTGCTTATCTCGACTTTGGTGAAGTCGTTTACAAAGACAAGTTCATAGACTGCCTGCCCTTCAATGAGACCGTTTTCATCCACGGTGACTTCAAGCACCTCATCAGAAAGGACATAACCCGGCTGCGTCGCTGTCTCATACACCTTGTAGTTGCCCTGCTTGAGATAAGGGTAGCTACACCGCCCGTCCTCACCACTCACAAGCTCGGTGATGGTGCCGTCGTTTGCTTCTACGGCAAAAGTGACACCCGCAAGCGGTAGATCCGTTGCGGCATCGAGCTTGATAAGCGTAAGTGTGGTCGGTGTATCACTCACCTCAACATGCTCCACGTTCACGGTGGCTGTCTGTCCCTGCCAGCTCAGTTCCACGAGGTAACTCTCAGGATTTAAGGCAAAGCCATCAGGGGTCGCGCTCTCTTTGACCGTATAGCTCCCGAGATAAAGCTCTTTGGAAAGCACGGCACTAGAGCCGTTGGTGATAAGGGTATCCACCGTGTCTCCTGCGCTATAGCGCAGCGTTCCGTCAAGCGTAAACTCATCTTCTGTGGCGCTCACGGTGTAGGTGGCTCCTGCCACCAAGTCCCCCGACAGCTCGTCGCGCTTCACTAACTCGATACGCCCTGTAGCGGGAGCGTCCTTAAAGGTGACGACGAGCGGGTCATTCCAATCGCTATACTCTGTCACTTTGAACGCCACATCGGCGGGATTTAAGAGATAACCGATACGTCCGTTGTTGGGAGCCTCCACCTCATGCAGCAGATAGTCTCCGTAGGGCAACATCTCAGGTAAGAGCAACCAACCCTCACTGTTCGAGGTGAAGGTATCGAAGGTCTGCTTTGCCGGATAGTAGGTGGTCATCGAGATGGGCTTACCGCTTATTTTATCGAGTATCTGCCACGTTGCTGGATACGGCACGGACACACCGGTCTCGCTATCGAGCTTCTCGATACGAATGGCAGATGCCGTCTTGGTGTTGCCGATGATATAGGTGCGCTCAGCCGTGTTCTCCGTGACATGCACGGTGAACGCGTTTGCAGGCGAGTATCCTGCGGGTGCGTCACGCTGGATCACAAGATAGGTGTCATAAGGAAGTGCTCCTGCATCGCTTGTCGTTCTCGGACGCGTGGTATAGGAGCCGTCTGCCCACTGCATGACGACCTTGCCTGTGGCAATACTTGATGCAACTCCGTCCTTATCGGTCAGAAGTGAAAGCGCGGGCTTGGCTCCTGCATTCGGGGCGGTACCCGTGTAGTCACGGGAAGCATAGAGGTCGAAGGTCACACCCACCTCGGGTGTCTTTAGTTCCGATGGCAGATCGGGTGTGGTCACCTCCTCTTCTTGATACTTGACCAGTACGATGTCACCACGCACCTGTTGCTCGCGCACTTTATACTCGTTAAAGATGTAGAGGAACTCACCGTCTGTGCTGCCGTCACTCATAATATGGAACAGTCGTTTGGTATTGGGTAGCTGTGGTGTAGAGAGCAGGTAACCCTCTGGTGCTTTGGTCTCCTGCACGGTGAAGGTGCCTATGGGCATCTCCCGCGCTGTTTTTGTAAAGCGGGTCGCCACCGATGCGGTATTCCTCATCGAATAGCACGTACCCATCCTCGTCACTGCCGAGAATCCAAGTACGGGTAGGTGTGTCTTTTTCTGCGTCGGCTACAGTTGCATGTTGTGCATCGTAGTAGTGGACGGTGAACTCGGTACCTTTGAGCGTTGCCCTGTCACTTCCCGCATAAGCCTCTCCCGTGTCGGCATCTATCTTTTGGAGCAAAACGCCTATGGGGTCGCTCATCGGTTTATTGCTCGCTTTGACGAGAACCGTTTTCTTGGTTAGCGTCACATCGACGTAGTGGATGGTGCTGTCAAGCGCGTAGCCTTCAGGAGCCTTCACCTCACGTATCCAATACTCACCGAGCGGCAAATTGTCTGCGGTGCCGTAGCCTGAATTGTTGGTGGTGATGGTTCTATAGGCATTCTTTAAGGACTTGGCATCCGCTTCGCTTCGATACACCCCGAACTGAGCGCCGTTCAAACGATAAGACGCATTACCGTTTGTCATATCGGGGTTTGCCGATGACTTGGTAAGCTCGATGCTTCCGTATACGGGTTTGTCTTCTGCCTGAACGGTGATGAGCTGACCGTCCGAAGTGAGATTCACCGTATAGGTCTTGGGGTTTTTCTCAAAACCTGGAGGAGCTTTGGTCTCTTTGACGGTATAGGTGCCGAACTCACCCGCCCAGAGGTTCGAGACGGTATTGCTGTCCCCGTTTGCATCTATTGTGAGTGTTCCGACCGCCGTACCACTTGAGTTGTAGATGGTGTAGATGGCCCCTGCAAGGGAGTAGCGTTTATTACCGTCAGTGGCAGCCTTGTCACTTGAGACCTTCTTGAGCTTTATCGAACCGAGCGTGTTGCGCTCCACCCAAAACTCCGCGAGGTTTTGGGCATTTCCTGCATCCCAGAAATAACCTCCGCCCACATAGCTGTTCTTGTATTTCTGGTAGTAGGCTCTGGCTTCGGCTTTGATGTTGATCTGGTCTTGGGTACTTACCCCCATAGCGACTTTAAGCCCGCCCGGAAAGCCGCCTTCGAGTATTTCCCAGATCATCGTCTGCACGATGAGGTACCTCTGGTCGGCATTTAACCAACCGATGGAGTAGACATACTCACGGTAGAGGGCAAATTGTGTCACCTTCTCCTGACCGTAGATCGCAACCGCATCATAGCGTTTGGCATTCACGCCTGAGACGAATCCGTTATCGAACTCAACGCAAAAGGCATCGTTGCCATCAACGAGCAGTCTCCCGATGGTGGAATAATCGGTGGTGTCCGAGGAGAGAGGATAGGAGCCCGGTACATAACCCGTCGTTCCTGCGTATGCTTGGTTATCGCTGAGCACAAGTGGGAACGTAAAGCCCATCGCAAGCAGTGCCACAAGCACTACCCGAATGAGCGTAGCGAACCTGCGCTTTGGCTTGCCCTGAGCCTTGTCATCAGGTGGAGCCGTGCTTTGAATCTGTTCGTCCATATCAAACCTTTCTTTCCGAAAATAAAAAAGCGGCTACTTCGCCGCTCGTCTGACCCTGTTTGTCCGTTATTCAGTTGTATTGGTGGATAACTACATGTCGTCAGTCACAGATCACCTCGTCTTTCTTCTTTCGGTCAGTAAGAGCACTTACCGAAAGGGGTGGGTTTGGGAGGGGAAGCGGCAGGGAGCAGCCTTTGTTCCCACTATCTTTTTTCGAGTCTCGCCCCTTGGTTTTCGGCTCTATCTTTCGTGGGCGCGATTGCGCTCCCGTTTTCTGTAAAGCTCCAGTGCCTTGATTATCGTCTCTTCGATTTTGGCTACCGGTGTGCCTTTGTCGAAGTAGCGGCTGAGCTTGTCACGGGGCATTTTGAAGTGCTCTACCTGATTTGGTTTTTGCTCTTGGAGAATGGACGCGATAACATCGGGGTTAAGGCGCTCATCCTGTGAAAACTTCCTGAGCTTCGTCGCTTGAGCGTGTGATGGAGATGCCAACTCAAGCTCCATCGTGTCGAAAAGTACCCGCTGTTCATCTTCTTTCAGGTAGGAAAGCTCAACGGCAGGACGGAGCGCCATCTTGTTGTCGTCCACCATCTGGAGGATTTCGGGAATGAGTTCGGTGAGGCGGATATAGCGTTGGATTTGGCTCGGGCTTTCACCTGATTGCTCTGCCAATAGGTCACGTGAGACCGTTCCGATTAATTTCTGCTCCACTGGAACAGAAGTTAAGTCGGTACGCTCACCCTGCCGCTTCATTGCATCAAGCCGCATACGATAAGCCTTAGCCTTTTCGGAGGGTAGCACCTGTTCTCGCTGCATGTTTGAGGTGACCATGAGCACGATGGCGGTATCCCTATCCATCTCACGCACGATAACGGGAAGTGTTGAAATCCCTGCAAGCTCACTTGCCGCTTTGCGGCGGTGTCCACTCACAAGCTCATATCTCCCGTCTTCCGTTCTACGGGCGATTGCAGGGGTGAGCACTCCGTGCTGCTTGACACTTTCAACAAGCTCACGCATTTCTTCGTCTATGCGTACCTGATAGGGATGGTCGGGAAAGGGGTCGATGTCGGTGAGCGCAATATCTACAATCTTTTCACGGAGCATGTCATCGCGTTCTTCTTGCGTGGTAAACATTAGTTCATCGACTGATGCCAGTTTTGGCTTTAGCGCGGGTTTTGCAGCCATGCTCCACCTCCTTTGCAAGTGCGGCGTAGGCCTCAGCCACTTTGCTGTTCTTGTCGTAGTCAAAAAGGCTACGCCCGAACATGGAGGTCTCTGCTGCACTTACCGCAAGGGGAATTTCAGACTTGAAGATGGGAAAGGCTCCTGCGTAGTTGTCGCGAATCTCTGCACTCATCGTTTTGGCGATATTGGTTCTGCTGTCCACAAGAGTAAGCAGTATGCCGCCTATCTTGAGGCGTGGGTTTACCTGCCGCTTGACCTTGTTTACGGTCTTGATGAGTTGGTTCATGCCTTTTGCCGGCAGGTAGTGTGACTGCACGGGGATTATCACCTGATCTGCCGCCGTGAGTGCATTGATGGTTATCATGCCAAGCGAGGGCATACAGTCGATGAGCACGTAGTCGTATCTGCTCTTAACTTTATCGAGCCAACCCTTCATCGTGTATTCACGGCTCATGGTGGTCACAAGCATCATCTCCATCGCCGATAGCTCGATGTTTGCCGGCATGAGGTCTACACCTTCTTCATGGTGAAGTATTCCCTCTGTTAGCTCAAACGGTTCATCCTCGATGGATTTCTCAAGCATGGTCGCAAGTGTTGTATTAAGTGAATCCGTATCCTGCCAGCCGAGCGAGCAAGTAAGATCCCCCTGCGGGTCTGCGTCTACAAGTAGAACACTTTTGCCCTGCATGGTCAATGCCACACCGAGATTTACCGCTGTCGTCGATTTGCCCACACCTCCCTTTTGATTCGCGATGGCTACTACATTACATCTGTTCATCTACGCTCCTTTCTCGGTTCGTTAACGCAAAAAGCCTCGGAGAGAAAAGCCATCCGAGGCTATGTAATAAAGAGAGGCAATTCCAACAAACGTCTGTAATTAACTATTTGGCGGTATAATATTCGAGCATTCGAAAATCTATCTGCTGGGAGAGAAATGTCCGAGTATAGTTTCGAGTTATCTATACCAACTGATACCGATGGCTATGTCCTCATGCAGTGCCCTCTGTGCTGCGAGATGTTCAAACTCCATCCCCATGACGTGGAGGACGATGCAGTTTTTGACATAAGGTGTCCCTGCTGTGGAATCGTTTCTGATAATTACATCACCGATGACGTTGCGGAACTAGCTGTAGCAAAGGCAGGAAACATTTTTCTTGATGAAATGCATAAAGAGATGAAGAAACTTGAGAGGGAGACAAGAGGTGGGGTTATACAGTTTGTAGTTGGTAAAAAACCAAAACATGAGTTTGAAAAAAGATTGATGCCAACTATTGAGGCTATGTCTGAAACGGTTTGTGAAGAATGCGGAAAGTCAATGAAACTGACTCATGCGCTACTGTTTACCGCATATTGCTGTCCATATTGTGGGGTGAGTAACTTTAATGAACGATAAGGTCGAACTTAAAAAGGTGCTTAATGGTTTTCACGGACAGGCGAGCCGTCTAATGAGAGCACAGTTTGATTGCTTCCAAGAAGAACTTTCAAAGTTTCTCTCATATATTGAAAATACCCCTTTAATAAAAGACCATATCGACGAATGTGTCGCTAACGATCTTCCGAAAGAGTTCGATGTTGACGGTGAAATTGATGCAGTACGCAATGGCTACGGCACTATTTTTGGGCCATTCGGTGGAAGCGATGAAGAAGAAACAGCGGAGATTTATTTAATCCTTCAGGCGATGCACAAGCACAAGATATCGGCTCGCGGCTTATTCTTTACCGGTTATGCTAATGGCTCAAAATTATATCAAGATATGCTTAAAGGCTTTTTGGATAGAGTTGCCTACATACTAATTGAACATGTTGAGAGGTATCTTACGCAAATCGGTCTGGAGATGGGTCTTGACGAGCATCAATCACAAATTGTAAATGTCAATAACTCACCAAATGCACAAGTAAGCACAGCTGGTGGTAAATCATTTCTGATCGCTACTCAAAACAATGGTTTAATGCGAAGCGAATTAGATTCACTACTATCCAATCTTCTTCATTTAGCTCAGAAGCTCGATGCTGAGCAGAGAGAGTTGGTATCCGACAGTGCCGAAACGCTAAAAGAAGAACTGGTCTCCGGTGCTCCAAAAGGTAAAGTGGTTCGGCCGATTTTAGCCGCCCTGAAAGGCATCAGCACAGGTGCTGAGTTCATTGCTGCTGTCACGCAAATTGCAGATTTTTTCGCTCCGATGTTGTAATAAGTGAACAAAGGCTGTTGAATGTTTGCAAAGAAGAGCAAGGCACGTGTGCAATACAGACATAGAACCTCTGATTCTTCTGCCAAAGGTTCTATGCGCATCTGCTTAATCACGTATCTGTTACAACTCTCTCGATAAGAGCAATCGCTTCAAAGACAGGATAAATCTGCTGCGGGACGATCGCATTGCCGAGTGCCTTTATCCGAGCTTTGTCCATTCGAGTGGGAACCCCATCAACCATTCGACCCAATCGGGGTTCAAAAAGCCAGTAGTGTCCGTCTCGGAGGTTGCCGCAATATCTACAATCCTCGGGAAATGATTCCCTCCATATGCCTTCATCTTCTTCCAGTCCGATGCCACAGGAGTCGGCAAGAGCTTGACATGTCGCGCAAGACCGAGAGAGCCGCTCGCTCCGTTTTGTGTGATCTTCCTCGGTGTTCCCGGCTGTCCCATCTCGTAGGTGTCGTTTTTCCCGATGATCGCACCCACTGTCGCATCCGATGCCGTCGGAGCTGGGAACATGTTCCACGCTACCGCCTGATGAAGGCTCAATGCCGAGTGTGAGCCGGGACGTGCCACGGAGCTCTTCAAACGATACGTCCACGAGTCTGCGGCCGTTATCGTGGGCGACAACGAAAACTCTATCCCGTCTGTGGAGGGCGCCCGTGGCACAAGCCGGTATAACAAACGGCCTTGCGGTGTAGCCCGCACGCTCCAGGTCAGATAGCGTTTCGTCGAGCCCCAGCGTGATGTGTCCAGCAACATTTTCTCCAACGACCCAAGGGGGTCTGATACTTTCGATAGCCTCAAGCATCGCAGGCCAGAGATAGCGGTCATCCGTTTTGCCTCTACGCTGCCCGGCTGTAGAAAATGGCTGGCATGGGTAGCCGCCGGAAATAACGTCAACTGTCCGGTAACCTGTCTCACGCTCTAACACCTCCTTCGTGATCTTCGTGATGTCGCCTAAGTTGGGTATGCCGGGGAAGTTCTTCTTGAGCACTTCTGTGCAATGTGGCTCTATCTCGGCATGTGCGATGGTTTTTATCCCCGCCCACTCCGCCGCAAGGTCTGCTCCTCCGATTCCGCTGAACAGGGATAGATGTGTGAGCGCAGGCGCTCTACTGCCGTTTGGCATGGCGTATCTCCTTTTCGATTGGTGGTTTTGCCGCAGGGGTGCGGCTATGTAAATTGACTAAAGTGGAATAATTGTTGGATGAACAAACAAAAGTTTATATTCGTGCTCTCCTGACAAGTTACAGGGGCACGAATATAAACTTTTGCATACGCACAAATGAGGTGCATGTAAAACAACTCCATAAATCTATCTGTTTGAATTGTTGATACTCCCGTCCTATCCTGTGCTGCTGCGCACGAGCTGTGGGATAATGAGAGAGTCGAAAGGTTAGGTTCCTATGTCTGAAGAAATGCAGCTTGTCGAATGGAAGCAGAGTTGGCGCGATGAATGGCTCCAGTGGATTGCTGGCTACGCCAATGCACAAGGTGAGGTTCTGGAAGTAGGAAGAGCCGACAACGGTGAAGTCGTCGGTTTGGCGGATGAGGGCATCCTCGCCGCTGGCCAGGGCGTAGCGGCGCTCGGCAAACCGGCGATAGAGGGTGTAGAACAGCAGCATCGCCAGGCCCACGGCGGCATAGAGGCCGATCCACTTGCTGGCGATGGCCAAGCCCGTGAATAGCCCCCCTAGGGCCAGGGGAATCAACGTGCGGCCTAAAGACTGGTGATGATAGCTCATCTGCATGTAGCGGAACATGCACAGGTACATGAGCATGATGAACAGGGTGGGATAGCTATCGATGGTGGCGATGCGGCTCTGGGTGAAGTGCATGCAATCCAAGGCCAGCAGCAGCATGGCGAAGGTGGCCAGATCCCTGCGCTTCCACAGCTGTTTAGCCAGCAGGTACATGGCGGGGAGCATCAGGATGCCCACCAGGGTGCCCGCGAAGCGCCAGCCGAAGGGGGT
>QMCD01000374.1_pt1 | contig 31791 bp, 29 predicted proteins | sample 1821841 | NCBI WGS metagenome assembly QMCD01 (sample SAMN01991225, study PRJNA193472) | Termite gut metagenome, whole genome shotgun sequencing project. | isolation source: worker | host: Macrotermes natalensis | reverse complement strand
ATGAGTTTGAAAAACTTACAGAAACTTGCTGGTTGGGACTCATCTTTCTTAGAAAGAGTTCTCTTTGCGAGTGAGTAAAGTAAATGCGGTGACCCTGAATTAGTATTATTTTCGCTGCAAGCTGTTTTCGCTAAAATTAGTAAATAAATGCCGCTTAGTTCCCGCCAGCCAAAAAACAGTGATGGCGCGGGAAACTTAGCGGCACTTATTTTCGGGAGCCATAACCGGAGCCGATGAGGCCCGGGCATACGATGACCTAGAATATACGATCCTATCCAAAAAACTCCACCCCAGCCCGTTCCAGCACGCTTGTCGCCACTTCCGGATCCGAAGTCTTGATCGCCAAGGCCGCTTCATCTGTCCCGGTACACAAGGCATACATATACTCTATGTTAATCCCGGCATTGCAAAGAACCGTCAGGATTTTTTCCAGCGCCCCTACTTGATGCGGCATTTTAACCGCCAGTATTTCCGTTAAAGTGGCGGACAGCTCATTCTCCCGCAGCGCGTCCTTTCCCGCCTGCGGATCGGATACCAAAAGGCGGAGCATACCGTATTCGCTGGTATCAGCCAGACTTAAGGACAGGATATTGATATTCTTCTCCGTTAAGATGCGCAGAACGTCGGAAAGCCTGCCTTCCCTGTTTTCTAAAAAAACCGATAATTGTTTCATGGGTTTCCTTTCTTTATTTTCTTATATATTTTTCGTAAAACGCCTTACATGGCCGTTTCTTGAAATGGGGTTTAAAGTTGCCGACAATGTTTTGTCTGTTATATTATATGAGCTTACGCTTATCAACGACGCGCACCGCTTTACCCATGCTTCTTTCAATAGTCCTCGGTTCTACGAGTTTAACTTTTACCGCCAGTCCGATGGCTTCCTGGATAGTGCGCTCGATCTTGCGGGTCAGGTCTTCCAGTTTCCTGATCTCATCGGAGAAAAAATGTTCCTCGACTTCAACATGTACTTCCAAGATGTCCAGATTGTTGACGCGGTCTACTATCATAATGTAGTGAGGCGAGGTTTCTCCCATTTCCAGCAGGGCAGCTTCCACCTGGGAGGGAAAGACGTTAACGCCGCGGATAATCAGCATGTCGTCGGAGCGGCCTTTAAAGCGGCTGATCCGGGATAGGGTGCGCCCACATTCACAAACATCATAGTTAATACTGGTCAGGTCTTTGGTGCGGTAACGGATCAGCGGTATTCCTTCTTTGGTCAAGGTCGTAAATACCAGTTCACCGGTTTCTCCGGCGGCAATCGGCATTAATGTTTCTGGGGAGATAATCTCCGGCAGGAAATGATCTTCATATACATGCAGCCCGCTATGATATGTGCAGTCACAGGCCACTCCGGGACCCATGATTTCCGACAGGCCGTATATGTCATGAGCATTGATGTTGAGTTTTTCCTCTATCTGAAGGCGCATCGCTTCGGTCCACGGCTCAGCGCCGCAGATGGCCGCTTTCAATTTGATATTACCCAAGTTCCCTTCCGCCTCTAAGGTCTCTGCGATGTGCAGCAGATAAGAGGGGGTGCAGGCGATGGCGGTTACTCCAAAGTCCTCCATCATGGTCGTCAGTCTCTTCGTATTTCCAGTAGACATCGGAACCACGGTGGCTCCCAGATGCTCCGCTCCATAATGTGCGCCAAGGCCGCCGGTAAACAGACCATAGCCGTATGCCACCTGGATCGTATCGCCTTTGCCGACACCAGCCATCGTCAACGCCCTAGCCACACATTCAGACCAGACATCAATATCTTTTCTGGTATAGCCTACTACAGTGGCTTTTCCAGTTGTTCCGCTGGAAGCGTGGATACGGACGATCTCTTGCTGCGGTGCGGCGAACAGACCGAAGGGGTAGGTGTCCCGCAGGTCGTCCTTGGTGGTGTAAGGCAGCTTATGTAAGTCTTCAATACCGGTGATATCTCCCGGCTCAATCCCTGCCGCCTGCATCTTTTTACGGTAATACTCGACATTGTGATAGACCCTGTTGACCGTTTTGGCCAGCCGTTTGCTCTGCAAAGCTGTCATTTCATCACGGCTCATGCATTCTTTTGCTTCATTCCAGATCATTTTATCTGCTCCTTCTCTCTTATTCTATTGACTGACATCTGATTCGTTTTAAGTTTTTAATCAGAGACTGTACCCTGTTTCAAAAGCCTTTTGATTAATGGCGATTGTCTTGGCCGGAACCGTCTGTTCGATCACCTGCATCCAATCTTCCTTTTTAAACTCCATGCTTTTGGCGGCAAGACCGATCACGATCGTGTTAAATACCCGGGAGTTACCCAGCTTCTTTGCTTCTGCCATGGCATCCACGGTTACGACGGCGCGTTTTGCCTTTAATCTGTCGATAATATCCGCCGGATATTCCGCCATGCCGGTCACTACCGTCATCGGATCCATCCGCTGGTCATTGACAATCAGCACCCCGCCCCTTTTTAAGAAATGAACATAACGCAAAGCCTCTAGGCGTTCAAAGGCAATCAGGATATCGGCTTGTCCTTCCTCGACGATCGGCTCCGCCACCTTGTCTCCGTAACGGACATAGGTCACCACGCTGCCGCCGCGCTGCGCCATGCCGTGGACTTCCGATATCTTCACGTCATAGCCCGCCGCCTTGGTAATGCCTCCCAGTATGCGGCTGGTCAGCAGGGTTCCTTGGCCGCCTACGCCTACTATCATTATATTCTTTGTTTCCATATATCACGTTCTCCTGTTTTTATTTATAATGGGGCTCCGCCCCATACCCCACGCTCCGCGCGGCCAAGCCACGCTACGCTCACTAAAGTAAAGATAAGGAATGGGGCTCCGCCCCATACCCCACGCTCCGCGCACTACGATATCAAAGGCGGGCAATGGCTCCGAACTTACAGCTGCTCATACATAGGCCGCAGCCGTTGCACATGACCTCGTCTATTTCCACGGTGCCGTCTTCCGCCTTTCGCATCGCCGGACAGCCAGGCGCTAGGCACATGCCGCACTTTTTGCAGCTGTCCTTATCTACCTGACATTTCCCTTTCGGGACGAAATCCTTTAACAAAGCACAGGGAGACTGGGCGATAATGACCGAGACCGCTTCTCTGGCGACTTCCCGCTTGATCGTCTTCTCCAGCTCGGTAACGTCAAAGGCATCCACTTCATAGACATGTTCGATGCCAAGTGAACGGCATAAGGCGGCAATGTTGATCATGTAGGTGACATCACCTGTCAAAGTCTTGCCGGTTGCCGCATGGTGCTGGTGTCCGGTCATGCCGGTGGTGGAATTGTCCAAGATAAGTACCGTACCGGTTGAATTATTATAAACCATGTTCATCAGGGAATTGATGCCCGTATGCAGAAAAGTTGAATCACCGATGATCGCCACCCAGTCCTTTATGTATTCCTTCCCTTTGGCTTTTTCCATGCCGTGCAGGGTAGAAATACTGGCTCCCATACATATGGTAGTATCCACTACATTTAGCGGCGCGACGGCGCCCAGCGTATAACAGCCGATATCACCGGCTCCGTGCAGTTTAAGCTTCTTTAAGACCGCATAGGTGCTCCGATGGGGACAGCCCGGACAGAGGATCGGCGGCCTGGCCGGTACGGCTTCCGGCTCGTCTGTTTCCGACTCTTCACCCAGCAGCGCGCTCCTTATCATCTGTGCACTGTACTCGCCCTGAACGGTGAAGATATCTTTGCCGACGGCCACTATACCCCAGGACCTGACCTGTTCTTCAATGACCGGCTCCAGTTCCTCGACGATGTACAGCTTCTCCACTTGAGCGGCAAACTCTTCAATCAGCTTACGGGGCAGCGGATGGACAAGGCCAAGCTTCAGTACCGAAGCTTGGGGAAGGGCTTCTTTTACATACTGGTAGGGTATGCCGCTGGTAATGATACCGATCTTCTTATCGGCATATTCCACACGGTTAAGATCCAGCTCATTGGCATCCTCCGCCATTCTTTTCAGTCGCTCCTCGACAAATATATGACGCCGGATCGCATTGCCTGGCATCATCACGTATTTGGCAATGTTTCTGGCATAAGGCCGGTCAGCTATCTCCTGCCGTTCTTCCGGGTAGACAAAACCTTGGGAGTGGGCTAGGCGGGTCGTGGTACGCACGATAACCGGCGTATCGTACGCTTCTGACAGCTCAAAAGCCCGTTTCGTATAGACCCTGGCTTCTTCACTATCGGAAGGCTCCAGCACCGGAACCATCGCCGCCCTGGCTACCATCCGGGTATCCTGTTCGTTCTGGGAACTGTAAATGCCCGGGTCATCGGCAGCGACAAGCACCAAACCGCCGTTCACGCCACAGTAAGAAACGGTAAAAAGCGGATCAGACGCCACGTTTACCCCTACATGCTTCATCGATACCAAGGCACGAACGCCGCTGATGGAAGCCCCGATAGCCACTTCCATCGCCACCTTTTCATTGGGCGACCACTCGGCATATAGTTCATCCTTGTACCGGATAATATTTTCACTGATCTCTGTGCTGGGAGTGCCCGGATAAGCTGCGGATACCTTTACCCCTGCTTCATATGCCCCTCTGGCAATCGCGGCATTACCCAGCATGATTTCTGGACTGTTTTGACTATGCTTGTTCAATTTATCTCCGCCTTTCTTAAATGTTTACTAATATATGCTGAAGCAGTAACAAACTGTCGAATATTCTTCCCTATCATATCATAATTTACTTTCTATGAAAACATTTTTATGATATGATTTTAATGCTTCAAATAATTACCAAGCCAAACTGGCGGAAATAGATCTACTTTCTATTTCCTGCTGATTTATTAACACAATAACCTAAAGGAGAACCTATGAGAACCCGAAAACTACCAGAAGAATCCCGTACCGAGCAAGTCCATTTCCTGCGTTATGAAGACATTAACGGTGAAGGACGACTGTTTGGCGGTAAACTGATTGCTTGGATCGATGAAGTCGGCGGCATTACCGCCAGACGCCATACCGGGATGAAAGTGACTACCGCCGCCATCGATCATCTACAGTTCAAAAGCCCGGCTTATCTGAATCAACTCGTTGTCGTAGCCGGCCATGTCACCTATGTCGGCAACAGTTCTGTCGAAGTCCGGGTGGACGCTTATCTAGAAGCCCTGGACGGCACCCGGCGACCCATGACCAGAGCCTATATTACTTTAGTAGCACTGGATGACAACGATCAGCCTGCCCCCATTCCCTATGATATCGAATTGACCGGCGAAGGTGCCAAAGGCGAATGGGAAAGCGCCGTGAAAAGAGTTGAACTGCGGAAGCGGCGGCGATTGGAGGGTTTCTGACGAGCCTAACATACTGAATATATCAAATTTACTACACAGACCGCTATAATAAGCCAATCAACCTTATTGGTCTTAAAAACAGCTCTTGTTCTTTCTACGCAATAGCAACGTGCTTCCATTGCATATACGATTTCGTCGGCTCGACGGATGGTTCGAGATAAAAGCGGGAAAACAATATACGCAACTCTTCTGATTGGGTTCCTGTTCAATTGAATACATCGTGACCTTTGAGCACTCATCATTTCGGAATAATTGTCCAATATAACCGGCAGCAACACAAATGTAAGATTTATCATGGTCGCAACTTGAACCTCCGGAATAAAGGGAACGGGACGCAAATACCACTCAATCACATTTTTCAATGTAAGCAGCGGCGTTGTTCCGGTCATGACGATGCAGGCTATCAGGATGATGATGAGCCGCCCGGCAAAACGTCCGCCTGCCGTTATACCTTGAACAGAAATGTTTGTAAGAAGAGAGTTCGGAATCGGGTCGCCCGGCACGCTTACTGCGTTTGCTATAAATACAAGAATAATAATGGCCGCAAAAAACTTCATTTCTTTTAGTAAGGCATTAACTGGCAGTTTGGTCAAAATCAGGGCAATAACAGTAATAAACAGGGCTCCCAGATAATTATGCCACTCAGATGCAAAACTTGCTGACAGGCTCACCAGCAGCAAACATATCAGCTTCAGCCTGCCGTCCATCCTATGCAGGACACTGTCCCTATGAATGTAATGAAAAAAGCTTATTTGAGCCATGTCAACAAGCTTACCTCCTCTCCGCTTCTAAGCGGCATTCTAATGCCGTATTTTTCAGAACAGTGAATCACATCTTCCGGTTTTCCATCCGCCACAAGTTCTCCTTGATGAATAATTACTAATCTGCCGGCATGAGCAAGAACCTTTTCCAGCTCATGAGTAACCAGAATAATGGTATGGCCGGCTTTATGCAACTGGACAAGCTGTCCCAGCACCTGCACAACCCCAGGATAATCCAATCCGGTAAACGGCTCGTCAAAAATAATAATCTGTGGCTTCATGGCAAGGATGCCGGCCACGGCCAGCTTTCTTTTCTGACCCCCGGACAGCACATGCGGACTCTGGCTGGACAACTCACTCAGACCCACTATTGCTAAAGTTTCCGCTACAATCTGCTTCACTTCGGCTACCGGCAGATTCAGGTTTTCCGGGCCAAAAGAAACATCTTCCGCTACGGTCTGACCGACTAACTGACTGTCGGAGTCCTGAAAAATCAGTCCGATTCTGCGGCGGGTCTCCGCGATATTTTTACTTATCGGTTCTCCGTCGATAAGCACCTTGCCGGCAGAAGGAACCAGCAGGCCGTTAAGATGACGAATAAAAACCGTTTTCCCGGATCCGTTTGCGCCGGCAATAATGACAAATTCACCATCATTTATCCGTAGGCTGATATCCTTGATCGCTGCCGTGCCGTCCGGAAAGACATGTGTCAGGTTTTTAGTTTCTAAAACCGGCATTTAGTTGTCCTCATCTGACTGCGCCTCATCTGACTGCGGCAAAGTAGCAGATTGTACCATCTGTCGGAAACGTGGCAGGAGAACCTTAGCCAGTGTCGTTGCTACGATAATCTTGATCATGATACCGGGGATAAAGGGAACCAGTCCGGCCGTCAGCGCTACCGGCCAGTTTAAGCCGCTCTGTAATTTCAGCCACGGCACACCAAATGCATACAGCATTATATTGCCTACAATCAAGGCAATCAAAACGGTAGCTAACTTTATTTCTTTTTTCCTTGTAATATATCCGATCGAAAAGGCCATCAGCAGATAACTAAATAAAAATCCACCGGTCGGTCCTAAAAGAGTGGCCAGCCCCGCCGCACCGCCAGCAAAAACCGGTAATCCCAATGCTCCTAATACGAGGAATAAGACTATGCTAATTAATCCATAGTGGTAACCGAGAAAAAGCCCTGTCAGCATTGCAAAAAAGTCGGACAGGACAATCGGGACAGGCCCGATTGGAATCGGAATGCTTATGTATCCTCCGATAATAATTAGCGCTGTAAATAAAGCGCAATAGACAGTCATACGAAGATTTAACCTGGATTCATTGCTACTTGTCATTTGTTTTTCTCCTATTATTTGTATTCAAAAACCGTTATGTAACTCTTTATAACGTTTCCGTAAGGATGATTTTATCAAAAAAAGAAAATAATGTCAACCTTTATTCATATATAGGTTGACATTATACTGAACTTGATATCTCAGCCTTTTCTGATATAATTAATGCATGTCACTTTATTCACCCATCGATAACACTTTATTGTTACAGTAGCAGCTTACAAAGATCCTTTCAAATATTCTCGACATGCATGAGGTATATTATGAATACTAAAAATACCATACTCACGCTTTTAGAAAAGAACTGCGGCAAAAGCCTATCAGGTGAAGAAATAGCGCAAATGCTACACATATCCCGCAATGCGGTCTGGAAGGCTGTAAATTCGCTTCGGAAAGAGGGATATCGTATTAGTTCGGCCAATAACAGAGGTTACACTTTGCTGTCTGGTAGCAACATATTGTCTGTCGCAGGCATGCTTCCGTTTATAAATAATCAGGAAATTGCCACACAAATACACGTATTCAAAACTGTTGATTCCACAAATAAACTAGCAAAGGAAATGGCTGTCCAAGGTGGTGAACACGGAACTGTCATAATAGCAGATACCCAAACATCTGGCGTAGGAAGATACCGCCGGCCTTTCTATTCACCGTCCGGGAGCGGACTATACATGAGCTTTATTTTCCGTACCGAGGCTTTGGGGTTTCCCGATCCTTCCCTGATAACGACTTCCGTTGCTGTCGCTGTCTGCCGAGCGATTCAGGCTGTCTCAGGAAAACGGGCAGAAATAAAATGGATTAATGATATATATTTAAATGAAAAAAAGATATGCGGCATCTTAACAGAAGCCATAACCGATCTTGAAAGCGGATGTATCGACTGGATTGTTGCCGGAATCGGCATCTATGTAAATAATCAGACGGCGGATTTTCCTGACGAGCTACAGCAGGTTGCCGGTTCCTTGTATCAGCACAGACAACATCATATAGGAGACATCAACCGGAACCGCCTAGCGGCGGAGATAATTAACCGATGCCTAGAATTGACGTCATGGCAAGATGACATATCCATCTATGAAGAATATCGGGAGCGTTCCCTGCTGCTGGGTCATAGAATAACAGTATGTGAATCGGCTAAACATTATGAGGCGACCGCCATTGATATTGATCGGAGCGGTCGCCTTATCGTCAGAAAAGATAGCGGAGAGGTCATCGGAATATCGTCCGCCAAGGTGTCCGTCAGACGAATTGAGTCCTAATTATACTGCTGTCACCCAGCCTGCCGGATCTGCGAGCCGACCTAGCTGAATGCCGGTTATGGTATCATAGAGCTTCTGGGTCAAGAGCCCGATGCCGCCGTCGGCAATCTGCGCTACGGTATCACCCTTACGGAGATGACCCACCGGCGATATCACTGCTGCCGTTCCGGTTCCCCACACTTCCTGCAGATCACCGTTTTGAGCAGCTACAAATAATTCCTCTGCCGATATCCGCCGTTCTTCCACCTCATAGCCCCATAGTTTACATAACTCAATACAGCTTTTCCTAGTAATCCCGGGCAGGATGCTGCCGTTTAACATCGGCGTAACCACTTTATCCCGGATCCGGAAGAAGATATTCATAGCCCCGACTTCTTCAATATATTTCCGTTCAACTCCGTCCAGCCACAAAACCTGCGAATAACCCTCATCATGAGCCTTTACCTGAGCCTTCAGGCTGGCCACATAATTGGCGCCGGCCTTGGCTTCGCCCAGCCCGCCACGCACTGACCGGACATACTCTTCTTCGATCCATATTTTGACCGGATTCAATCCTTCCGGATAATAAGCTCCTACCGGCGACAAGATAATCATAAACTTATAAGTTGCCGAAGGCCGCACCCCTAAAAAAGGATCCGTCGCAATAATAAACGGCCTGATATAAAGGGAAGTCCCCGGCTTGTCCGGTATCCACGCCGCATCCATTCCGACCAGTGCCTTGATGGCCTGTACATAATCTTCCTCCGGTATCGTCGGAATACAGATCCTCTCACAGGTGTCATTGGATCGCTTGGCATTGCACTCCGGACGGAACAGCAATATCCTTCCGTCTTCCGCCTTATATGCCTTTAAGCCCTCAAATAATTCCTGGCCATAGTGAAATACCATTGCCGACGGCTCCAAAGAAAGCGGGGCATAGGGTACGATCCGGGGGTCTATCCACCCTTGGCCGCTTACGTAATCCATAATAAACATATGATCCGTAAAAATCGTCCCAAAAATCAGCGGGTTATCCCTGTCCGGCAGCGGCTTGGGAACGGAAATCTGTTCAGTTCTGATATTTAGCATGGCATACTCCTTTTTATTTTTATTATCTTAATGATTTTCTTAATGATTATTACCTTATTGATATATTATCTTATATTGATACTTAATATCTGTTCTTATCTTAACGTTAACATCCTGATATTTATTGTGAACTGTATCAGCCGGCCGCTACCCGTCAAAACGTTGATATCTTAAAAACTCATATGTAATGTCAAAATAGCTCTGCTCATCGCTATCTGCCGTTATCTGCCATTCTTTCATTTGATCCAGATCTGGAAAATACGCATCTGCCGCATAGGCGCGGTCTATTTTCGTAATATGAGCCACATCGCAGTAAGGAAGCATCTGCCGGTAGACGCTTTCCCCGCCGATAATATAAACCGCTTCGGAAGGATATTTCTCTAACTCCGTCAGCAGTTCGGCCACACTATGCTTCACTGTGGCATCCTTGACTTGGAAATCCCGATTGGCGGACAAGATGATATTGATCCGATCCTTAAGCGGCTGAGCCTGCGGAAAAGTTGCCAATGTCTTTCTCCCATATACCACCACCTTACCGGTTGTCTCCTGCCGGAAAAACTTATGGTCGGCCGGAATACGGATCAACAGATCCCGCTTGTTCCCGATGGCCCAGTTTTTATCCACTGCCGCAATAATATTCATGGTTTACATCTCCCTCTATTCAAATCGCAATCGGTATATTTTCAACCTGCGGCCCGGTCTCATAATCATCCACCCTGACATCGTTTCTTGTAAAACAGTAAAAATCCTTTATCTCCGGATTCAGCCAGAACGCCGGTGCCGGCCGGGGTTCCCGGCTGATCAGCTCTTCGATGATCGGTATATGACGGTCATAAATATGCGCATCGGCTATCACATGCAGCAGCTCACCGGCATCCATGTCACAGACCTGCGCCATCATATGCAGCAAGACTGCATATTGTACCACATTCCAGTTATTGGCCGCCAGCACATCCTGAGAACGCTGGTTCAGGACGGCGTTCAAGGTAAGCCGGTTCGCGCCCTTTTTCTGGGTTACATTAAAAGTCATGCTATAAGCACAAGGATACAGGTTCATTGCATGAAGATCCTGATGTACGTAAATATTGGTAATGATTCTCCGGCTGAAAGGATGGTTCTTCAAGTCATATATCACCCGGTCAACCTGATCCATCATCCCTTCTTTATACTGGTGTTTCACCCCCATCTGATAGCCGTAGGCTTTACCGATGGATCCGTCGGCAGCGGCCCACTCGTCCCAGATATGACTGTGCAGATCATTGACATTATTTGATTTAGCCTGCCATATCCACAGCATCTCATCCACCGCGCTTTTCAGCGCTGTCCGCCGTAACGTCAAGATCGGAAACTCTGCTGCCAGATCATACCGGTTCACCACCCCAAACCGCTTGACCGTATAGGCTGGTGTCCCGTCGTCCCAGCGGGGTCGTACCTTCTCTCCCTCCGTACTGGTCCCATTCTCCAGAATATCCCTGCACATATTAACAAAAATACGATCAGCTAGGCTCATCTTGCTTATCTCCTATCTATATTTCCGGCTTTCCTTCTGCTTTTTTCTCGTCAAGTATTTCCAAAAGCATAGGCAGTATTTCTTCGTTTGAACTATCGGTACCGTATAAAGAAATACAAATCATCTGATGACCCCTTAATTTGTTTAATTTTAGACGCAGTCTTTTAAACCATCCACAAGTCAGCAAATATTTTTTTTCGTTTTTCAGCTTTACTTCTATGAAACGATTTCCCCGTGATCTGCCCATATACATATCCTCGATATCATCCCAGAAAATAACACCTAAGGAATTGATCGAACTATTATCTATGATGCCCCGGCTGTCGGCGGCAAGGACTGCGTTGCCAGATACCATCCTCTTTAGCAGAATGACAGTATATAACAAAAAATAAACAAAACAAACCAAAAATAAAGCTTTGCCAACGACTATGCCAACCGGATTCCTTGAAAAAAACCAAAAGGTTCTAACGTAATAACTTTCGGGATTACTAATTAAACAAATAAATGAAAGAACGCATATAATAATTGACATAAATATAAACATTATCGTACGCATATTGTTCATATGCACAACTATCTTATACTTCATACTCTATTTCTGCCATCTCCTTATTAGCTATTTTATTATTAATATATATTATAATATTTATTTTTAATTTCATCCCTCCCATTTATCACACAGCGAATTAATCTGATCGGCGAACTTCGCCAGATCCTTATTGGCACTGCCTTCATTCTTACGGATAGCCGCCAGCAGCCGCTGGCCTGCTGCCTGAAGACGGGCAAATACCTCGGAAACCGCCTTCGCCCGCTTCTGTAGCGGTATCGGCGCCGCTTCGTATTCAAAGACACCGGACGCAAGATCAAACCTTGTTCCGCTATAGGGTGCATAGGCACTGATGCCATGCTCATCCGAAAGGCACTGCGCAAAACCGGCGCTGACCGTGTCCTCGCCATGTACCACGAAAACCTTGGCCGGCTTCTTTTCAAAGCCGTGAATCCATTCTAACAGCCCTTCCTTATCCGCGTGCCCGGAAAGTCCGGCCATGATCTTGATCTGCGCCCGGATCTCGATCGTTTCGCCAAACAGCTTAACAGCCGGGATCCCATCCGTTATCATGCGTCCCAAGGTTCCGGCGGCCTGATATCCCACGAACAGGATCATACATTCCGGTCTCCAGAGATTATGCTTCAAGTGATGCCTGATCCGCCCGGCTTCGCACATGCCCGAAGCGGATATAATCACCTTGGGGTTTGGCTCAGTGTTGATGAGCCTTGATTCATCACTGGTGATCGACAACCGCAAGCCGGGAAAAGAAAGCGGATTGATCCCTTTCTGCACCAGTTCCATTGCCTCCCCATCAAAACAATGAAGTTCATTCTTATGGAAAATACCTGTGGCTTCCACAGCCAGCGGGCTGTCCACATACACTTCAAAGCCCGGATGTCCTTTAATACGTTTTTCCGCCTTGATTTTCCTCAGGAAATAGAGTACCTCCTGCGTCCGCCCCACGGCAAAAGACGGAATTACCACATTGCCTCCCTTATCAAAGGTCTGCTGGATGATCTCCGCCAAGGCGCCCACATAATCCAGACGGTCCTTGGCATGGTAGCGGTCGCCGTAAGTCGATTCCATAACGACATAGTCCGCCGCCGCCGTTTTAGACGGGTCGTTGATCAGCGGCTGGTCCTTATTGCCGATATCACCTGAAAAGACCAGTTTCTTAGTAACATCCCCTTCCGTCAGCCATACTTCGATGCTGGAAGAGCCTAACAAATGCCCAATATCAGTAAAGCGGATCTTAATCCCATCACATACTTCAGCCTCTTCTCCGTACTGATAGGGAACCAGTCTCTTGATGGCGCCGTCGGCGTCTTCCATGGTAAACAAAGGCTCCGGAGGCTCCAAGCCGGAATTCCGGCTGGCCTTGCGGGCCTTCCATTCCGCTTCCTGCATCTGAATATGCGCACAGTCACGCAGCATGATGCTGCAAAGATCGGCAGTTGCTTTCGTAGTCAGGATCTTCCCCCGGAATCCCCGGGAATAAAGGTATGGCAGCATGCCCGAATGATCCACATGGGCGTGGGTCAGAAATACATAATCAATCAAAGCTTCCTGAACCGGCAGGCTGCAGTTCTCAAAAACGTTCCGGCCCTGTTCCATCCCGTAATCAATTAAGATATGCTTCCCGCATGCCGTAAGATAAGTGCAGCTCCCTGTTACTTCGTGACAGGCCCCGACAAAAATTAATTTCATACCTTCCCTCCTGATCATAAGCTAGATCATGTTGTACTTTCAATGATGTAATCAATACCGCCATACTTCCCTTCCAGGAATCCCCGATAAATATCCACATCTTCATCGTCTTCCCAGCTGCCGTTATAGAAAAAACCTTCTATATCATATTCATCATAATCTTCTGGTTCTGATCCATTATCTTCATTTTGCCTGACTTCATTGACAATCCTTACTTTAATGCCATATTTATCATTCAGTTCTTTTTTTATCCCTGCCGCCGCCGCCTTGTCGGTATCCATAAAAGCGATGTTCCACCCCTCCTTGGCGAGCTGGATCAGGGCTTTCAGTTCTTTATCACCCACCCGGCCCATAATCGCGCACACTTTAGACCATTCCATAACACTTCCTCCTTAGGAGCAGTTCTCTTTCGTTTTTATTTATAATAGATATCTCCGAATTACATATAACAAGGATAAATGTAAAGGGTAGATAAAGTAAAAAAGATACTTCATCCTTAGCCCCCGTTTCCCGTTATAAAACCAGATCAAGATAAATGCCGGAAGACAGTATGCCTCCCATATAAAGGAAATATAGCCGACAATCAGAGAAAGCAGCCGTTGCCTGTATAACAGATAAAAAATCACGATCAGCAAAACTCCGCTATAAGCGTAATCTGTTTTAAGCTGAAAAGCCGTATAACCACCGGCCGTTACAAATACAATTTTAATAATCCAAGCCACCGGCCGCAGCGAACGGCCGTTCAGACGTCTATCGGCCTCGTCCATTCCCCATATCGTAAGCAGTCCGATCAATAAGGTAAAAAAAACGTTCAGCATCACTGAATGGCTAAGAAGGGCATAATGGAAAGGAAGCTGTGATAAAAAGGCAAAGATCAGCAGTCTCACGGCATAATTTAACCGGCTGGAAGTATGGTAAAAACCTTCTACCAGTAAGAAACAATAAATGGGAAATGCTGTCCTCCCAATGTTTCTCATCACCTGATAAATAGCCTGCCACTCTTCTATATCCATGACATCAGGAACCAGATAGCCCAGACTAGGAAGCCGGCTCCAAACAGCAGCACCGGTGTGATCAACTATCATGACTATTATAGCTATTATTTTCAACGTACTGCCGCTGATACCTGCACCGCTTTTTCGTTCCATCATGTTATCTTAAGGCTCTCCTGCCATCCCTGCCGCATACGTAGTCTCCTAATTATGGTCAGATTATAACACATTTGATTAATATAAAGCAAATATAGATTTTTAACCTACAAAAACCTACAAAAGTAACGCCCGCGTTCCTGTCAAGAACCGAGCGTTACTTTGTGCCAATGATCAGAGTGGCGAATAGGCTGTATCCTGACTTGCGCCTAAGGAGCAAAAACGCCCTCAACACTCTTGACTTCGGCTTCTTTTTCCTCATGACTCCCCCCTAAGATCAGCAGTTCATGAATCAGAAGCGGGGTCAGTGACAATATGGACAAGCCGATCCATTCGCCACCCGAAAGCATCACTGTCCCAAATAGGCTGATAAAATAAGGCACCTGGGTGACCAAGATCTGTAGGAATACACCTATGCCGATGGCCGCAAGCATTACTTTATTCTCCAGAAGCTTCATCTTGAACACCGACTTGTTGACATCTCTCATCCCGACGGCATGAACCAGCTGACTGATGGCTAGGACCGTAAAGGCATGGGTCTGCGCTTTGGCAAGAATATCATCAATATTCAGCATCTTGCCCAGATTGGCTAGGCTGACCGGTATTTCATGGGCAGCAAGTGCCGCATAAGGCACTTGGATAAATGCAACCAGGCTGATCACGGCAATGGCAATTCCGTAACACAGGGTGCAGCGTAAGCCGCCGTGGGCAAACAGATTTTCTTTTTTATCCCGAGGCTTCTGTTTCATCAGGGCATCCCCGTCATTTTGATCCACTCCGAGTGCCAAGGCGGGCAGTGAATCGGTAATCAGGTTAATCCACAGGATATGGCTGGCCATGAGCGGCGTCGGAAGCCCGGCAAATACCGCCGCTATCATGGTAATGATTTCCCCGAAGTTAGAAGACAGCAAGAAAAGGATGCTCTTGCGGATATTTTCAAATATCCCCCGCCCTTCCCGGATAGCTTTTTCGATGGTGGCAAAATTATCATCGGTTAGAACTAGGTCGGCGGCATTCCTAGCCACGTCGGTTCCTTCCTTGCCCATGGCGATCCCCACATCAGCCGTCTGCAGTGAGGGCGCGTCATTGACGCCGTCGCCGGTCATAGCCACAATCCGCCCTTTCCGCTTTAGCGCTTCAACAATCCGCACCTTATGTTCAGGCGAAACCCGGGCATAGACCCGGACATTTTCCACCAAGCCATCAAACTCCTCTTCCGAAAGGCTTTCCAGACGGCTTCCGGCCAGACACTCCGCCTTGTTGGCGGCGATTCCCAGTTCTTTGGCAATGGCAAAGGCTGTATCGACATGGTCGCCGGTGATCATGACCGTATCGACGTGAGCCTCTTTAAAGCAACCGACCGCCCCAGCCGCTTCCGGACGGGCCGGATCGATCATGCCCACCAGACCGATAAATATCATGTCCTTCTCATCGGTCAGGTCGCCTTTCGTCTTCATGGCTACCGCCAGCACGCGCAGGGCGTCGGAAGCCATGGCATCGACAGCCGCCAAGGCCTGTTTTTTCTGGTAGGAGGTAAAAGAAGTTTCCTTGCCGTTGATCAGGATCTTGCTGCAGGCGGATATCATTTCGTCCGCAGCGCCCTTGATATAAGCCAGCTTGGACTTGCCCCGGCCATGAACCGTGGTCATCCTCTTCCTGACCGAATCAAAAGACCGCTCCTCCACCCGGGGCAGCCGCTCTTCCAGCTTGTCCTTCCTGATCCCGTAATTCGCTGCCATATCCAGTAGCGCCAGTTCCGTCGGGTCGCCCAGCCGGCTTTCCTGCTCGATCACCGCATCATTACATAGAACGCAGCCCTCAATCAGATGCCGGTTATGCTCGATGTCCAGTGACGTTGCCGGCAGCCGTTTCTGGTCGGTATAACATTCCTTGACCGTCATCCGGTTCTTGGTCAGTGTCCCGGTCTTGTCCGAACATACTACATTCACTGCGCCCAGTGTCTCTACCGAAGGAAGCCTTCTGACGATGGTATTTACCCTCACCATACTTGATACACTGATTGCCAGGACAATCGTTACAATTGCCGGAAGCCCTTCCGGAACTGCCGCCACGGCAAGCGAGATAGCCGTCAGCAGCATATCACCAACATCACGTTGCTGCAGAACCGCCACGATGAAAAGTACGGCACAGATGATGACCGCCGCTATGCTTAATACCTTGCCCAAGTCCCCGAGACGCTTTTGAAGCGGGGTCATCTCACTGCCTTTTTCGTTGATCAGCCCGGCTATTTTGCCGATCTGGGTGTCCATGCCGGTAGCCGTGACGATGCCCTGTCCTCTTCCGTAAGAAACTACCGTGGACATAAAAACCATATTCTTTCGATCACCGATATTGTCTGCTGACGTCAGACAGGCCGCGTCCTTTTCCACCGGCACCGATTCCCCGGTCAAAGCCGATTCTTCTGCCTTAAGGTTGATGGCGGTTAAAAGACGCAGGTCAGCCGGCACCTGACGGCCCGCCTCCAGAAAGACGATATCGCCGGGCACCAGTTCTCCGCTGTCTATCTCAGTTTTCCTGCCGTCCCGTAATACCAGCGCCTTAAGGCTTGTCAGCTGTTTCAGGGCTTCAATGGCCCGCCGTGCCTTGCCTTCCTGAAAGATTCCCATCAAGGCGTTGATCAGGATGACGGCAATGATAATCCCGGCGTCGCCTGCTTCTCCCAGAAATAAAGATATGGCAACTGCCGCCAGCAGAATATATATCAGCGGGTCATTAAGCTGATCCCAAAAAAGAGCCGGAAAGCCTTTTTCCTTTTTTTCCTCCAGCCGATTAGCTCCATAATTTTTCAGCCTTTCCGCAGCATCATCGGCGGTAAGTCCGCTTTCCATATTGCTGTTCAGCTGTTTTAACGTCTCAGCTGCTGTTTTATCTGCATACATATCGGGTTCCTCCTCTGCTGACGCATCCATGCTTGTATTCATGCTTTGCTTGCAATACACGCTAGTCATTAATACTATGCTTGTACCTAATATTATGCTTGTACTCTGTATATTATGCTTAAATAGAGGCGGTGCGCCCACATTCTTGCAAAGAAAAAAAAGCGAGCAAGCTCGCTTTAAATAATCCCATTACTATGTTTATGTTCTGATTTCACCGCACCGTTCGCAGATATACTGCGTATAGCCTTCTGTCGTATCTGTCGCTGGAACGAACCTGACAATGGAGAATTTGTGGTTATCCGGATCTATATCAATGGGTTTATGCTCTTCTTCGCCACAGGAGCAGTTGCCGGTCATAATCCCTTGATCGGTACAGGTGGCTCCTTTATACTCATACCAGACAAAATTGTGACTATGTGGGGTCGGCGACGGTGTAGCCGTGGGCGTGGCCGACGGCCTCGGAGTAGCCCCGGATGGAAGCGGCGACGCTGTAGGGGTCGGCGATCCTTGAAGCACCGGAATCACTTGGGAATCAATCATAGTCTGGCAGACCGTGCAGATTCGCTGCCGGACTCCCGTCTGCGTGGCAGTGGCATTAGTGACCACTGTCCATCCTCCGGCCAGATGGCCGTTGGCTTGTATGTTCTCCCTGTAATAAGAACCGCAGGAGCAGGTATATCTTCTGATGCCCGCCATCGTACATGTCGGTTCACTTTCAATGGACGGCATATATTGGTGAACGTGAGGCGTTGTGGCAGGCGTGCTTCCAGAACCGGTGACCGGTATGACCTCGCTTGCTAATATCTCATCGCAAGAGATACACTTCTGGACTCTTAGGCCTGTTTTGGTGGCCGTGGCCGGTTCACTTACTTCCCAGTCGTCGGCCTGATGGCCTACAGCCGGTGTCTCCACAAAATAAAAATCATCACATTCACAAGTGAATTGAAGGCGGCCTCCGCTCAGACAGGTGGCTTGCAGGTAGATGCTCTCCTTATAGTCATGGACATGGCTTGGCGAAACAGAAGGAGTTGCCCCCGGACTTGTCGTTTCCCCGGGCGATGCAGAAACATCCGGAGTTCCCGTCGATACTGCTAGGGGAGAACTGCCGCCCATATTAGGATTGAGCGAAGAATAGACAATAACACCGGTAACTGCCAGGCAGACAACTATCGCGAGTATCCCTAATATTGAATTAAAGACCTTAAATATTCCGCCCATACATAAATCTCCCTTTGTAAATATTATATACGGTTTGTCATAAAAGGTCTATATGTTTTTTATTCCAGTGATTTACTTCCAGTGTTGTCCCTGCTCGTACCTATCTTATCGACAGCCGTATAAAATAAGCATAATTATCTATTTCGACACTATCTTTAATAAATGTCAGAACAAAACGATAGGTTCCGGCGCTCAGCTCCAGGGGTTCATAGACGATGTCAATACTGTCTGAGATAGCCTGATAAACAATTTCCCCGTCAGGACTTATTAATTCAATGTCAGTCAAGAAGCCCTGTGATTCATACTGGAGATTCATCATGTAAATACCGTCTTCCGGAACATCTATTGCAAAGACATTCTCTTCGTACTCCTCAGCCGTAAAGTCTCCGTACATATCTATTACCGGCCGACGGGATGCCAGCATGAAGCCGCTCACAAAGGTAACGGCAATACCGCTCATAAACAGGATAGCGGTCATGACAGCCGCAATAACAGCCGCTTTCTTGTGGCCTGCTTTCTTTTCCTTATTTGCGGCCTTGCTGTGAAGGAGCCTGCTGCCCGCCACGAACAGAAACGGCGTTGTAGCGCTTAAAACTAGGAAGACGCCAAGCGATGACAGCAATTCCAGCGTCGATAACGAAAGGTCTGCTGTAGTCGACAGGCTCTCACTGTTCAGTGCGCTCACCGTAAGGGATACGGCATTATTAAACAGATGAAGCAGAGCGGGAATCAAAAAATTACCGGTTTCCAACATCATATAGCTAAGGATTGCGCCTATCATGGCGGTTCCTATAAAACGTATCGGATCCAGATGAAAAATACCGAAAATAAGACCCATGATCAGCACTATGAGCCACTTGCTTTTTATATTACGCATCGAATATTGGATCAAACCCCGGTGCATTGCCTCTTCACATACTGCCGGCATTACCGCGACGATGAAAAAGGAAATAATAAAGGGAACGGAGCCGAACATATCCGACATGGCCCGGGCTAACTCGGTCACCTCTTCATGTACAAAAAACTGAATAACTAGGCTAAACATCATGTTCAGAATAAAACTGGCAAGCCAGAATAGCGGCACAGCCCAAAACTGGCGTAAAGTGACTTTTTTAATCGGAAAGACTTCCTTAAGAGAATTCTTCGTAAGAACCACCGGAACCACTGCAAACAACAAGATAATCACTTCCGTCAGCATAAGCCCGGTCATCCCTAGGTAATACTGCAAGGAAGCGCTTACCGTAATAAATACTGCCATATGGACGATAAACATAATAATGCCGTGAATCGGCTTTAGCTCAATTTGCTTCGTCATTTCCCTCATCTCCCCCTTCCTCATATCCGTAAACTTCCAAGCCGTATATTGCCTCTTCGTCAGTAAATCCGTCTAACATCAACTCTTCCAGCAACTCCTCGCGGGTAAAGGACTCGTAATAGGTATAGATCTCTACTGCCCTGACCGCCTGCTCAAACCAGTCGGCACCGCAATATTGCGCTCCGTATATGGCCTGCTCCCACGTAAATCCGTCATATTCCAACTGGTCTACCAGTCCCGCATATGAACATGCCTCGTATTCCACATACCCGACTGCCATACCCAGTGCCTCGCTGAACCAGTCGGCATCGCAATGATCTGCTCCGTATATGGCATCCTCATAGGCAATACCGTCTTCTACCAAATATTGAACCACCATTTCATACGATAGATAGGAATACTTCAAATAAAGTTTTGCCAGGACGACGGCTTCCTTTTGGCCTAGTGTTTCTCCATCGTAATTTTCCGGGACGGCCTGGGCGGTATTGGCTGTTTTTTCTTGCAGGTCTTCTTTTAAATCAGCAACTTCGTCCAGCAAGTCCTCATTTTCTTCTTCCAGCCTTTCTATTCTAGTGCGGAGCTCTTCAAAACTTTCTGCTATGGAATGCCTGCTGCCGGTAGCTCTCATCATGCCGCAGGCGGTAAAGGCCATGGATGTTACTAATAACAGGACTGCTAAGGCAATTTTCTTCATCGGACTGTCCTCCCCAAGGATATGTTTGTATTTATTTTAGCTCTGTAGCCTATGTTCGCATAAACTATATATCTGTTTATTATATTCCCTTTTATGATTAATAACCCTTAATTCTTCGTATCAAAAGAGCCTGCGTAACATGAACTATATCATAAATAATCATGGATTAATATGAATTTGTAATTATTACTACAATTTTAATAAATATTACTATATCTAAATATCTTTTACTTATTTTAGATTCATGCCTTATTCTATGTACGATAACACATTAATGCATCAAATTTGCATATTATTATTAAGGAACTCACAAGTTTGATAGTAAAATTCTCAAAATAGCTAATAACGTAAAAATAAAACCCTCGGTAAAACCAAGGGCTTCAATTAACTGAAGAGCGCGAGACGGGACTCGAACCCGCGGCCCCGACCTTGGCAAGGTCGTGCTCCACCACTGAGCCACTCGCGCATATTAGATTAATCTGTCTATCATACCTCACAGACAAATAATAATATACTATATGGCATTTGCTTTGTCAATGAAAATCTCCAATATTTTTCCTAATTTCCTGTCTTTCTATTTTGCATTACGAAAACATGAGGCAAATCATCTTATCCCAAAGCCATCCCGTAGCCTTGTGCCTGTTACCAGATACTCTAGTATATCGGCGTCATGTATATAAGGAAACACATAATAGCCGCACAGCTGATCGCCGTCTTCCGCTCTTATATAGAAGGTGAGGCCGTTCTTTTCCACTGCCGGCATTTCGTACCTTTCGTAGTCAGCCTGGATGAACAGATAAGAAGGGATTGCCGTTTTGACATAGCCGAGCGTCCGGTAACTATAAAAGGCGGCATACATCAACAAGACAGTGGCAGCCATGACAGCAGAGATTTTTGTGAGCTTAAGCCAAAAACCTTTTTCCCGCTGGAGATAAAAAACCGGGACAATCACCAGCGGTGCCAGCAGACATGCCCAGCCATACTTTACCTGCGGTATCGTAAGCAGCCAATAAACCAGATTAGCAAAGATGACCACTCTGACCAGCATCATCGGCCAATCCAGTTTCCTACGCGTCAAAATATCCTTAATGACCATGAACACATCATAGATCAGTATTCCGCCGACGGCAACGTATAAAATCTTATGGCTGGCCGATTCACCGGCAAACCAGTCCGGCACCCACCTAAGGCCGACATTCATTACCTCTTCCGCCGGTTTCCATACTCCCCGAACGCCGTGTATCATGCTGCCTGCCGCCGCTTTCATGATTTCAATGTCACTTTTCCACCAGACATCAAACCAGTCAATGGCACTTGCCAGATAAACCAGATAGCCGCTCGTCCGGATATTAGTCAGGAAAAAAGGAACCGCAACGGCGATACCGGTCAGAAGATAGCCTATGATAGGTTTCCACGCTCTTTTTTGTATCAGCCGCCCGGCCGGATAAACCACTAAAAGAGCCACAAGTACTGCTGAAGTTTTCACCACCGCCGCGAACACCGCCAGTATGCACAGCAAGGCATAAGGAAAAACTGCCTTCTCTTCTTTCTCCAGCATCGCTATCCACTCTGTGAAAATAAAAAAAGTGAGGCAGTTAGGCAGCGTATCGGTGTAGGGGTCGGTAAAAAATGAGGTAATGATAATCACGTAGACTATTTCCGCTACCGCCATAGCATCGGCAATATGGCTTCCCGGGCGTTTATACTTAAGCAGCCGAAAAAAACCGTGCAAGAAAAGCAAGAGTGCAAAGAAACCCCCGCTCCCCTTCAAAGACTGGCCAAATATAAATTGCATGCTGAATAATGCGTCAAAATAATGCTGGGAACTGTTAAAGCCAAGCGAAGGAAACAGGTTAGCAATACCTTTAACACTACCATACTCTTCGATCCAGCGGATCGTCTGGGCATGATACCAATCCGTATCAATCAATTTGGCCGGGCCGGCCGCAGCAAGGGCAAAGACGGCGGCCACCATAATCAGGGCGGCGGCAAAGAGACCGGCCTTTTTGCCTCTTATGGCATCGTGAGCGATCATATCCGTCTTCCAGTCAGATAACATCTGTCGGATATCCTTCCGGCAGACGACGGCAAAACCAAGGCAGAACAAAATCAGCACCATATTGGCCGCTGCCCCTACGCCCGTAAACAGGCTGAAGACTTGGGCATAGCAGGTAGTAAGCATGATGCCGATAAACATAACATGAAAAAAACTATATTGACGGGCGGCGCCAAACATCCGGCATATCAGCTTAAGGCCGGCATAGCCTGTGATGAAGATAACCATACCCATATATATCCAGTTCAATAACAACGTCAGCATAGCCGGTCTCCTTACTTAAACCCCTTCCGTCCTGTCTTCTATTCCGCTGCTTGCTCATATTTTACACGGTATATCCGGCGCAGGGAATCCTCAATTCTTGCTTCAGATATAATTCCCTCGTCTACCGCTTGCCACACGCCTGCATAGGCCTCCTTAAAATCCTCCGGCATCAAAAGCATGTCTGCCCCTGCCTGCAGCGCCTTGACACAGGCTTCAGCCGATGTGTGATATGCGGTTATCGCGCCCATATCCAAGGCATCGGTTATAACGATACCGTCATAACCTAATTCATCACGTAATATTCCGGTAATCACGGTATCGGACAAAGACGACGGCGTATTATCACCTGTCACATTGGGCAATGATACGTGGCTTACCATTACAAAATCCGCACCGGCCTCGATACCGGCGAGAAACGGCAGCACCTCAGCGGCCAGTATTTCCTCCCGGGTTCTTTCATTAACGGCCATTCCTTCATGGGTATCGGCATCCGCATTGCCCAACCCCGGAAAATGCTTGACACAGGAATAAATACCGGCATCCCGCAGACCGTTTACATATCCGGCCACCATGCCGGAGACCATCTCGGCATCACTTCCAAAGGAACGTTCTCCCAATATCGGATCCTCACCGGCCAAAAGCACGTCCGCCACCGGCGCAAAATCGGTATTAAAGCGATATCCTGCGAGGTAACTCCCAATAACAACGCCAGCCTCATAGGCTTTCTGCTCATCCCCTGCCGCCCCGATGCTTCCCATCGAATCAACCGGTTCTCCCAGGCCCATACCTGCCACCCGGCTATGCTCTCCGCCTTCTTCATCCACTCCCAAGAAAATCGGGTATTTACTGTATGTCAAGGTATTATTCAGCATCTCGCTCAGCTGATCTTCCGACTGAATATTCTGACTGAAATAAATCAGCCCGCCAACAGCATATTCCATCAGCTTCTCGCTGGTGACATTGCCCGCCTGGATTACCTGAGCAGTATCCGTCAGGGCTTCCGGAGTAATAAAGAACAAACCAGCAATCTTGTCCTCCAGCGACATGCCGGAAATAATCCCGTCAACGATTTCATCCAGCGGATCAGGGGCTTCCTCTTGGCTTTCTTCCACATATTCTGTTGGGGCTTCCACCGTTATCTGCTCTTCCGCCAGGTTTTCTTCGGGCAATGCTTCCGTTTCTTCTTCGCGTTCCGCCGACAAACCGACAAGATACTTCACGCCGAACACCCCTCCTGTTATTAAGACGGCCAAGAGTAACACGGTTGTAACCGTCACCATAATCTGATTCCGCACCCGGCGTTTTCGTCTATACTCCCGTCTTTCCCATAATTCGTTTTCTAAATTATTCCCTTCCACGCTCGCTGCTCCCTGTTAAATATTTGTATACCACATATAGTATATAATAACCTATATTTCTTATTATTTCTACTATAATGTGTATTTATTAATTATATTTTGTTAAAGTCGAAGCGGGTATTAATCTTTTGATTAACACCCGCTCCTAAACTTCCTTGTCCAATGGTTTATCCTCCACCTCTTGGATTTGTCTGAATATCCTTTTGACTGATCTGCCTTACGGATATTCATTATTCAATTGTAGTAAACTTTTATCTTTCGTATTCTTTCCATTCCTCATTTGTACAATAGTACAGTAACGTTCCCATTATCTTTGGTTATCCGCTGCTTTTTCTGATGTACTTGAGTACGATTCATACTTGGAACAGTGCTTTCAATGCATCATATTATTGAAATTCTTGGTGTGTATCTATTAATACTGATACATTGCTTCATAATACTTCTTGTACGACATTTGGATATGATTTCTCGTACTTTACTCTTTCGTGCCCTGTTCTTTTGTACTTAAAAGTTTACTTACTGCTAAACAAGCCTTACTCATCTGAAAAACTCAACTTACTTCCGGTGGATCTTACCTTCCTTTCGGTCGTTTTATCTATATGAATTAGAACTGTTTATAGGATAATTATATCACTATTTTTATATTTGTCAACATAATTTTGCAAAAATTTGCAAATTATTTCATATTGCAACAAACAACCAAGCTTGTCTCAGACTATTTTCGGCATTATTAGATATTGTGTATGTATTGTATGAACTTTTAAAAATATTCATACAATATTTAAGTTCTCTTCTTTTACAATGGGTATCGTTCGGTTAGCTTCTGTACGATTGCCCGTGCTTCAGCGGTACCGTCAGCTCCCGTATGAATAATCAGGGAAATTGCCTGCGCAATCTGATCCATATCATCTGTATTAAGCCCGCGCGAGGTCACCGCCGGAGTCCCGAGGCGGATACCGCTGGTTACGAAGGGTGATTTGGGATCATTGGGGATCGTATTCTTATTGGCGGTAATATTGGCTTCATCCAAAAGTTTTTCAATGGCTTTGCCAGTCAGGTCGAAATTGGTCAGATCAACCAGCATCAAATGGTTGTCCGTACCTCCGGATACAATCCGGATCCCTCTTGACATCAAGCCTTTACATAATGCCCGGGCATTGGCAATTACATTTTGCTGATAAATCTTAAACTCTTCACTAAGAGCCTCCTTAAAACAGACTGCCTTGGCGGCAATGACATGCATCAAGGGACCGCCCTGGATGCCGGGAAAAATTGCCTTGTTAAAATTGTATTTTTCCGCAGCCGCAGCATTGGCCAGTATCAGACCGCCCCTAGGGCCTCGTAATGTCTTATGAGTAGTCGTGGTCACCACATCAGCGTAGGGTATCGGGCTTTCATGCTGACCCGCCGCCACAAGACCGGCAATATGTGCCATATCCACCATCAGCACGGCTCCTGCTTCATCGGCTATATCCCGGAATCTTTTGAAGTCAATTCTCCGGGCGTAAGCGGAAGCGCCGGCTATGATCATTTTGGGCTGACATGACAAAGCGGTTTCTCTCAGTTTATCATAATCAATGAAGCCGTCATCCCCCACGCCATAAGGGACTATATTAAAGTATTTTCCGGAAATATTTACCGGGCTTCCATGGGTCAGATGGCCACCATGATCCAGATTCATGCCCATGATGGTATCGCCGGGCATACAGATTGCGAACTGAACTGCCAAATTGGCCTGGGCGCCGGAATGTGGCTGTACGTTGGCATATTCACATTGAAATAAGGCTTTTGCCCTTTCAATAGCTAGGTTCTCTACTTCATCGACACATTCACAGCCGCCGTAATATCTTTTCCCCGGATATCCTTCCGCATATTTATTTGTCAGCGGGCTTCCCATAGCCGCCATGACCGCTTTGCTAACCCAGTTTTCTGAAGCTATCAGCTCGATATGGCTGCTTTGCCGCGCCTGTTCCTTTTCGATCGCTTCTGCTATCTCAGAATCAATCGCCCTGACTTCATCTAATGCATACATATATACTATTCCTCCATTTTCTTCCGTTGTTCTTACTTTCTCATAAGCTGATCCTGCTCACATATCAGTATATCACAAGATTTGGCATTTGCAAGAAAAATACATAAATACTAGGCCAGACGATTCAGCCAGATGATTTATCAAATCAATAGTTGCCTTTTGGGACCATCGCTGTTAAAATAGGGGGAGCAGAAAGATAACGGAGAGCGTTCATATGTATTATTTTATTGTGAATCCCGCTTCTAAATCAGGACGCGGCGGAAAGATATGGAATGAACTTGAACCTGTATTGACAGAAAGGAATATCCGATATCATGTGGTTTTTTCCAAACGCGCCGGCTACGTGAGCCAGTATGTCAGAGAACTGACTGCCGGACTGGCGTCCGAATCAGATTCCGCATCGGCTTCGGAACTGCCGGAAAACCTAGGCCATCCTATCCGTCTAGTTGTATTGGGCGGCGACGGTACAATTAACGAGGTACTTCAGGGAATTGGCGATTTTGACAAAGTGCAGCTAGGCTATATTCCGGCCGGCTCCAGTAACGATTTGGCCAGAGATCTCCGGCTGCCCAAGGATCCGCGCCACATTCTGGATATTATTTTATCCGACCGGATCCATCGGACCCTGGATATTGGTTCCGTCCATTATCATGAAACCAATACGACCCGCTATTTTGCCGTAAGCGGCGGGATCGGGTTTGATGCTGCTGTTTGCGAGGAAGCACTGCGCTCCCGCCTGAAAAAGGTATTGAATAAATTCGGGCTGGGGAAGTTAATCTATCTGGCTATTGCCTTAAAGCAGATAATTACAGCTCGTAAAACAGCCTGCAATATTTATCTTGATAATGAAAAGTCAGTTCATTATAAGAAGTTTTTATTTATCGCCAGCATGATACATCAATATGAAGGCGGCGGGTTTAAATTCTGCCCCGGCGCCGATGCGACTGACGGCCTCCTTGATATATGTGTGGCGGGAAGTCTTGCTAAGCCGCTCATTCTGCTGGCATTGCCGACGGCATTTTGGGGGAAACATTATTTGTTTCCCGGCATTGACACATACCGCTGTTCAGTCATAAAAATTGAAACTTCGGCACCGCTTTGGGTACATACAGACGGAGAAGTACAGCAAAGCTCCCGTTCCGTTACTTTTGCCTGCCATAAAGACAAACTACATTTGATGGTTTAAGAGGGGGATCATGAAAAAACTGATACTACAATATAAACATGGGATTATTGCAATAATATATATGATATTTTACCTGCTTTGGTTTGCTTATCTAGAGAAAAACGTCACCCATTCCTATTATATGATTCGTATGGAAATGGATAGTTATATTCCCTTTCTGGAAATATTTGTAATACCATATTTCTTATGGTTCGGCTATGTGGCGGCAGTCATCCTTTATCTTATCTTTCATGACAAAATGGCTTATTACAAATGCTGCATCTTTTTATTTACCGGAATGACGGTGTTTCTGGCCGTTTCCACAATATGGCCCAACGGACATAACCTGCGTCCTTACATCCTGCCCAATGAAAATTTTCTTGCTCAGATGGTAAGATCACTTTATCAGTTTGATACTCCTACCAACATCTGGCCAAGCATCCACGTATATAATTCTCTGGGGGCGCATTTAGCTGTTTTACACAGTTCCGCTCTGCGCGGCCGTAAATGGATCCGCCACGGATCGTTTATACTTTGCAGCTCCATTGTTTTATCTACCGTTTTTATCAAACAACATTCCCTTTTTGATGTCATAACGGCATTTGTTCTGGCTGTCATAATGTATATAGTAACTTATCCGGAAGAGCATATCCTTGCCAGCAAAAAAGCGAGAATGACTAGTTAAACTTAAAAAAACGCTTACATAGCTTATACCCCTCTACCGAGATTCTTCTGCCGCCCCGGCCAGGAAGGTTAGTGTAATTTCCCAGCAGGCCATAACGCAGCCGCTTGTGTAGGATCCAGTCTTTTTTCTTGATATAGTCCCAGAGTTCTTTCTTTTTCTGAAGATTCTCCTTTGTTCCGGAGCGGATCAGCATGATGGAAGAAACTGTAGTAATGATCTCTAGGAAATTCAGCATATATTTGTACAGCTTGCGGTTACTGACAATCGCCGCCTTGTTGTCGATCAGATAATCCACCATGAGTTTATTCACCAGAAGCTGCTGATCAATCCTGATGACCATCGTATCCTCATTGATCGACTGTCCTTCCCTGCCAATAAAATAGCGGTAGAAATTTACATCTAGGTAATACATATTTTTAACATGGGCAAGGGGGATAAATACAAATAGATTATCCACATAAAACGTATGCTCAGGCAACTTCAGATGACATTCCCTTAGCAGCCTAGTCCGGAAAATCACCGAATGCATCAGCATATACTGGCCTTTTCGGAAATGTCTGATGTCTTTCCACGTAAACAGCCCATTTTTCGGAAGCGCATGGCCGTAACGCATCACTTTATGCTTCTTTACACCCTGCTTCTCATATACAAAGTTGCTTATCAGCATATCCAGCTTGTTTTCTCCGTCAAACTCCCGAAGCTTATCAAGTATTTCCCGGTACGCTTCTTCCCTGACCCAGTCATCGCTGTCTACCACTTTAAAATACAAGCCTCTGGCATGCTCCATTCCGCTGTTTACTGCGGAACCGTGACCGCCGTTGGCCTTATCTATGACACGCACGATCAGCGGATATTTTTGCTGATATTCATTGGCGATCTCCAGTGTCTGATCCTTTGAACCGTCATTTACGATAATAATTTCAACATCCTCGCCGCCGATTAACAGCGAATCGACACACTTTCTCATATATTCGGCAGAATTATAACATGGTACGGTAATAGTCAATAATTTCATCACGAAAACCCCTTGTTCTTATATACCATATAAAATATTATATTTTATTATATTTCCTTAATTTCAATATATTCTAAGTATATACTATTCATCCGTAACAAGCATGGCCGTCATCTAACTGTTCAGCTCATCAACTTATCGTGGGATGTGTCAAATAGCAACCCTTACCGCCGCCGGCTCTTTTATCTCGCTTCCTTCCGTCCTAAGGCGGGACGGAACCCGGGCGGCTGGCACAAACTGTGCTGCCGATATGGTATGTGCTTCCTGGTCGTCAAAGAAGATATTGGCTCCAAATGCTTTTAAGATATCTTTTTTAGCAATGCCGCCAAGAAAAAAGGCTTCATCAATCCTGACATTCCAAGCGCGCAGGGTACGGATGACCCGCTCATGCGCCGGGGCGCTGCGGGCGGTGACCAATGCGGTGCGGATCGGCATATGTTCTATAGGAAATTCTTTCTGCAGGTCGGAAAGTATCTTCAGAAACTTGGCAAATGGCCCGGCCGGCAACGGATTACAGGCATTCTTCCACTCATTTTCTTCAAATGCCGCCAACCCTTCCCGGCGGTATATCTGTTCCGACTCATCGGAAAAAAGCACGGCATCGCCGTCAAAGGCAATGCGGATCTGCGACAGTTCCTCCTGATGATATTCTTTATCCCCGTCACAATAAATCGTTCCTGCCGCTATTCCTGAATCAATGGCAGACTGCACATCTTCTTCATCGGCCGACAAAAACAGATCGGTTTTAAACGCCTCCAGATACGGTGCCAAGGAAGCACCGCTTGCTAGGACCGCACGGGAGATATTCAGTCCATAATGGGCAATCGCATTAAAAACCCGCAACGAGGTGTCCGGGCTGTTGTGGGACATAATAATCACTTCCACACGGTCGCCCTGGCCGGACAGATTATTGAGATTCAGCAACGCCTTTATCAAGGCAAAGCCCGGACCCGGCTTTAGGATATCCTCTTCATGTTCCACTTGATAGCGGCAATAGGCCGTCACGCCTTCTTTTTCAAAAATCGCATTTTCTTTGGTCAGGTTAAACAGGGCTCGGGACGAAACACCTACCACCAAACGATTATTCAGACAAAATGTCATATCCGTTCTCCTTTTGCGAAATCATTTAAGGTATTCATGCCGTGTTCTGCAATTCAATGCCTATTACGCTGCTTAACGTCTGGTTTCAAATCTTCTCATCGTCAACAAGCAGCGACGTAGCTCCTCATAACGCGCTTCCGGCTCACCGTCCGCTATCTCCAGTTCCATAGCTGCCGCCATGGTGCCGATCATATCTTGGGTGATCCGGTGGCGTAGACCGGAAAGAATCTGCAGACGCTGCTCATAACTGTCCGCATTCAGGAACTTCATGACCATGGGATCCACTCCCTCCGCTTCCCATCCGGCTCCTGCATCCTCTGCCTGCTCTTCCTGTTCTGCCTGCTCTTCCTGTTCTGCCTGCTCTTCCTGTTCTGCCTGCTTTTCCTGTTCTTTTGCATAAGCCACTTGCCTGCTTGCCGCAGTAAGCTCAGCGATATGTTCTTTCCGCTTTTCTGGCGGCTCTGTCTGCAGTTCAAAACGATATTCCTGCCTTGCTTCCGGATATTTATCTTTATCCGCTTTATCCATAAAAAGGGAAAGCGGGCGGGCATATACTTTAAAAGCCCCGTACATTGCTTGGTATATTACCATCGTATCACCGGTTTCGCTATGTTCTGCCAACGTAATGATCTGATATAGGTTTCCTCTAAAATGCCTGTAGATTTCCTGTGATCGGGGAACGCTTCGCATGGCTACCTCCCAAAATAATTGATTCCTAATTATTATAATATCAAAACGGCAACTTGTCATTCTAATAATTCTTATTAATTAATGAAGTTGTGGGAAACCTTGCAGCCTTCCATCGGCACCTCGATCATAACTAGGCGGGACAGCAAATCGGAAGCATCCGACTCGCTCAGTTTGTTGATCTTCTTATGATAGATTGATACCTTATATTCCCGCAATGCAATGGTTCCGTTTTCACTGGCGGCGTCTGGCGGAACGGTTACACTGGTCATATTGATGCCGCTGTCCTGATAGCCGGCCTGATTCAAAAATTCCCTTAGGCGATCCCGGTATATCTGCTCGGCAAGAATATCGGCCGGCTCTTTTTTCAGTTGAGCACTCCTTGCTTTTCCGGACGACTGTATGGAGATTCCGCATAAAGTGATGATCAGCGCCAGCAGGACAAACATGATTCTGCTGGCTCGGGTTCTTATCTGTGTTAAGGAGTAATTTGTCATAGGTGATCCTCTGTATAGTTGTTTTTTGTGGTAATTTGATTATAGCAGATTGGATGTACGATAAAACGGACTCTCAGGGTCACCGCATTTACTTTACTCACTCGCAAAGAGAACTCTTTCTAAGAAAGATGAGTCCCAACCAGCAAGTTTCTGTAAGTTTTTCAAACTCA
>QMCD01000443.1_pt1 | contig 31812 bp, 44 predicted proteins | sample 1821841 | NCBI WGS metagenome assembly QMCD01 (sample SAMN01991225, study PRJNA193472) | Termite gut metagenome, whole genome shotgun sequencing project. | isolation source: worker | host: Macrotermes natalensis | reverse complement strand
GCTCTGATTGTTTTTCATCAAATAGGTTTATCCATCCATCCCAACCCGGGCCCGGCAACATATCAATCCGGATTGATATCTGTCCGCTATCATTGTGAAATGCCTTGCCAATCCGGTTCCAACGCTTTTTAGTCTCGCCGTTGCTTTCGTAGGTTGTGCCAAAGCATACATCCTGTCTTTTAATCACTGCCATAATGCTAATTATTAAGTTGTTCAAAATATTTATTAATGAGTTGTTCGCCAATCTCAAACCCGCGCAGTAGCTTATCTTCTACCTCGGGAGTAATGTATATTGACTCCCAAAATAGGCTCTTATGTCGGAAATAGGGATTAAAGCTGCATAAAAACCACCTTTCCCATCCCATAATGAGTGCACCCATTTGGCACTGCCATACATAGCTGGAGTCGAATTTACCGCCTAAAAGGATATCCCCGTGGCGATCATTATTCTGCCGCTTAAACTCAACGCCTATTCGTTCTGACTCGATAAGGCCGTCCGGAGAAAATCCTACATAATCGTTATACTCGACAAATCCCACCTGCTTAATAGTATAATGAGTCTTCATTTCTAACATCTCGCGTGCATACTTTTCTTCGTCATTCCCGCGCTGCATTACATCATTTTTATAACTTTCCTCTCGCATTAGAGTAAATCGTTCATTTGCTAACTTACGGCAAAGAGTATCAAGACCTTTGCCTTGTGCAGCTATGGCTTGCGCATACGATCCGGTCATTTTGCCTAACCTCAAATTGTGCCATTCGGCCGTACCCTGCTCTATTTTGTCGTATATTATCATTGAATCTCTTTTTTTCGTTGTTTGCATGCCTCTATAAGAACTGTTTGATCTTTGAATACTGCTACTGCTTTACTGTATACACCGTTTAATTCATCGAGTGTTGAACACATCTTTATCGCCAAAAGTATATTACTTTCGTCATCGGTCATCATCTCGTCTTTTATGCCCTCATATTTTGTTTGAGGGGTCGATTGATTCCCTGCATCACCGCTCCAATAAATATCAGCACCGATCCCGAGGGCCTTACACGCTACCGAAATAGCATCTGTAAGGGCCATTTTGAAACATTCATCGTTAGTATAGAGGCCTTTTGCCTCTTTTGCGATAAAAGAACTTCCGCCAATGCCCGGTATCGGGCGACTCCATTCTACAGCATTTTTTACGTATAGTAGTAGATCGACAAATGCGACCTGTTCGCCATTTGCCCCCTCAACGATTCGCTGATCTTTAATCTCATAATACCATCCAAAACCGACGGGCCCAAATTGCTCCGTGAGGGCTTTTATGCGCCAAATCGGATTTATGTCGGTCATTCCCTTTAACCGACCGCCATTAATAGGTTTTTGGGCCGATTTTGGTACCTCTCGCAGCGATTCCCATAATAATAGATTCTGCGGTATTTCCTTTTCGTTTTCCATTTTATTATTGTTATGGTTGTGAACGGCACGGGGTTCAATCCGCTGCCGCCCCTAAATCTTCCGCGATACTCACGCATGGCAGAGGTCTATTGACTAATTAACCCAAACTAAACAGATGAAGAAACCTATTATTTTATAGTGAATAATTCTTTGAATTTTCTTGATCCGTATTCGCCCTCGGTTAATACTATAATATCCGAAATCGTATACTTATCTTTTCTTAATTATTTATTCTGTATAAATCTACCATCTGTCCCACGGGCTCTATCGAATTTTTTCAACTTTGCAAGTGTAACATTTAGAAGTTGCTCGGCCTTATTTGCACGAGCATAATGTTTGGCTGCCGCATCATCGTATTCTTTTACTGTTAAAATAACCTCTGCCAAACAACTACGCAGGGCCTTATTTGCCGAATTAAGACACAATACCACATAGGTAAGTGTGCCAAAAAGTAATGCTAAAATAATTGCTAAAATCATGGCTTTAGTATTTTAATAGGTTAAATATTTGAATCCAAAACTGCCATCCGTATTTAGCGGCAAAGTTCTGCATCTTTACCCGGCGATTATATCGGCCCATCATTTTCTTTTGTGCTCTATCAGATATCTCCATGATATCGAGATAGGTTAATACTCTGCCTTTCATATCTCTACAAATAAATATTCTTTAAGTTGGCTAAATTGAAAATCATTGTTATGATATTCTCCGTCCAGATCATGGGTTGTCATCTCCCACCATATAGGCACAATATCGTTAATCTCATAGAACGGCTTACCTGCTCCATCATTATCATGGATCCAATACATGATAACAGTTAAATTTAGATTTGCCGTAAACGATTTAGTTTCGTACTCAATCTCGATACTTTTGTAGTCTTCCGATCGTATTTCATCGGCGACCAATTTTGCGATGTTTTTGTAGTCTTTTTCTGTGAAGCTGATCATGTCTTTGTTGTTTTAATAGTTAATTGTGCCCGTGCGACCGTTCAAAGTCACACAGACTTATTGAGTATGGCGGATATTATTTTCGTTGCGATCCGCTCGTAACATATGTAAAAGAACACCGCAAGTATGCTTAATGTTTCGGGAGTCTTGCAATCCCTATTCTCGCAAAACTTTGTCCGGTTGCATCCGGTACCACGCCTATCGAGGTAGTTCTCGTTATTAATTGGTTTTTAAGAACGTAGTTAAAAAATAGCCGCCTCGTAATCGACAAAGACAGTGAGGCGGCTAAAAGGTTCCGGATTCAGAGGCCGGAGCCGTATATTTTGTAATGTCTTTGTCGGTATTACAATGGCAAAGATATGATGATTTTTCCTATTTTCCAAATATTTTTAACATTATTTTTTATATTATTTTTATTTTAGTTCATTATCAGTAAGTTATAGTTAACAAAAAAGAGCCGTATTTCACAATAAGGCTCTTCCAATTAAATAAACTACTTCCCAAATTACTAACATCTCGCTTAAGAACGGTGCGAGAAACCGTATATTACCATCTAAATAGATTATAACTAACTCCGATCCCGGCAGTTGGGATCATAATTAATTGTCCGTTATTAAATCCAGCAGAATAGCTGACATTTAACCCTATGCCCCACCGTTTACGATCCGGCACGGGTACCGTCTCGATCTTTGTAATGTAATGGGTCTGCCGATAAACATCCATTGCGATCAACTCCGGGCGGAAACCCTCAATCGTTGCCCGATAATCGTCTGTTTGATAAACTCGACGATGAATAGGCACCTCAACGTCCACATATATCGTATCACTTGCTATTTTGACTCTAACCGTATCAACACGAACCAAATAGCGATTAACCGGAACCAATACGGTATCACGAATCGTGTCGCGAACGACTACTGTATCAACTCTTTCCAAAATGGAAACCGTCGGGCAGTCGGGAAATACATACCTGCCAAATACGATCCCCGCAGCAATACAAATTATTGCAATTATGCCTTGAATCACTTTCATGCTGCCCACTGATAAATAATAAATGCAAGTAATCCGATACCCACGATCAGACCACCCCAAAACCCGTACCGAGCAAATACGATATCGGTCGCCGTCTTACACGTTGTGCGCTTGTATTTTCTACGGCAATAGATGCCGCCGTAGATGAACCCAAACATAAGCCCGAGGCCTATAATCGAGCCGAAAATGTCAAAAAATAGATTGTTTTCCATAATATTATGATTTAGTTGTATAGCGTTCCACGCCTCCGAGACGATCCGCCCAAGCTTCACACCAGTAGCGGTAATAATCTCCAGTGCTAACGGCGGCATGAATGATTGACGGTAGACCTATTACTATCAAATAAAGCGGCCCCAAATAAAACGATTGCCGGGAGTGGCCATATTCATGGGCAATCACAGTTTCATCCCATATATTATTACTATCATAGAATATGTATTGCCCGAGGCTAATACCCTCGCCCCAACTGTTCGGCAATAGACTATGATAGTATACATGCGATGTTTTATAAATTCCGGCAAATCGTTTTTGTCGATAGAATAGGATAAGGCACCACGCAATAAGGTGTTGAGGCAACTGCCAAAGATGCAAAAGTATCGTTTTAACTGTTTTCATTTTCATAGAGTTGAGGTTGAAATTCATTACATGCTTTTTGTACTCAATGGACAAACGTTTATAAGTCTTGTATCGCACATCATCTATTGCTGTCGGCGTCTTATCCATCTATATAGACGTATTCGCCGCAATAGTTCATAATTTACCTAAGTTATTAATTATTGTCCATTTAAAATAGTTGTCTTTGCATTTGGTGCATTTGGATCCGCCGTTTAGCATCGGTGTAATACTCCTCGTCAATCTCTATCCCGATAAATTGACGACCCGTGTTTATGCACGCAATGGCCGTCGAACCGGAGCCGCTGAAGGGGTCGAGTACCAAATCTCCCTCACAGGTCGTAAGTGCCAACAGTCGCTCTAGCAACCGCACGGGCTTTTGGGTAGGATGGATCGCCGAGTAATGGTCGCGGATCTGGCGAATGATGGATTTTTCGTTTAACCCACAAGTGACTTCCTGCATGACATTTGCCGCTCGATCTTGGTATTCAAAACCGGCTCGGTGGCTCACACTTACAGGGGCGATATCTTCGCTACAACTGCGAATAATCGACTTTTCATTCAGCCCGTGCGACATGGAGCGCATGACTGCCACACTGCGATCTTCTATAGTAATGTTCGAGGATATAGACAGGTTATTTGCGTCATATCTGTAGGACATATCTCGACCGTTATTTTGGAGAAACTCCAATACCGCTTTCAGCGATTTTTCATTCTTGACGCCTGATAGGAACCGCTTTAAATCAACGCAAACGGCGTTAACGTCATGCCCTCTCATTTCGAGATACGGCACTTTCGACCGCCTAATCGCACCCTTGCCTTTTGAGTGGATCGAAACAGTTTCATGGACACGCGATATTGCCATGAGCGGCGAGGTGCAATAGGCTTTGTCCCAAATGATTTCCTCTTTGAAGTTGAACCTCCGGTCAGCCAGCATTGTGTTCCAACGATAGAACGACGTGCCGCGCCCGAAGAGCACGATAAAGCCATCGTGTTTCAGTACCCGTTTGGCTTCGTCAAAAAACGTCGCTTCGTCGAACGAGCGATCAAGCTTTTGATTTTTGAGGTACAGATACGGCGGATCGGTCATAATACAGTCTACCGTCTTGTCCGTAATGTACCGCATACGTTCGATGCAGTCGGCGTAATATAGGGTTATGTTGTCTAATTTATCCATTGATATAGTCACTTATAATTAAAGTAAATTCCTCGATCGAGCGACACCACATATTATTTGTAGGTGAATTGCAGGTTCATTCGAGTCGATATGTACAAACGACCTATTATAGTCGGATACAAACGGCGTTATAACTTTTGTAATGCGTGGATTTTGGATTATAGCCTTTACAAAGTCGCGGGGATTTGGAAGCCGAGTAGAAATGTCTATAATGTTTTCTTTTGCGTACTGTGCCTCCGTGACGCAGTGCCGGGAAACCATTTTGCCCTCGGCAGCTAATTCCTCTATTCGCTCGGTCATACGATTTATGATCGTGCCGGGCGAATAGCCTTGCGGACGAAGCCGATCGTAAACAGCGACTACCTCACGGCCCGGTGCGGCATACGAAATACGTTTACCCGCTTGTAAGTTGTCGTACATTGCCTTTGCCTGTCTCGCTGGAGGCCGCAGAGTGCTTGTAATGGTAATTAGAGGATTGTTTGATTCCTCGGCAGCCAAAATAATAGCATCTATGGCCTTTTGCGACACCACGCTACGATCTTTGTCAGTAAGTGAGGGTGAAAATATTACTTCTACCATTTTGTTAAACGTCCGAAAGAGAAAACAGGTGATACGAGGCACTCTGTAATCTCAATCGGACATTAAATTAGTGTTTCCCGCTCGTATACGGTTTTACAAAGGTATGGATAATTTTCAAACTTCCAAATTATACTTCAACTCCATCGCTCATTTTTGGCTCATAATTTTCATCACGGCTTGTATTTTGGCCTCTCGACATGGTTGTAGCCTGTGTTCCGCCAGATGCAAGCGCAAAAATTCCGATCGTCGAAGCCAAAAGTTTTAACAAATCCACATCCATATTTGGGCGAAAAACAATTAAACAGGCCAAAACGAGTGATAAAAATACCGCCGCCGCGCAAAATACAAGTGCAATAAGCCGTTTTGAGCTCTTTTGACGGCTCCGGGGACATGTGATCAACTCTCGCATAGTTCTGCCTCTTTGAATGGCGGCACGCGCTTACAACATGTTAAAATATCACACCTGGGCGACTCTCTGATAGTCTGTTCGGCAATAGCGAGTTTCCGTGTGAGCGTATTAATGAGTAAAATCGACTCTGTGCGTTCCGACATTAGTCGGTTTATCGTTTCTTGCGCCCGGTGCAGAGCCTCGCCGGATCGGCGGGATTCGTCGAGGACACGCTGAAACATTTCCCGGTCGTTTTCGTCTACCATGCGTTCTAGGGCCAATTGCGCCGCCTGTGTGTCAATCTCTACCTTATCGGCTTGCGCGCTCCGTTTTCGACGTTCATATTTAAGCGTCGCAACGGAAAGGATAAACCCACCGGCAAAGATTACATTTAACGCAGCTAATATGATTTCGACCCACGATGTCATGATAGATGTTTTTTAATGAGTTTGAAAATAGGTACTGCAAGCATGGACAATGCACCGATAAGTAGGCATTTTCTAACTATCTCTATCAGTCCGATATCTATTCCTATAAAATGTTTAAGAGCAATATACAGTATAGAGAGGCCAAATATGGGCAACATTGTCCATGCTGCTATTTTTGTATAAATACAGGTTTTGGCAAAACGCTGTGCTTTCCAAATGAATAATGACGAGGCTATCAATAGTTGAATGTGATTTAATATTGGAGACCATATCAGAGCATATATTCCCGGTGGAACTACATACTGTATTAGTAAACTTATAGCCTCAATTGCCATAATCACAAAGATTGCGGCAATAATAATTATCTCACCGACTATTTTCGCAGTCCTGTTCATTCACTATAATTACAAATACCCTCAAGATTATTTGCGCACTGCGTCTGGTTACAAAGATCTCCGGTCGGTGGTATTGCTCCGGGTTCCGGTGGCGGATTTATGCCGCCTAAAATTTCTTGTGTGTTAAACGTGCATCCCGATGTTGTTGTGTTTTCCATAATTGTAATTATTAATGATTTATTTATTGCGATAAAATGTAACATTTATGGGAGACCCGAGGCTTAGCAATCCAGAGGCCGTAACTACGTCTCCTGCGTTAATCGGTATTTCCGGCGACGGGCTGTCATCACCCCCAATCTTTATCCCGAGTGCGTAAAGCGGACTGTCCCAAACACCTGTATTATTTATCTGCACTTGGTAGGCAACCGAAAGTAGTCCGCCCGTGGCGCATATGATCGCTCCATTTGTTGGTGCCGTCCATTCCTGCCCATCGAGCAGATTAACAAGGCCGCCATTACCCATTACAAGCGTGGGATTGCCATAGTCGACAGGGAATATAACTCCGGCGATACGATCTTCGACGTATTGCTTTAGCCGGGCCTCCATTGCAACCGAAAAATCGAGCGTGCTCTGCCAACGGCCCTCGTCGCTCGCTATGTGAGTATCGAGATTACTTTGAATCTTATTAACTTCAGAATGTGTCGCAAAGTCCGCAAACCCCGACATGCTTTCGTTAACGATTGAAACAACTTCGGCTTCCGTAAAACCGAGGCTACTTGTAGCTAAAGTAAGGTTTATAGCATAAGAAATATTAGCAATTGTTGGACTTTCAATTCCGGCAATATAAGATCGTACTACAGATAATATATTGTCGATATCCGTTTGTGATATTCCAACACTTAATAATGCAGTCGTAAGCTGCGCAAGAATAGTATCTATTTTGCTCTGTGTAAGTATAGATGAAAGAGCCTTCTTCATATCTTCCATCCATGGGATATCTCCTTTACTCGGCATAGTCGAATTGCCCGTATGGGTAAATCGCTGCGTCTCCGCATTCCACGTTAAAGCTCCGTTTGGCCCATGGATCGCTTCACCTATTAGTTGGTCATTTGCTTTTGCCATGATTTATATTTTACCGTTAACCGCTACTGTAAAAGCAAATAGATGCTCAAACTTATTCTTAAATGTCTGTCCTATCTCTAATGTATCGGCATATATTGTTTTTACCCCTGACGCCATACCACCACATCCTGCAAAGTTAAAAATATTCTCTGTTACCACGTTAGTTACATCCCAACTTCCTATTTGTATCGTGCTACAATAGACTAAATTTTCAAAAGCGCCACTTCCGACGAAAGTAATATTACTAAGACCACTTAAATCTATGGATGATGGACTACTAGTAGGTATGCCGAATAGTAAGTTTTGAGGGATAAACGTAACTTGTTTATAAGACGAGCCGAATTTTATACTTTTGATAGCGGGCAGCCCAAAATAATCCGCATTAAGTAAATCGAGGGAAACTCTTTTGCCATTTATTAATATCTCCGACGTTCCCGATAACGGAACTAAATCTGACATCGGGGTATTTTCAAATTCAAATGGAAATATGTTCCCCTCCGTATCTTCCCAATAAGACGCTACGGGAGTTTCAGTTTGACCGACATTATATTTTATCGTACAATTCCAAATCTGCCATGGTACAATAATCTGACTTTGTGCCCTATCGGTCTCTCTGCTGATTGTGACGTCGTACATTCCCGTCACCCACTGTAAATTGCCGGTACCGTCATCTTTTTGCTCTTTGCCGGGCAATATGATAGCATGATTGTCAAAGTGGTCATAATAGGCACCGAAACCTCCGGCGGGGGTTATGGTCAAGTCGTTCGCATCGTTTGTTGCATTCTCGATCTCTATCACGATCTCTGGCTTCACGCCCTCGGCTTCACGCATCCATACCTTTGCATCAGGAACATCCGGCGAAAACTCAAACATTGCACGAACATTTTTTGTGGTTACTTCCGGTATAGGCGGTAACATGATTTGCGCGATTCCATCCGTTACAACGCTATGGCCGTCTACCTGAACATCGGTAATCCCGCTGCCTTCGGCGGGTATTGCCGCCCATTCGCCGTCCTTGCGGCCATAGATCGTGCCATCTTCGGGGGCCTCAGGCACACTCCCGCTTGAACCGCCGGGAATTAAATCGGGGTTAAATTGACCCGTATCGGGGTCAATCGCAGTTGCTTTCCATGCGGTGAATACCGGGTCACGCTCTGGTCCGCCTCCACCACCACTACCGGAACGAGCCGGATAAAGCGTAACTGTTCTTTCTCTGCTCATATACAATTGTTTTTAATGATTTTCCCCAATGGCGGGCACGGCTTTGGCTTCGGAACAATCTCGCCGCATTCATTAAACGGCATGGTAATTACTAAATCCGCCATAGCACCTGCGCATATATCCGCAAAACGATCACTAAAGACGCTGATCGAACCACTATCTACTGTCCATAACTCTTCTTCACCCTGTGCTAATCGTGACGTAATAAGATTTAGCGCATCAATCGCTCTGCCCTGTAAGTTAGCTATGTTAGATCTATCATGATTTTCAAGACCGATCCACCAAAGGCTAAACCGAAACTCCTGTACAGTGTCTAAAAAGCGAGTCGTGAGAGGCGCAAGAATCATTACCGGGTACTCATGATCCCGGTGCGTATTCATCACAAATACGGAGTGATAGAAAAATGTGTTTGCCCCGGCGTTCAAACACTGTGCCCGGATCGAACTTATTATTTGCTCATAGGTAGTCATATGATTATCCCGCCGACTATGCGAGTCCCACGTTTATTATACTTATCCGTTACAGCAGCATGTGTAGGCACGTAACATTCGCACCCGCATTGACCGCACGGCTCATGTCCATCGCAATTAAGCTCCGGAAAGTCGGATTTATTTGCTCTTACAAACTGTTTAACTCTGTCCTCATAAAAGCGCATGCGATTCTCGTATCGCTCCTTATTACGGATCATGTCATCCTGTATCACCGACTGGATTTGTTCATCAGTTGTGCGAATAACCCCTGCATTTCGGATTTTATTATGTAGTTGCGGCCCTATGTCTGCTCGTACTCCCCATGCAACACAATCAAAAATAAATTCATCTCTGAGTCGCATGTATAACTGGTCTTCCTCGGTTATCTCCGGCTCTATCCACTCGCACGTTTCCGGGTCGTGCGTCCATGTTGGTAAATCGCAAAGTCGCTCGATCATGCAGCGGCCGATAATCGGAGAAATAACGCTATCGATTATCCACTTCTCCGACACGATCACCTCATGATCATACACATTGTGGTCGATCGCTGCTTTCCATTTTATGAACTCCGGATTAAACATTTTGTGTTGGTATTATTGGTAAAAATGTGTCTATCTGCTTATCTTCAAGATCAAACAGGATCTTTATCAATCCCCTACGTTGCTCGATCCCCATTGCCGAATTACTTACTATCTCCATTATCGAGCGTGTGCCTTCAGCACCGATTGTCTGAGCAAGCGAAGATTGATCTACTTGAACCTCCATTGGTAACGGTTCAAACTCGAATGGTATCGAGACATTAAATACTTTGGCAAAAATATCCGTCACCTGTTTACGGGCGGGTTGGATAATCGCCGTGTTATACAGCGTGAACGCCTCAGTAAATTCTTGCTGACTGAATCCAGTCGTTGCCGTCATCAATCCAAACAGAGCTGGAACGGCGCGAAAAGCAGCGTATACGCTCTCCGAAGTTGAACGGGATACCTCAGTATACTGTTTGTCGAGATCGTTCGCGTGAACGGCCGTATACGATGCCTTATCTGTCATTCCCGCAGCAAATCTCACCATGAGGCCCCCGGCGGCCCGTTCACCTGTATATTTCTCCTTGATTCCCTTTTCCGCTTTCTTTTTTTCCTCATCACTCATGCCGTCCGTAGGTACTTCGAGAATCCCCGAAAGCGTAAAGTTATTGCGTACGAGCGAGTTAAAATAATCCTCAATCCGTGAAAGGGTATCAATAGACGTAATGGCCGAGCCATATCGCGGACTAGGGTAATAGCCCATGATATTTTTACCTCCATAATAGAAGATACTTTGCTCTGGTACTTCGCTATTCCAATCCTTAAATATAGGGTATTTATCGCCATCCCTCGATAACCGCCCATTGCGAACCCGCAAGATTATTCCCGTATCTAAATCCGGTGTTAATCGCACCATTTGTGGATCTAAAACGTTTAGATAAACCCGGCTCCGGTCGTTGCTCAGTGTCATAAGCATAAATATACCACCGTACAGCTGAATCGACCAAATAGCCTTGTTAAGTACGTCGATAAGGGTCTCGCCGTTGTCGCTTATGCGTTGCGCATATCTTGCGATATCAGTATGGATATTTGTAATACCATTACCCGAGATATATTCACTCGTGCCATCAATCACGCTCTGCATGATTGAGCACCTTTGGTAAAGCGAATGCAGATATACCGGATACATGTCATCTGCACCCCAGTATACACGACCGCCCATCACTTTTTCATCTGCGTTCGGAACGATTGCCGTTCCCGGGAGATTATCCGCCGCAAAAAACAGCTTAGATTTCGGTGCCCGGCTTTTAACTTTGTACGCTTCCATAAATGAATATTTTGTGAATAGGGCCGCGATCAAACGGCCCTACTCTTTAGGCCCCTTGTTGAATAAGAGTTATACGAACAGATTGCGATGCGTCTTCAATGCCAGCAATAGTAGGCGTAAATGTTAATGTTTCACGCCTCTCGGCTCCAGTATTTGCCGTATTAGGATAAACTAATACTGTTTTTCCGGAAACATTTCCAATTGTTCCCAAAGAGCCCACTGTAAACAACGTAGGCATAGGCTCGGCAATATCTACATTATTTGCAGGATCTTCGGTTACAAAGGATAATACGATACTTTTTGCTGCTGAAGAATCACTTGCATCGGCAGTAAATGTAATAGTTGTCGGATAGCCACGGAATGCGCCGCTACCATTACCGCCTCTAATAAGAGCCTCTGCGATTGCGGCAGAAACCTCCATCGGCGGATAGTCGGAAAGCGTCTGAAGCGTTACGGTATAGCCATTGAAATCGGTAGAGGCCGCGCCGCTTGCACCCTCGCCTGCCGACATATAGGCGGCGTCACCCGGAACACCTAACATGAACCAACGGCCACCCCCGGCACGAGTCTTAACTAACGCAATAGTTTCTCCTGCGCAAAGGTTCTGGAATTCCATCGTAGAGAGTGCGCTCATACCAATCAATTGGAATATCAGAGCGGAGGTATAGTTACATGCGACCGACGTTTCTGATACATTCGCCGTGACGGTAAGCGTCGAGGCGTTAGCTCGTTTGTTTACGTTGTATTCAACGAACGGAGTAGGATTTGCGGGGTTAGTGGGCTGAATTGCTGTCACTACTCCGCTATCGTCGGTCGTTACGCTCGCAATGTCACAAGCGGGGGCTACTGCTACACGCAGTATTCCCCCACTTGCCGTACAATCGCGCTCGAGGCCCTCAAGGGTGATTCCCCCACAGCCGCAATCGGTGGTATCAAAAACTGCCATTGTTATGCGGTTGTTACGGTTACAAGAACCCACTCATCGGGATTATTGATCTGTACGCCGAGTTTGTATTTGGCCTTTTGACGCCAAACGTCACAAACGCGGTCGTAGAAACCGTCGATCAATTCATCGCTACCTGCGAGGTCGGTTGCCATCCATAGGTTATACATCGAACCCTCGACGATTCTGTTTGTGCCTTTCAGAGCCTGAAGCGAGAGGATTAGCACGCCAGTAGTATTCCAACGGAAACCACGAATACCATTCCATTCAGCCTCTTCAAACTTGCAGCACGATGCGAGTGTCTCGGTAGACAATGCGCGCGTAATCATGCGATAGATATCGCTCGGTAAAGCGATAAACGGCAAAGCTCCCTCGGCAGTGTTTTCGCCACGCGCCAAAGCCTCATCGCTAAGATAGCTTTCGAGCGTATTCAACGCTCCGATCGGGTCGGCCACGATATCGGCCATAGCGATTGTCTGTTTGACTACATCGGTCTCGTTTGCGAGAATCTTCAGGATACCGTCAAAACGGTTAAGACTCGGATCAGCCGAAGCCGTATCGCCCTGCCATTTTAGTTTTTCGTTCGCGATTGCCACAGCAGTCGCAAATCCATTTGCGATAACCGTCCCAGCTTCGCCGAATTCGCTGTTCCCGGCGGCGGTCACGATCTCTGCTTCGAGGTACATGCGGTTGAATTCCTCGGTACATACCTTATCGTTCACGGAGATACAAGTAACCTTGATCTCACGATCCTCAAAGGTATGCGTAGTATCATCGCGATTGCAGTCATCGTCGCAGCATGCGCCGAGCTGTACTTCAGTTTCGAGGTTATGTAGGAAGTCTGAAGACTTCACGCCGTACATCTTACGGAACATCGGGTCGCTCTTTCCCCCGATAAGCATGTTTTTTAAGAGCGTCTCCCTGTTAGCCTTGTAACATTCGGAGGCCAGAGTTACATCTACTGCCATTTTCGTTATTTTTTGAGTTTGCGTTGTGCGTCTTCGATCATGCACCGCTGCGCGACGGTCATGTTTTCATTTCCCGCGAGAGCGGCCCGGTTAACAGTCGCGGGCTTTGCGGGCTCCTTTGCGAACTTATCGATCTGCGCCTGCATCTCGACTTTCGATTTGCTGTCAGCTTTGAGGCGATTCTCGATTGCTTCGAATCGGGCGGCGGTAGCCTTTTCGATCCTGTCAAGAGCAGCGGCGATAGTTTCACCAATCTGCGCATCCATTTCAACAATGATACTCTCGTCTGCCGGGGGCGGAGTCTGATCGACAATACCGACAACTTTTGTAATAATACCGTCGATTACAGTGATAGTCTGGCCGTCAGCCAACACATAATCACTGTTTTCGAGTGGGATTGCGGTGCCGTCATCTGCGCGCGCATGTATTGCGGTACCCTCTGCCACGTTACCCTCGATCACAAGGATTTTACCGTCGGTAGTCGCGACTTCTTCCATTTGGATCTCATCTTTTGGGAGACCCTTACCCAACAGATCACCGATCTTGTTGAATAACTCGATAATTTTTGTTTTTTCTGCCATAGTTATTAATTATTTTGTAAAAGTGTTATAATTTCCTCTGCCAACATTGCGATCTGATCATATTCCCCGGACGATTGGTATGATCCGGTGCCGTGTATCGAAAAACCACCATACGTACCGTCTTTAATCTTTGCCCAAACGTCATCCGACAGTACTTTATATGCTGCAAACCATGACCCATCAGGCACATCCTCAAACCTCAACGGCGATATTCCCCGGGCCGTGTCTTTAATAAAGCTTTCGATAAGGTAGATTTCGTCGGTCTCGGAGGCCTCATTATGGGCTACAATGTTGGATTTGCCCCTACCATTGCGCAAAAATCCCTCTGCTGCCATCTGTATCGCCTCAGGAGTGTAAACGGCATAAAACTCGCCACGCTTATCATCGCGCCGGAAGTAGGGCGTGTTCGGAGATATTACAAGGCCAAAAACAATCCTTTTTTCCTCATTTACCACTTCGTACCGGATTTGGTCGGACTTTTGCTCTGCCATAGCGATAAAATCGCGCATGTTTGCCGGAAATTTAACAAGCGAGATATATTTAATATCCACATCGCTGTGCTCATTAATGAGGTATATTTTTAATCCGTTGTATTCCATATTGCAAAGATATTAATATTTTTAATAACTTGATTCATTTTCTACAACTTTTACGCGATTTTGTGCCTCAGTTATGTCAGATTCTACAACATAGACCCTGTTTTCCTGCGTCAGCCTATCTACATCGGCGGCATTCAGGCTCGCTTGCGTCTCGATAATGGGCGAAGTCAGCACTGCCATAGGCTGTGGAACAGCAGTCGGAGTACTATTTATTCCTGCCGATCGACCGTTTCCGGCCCTCACTTTCGGAATCTCAACCTTGCGTATCTGCGCGATCTGTGTGAGCCCGGTTGCCATGACCGTAGCGATCCCGGCAATCTTTGACCAAAGCGTAGGCAGTGATGGATCTTTCCAGACCGCAGCGGCTCCTGCATACATATCGATTGTCGCTCCTGCAATCGCAAAGGCTTTCGATGCGGCAGTACCCTCTCCGGCCATCTCAGAGCCGAGAGTAGTCAGCGCGCCGAGCAAATTCACCGTTGCCTCCTTGTTCGCGACACGTTTTTCATCTATTATACGCTCTGCCTCTGCTAAAGCCTCATTGCGTGCGTTTGCATCGCTTAGGATGGCCTCAAAATAAGAGTTTAGACGATTACGTTCATCATGTCGTTCCTTTTCGTCCGTCTCCCGTCTTTTTGTAGCTTCTTCGTCATTGATTGCCGCCATGTTTGCGAGATGAATACGAGTTGCCTCTTCCGTATTCGCTCCAAACTCTATAAGGGTCGCCAATCGTTCGGCATAATCTTCGCGTTCAAAGATCCGACGTTGTTCAAACTGATTAAAGTCAAGTTTCACGCCATCAACGTATATCTGCCGTTGAATATCGAGCAACCGCTGTAAATCTTCCTCAATTTCGTTGGTGGCTTCACTGACTACAGTAGCGGTTCGAGTTGCTAATGTCTGAGTTAATAAGGCCGTTACGTCTATACTATTAATAAGGACGTTATTAGACTGGGCAAGTGTCTCGTTTTCAGACATTAGTCCTGAAACTGCTTTTTGTGTCTTTAAAATTGCATTTTCAAGATTTGTTACACCTGTTACTGCATTAGCCCACTCAACATTGCCAAGGCTTGTAAAAATATCTGCAAACCACTCATTAGAGAGAGCACCGCCATTGCTGCTATTAATACGGGCAATTGAGCTTTGTAATAGTTCTATATCATACAAGTTCTTTTGTATCTGTCGTTCATTTGAAAGTATCTTCAAACTATTCTCGGCAATCTTATCTGCCGCTGCCTGTGCCTGTGCCTTTGCGATAATGGCAGCCTTTAGCCGATCATAAGCACCAGCGGCATTGCCCGCTAATATTTCCTCATCGGTCATGTTAGCGAGGTAATCAGGATATTGTCGCTGTAATTCATCGACTGCCGTCCGGCGTTCATTCATGCCGCGATTAACGTCCTGCGTTGCCGCATAGAGTAATTCGAGGTTGGTTACGTCTTTTTGCGCGTTCGCCCGTCCCTCATCCATTACGGCATTATACGCTTTCATCGCCTCGGCGTTAGAGTCGATCTGCTTTTGGGCTTTAAAAAGGTTGCCAATCCAATCGACAATCTCTTTTCCATAGCGGGTTATAATTGTAATACCGACAACTAATGCCGTCTGCCACGATAACAATGAGCTTCCTAACTGTTTCCATATTGGCATTCCCTTTTGACCTTCGGCATTCAATCTTGTCAATTCGCTTCTTGCTTTAGATATCTGATCCGCCAACATTGGCAGGTTATTAGATAGGGCTAAAAAGAATTGAGGCAGCGAGACGGTGAGCGATGGCAATTCCCGGACTACCTGCTGTACCTGAAAATTCAACTGATTGAACCCGCTCGCGTAGTTGCCGACGTTACGGCCAAACTGTCCAACTGACATTTCGGCAGCGGTTAATTCTGCACGGGCATCTGCTAATTCTTTACCAACTCGGGCAAATGTATCAGCATCTAAATCTCTATCGAGATTTCGCCATGTATCACGTAGTCGATTTACTCGTTCAGTCAGCGCTGCAATAGAATTACCGGATGTATTGATGTCTACCGTATTAGCCTTTATTGTAGCCGTTACTTGATTTAATGCCTTTCGTTCTGCTGCCCGGGCTGTCGACATACGATTTTGCGCTGTCGCCAACTTACCAAGCGCGGCGTTATATTCATCAGTTCCAGCCACAAGACCGTTCAACTCTTTACGCGCTGCCTTTACATCAGCGTTCAACTCGTTGAGCGAACGATTAGCAAGTGTAGTATCTACCCGTATTGGTATAACAACTTCTATATCGGTATTTTCTGCCATCACTATGTAAATTTGTGCGGCGGGGAGGTATCACCCTCTTAGCCGCTATTACGAGAACCTACGTTAAATTCTGCCCATGCGTATAGGCTTCGATATTCCGTACTCTTACTAACTCAACCTTTGTCGAAGCCGTAATTAGCGGATCGAAGTTCTCTATCTTGTTAACATGCCATATCGTATCATGTATGCGCACGAATCGATTAAAGTTCCATCCGAAAAACTCCGACGGCGTGATATGCACGTAGCAGGTCATTATTCGCGTATCTATCGATAATCTTTCACGGATATATTCCTGCCACATTCGCGCATAGATCGTGGCAGATTCGGGGTACTCTGTATCATTCAGAGGATAATATGCCTCAGATGGCTTACCGAAGTCGAGCGAAAAACTATTTTGAACTCGCGCTAACTGTCGATACTCAGTCTTTATAACGCTGTTACTGCCGGGATTATCGCCTGTCGAATACCACATGTATGAGTTTTCTCCAATCATCTGCGGCGTATCATCGGTAATTCGGTACGGCTGACACGTAACCCATCCATTATCGAACGCTAACTGAAACTTATCATCGACCGACTTCCATGCCGACCCGTCACGCTCGGCGATCAATGGCAATATTTTATCATCACGGCCTACTTCACTGGATCGCCCGTTGAACATTCTCCCGTATTCGCTCGATAGGATCATGGTAGTAAACATCGAGTTTTCGAGCAACTGTTTCATACTCTTATCAAACTGCCAGCCCGTGTCTACTACCTGCTCCCCATAGTCATGAGGTTCGCCGTTTATAGCCTCGGTTGATTCCCGGTAAGTGCCGTTACGATATGACTTACTCGGGGTATGCCCCAACTCCGCAAAGCGGTAATCAAACGTCAACGGCTTTACCTCGGCGGATTTGAAATAGTCGACTTTATCTGTCCAATCGAGGATCTGATATCCCTCGAAAAACTCGTTTCGGGTCATGACATCGAGCCGCTTGTGTATCGGGTCGTAACGGGTCATGAGGCCGAACGACTTTACGAATGAGGTAAACAGATCGAGTTGCGTTTTTCCGCGAGGCATAAGCGAAGACCAACTAATAGTAGAGCCAGACCGCGTCGATTCCTGCTGCACTATCATAAATTTGCTGTCTTCTGAAATAGCAACCGATAAATCACCATTATACAATACAGTATATCCCGTACCGGGATTATATCGCCACTGCCAACTTATATCTTCGATCGGTTGATTTGTGTATTTTATAATTAGCCTTATGCGGAATTGTTGATTAGTACCAACCGGGACATTCATGTTAACTTCGACATCGTCTATACGCTCGCCGGAGGAACGATGAAAATAACATGCGGCCCAGTGTTGACCGGCCTCCTCTTTATTTAGATATATATCATCTGCACCGATACGATAATATATATCCTGCGACTGTACTACCTCGTTATTCTCATTTAGTACTTGTGCAACTATTTCAAGCTCATGCGGATTATTTACGCCATTTACACCCATAAATTGAAATTCGCCACCTATTGGAGCTTCATTATAATCCACGCGACCGAAAAGCCGCGCTTTCATACGTATAGCAAATAAATCGGTAGATTTTTGGCCGGACACATCAATCGCCGTTCCGGTATAGATCGGAGACGAATTAAGCTCGTCCCAACCTATCTCGCCACCAAATTGGATCGGATTAGTCAGGTGATCGTTCCGCATTTCGACCCACTTTGTATAATTTGGGTGATTAGTCGATATCGGAGTGCGTTGCTGAGTGCCTTCCAAATTATTGCTTTCATTATCTTTAAACGGCGGCGGGAGGCATATCACGGTATCACGGTAGTACGGGCTATCCAATACACCCTCGGAACAATTAGTAAACCACGGCATTGCGGCCATCATAGCGGTAAACACAGTTGAAAACTTCACGGCAAATCTCTGATAATATGAACGGTATTCTTGTAGCTCGTTTTCGTCATAGTCGCGGTCGAAATCGATAACCTCGCCGCTGATCGCCTGATACTTATTGCTCTCAAAAGCCGAATATAGCCCCTGATAAGATGGGAAGTATAGGCAGTCCTGCGGCGGTGCCGAAATCGCGTTACGGTCTATAACGTGAGAGAGGTTATTGTGCGGCATTGCGATATCCGTGCAATCGAGGTCGCGCATGTAGTTCAGAATATCCCCCGTAGCCTCGAATAGGGTGATATTATAGTAACGCGGCTCATCGAGATGCCACGCTACGGAATTCAACTTCACATAGCCAAGCATCATGTCCATGCCGTTAATCGCGAGCACAAACGGCGACTTTGACCGGGGATCGAATGAGAAAGTCCGCGCATCTAACCGTCCGATATGGTTAAATATCCGGTTGTTTGCAGGGGTCGCAGGGAGTGATATCGTTTTACTCGATGCCGTCCGGATAGTCGCCGGATCGAGTATCGGCTCGAACGTTTTTGTCAGGGCAAACGAGGGGGCACCGTCTACATCGGCGGCTTTCCCATCTATGTAGAGTTCAACAATCATCGACGTATGTTTCTGCGAGCTTCCTCAAAGGTCATGGTATATATTACAATCGCCCGGGGCGTATTGATCTTCTTACGTTTCGTGGTCTGATTGTCGGTACAGATCACCGGATAAATCTGATCCGTACGCAGATCGTGTAGCCAAATCTTCGTGGACGTGGCGATACCCATCATATACTCAGTATCGCTATCAGGTACTTTAGACGTGTGCAGCGTCCATCGGCGGCGGGATTCAGTAGATATCCGGTGCACCTGCCGCAGGTCATTTTTTCGGGGGTTATAAATGTCAAATGCCTCAAAGCTCGTTGCCTCGGTCGGGCGGCCCTCAAATAAGCACGACGTAAAGCCCCCATCACGGTTCACGGCATAGACCGCGTATTGCTCGCACTCATTTTGGCATATCACCTCGATATCCCGTTCCTGATAGGTATCATCGAGTTCGATATGTAATTTTGTCCCGCAGTTGACGTTGTCGATCCTGAATACCTCTATCGCGCTCCGTTGGTCATAATGACTGCATATTGTTCTTTCTGCCATTTTGGAATCTGTATTATTCGTTATACTTCGGGATCATCTACATGAGGTACCCAAGCGGTTGCTCTTTGTTCATTTTCCGGTATACCTGTTACGTCTTCGAGTTTAAATAAGCTGGCCCGCACCGATCCACCGCTTAACTTTGTTATAGCGACAGAGTCAGACGCAAGCCAAGGCTGCTCCGAAGTAAATAAAATCTCGATAATATGATTACTTGTCGATGGAAATAATCCATCTATATCCGGCGCACTCTCATTATTAAAAACCAACTCCCCATTAACCCACGCTTTGAGGAACTCTACATCAGGCTTATTGGAACTTAACCGCCCATTTCCAGCGTCAGTATTACTCACCATAGACCAGACATAGGTTCTATTTATAGATTGGGGCCGAGGATATGCGGAAACTGAAATGGTAGATGCTCTTATTTCTGCATACTCTTGAAGTTGAACGATACTACCGCTGAGTGGTATACGTATATCTGCACTTTCATCCAGCGTCCCTCCCTCTTTAATAGGACTGCCAAATCGACTACCTCTTATCAAATTTGCCCCAGGCTGACGCTCTATTCTGCCCTCAATAACCATCCCCGGCTCTGCAATGATCTCTGTAACATCCTGTCCAAGATACGTCCATGCCTCAAACGTGTGTGTGCTCGGCAATACAAAACCTAACTCATCCGGCGTCGGTAAAGTCACTGACTGTCCCGGCTCATACTGAACCGTGACTGAGAACGGCTCGGCATAGTCCAACGTATATATTACACCGATAGTCTCCACGTCATACGTCTTGCAAAACGTGATATCCCGTTCACCTCCTGCCCTACCGGACGCGAAGATCAACTGCCGGGAGTCCGCGCGCGAACCGATTACCTTTGACGTCAGCCGTCGCGTTTCGACCAGATCAGACTCGTATCTAAAGTTATAGTCGCGGGCTACAAGGATTGATCCTACGGGCACGTCTTCTTCGAGTACCGTCGCCGGGGTAAATACAATAAGCCACTTATTCTCTCCGTTTGGTTGAGCCGCTACGATCATCATACCATAAGGGTCGGCGATCTGCGTCGGACTCGCAACTGTGTTAATATCTTCAATCGGTGGTAATTCGATTTGCTCGGCATTCATAAAGTCCCGCAGAATCGGGGCGATATCCACCTCGCCAGTAGTTGTATGTCCTGTGTAAACTAATTGCCAACTATCCGCATCTCCGTAGCCAACTTCAAAGTCGACATCCGGCGCGAGTGTTAGCCATATTGGATAACCTAATGATTTCATGTAATTAATTGTCTAATTATTAAAACTGCTTCATGTTGTACATCTTCCTTAACTGCTGAGGTGATTCGACGCACCCACTCATCCATCCGCCGCTCAAATACCTCGTAAAAAACTTGTTTGCCCTCTGTTCCCTCTCGCCCGATCTTTCGGGCAATCAGAAACGCGAGCTGTCGTATTGTTATTCCCTCTGAGGCTGCTATATTCGCCAACTCCGTACGCTGTATCCATGCCTCTATCTTGTCCATCGGAGGTCGTTTTCCCGGTCTCCTGCCTCGCTCTACCCACTTCCAGTATGCAAGTAATGACAATTGAATCTCATGCCGTTCCTCGTCACTTATAACCGTCCCCCGCATACTATCCGCTATTGCTCCAGTCTGAGATGCCGACCGCTCCAACAATACCGTTCTATACTCTGCAATCAGCTCATCCGTGATTGTTTCGAGCATCTGCCGGAGATTAGTATATTCCATCACATCACCCGGCTTTTGCCTCGCATATTATTGATCCGCTCCCGCTGCCTCTCGTCATCATCTCTGATGTAGCACAGGTGGGAGATAAATTGCATAAGTGGCAACCGCTCCGCCTCTCGCCACATACTCCCGCAACATCGTTCGGCAACTCGATCGATCCATGATTCCGCCCACCACTTTTGCGAGAATCCAGAAACAGTATACTCATTATCACTCTGGCCAGAGACCGCCTCCACCTCTTGACCCTCGTCCATGCTTGAATCTCCGTCAGCACCAAAGAGGGCAGGATAGACTCGGGAGATGTCGCGGACAAACCTATTGCCTCCCCCACTATGGCGAAGACGTCTTTAATGTGCATGTGTTCCAGCACTAATTCCTCAACTTTTGCCACGTTATAGTCCGGGTATTGATAAGCCTTATCGGTCGGCATAAGCATCAAAGCGCACACAGAGTGAAGCCGCCTATCGAGGTCGGGAGCCGTTAATACCGTCATGAGATGGATAAATTGCAGGGCGTTCATCTGCCGGGGGCTTATAAGTAACCGGAACTCGTTCCCATCAAGCGTATAGAAGTCGACTGGACGAACGCTGTCAGAGATCTCATTTAGCATCTCACGTGCAGCATCGGCTAACCGTTCGTAATCATTCAACGGCATCGCATTGAGATCGGCAACCGAGACATTAGAGCAAATCGCGACCCGGAGTTTTGATTTCTCCAGATCGTTCATATCTTTGTCATCTTCAACGGCCATGAGCCGCCAGTATTGATTCAACTTCATAATATGAATTTTACTTGTTTACCATAGCCAGACCGGGCGATACATGCCGCCATGACGTAGTCATCATGCATCTGTGACGGGGCTGAGTATGTAGTGAGGCCTGTGGGGGTGATCGAAGATTCGAAGTACTCAAACTCCGCTATCTGTGCCTCAACGTTCATTAGCTTTACCGTTGCATCCTCTGTCGCCTTTATCATGGACTCTACGATCTTACGCTTACTCTCATTTGTTGTTATGAAAGTTGTGAGAGCTACTGAAGTCGCGCGGCGGAGCGCGTCTATGTACACGGCTCCCATACTGTTTTTCTCAGCGGTGCATGAGGTTGTTACATCCTTATGGTCGTTTAGTATGCGAGCGATCTGTTCTACCTGAACCATCGGCGGCTCGCTATGCCACTCTTTAAGGTACACCTGTTCATCATACTTGTTGAATGCGGTCAATACGGTGCGGTCTCCGCTCGATCCATTAGCCCAGTCGATCCCCCATGAAAGGCCAATCTTTTCGCCGACATACCCGGCGGGCATAACTGCTCGATATAGGCAGGGGAATACCGTGCCCTCATTATCGAGAAACTCGCCGAGGATCTCGGTTCTAAAGACTCGCTCCGACATTGTAGCCCGTTTTCCCTCCAACCATTCAGCAGTTCGGGATTGTATGCAGGACATATCGTAACGCGCCCAGTCAAAGCCTGTAATGTTTGCCGATCCGGACGCGGCGGCGGATTGATATTCGAAATGTTTGCCCCGGCGACCGCGAGGGGTAGAGATCGTAATAACGGGAGCACCGTGATAATCGGTAAATGGTGCTACTACCGATTCAAGAAAGGAATCCCGGATATAGTGAAGCTCATCGATCACGAGTACGCCCGAAGCGTTGAGACCGCGAATACTATCGCCCTGCTCGGCGGATAGGCACCGGATCGTATGATTGTTCCATAGTGATACCAACCGCTCAGACTTATTAATGCCATCGAGTAATGGCGTGCCGGAGAGAGACTTTGAAAACTCAGCTATCATTTTACGGGCGAGTTCGAATGTAGGAGAGATATAGATACTTTCTCCTTTCGGTTTCTCGCATGCAAACCGCAACAGCTCATTACCTACGGCGGTAGTCTTACCTACCTGTCGCATAGCATTTATCGAGAAAATATGACCGGGCGTGGGATTCTTGCGATACTCGGTTATAGCATCGTGTACCGCGCATTGGTGTGGGTATGGCTTGTATAATTGGATGGTCTGCATTAGTCGGAGCCGAATACGATCTTAATCGGTTGTGACGGATCGAGCATGTCCCGATTCTCGTTTACCTGCTTTTCAAAAAAGCCCCGGTTCTTGCCGAGGCACTTTAGGCCAAAGATGATTGCTGCCGTGTCGCCTTTCTCGATTCTCTGAGATAGGGCGGTTTCCATAAAATCAATCTTTACTTCTTGGATATCCTCTACGGCCTTCTTATACTTCGGGTCCTCCTGCATCCACTCGTAGTGAGTACAGCGATTAATCCCTACGACCTCACATGCTGGAGATACAATACCGCGAGTCTTATTAAGAGCTTGCAGCATTGCCTCTTTTCGGCTGTTGGTTCTGTGGGACTTCGCGGGCATGATTTTCATCCCTGTTTTTTGCGTGGTCTACCTCGCTTAGATGCCTGAGTTTCAGTAATATCCGTATCGGTAGTTTCGGGACTGTCAGTAATTTCTATTGCCGAAGTCTGGCCAAAGGCCTGCGCCTCTACATTGCCCGGCTCTACTTCTGGGGCAGGAGCCTCAATGGACATAGGCACAGATTTAGACTCCGGTGCTTTGGTCGCTTTCGCTTTGAATGCAAAGTATTCGTTCGCGAGGGGCACGAGTTGTACGGCGGTAGTTCGGCGTGATCCGCAACAGCCAGAAGTTAGAGAGATCGTAAAACCAAAAACCTCCTTGTAGATTTTACGAAGTGCCATGCGGGTTACAGATGTGAGTAGAGATCTTACAAGGCGTTCCTGATTTTCGAGTGCAGCCGTGAGTATTGGCTCGTATGGTGCGAGCTTATCGGCGATCGTCTGTGTCATTTTGTTTGCCATATTAGATTATTTGATCAGTTTTTTCTTCGAGGTATAGCGCGATGTTGATTATTATCTTCGACAGGTAGGAGAAAAGACATGCCCATACGAGAATCCATATATCGCTATATATGATATAAAGGATAACCCCGGCCCAAAATATTTGGCACCGGGAGCAAAATAATGGTTTATCAAACTTAGGATCGGAGAGGTTGCTAAAGCGGCGGATGTAGTCGGTAACGCCGGAAATTCCGACTACGTAGGTGATCAGCACCGATACAACTATCAATATTTGCAATCCACTCACAGGGCAAATATATACAATTTTATTAAAAAATCCAACTATTTTTTTCTACTGTCAACAATATAATCCAAATAGACCTGATTATTAGCATTATATATATTTTGTCAAAAATAATGTCAAATATATTTGGAGATTTGAAAATTAGTATTTATCTTTGTATCATAATAATTAATCTAACGGTCCGGTGCAGGACGGTAAAGTCTGCAATAAAGCGATGAAAATAAGTATTAACGACGATGCAAAGACCATTAACGTCATATTCTCAAGTAAATCACAGATTCCAACCGGACGTGAAGCAATGATTACAAAGAAAAAAATTCTTTCAGAAAATAGCTTAACCCTTATGAGTGGCTATGCGATTTACTTCGATTATGAAAAAACCGAGAGGCAGCTTGCTTCGATCGCCCGCAAGTTTGACAAAAATATTGCAAATGATAGTGAAATTGATGACGTATCTGTACTATCAATTTATGAAATTAATCATATTGGCCGCTATCGTCAGGCCGGCAGTTCTCTACGAAAATAATTATACTAATTTAATTACGACTATGAAAAATCTACCGACTTACATTGCTACTTTAGATAATGGCGTATGGATAATTAAAGTGACTTCTGACGATCAATCTCATAATGAAATTAATTATACGATTCCTGATGAGGTTCTATCTGAGGATGAATTATACACACTTACACGCGGGACCAGTAATGACATTCAATCATTTATCAACTATTGCGGCTATTTCAACCGATAAATTTACATCTTTACAAAGATGGCAGTGCGTTTCTAATTAGAAACGCACTGCTTTTATATTATATGACAGTGTAGATCATGACCATGTTGTATTTACGAATAATATCGATCAATATATACAAATTTAAATCTTTTCATATCTAGATAGTTTATTTATCATTTCCATAAAATAGCGGTTTTTAGTTAATCTTAGATTGTGATATTGCCGGACGCTATAAATGATTCCTGCATGACCACGATTCATAATTCGGCCAACCTCCGAATATGTAAGACCCATAATCTCATATAAGTAGTAAGCAATAATGTGTCTTGCAAACGAGTATTGTTCCTTGTTAGATCGGGACATCACTTCATCGACGGGTAGGCCTAGTGCTGAACATATACGGCCGATAGCTCTTTCAGGAGTTTCCTCCACTGGGCGTTCGAGTACCTGCGGAAATGCTTTGAGTTTTGGGCAAAGCAGTTGAAAATAGAGTCCTGTAAGCGCCCTATTTGCACGTTGTTGTCGTAGTGGGGTCATAACTTTGGTTTTTTAGGTTATAAAGATATGAAATAATTTAAATATATAGGCATATAAATCCTATTTAATACTGCCCGAAGACGAGCCAAACAGCATCCCTTGCATGGGATGAACACCGCTCCGTCCACCCCGTAAGTTTTCGGAACGATTCCGAACTCATCTTTGTCAGGTTATTCTTGGGAGATACGAGGGTATAGGTATAACCGTTCTCCTTACAGAAAGTTTCCCACACCGAGCAGTCTCGTTTGATTGACCCTGCTCCCATCAACTGCTCGCGACCGGCGTTACCAAACCACGTCCTTTTCCTAGCATCCTCGATGTATAGGTGTACTCTCCTTGTAGTCGCAATCTCCCGCACCACGTCCATTGCCCGTGTGATGGAGTAGGTCGCAACCTGTGTAAGCCTCTTTTCGGCAGCATTCCAGACGGCGAAGCCGGTCTTGACTCCGGGATCGATTCCGATATAGTGAGTAGGGTTCATTTTTCTTTTCGTTTTTCCTCAATAACTTTCATAGTAATTTCATCGTACTTTCCATTGAAAATTATCTCTCATAGCTATTAGCGAGTGATAATGAGGTCAAGTGTTTTCATTACTGTTCTCTTTTGTCTTTTTCCCTTCAAATGAATGTCATTTTACCGCCCACCATTTAATCTGTTTGCCGGGGTAGTATTTGTCGAAAAATCTCACGAAATAGACGTCCCAACTCCCTTTCAGCACCCGTGCAAGTCCCGGGGTTACGGCCAACCGCAGCATGTTTCCATTTTCCTCAAAAGATGCGCCATAAATACCCCGCAATAACACGCCGGCATCCAATTTACCCTCTTTTTTCGTCTGCCCGTACAGAATCTCCCATTTGGAAAGAAACTCGCCTGTAAAGCGCCGTTTGGCCTCTCGGTTTTTAGGTTCTTCCGCCCATGCTTTCGCCAACGCCTCCCGATTTTTGGCAAGCTGTCCGTTGCTACGAATCCATCCCGACGCCTCATAGTTGCTGACGAACCTTTCGACCTCGGCCGCAGGATTTACGAAATTACTAAAAAAGAAAATTTCAAAAAATCTGTCTCTCTCTTTATCGGTCGCGCACGCGACAGAGAGAGATAATTTATTATCTCGATATTCATTGTAATCCTTATCTACATTTACATCTATATCTACATCCTTATTAGGTTTGACTTTGGTTTTAGTTTGGTTATGGTTCGGTTTTGATTCGGTTTTGTCTTTTCGTGGTCGGCCACCGTTTTTCCCATTTGCAAAACGCTGATTATTAGCGTCTATATTCGGCTTAGCCATTGTAAAAATAGCATCTGCTACGGCGCTGATATTTTCGGCCATTTCTCCACTTATGCCATACTTACAGATTGCGTATAAAGCGTCTCCCCTGTCTTTTTTAGGCAGCCTTTCGACAGCATCTAAAAAACTCTGGTAAAAAATAAAGCTACTTCTTTCCATTTCCTCTATGTATTTCGTTGTGACACTTTTTACAGAGTGTTATTCTATCATTTTTTATACTGTCTTCGTGGCTTCTATTGCGTTTATCGTCTCGAAAAGTTGGAGAGGAACGAGAGGTGCTACGGCATTGCCGAAAGCTTTGATGGATTCGATTCTCCAGTGAGGAATGGTAATACCGTCCAGTCGGGCGGGAATCCCATCATCTCTGCCACAAACAGGGGATTGAGTTGGGAAGCAGTCCCAGTTTGGGATTTGCTCCATTCGGCGATTTCCTCGCCCAGATTGCTCTTGCCCCTGTCGTTCATTGCGTGTCTGCTGTCTTGTCTTTTTGGATTGTATGTTTTTGTGTATTTTTCTCCCTCGCTTGCATTCGGGGTTGGTAATAGATCTAGCGCCATAAATGCCGTCTTCACATCCTTGCATACCTTCAATCCCTGTGTTTGAACCGTCGGCAATAATTTGCTCGCTATTATATCCGTCAGTTGTACCCCGAACCTCACTCCCTTCGCATTCTCCCGAAAGAATGTCCCGTTCTCGAACTTCGCATCCTTCACCGCGCCCCTGCCGCCCGCATCCATCGCCATGGGGGTCGGATATAATCCCCTTTGTTCCACATAACCGCCCATTATTTCCTGCACCAGTGATCCACTGTTTCCACTCACCTGATTTTTCCTTTGGCTGGCAACCGTCGCTTCGAACGCACTGGGCGTTTTTAACATTCCCCCGTAGACTATCTGACTGGATAAGCTCCCGAACTTTGTCCCGTTTCGAAACCACTTTTTCTGCCGTCTCTCGACCACCTACGCGGGAGTCATTTTATCATTCTTTATTGTCGTCTATTATTTGGATTGAAGTTTTGCCCGTCCATCGATGATTTTGTACTCCGAGCCGCAGCCGGAGCAGGTGATAGTGTCCCCCTCCCAGTCGTTGGATGTGTTTTCGATCGCGTCTTCATCGTAAGCTTCGCAAAGCGGGGTGTATTGATGAATGCCGTGCCCGCAACCGCATTTGAACCGGATATGCGACGTGTACCGGATGTTTGAGGCCCCAAACGTGCACTCGACGCCATTTTCCTCGGCTTCCCGCAACTTCTTCTCGGCTTTCTGCAGGAGGTAGATCTGCTCGCGGTTACCCATTTCCGGGGCGACTTCTTGTGTGCCACGCATGAATCGTCCATCGACGAGGCGTAGCGGCTGTTGTGTAGTGATTCCATTCATACTGTTCGTTTTATGTGTGTTTGTTGTTTTCGTCAGAAAAGCCGTGAGCTTTTGTTGTGGGGGTCGTAATTGCACCAAATCACCTCTTGAACCTCGCCGGAGCGGATGTTGTTATTCTTTTTCGGGAACAGCACCTTGCTCCAGTCGTGGTACAAATCGTTCATCAGAGGGCAGTCATAGCCACTTATCATCGCAAAACCGTCAATTTGGTGAAGTTTCTCGGCCAAAAGCCGGTGATCCTCATCCGAGAACTCGAACCGGTAATCGTTGTAGGACGCCCTGCATTCTGCGGGGTACGGAGGGTCGGCGTAGAAGAAGACCGAGCGGCAGTCGAGGCGGTCGATACATTCTGCATACGTCCCGTTGATGATCTGAAAGCCCGACCGCAGGGCCTCGGCTACCTCGTGAAGTTTCTCGATCGCGTTGTTCCAACGCGAGACGGTCTCGCCGCCCTGGGCATTGACTTTCTGTTTCGCCATGTGCCACCCTTTATTTCTCCTTTGCGCCCCGAGACCGAAGAACGATTGCCGCACCCGAACGTAGAATCGCCGGGCGTTTTCCAATGGGTCGGACGACGGCTCCCAACAGTTTTTGTACTCCTGCTCCGAGCAGGGGGTGAGCAGCAGGAGCCGCACAAGCTCCGCTTCGCGGTCGCGTAGCACCTCGAAGAAGTTGGTGATGTCGGTGTTTATCTCGTTGGCCGTCTTGATGACCCGCCCGTGATAGTTGAGGCTCACCGCCATGCTGCCCGCGAACAGATCGACCAGGTGGGTGAACCGCTCCGGGAAGTGAGAGTACAGATACTCCAACCATGTGAACTTGCCGCCGAAGTAGTTGAAGGCGATCATTTTGGATTTATTGCCGCTCATTAAGGTCTATTTTTGTCTGTGCGTGGAGTATTTCGATGATCTGATATATTTGAAATATTGCCTGTGGGACTATGGCGTTGCCGAGTGCTTGGATTGCTTCTTTCGTCCAGCGAGGAACGGTAATACCAGATATTCGACCGGGAAACCCATCATTTCGGCCACAAATAGGGGGTTGAGTTGGGAACTCATCCCAGTAACTGCAAATTGGTCGGCGAGATTGTCTGCTTTGAGTTTTAACCGACCTCGTGCATCTAATGCCTCGCAACTGCTGGCTCCTTTGTGATTCTGTGCAGTTGGAGTCGGTAGTAATTCGAGTGACATAAATACCGTTTTTCGATCCTTGCATACTTTTAGACCCTGCGTCTGCACAGTAGGCAACAAACCACACTCGGTCCCGCTTATGCGGCGCGCCGACACCCGCAGCTGGAAGTATATACGCCTGAACTTCGTACCCTTCATGCTCCAAGTCAGAGCACACCTGCTCGAAGACCAGTCCGTCCGACCAATTAAGGATTCCGTAAACATTCTCGCCCACGACCCAGCGGGGGCGAATCTCGCGAATTGCTCGCAACATCTCCGGCCATAAATAGCGCTCATCTTCGGTGCCCTTGCGTTTTCCGGCGAGGCTGAATGGTTGGCAGGGAAATCCACCCGTGAGCACGTCAATTCGGTCTCGCCAAATAGTGAAGTCTGTCGTACGGATGTCTGAGTATTGTTCTGCATTTGGGAAATGGTATTTGAGTACCTTTTGGCAGAACGGGTCAATCTCGCAGTTGAATAGGTTTGTCCATCCTGCCCATTCTGCTGCGAGGTCGAAGCCGCCTATTCCGCTAAAAAGTGATGCGTGAGTCATAATATTATTTTCCATAAACCAATATCGCGGCATCCCGCATGTCTTGATTTGTTCGTAATTTATACCCTGTTAGATGCTTAAAATAGTCAGCTGTAATCTTTGATCGCGATGGACGGTGAAGATCGTAAGAAATACCTAAATATTCGCACATTTCAGCAATCTTTTTGCCCACTTCATGATTAGCTCCGATGCGCTCACCAATAATTGCATTTGCCTTATGGCTTTCATTTGCTCGGGAGTGAAAGTTAGTACGGTTAAGCCAACCTGCATCTATTATTACATGTATTTGATCTCTATATACTGACGAGTAATGTAATAAGCTGCTTAATAATCCATCGCGAATACATTGACCTTTAATTTGCTTGCAAAATAATGGTTTACATGCTAATATTTCGATAGATTGCATTTTAGCATTCCAAACGCATATACCGGATGCCGTAACGTCCGGATCAATTCCTATGTAATATTGTGGTTTCATGGTTATACGGTCTTAATCCATATGTCATTTATCGTTCGCCCAGCCTGTATACGACTATCATCTAAGAGTTCGCGAAGTCGTAAATCTACACCTTCGTTGTTAACGCCATACCTTGTACATTCGGGTATTATATGCTTTTGTCTCAATATAGGCAATGGATCACGCTTGCTCCTTTTATGTATCTCTATTCGCTGGATAATGTTGTACAATTCATCTGCTATCATAGCCATATTTTTGCTCAAAGTCGTTCCAATACTGATCCTCAGGATGCGGAAGTATCACGCCTATTTCAGACGTTACCCATGCCTCTAATTGCTCTAAAAATGAGCTAAATTGCGCGGAGTCGAGTGTGGTTGTAGAAATAGGCGTATTTGCGTTAAAATTACCAATTATTACGCTATTTGTACCCAAAAACATAGTTCTAAATACATTGTGTAAGTCATCTGCGCTATTCCCAGTCTCATGCGCGATTAGACTTAACCATAACCGATATAAACGGTTCTGTGATACCGATCGCTTTGCTCGGTGCAGGATTATTGATATTTGCCTACATTTTCCATCATCTGGAATTTTTCTAAGATAATCAATTATTGCGGCGATCCCATTTTGTCCTATGGCATTAAAAGTCGGCATTGCTAAAACGGTAATCCGTCGCTTTGATTTGTTGAATAGTTATATTGCTGTGTCTGAGCTTGCGGTTGTTGCAGCTCTGATTGTTTTTCATCAAATAGGTTTATCCATCCATCCCAACCCGGGCCCGGCAACATATCAATCCGGATTGATATCTGTCCGCTATCATTGTGA
>QMCD01000373.1_pt1 | contig 31814 bp, 19 predicted proteins | sample 1821841 | NCBI WGS metagenome assembly QMCD01 (sample SAMN01991225, study PRJNA193472) | Termite gut metagenome, whole genome shotgun sequencing project. | isolation source: worker | host: Macrotermes natalensis | reverse complement strand
AATATTATGGACTTCTGCAAGCAGTTCAATGCTCGCACGCAAGACCAGGCAGTTAAATTATCTAATAAAAACGTCATTTTAGGGAAAATCGAATGTTACGTCAAGCCGCCCCGTCGGGGCAAAACGCCTACGCGCGTAACACGATTCTTCATGCCCGGTCTGACCCTAGACAGTTGTCGGTCCCTTGTCTATACTGACGCTGTCTTGATCGTTCACTTCCAACTTTTAGCTCCCCACTCTTTCGCAATGACCGGACCAGAAATTCGAGAAGCCGTCATCAGCATTCTTTCCGACATCGCCCCGGACGAGGATTTTTCCTCCATGAAGGACGACGTTTCCTTCCGTGACCAGTTTGAAATGGACAGTATGGACTTGCTGGACATCGTGCTGGAGCTGCGGAAACGCTACAAAGTGCAGATTCCCGAAGAGGATTATCCGAAACTCGACAACATGAACAGCACGGTCGAATATCTGATGCCGCTGATTCAATAGGAAGGCGGACAGTGGCCTCGATCATTGCTGTCGATATAGGAAATACACGGGCTAAGTTCGGTTTTTTTCCCGGCGACGAACGCGAGCCTGCTTTTGCTGAGATGATTTGCGATTTCGGTGGTCTCGCGGACTGGCTCGCAGAGCTTCCCGTTGTGGCAAATGAGCCGCTGAGCTGGGAAATTGCCCAAACGGCTGCGGCGTCGACCACCTTTCCGTGGAACGAATCGCGGGAGCAACTGGCGTGTGCCCGACCAAACGATTCGTTTCGGCTGGTCGCTCGGCGAGATGTTCCCATGCCGATCAAGGTCGATTTCCCGGAAAAAGTAGGAATAGACAGGCTTTTGGCGGCCTTTGCCGCCTCGCGGTGGAAGAAAGTACTGGGACGCGGCTACGGATTGGTCGTGGATGCCGGTTCTGCCGTGACGGTGGACTTGATCGATCCAGATGGGGCTTTCTGCGGCGGCGCGATTTTTCCCGGCTTTTTCGCAATGTCCGCATCATTGGCCTCGATTTCGCCGCGACTGCCCCGGTTGGAAGTCGACGAGATCGGTTTACCTGATTATCCGGGCAAAAATACGGAAGCGGCCTTGGCAAGCGGCATGTATTGGGGAACGGTGGGCATGATTCGGCAATGTTTCGAGTCAGTCCAGACCAACGAGCCTGTGCCTATTTGCGTTTTTCTTACCGGTGGGGCCGCCGATGCTCTCGTGCCGGGCCTGTTGACGTTTTTAGACGAAAGCCGGCTGATCCGATCTCCCTATATGGTACTGGCGGGAATTGCTTGCGTGAACGGAAACTTGAGAATGGCGAATTGAGGAGTTTTGTTCTTTGCTTGCCTACGCTTCGTGGTTTGATTCCCAACATGGCCATGTCGAAAATGCCCGAAACCAAAAATTTTTTGAATGGCCCCTTGCGTCTGCTGATCGTTGGACTCAGCGTTTTTTTGCTGGCGTTTTATGCTTGGTCGTCGAACGAGGCGAGGAAAAGCACTTCCAATCGTGTTATCGACTGGCTTCCGGCGGGCACAAAAGAACTCGACGACTTTTTACATTACTTCAGCCTATTCCCCGAAGGCGAGCTTTTGATGGTCTCTTGGGCAGGCTGTGATCGCAATGATTCGCGTTTGGATGATGTCGCCAAGCTGCTGTGTGCGTCGGTAGGCGGCACGAACGAGGCCTATTTTGAACGGGTACTGACCACACGATCACTGATTGAGGATTTGACGGCTCCGCCCATCGAACTTGACAGGCCTGAGGCGCGCAGGCGTCTTTCCGGCTGGCTGATAGGCAAAGATCGCCGGGTGGCCTGTCTCGTTGCCATGATTTCGCCTTTCGGTGGTGACCATCGAGCGGCGGCCATTGAGCATGTTTTCGCTACAGTGCGACAGGTGACAGGCCTTGACGACAAAGATATTCATGTGGCCGGGCCATCTATTGACAGCGTGGCCATCGACGAAATATCGACGTATTCACAGCAAACGCTGCTGCCGTTTTTTCTGGCCTTCTGTCTGATTCTGCTGCTTTGCTGTCTGCGGCATTTTTTTCCGGCTTTGCTCGTTTTCGGCGTGGCCTTGATGAATGAAGAACTCGGCGGCACGCTGTTGTACTGGACCGGGGCGCATGTCGATTCGATTTCCATGCTGATTTCTTCGCTGGTGTATGTCTTGACGATTTCGGCAGGCGTTCATCTCGTCAATTATTACCGGGAAACGCTACGAGAGGGCGTTTCGACGGCGGCGGCACCGCTCAGAATGGTACGGAAAGCGGCCGCGCCTTGCGCGCTGTCCGCGATCACGACCGTTTTGGGCATGGGATCGCTCGCTGTCAGCCGGATGATTCCTATTCAAACGTTCGGGAAATTCGCCTCTTTCGCTCTCTTACTCGGAACGGCCTGGCTTTTTCTTGTCGTCACGGCCGTTTTCCAGCAATTTCCCGTAAAAAGTTGGGTTCGCAAGACACCGGAACTGAGGCCGGAGAACGAGGACGTTTCCGCGTTGCCTGCGAAGCCAAGCCACTGGAACGATTTCGCCCAATGCGTTGAAAAAGGAAAGTGGCCCATCACGATCTTTGCCTTTCTGCTGACGGCATTCTGCGTTGTCGGCGTGGGAAATCTGCGCACCACGGTGACCTTTCACGGGATGCTGCCTGAAAAGGCAAAGGTGATACAAGATTATAACTTTTTGGAAAGCAGTATCGGCGGTTTGATTCCGGTCGAAGTGGTGCTGCAAATTCCCGATGCAGGAAGCGAGGGGCCGTCAGCCATTCTCGACCAGCTTTATTTTCTTCAGGAAATGCAGGCCGCCTTACAATCCATCGACGGGATCGACACTGCCGTTTCCGCGCTGAATTTTGTGCCCGACCTTCCGAATCGGACGGAACGCACCGTGTTCGCTTCAGGCCGCCGCATCGCTATGGAGCGTCTGCTCGGAGACCGGCTGAATCTGCTCCAAGATACGCGGATGTACAACCGAATCCTTGCGGACGAAAAACACGACGAGATCGAACCAAATTCGACTGTTTCCAAAACGAGCGACACCTTTTGGCGTATGAGTTTGCGTATCTCCACGCAGTCGAAAGTCGACTACGATACCCTGCTCAAAAATATCCGTGAACGGCTTAAAACGCTGAAAAATTCGGAGCTTGGTATAAAATTTTTAGGGTACAGCTTCAATGTCACAGGCGGAGTTCCGCTTGTTCACCGTGCTCAGCAGCAGTTGCTTAACGATTTAATCGAAAGTTTCGTGATGGCTTTCGGACTGATCGCGCTGGCCATGATGTTGATGCTGCGAGGCGTCGTTCGGGGACTGCTGGCAATGGTTCCCAATCTGTTTCCATGCTTTTTGGTGTTCGGGACTCTCGGTTGGCTCGGCTGGCCGATAGACATGGGGTCGATGATGACCGCCAGCGTGGCGTTGGGAATCGCGGTCGACGGAACGCTGCACTATTTGACTTGGTTTAACATCGGCCTAGGCCGGGGAATGATTCGCCGCGATGCCGTCTTCTTCGCCTTCCGTTGCTGTGCGACGGCACTGACGCAGACCACGATTATTTGCAGTTTCGGAATGCTCGTTTTCGGTTTAAGCGAATTTGTGCCCATCTCCCGCTTTGCCGTGATGATGTGCGTTCTGCTCACCACGGCCCTGATCGGTGATATCGTCGTTTTACCGGCCATGTTGCTTACGCCGCTGGGGCGCATTTTTGAGCGGCGAAAGAAAATGGAAGAAGCCTGACGTCGACGGGATCACCCTCGCGCGACGGCCAAGTCGTCGGGGTGATTACGGTGTAAGTTTATTGACCGCGTCCAAATCTTCGCTGCGCATAAAAAGACCGCCGCTCGGAAAGCGACGGTCTCGTGTAAGGGGCCGGGAGTGAGGGGAAACGTCCTCCCCGGATTTTCTCGACAAGTCCGGGAATTGCGTTATGCACCATCCCCGGCCACTTTTGATGACTATCGTACCAGCGAGGCCGCGTATTGCGGGAGCTGGTTGGCAATGCCCAGCGTCTGCGAACCGGCCTGAATGAGCAGTTGCAGTTTCGTCAGGTTCGAGCTTTCCTCGGCGAAGTCGGCATTGGAAATTCCCGCTTCCGCTTCCGTCAAGGCAACGAGCGAATCCTGCAAGGCATTGATGTTCGGCTCCAGCGAGCTTTTCTGAATCGCACCGAGTCGACCACGGGTTGTCGCAACCGAGGAGATTGCTTCAGTGACAATTCGGTCAGCCAATTTCTTGCTGGCGTCCGTCGACAGGTCGGCGATGTTACCGCTCTTGAGCTGGAACAAGCGTCCGCTGGCTCCACCCAAAGCCGTCGAGGAAACGGAACCGATACCAAGCCGCATCTGTTGCGACGACACCACGTTCGGGCCGAGTTGGAACAAAGCACCGCCGCCGTCAATCGTGAACGAAGTCGTTCCCACACTGCCGTCAACATCCATCGACATCGACAAGTCCGCCGTGTTGATCGAGATGTTATTCCCCTTGCCCATCGCCTTGTTACCGTTGATCGTGGCAACAACGTCGGTACCGGCCAGTTGATTCAGCTTCGCTCCCAGCGGGCAGTAGGTGTCGAACGACCCTTCGGCCACGTTGACCTTGACAAAGTGCTCGCTGCCGACTTCGGTGGCTTCGAGAATCAGTCGCTGGTTGTCGTCGCTCTGGCCGGTCATACCGATGCCGCTCGACGTTCCGGTCTGGTTGGTTCCCGACACTCCTGGTGCGTCAACACGGTATCCGCCGACCGTCTGGGCCGCGACCTGCGTCGGGTCTTCCAGAAATTCGACGTAACCGATACCTATCGGAGCACCTTCTGCCGATGTCGGGTCCAAGGCCGCTTCGGCATTGAAGTAGGTCTTGAAGGTATCGTTGGCGTTGAGGGCCGCCGCCAAAGCCACGCTATCAACCACGCTGCCGGTTGCATCGGCCGCACCCTTGGCGATGTTGCCCGTCACGATCAAAGCCCGGCTACCGTCCTCGTAGGTCATGTAATCGACTTTAATGTCGACCGGAGGTGCTCCCCCCGGAAGCTGGGTGGTATCCGCTGCGGCATACTGCGTCAAGTCCGCGTTATTCGTGTCATTGACAAAATAAATCTTGATGCCGGCCATGTCGGTGCCCTTGTTATTGGCTCTGATATTCAAAACAGAATCATCGCTACCAACGCCGCGAGCACCAACATTTGTGCCACCAGCGTCATCCTTTCCCGTGGCGGGAAGAACGCTGATACCGCCGTCCGCCGCCGCCGTCAAGGCATCAGCGATTGTACCGGTTCCAACCGTCAATTTCGCCGGGCCACCGGTCGCACCGTTGTATGCGCGGATGCCTTCCCAGTTGGCCGCAATCGCTCCGTCCATCAGGGCTTTGAACGCGGTACCCTCGACTGCCTCGGTAGTCTCGTCAAGGGCTGCCGAAACCGGATCAATGTACACGGTCAATCTGCCGGAGGTTTCATCAAATCCTTCTTGCGTTTCATCCGTCGTAAAACCAATGCTCACGCCGTTCATGCCGGAGGTTTCACCGAATTCCATTTCAAATCCAGTGCCTCCTAAACCTGAATCGTTCATGAGCGCCGTCTGGGCCGTGATGGCCGTTCCGCTCTTGATTCGGGCAATCGCGTAATCATCGACAATGGATTCGTTGGCACCGAGCATGACAAGGTCGTTCTGAAGCGGGTCGCAGTCGTCCGCGATGCCGGTCGGCTGAACAATGCCCAGTCCGAACGGTTCCGGGCAACCTTCTTGCACCGTGATGTTTCCGCAACCGTCGTCCACCCAAACGCGACCATTCGGATCGACGCCCGGCGGATAGAGCAGTTCGGCACTGACGCCGAGCGTTTCTTCCGGGGTCAGGTTATCGAACAGGTTGGCGATGTCTGCCGCCGTGGTGATCGAATTGCCGGAAGCATCAGTCGCGAGCCGGATTTCAAGGATCGGAGTATGAATACCCGCCTTGATGTCGGCTTCGTTCGGCTGAATGATGTTGACGCCCAGTTTCTGGTTCGCTACGGGCATTCCATCCGCACCCAGATTGGAAAGTCGAATGACCGGCCCATCGTCCATGCCCGTGAAGCGGAGCGCGTTGTCGAGATTCACGCTGCCGTAATCGACGGCGGAGTCCATGAAGCTGACGCGGCCACCGGTTCCGTCACCGTACAGAGCCTCGGCGGTGAACTTGTCGCCCAGCTTGCTGTTGATCAGGTCGATCACATCCTGCGAGGTCGCGCCGGAACTGAATCGGCTGGCCGTATTGAGAATCGGTGGATCGGCTTCCGCATCCGGTGTGGTGCTCACGTAGGTCTTTCCACTGGGCAAGTCTTTCACCAGCGAGGAGCCATCCACGCCCTTGGCCAAAGAGGCCGTCACGTTCGGAGCGTTGTTGATCATTTTGAGGATGTCATCCGCCGTGGCTCCTTCTTTGTAGGTGATGGCCAATTCACCGGCGTCGCCGCCGCCCTTGAAGGTCAGCGTGTCGCCATTGACCAGCGCACTTCCCGCGAACGTGGTATCATCCAAGTCACCTGCCGTTGCTCCGATGGCGGTTTCCAACGCCGCAGTCACAACGCTCATGTCGCCGGGGTCGGCCACATTGGCACTGTTCACTCGGATCGTTTTGTTGTCTTGGAAAATTTCCGGGGTATCTACGGTGACTTTATCATCGACGATCACGGTCCAGCCATTGAGTTGAGACATGTGCGTCGTACTGTCATCCGCAAGCACTGCGGTCAGCGACTTGCCGTCACTGGTCGCGGCCACGGCAGCGGAATCTTTCACATTGAACACGACCTTGTTGGCGTCACCGCGGGTGATGCTGATCGAGGTCTGCGCCGTCTCTGCCGTGGCAGGATTGCCTTCGCTGTCCAGTTGCGTGCCGTCAACGTAATTCGTGTCGATGGAGACATTGAATAAACCGGCGAAATTATTGTAATTCGCTTCATAGGATTCCTTGAGCGAAATTTCGACCACGCCCGGATTGCCGCCGGCTGCTTCCGTCACGATACGCGCGTCGTTTTCCGCGCCTTTTGTGATACGGAAAGTGTAATTGCCCGCGTCGAGGCCCATTTCGTTGGCTGTAATGACAATATCGTTATTCGCACCCGCACTGGAGAGAATCGCGCTGCCGCGTTGTGCCGCGCCTTCCACTCTCGCCGTTACGCCGGTGGAGTCCGATGCCGCGTTGATCGACGCCGCCATGTCGGCATTGCTCGTGCCCGCCCCGAACGTAAACGATTTCGTGCCGACGGAGCCGGTGATGTCCAGCGTCGTGGTTCGGTCGACGCCCGTGCCATAGTATTCCAGCGTGCCGCGACGAGCCGCTTCTTGAACATTGACGTTCACGCCGATGGAGTCGGCGGTACCGAAGTTGGCCGAGTTGATTTGCAGGTTGCCGATACGTGAACTGTCCGTCCCAGTGGTCTGGAAGTCGAGAGAACCGTCGAGCAAACGCTGACCGGCATACGTTGTTGTGCGGGAAATCCGGTCGATGGAGTCGATCGTGGCGTCGATCTGGAGTTGGTTCGCGGCAATCTGGTCAGCACTCATGGCACCGGTGTTCGCCGCTTCGACGACGAGTCCCTTGATGTCGTTGAGCATACTTCCGACCTGTCCAAGTGAGCTGTCCGCTGTGGCGATCAAGCTGTTGGCCCGCTCGGTGTTCGTAATCGCTTTGGTTGTGCCGGTGATGTCGGCCTTGAGCAATTCGCTGGCGATCAAACCAGCCGGGTCATCCTTACCGGAGTTAATCCGCAAGCCCGTGCTCAAGCGAGTCAACACGTTACCCAACTCTCCCATGTTCCGCGTCAAGTTGAACTGCGAACTAAGTGCAGTCGGATTGGATGCAACATAAAGTCCTGTCATTTGAGTATCCTTTCTTTCTTCAACTCGCTGTCGGAGCGCAGACTCGCATGGCAGGTTTCCTTCCAATCGAAACCGAAGCCGATTGCATTCTTTCTGGCCGCAACACGGTTGACGTGGTGAATTTTTAGCCTCCGAGCGTTTTCACACTAAGAAATCGCTTCCATACAAAGAGACTAAACGGGAAAAGCATGGCAGGCTGCGCGGTACAGGCAAGGTACGCAGTGCAGCCTACAGCATTATAGACCACGCAATTGCGCGCGCAAGAAATTTTTACAGAAACTTCCCAGTTTATTTCGACACTTTCTTATGCCCAGTCGGAAAAATCAGAATAATCCGATCCTTTGTTTTTAGCTCAAGATTTTGACAACAAAGGCCAGGGAAGAACGCAGCGTATTGATGGCATTCACAAAAAAAACCGCCGGGTAAGCCCGACGGCAACACTTCGCTCTTAACGATCAATTCTTCACCGGGATCACCCGCCGACGAGTGAAGCGGCGTACTGCGGGAACTGGTTCGCAATCGACAGCGTTCGCGTACCGGCCTGGACAAGAATCTGTGCTCGCGTCAGTTTTGAGCTTTCTTCCGCAAAGTCCGCATTGGAAATCTGCGCCTCCGCTGCGCTCAACTGCTCCAAGGAATCTTGTAGCGAACTGATGGCCGGGTCCAAGGTACTGCGTTGGATCGCACCAAGTCGACCGCGCGTCGACGCCACCGACAAGATGGCCTCTTGAACAATCCGGTCCGCCAACTTCGTGTCCGTTGACAAGTCCGCGTTGCCGCCACCCCGAAGCTGATAGAGTCTGCCCGACGCCCCGCCGAGCCGGCCTGTGTTGATGCTTCCAATTCCCAGACGAATCTGTTGGTTCGACACCACGTCCGGCCCAAGTTGGAAGGTTGCACCGCCTCCGGTGATGGAAAACAGCACCGTGTCGCCTGCCGTGATCCGGTCTTCGAGCGTGATGTCCATTTTCAGCATGGAGCTGTCGACCTTGAGTTTTCGACCATCCGCCACCATAGTAATGCCGTTGATCGTGGCCAGCATGTCTTCACCGAGGTCGGTGTCGGTTTTGACGCCCGCGGCATTTCGCACGTCAAAGTCGCCTTGGATAGTCCGCACTTGCACTTTTTGGCTTGTGCCTTCCTCCATCGACTCGAAAATCAGACTGTGTTCATCAGCGTCGGCGGCACCGAGAATCAACGCTCCACCCCGATAGCCGTTATCATACAGGCCGCCCTTCAAGACCAAGTAGTCATCTTGTGTGGTGACTTGGCCCGTGCCGTCTCCTGCCAGCGAGGCCGTAAACAAATCGCGGGTTTGTTCGCTGGAATTGATGATGTTGGCAACCTGGGCCGCCGTTGTGCCCGCATGGATATTAACCAAGATTTCCTTGTTGACCGCATCGAACTCCGCGTACATTTCAGCTAACGGGTCTTCGAGCAACACGTATTTGAAGCCCACGCCGTTGAAATCCGGTCCTGCCGCGTTCGCGCGAATTTGCAGCGACGCATTCTTGCCGTTGACGGCCACGATATTGCCGAAGGCGTTGCCCGGCACGATGTTTTCGCCGAACGAAGCAAATTCAATCGGGTAATATGTTTCCACACCGCAATCGTCGACTTCGAGCGTTGGCTGTAAAATCCCCTTGCCGAAATCATCGTCGCAGGCCTGACTCATAATCAAGTTGCCGCAGCCATCGTCGGTCCACGTCCGGTTCAGGTTATCGACGCCCGCCGGTCGAACCATGCTGACACTGACACCGCGAGTCTGTTCCGCCGTAAGTTGATTCATAAAGTCAACCAAATCACGGGACGATGTGATCGAATTGCCGTTCGCATCGGTGGCCAAGTGAATAATCATCATGCCTTCTGCGCCGGTGCTGCCCAGAACGCTGGTGCTCATGTTCGTAACATTCGTTGCCTTGCCGTCCGAGCCGATGACCGAGTGGATGTTGTCTTCCCGGAAATCAATCAGGCCCGTGCCAGCACCGGTCCCACCAATCGCGCTGGCCGCAAACATGTTGCCGGTGACCGGATCGTTGTTGATGGTGTCCACCACCCGCTGAGCGGTGATTTGCGTTTCATCGCCGGCCACATACACTTCCAGCACGCCGTTGTGCCCGCCCGTGCTGCCCGTGTTGCCGATGGTCACTTCCCGCGCCGCCGCAAACACAAAGCCAAAAGTCTCAAGGCCCGGCCCGGTGTCCGTGTCGTCCGAAGAAGTCGTATTGAAGCTGTAATCGTATTCCGCTCTGAAAATACCTGTATTATTGATGGCGGCCACCGCATCGGAGAGCGTCACGCCGCCGTCTTCCGCCGCCATCGCGTTGCTGTTGACGGTGATGATAAGCTGCTTGGACTCTTCGTCATACGTGGCCGTGGCGGCTGCGGTCTGGCTTTCATCGAGCCGGGCAATGATTTCCACATCGTTCAACTGCGTACCGCCCTGCGTGCCGTACACGATGAACTTGCCTGTTTCAATGGTCGAGCCGGTATCATTGTCGTTGATGCTGCAATACGCCATCGCATTGGAAGGGCCGGCTTTATACTGCACGTAGCTGTCGTCGCGCGGCGGCTCCGCATCGGGATCGGCGATATGATTATTGTCCAGTCGGATCATGCGGATGGCCATGTCGTCATATTCGTCGCCGCCTCGCAAGGACTGTACGGAAAAAGCGGCGTTCGCGTTTTTTGCCAGCAAACTTGCGACAGGCCTGTCGTCGGGAATGCAATCCGCGCTGGCCTCATCGAATGAAATGCCGAGGTCCGAGTTCGGGCCGTCCGTGACGAACATGATGTTGGCCGAACCTTCAGGGCCGAGAAACTGCAATCCGGTTTCCTCGTTCGGATCGCCGTAGTAGGCGGCCTCATCGAAGAGCGTAAGCAGTCCCTGCCCAGTGCCGTTCAGCGGCGGGGCGGCCAGAAACATCGTACTGAGTACCGAATCGGTGTTGATAAAATCGATCAATTCGGCTGCCGTCACATCGGTCGTGAAACCATCCGCTCCGCCGGTGAGCGCGGCGGTAGCCACCCGAACCAGTGTCTGCTTATTGTCACCTGTGCCGTCAAGGTTATCCAGAGTGGCGTTGAAAATCGTGCCGGTGCCGTCGCTGTCCACGGCATTGGCCACTGTGAAATTGGCCGCGATGCTCGAAAACGGAGCATTGGCCGTATCATTAAACGCCGCCACGACATCCGTTGCCGTAACCGTGTCCGCCCCCACCCGCACGAACAGGGCTTGATTGTCTGTTCCGATGTCGCCGTACTGTTGCCCGGTCTTGATGTACGAACTCTCCGTCGTATTGGGCGTCACGCCCGTCGTGTCATCCGCGACCAAGCCGCTCATGATCTTATTACTGAGAGGATACTGCGTCCCATTCAACGGGTCAACCGTCGCGGCGTCGCCGTCGTCTTGCATGATAGTGATGTCGGCCCTGAACGGCGACGCTTCGTCGATGGCCTTTTTCAACGTGCCATAAGTCGCGTTGAGCGTCGCATCGGTTTGGTTGTCGATTTGACCGCGAACATGCAAGATTCTCCGATCCGCATCGTACACCGCCGAAACGTCGCCCGCCGTGTAGGTGTCATCTTGCTCAAAATTGATCGTCACGTCATTGAATTCCGCCCCGACTTTATCAGCCACGATACGCATTTGGACATCATACACGGGTGGATTCTCAACGGGGTCTGTCGTGGAGCCGTCACCCCAGCGAATCGTGGCCGCCGCAAATTGTGCGCCATCCTTGTATGCCAAGGCCACCTCGCCAACCTTATCCACGCCGTCCGTCAAGTCCGCAACCGTTTCATCGTACACGTACACGATGTCCGTGTTCTCGAATTTCGAGCCGGCCACCGTGGCGGCGATATCCAAGGCATTGTTCGCCCGCAGATCCGTCGGATCATAAAATCCCGGGTCGGCCACGCCGTCGCCGGAAACGTATTCGAGGCCGTCAATGGCATCAATCGCGCGCCGCCAATCGGCGGCGGTGGGGGCTGAGCCGTCATTGACCAAGACATGCAACTTGCCGTTTTTCTTATCAAATGTCACGGCCAAGCCCGTATTCTCGTCCGCCGCGCTGGTGTGGCCGTCTGCGGAACCGGCGGCATCGGCACTGGCCGCAACAAATTCCACATGCTTGAGTTCCGTGCCGTCCGTCGTTTGGACGATGATGCCGTCTCCGCCGCTGATGTCGTAAGTATGCAGGCCATTGAACGACTCGTCGAAATGCGTGACGGCGGGTGATGCCTTTTCCTGCATTTTCAACTTGAAATCGATGACACCCGGCTGCGAGCCGTTCGGCTCCGTGATTGTGTATGTCGTTTCATTTGCGTTGCCGGCGGAATACTTGACCGTGTAATTTCCGGCGGCGGCCCCAGCCGTCAGAGCCATGAGGTTGATATCGTTATGTGACCCGGCCCCGGCACTGGTCAGCATGATCTGGCCATGCGTGGCATCATTACCGACAATCGCGCGCACACCCGTCGAGTCCGAAACCTGATTGATCGCGCGGGCCATGTCGCCCACCGTCGCACCGGCCTCGAATTTGAACGTATCGTAACCTTGATTGCCTCCGACTTCCAGCACAAGCTCATTGCTGATGCCTGCCTTGTCGTAAAAGAGCCGGGCGTTATCGGAATTTTTCAGCACGTTAAGTCCGATGTCGACTTGGCTTTGCGTGCCAAAGTTGGCTTGGTGGATCGTAAAGTCCCGGACGGCATTGATGTCGACACCCTGGGTCTGGAACCCCATCGAACCGTCAAGCAACAGCTGCCCCTGAAAATTCGTTGTTTTGGCGATACGGTCAATCGAGTCGAGCGACGCATCAACTTGAAGCTGGTTGGCCGCTATTTGCTCAGCCGTCATGGCTCCGGTATTCGCCGCTTCATTAACCAAACCGCGAATGTCATTGAGCAGATTGCTCACTTGGCCCAGTGCGCTGTCGGCGATGGAAATCACACTGTTCGCCCGCTGGGCGTTCGTGATGGCCTTGCTGGTGGCCGTAATGTCGCTCTTGAGTAATTCGCTGGCAATCAGCCCAGCCGGGTCATCCTTACCGGAGTTGATTCGCAGGCCTGTGCTGAGTCGGGTCAGGATATTGCCGAGGTCGGCCATGTTCCTGTTGATCTGGTGTTGCGAAACGAGCGATTGGACGTTGGATGCTACGTAGAGTCCTGTCATGGTTTACAATCCTTTGTTTGCACCGCCTCGGAAAGACTGTATCGGCCATCGGCAATACCCTTGGAATCGATATCGGTGATGGCAGTTGAAGCCGCTTCCTGCAAGCAATAATCTTTTGGATCCGTGGTCAATTATGCGAAAACACCGGAAACCATACTCTATGTGTGCAGACTTGCCTTTCCGTACACGGACGGCAACAAAACCTTCGGTTCAAGAAGCCGCATCGAATTTCGAGTAGAAACGGACTCAGATATTCGGAGGCGACCCAAAGACTCGACGTTCCTTGCCGAGGATGGCGATCATCCTGATCTTCGCTTTCCAGACTATCGTCAAGTCAAACTACAGGCTTTAGAAAGCATGGCGACTTAGGATAGTTTCGGTTGTTCCGCTTCTGCACGAAATGCGGTCTTTGCTAAAAGTGATCGTTATTGGGATGCCAACCGTAATGACAGGCGATCTGCGCATAAAAAAACGGAGCCAATCGACTCCGTTTGGTGTTTGCCTTGTTCGCAACATCCATGCTACGCAGAAGCGATGGTCGAGAAACACCTTTACTGCACAATTTCCACGATGCCGCCAAACCCAAGGCCCGGCGTTTCGATTTCCACCGGCAGTGCCTTTCCTTTTTGGGCCGCAAGCTGTTTACCCAACGGCGCAAAGTCCGCTTTTGAATTACAGGATTTTTCCTGCTGCCCTGACTTTTCCAACTCGTGCTCCTTTTGTTCTCGCGCAATCGCATCATATATTTCTTGGCGATGCACTCGAACATGGGGCGGTGCCTGAATGCCCAAGCGGACGCGGTCGCCTCGAATATCCACAATGGTCACAATAACGTCGTCACCTATGTAAATGCTTTCGTCACAATATCTTGAAAGAACCAACATGTCCCACCTCCTGTAATGATTTCTTCGGCGTTCAATCCAAGATTCTTCCGAGCGGCTCGGATGACTGCTTCTACGTGTACTACGGATGCGGAGAGGCTTTTGCCTAAAAATAGTATGAAGTCACACTTTTTTTCAATATTCTCTCCACAGGAAGATGTTTCGACAACTTATTTTCACAGATTGAGGGAAATGCGTAAAAATGCAAAAATAGGCAAGTACAGGCAGGTGTAAATTCCACAATTGTACGTGCTGGTTGAGTTGCAACGGTTGCAAGGTTGTGTTGGTCGCAGGGGCTTATTGAGCGACTGCTACTGCCGTCGCATGAGATTTGCAGTGCGAAATACTGATCAGTATTTCCGAAATACCTTTTTCTCCCGCAATTTTTGCCGCGCCGCCGTGCAAGTGAATGATCGGTCGTCCGCCACCTTCGTTCACAATTTCCACGTCAGTCCAAGTGATCCCGGCAATCCATCCCGTGCCCAAGGCCTTGAGAACGGCCTCTTTTGCCGCCCAGCGTCCCGCGAAATGCTGGTCCAGATTCTTTCGATCCGAACAATACTTGATTTCCTGCTCGGTAAAAACATGGCCGGTGAAATGGTCACCATGCCGTTCCAGCATTCGGGCGATCCGGTCGCACTCAATAATGTCGGTCCCGATCCCTTTAACACTCACGTTCAATGTTTCCTATCTTTATTAGAGGGCCAATACAGACAAGCCGTCAACAGTTTATCGCAAACAAGGTGAGTGAACAGGCTCCGTCCGTGGCAAACGACTGCTATGAAAAATGATCCCGAAGAGCAGGAACACGCAGGACAAAATTAACCGTATCATCAAGGCGACCGCCGCGACTCACACAAGGAATTCATGGGGTTATTTCCGCTTCAAGTGTGAGAGTCAAAATCGGTTGTTTTGAGTCATTTGTCATGACAAGAATATCTTTGCTCACCTTGTCAAATAAGTTTTGAGCCAAAAGCTCAAGAGCTACGGACCCGCGGTGTCCAGGACGAATCGGTGATTCTGTGTACTCGACAACCCTGACGCAGGAGCCGCAACCGGCGACTACGCTCTTGATAAGCAAATCGCTATTGCCCTTGTTTTCAATGACAAAAGTGTACTCCGGTCTTTCCGTTCTATCAATTGTACCGAAATCGTGCGTTGTAGAAGCGCAGAACAATTCAGGTTTCCAGATTTTTGTCACCGCCTGACCGCCATAGTAAGCAACCGTCGATGTCAAAGAAAAAGACATGAGGCCAAGTCCGAGCACAATCACCGTGGGCGAAAATATCACAGACAAACGTTTCATGCCGACTCCCGTTTCATTCTTTGTATCCAAAGATTGCGGAGTCCCCAAAGCAGCAAGGTGAATCCTAAGACAAAACAGACAACACGCCCATACCCGCCTGGTCTTGTTGTCCGTTTCGGTCAATCGCCGATTTTTCGCAGCCAATCCATTTTCGCCAAATCCATGCCATCTGGAGCCAACGAAAGAGCACCCGCCGTATCGGCGGTGTATTCGATATTTTGTCCATTGCGGTTGTCCACGACGTTGCTGCGCTCCGGAATGTCAAGAACAAATCTGTCCATTGCGATAGGTTCATTCAGCGCAAAAGTCTGCCGGTCTATGGAATAGGTTTTTTTTCGAGCAAATTGCCGCTATCCTTGTCGAAAGTCGATTGAGCGTGAGTGGCGGGATACCACAGCCCCGATTTTTTGTGCAGAAAATAGTCTTTCGACAGGTATTCCTGAGTCATCTTTTTTGTTTTTACATCAAAAACTTGAATTTTCGGGCAAATATATCCGCGAGACGGGTCTATCCACGTTCGCTGCCTTAGAACTCCACCGGGAGCATATTCGACCGCCATGGCCTCGGCTTGGCCATCGTCATATTGTTCCTTGCCCGTCACCCGAATGGCCGAGCCAAATTTGTGGACAAAAGATTCTCGATCAAATGATTCAAGCGAAGTCGGAAGTTTTCCCTTGGAGAGCACCATCAAGGCCTCGCCAAAAAAGGGGCCATCCAGTCTGCCGAAGGCTTGAAAGGAAGCAATGGAGGCACCGACATCAAGCAGGTTGGCTTGGTTGATCGCAGGTTCCCATTGAGCATTGGCTTGTTTCCCGGCCACATCTCCGCCTAAGTAGACAACGGGAGCACTCCACTTTTTTGTTGATGCATCAAAAAAAGCAAGTTCATGTTTGGCTTGGCTTACCCCTCCGAAGGAGTCTCCACAGTTGAGCATTGAGCTTCCTTTCATCTTTTTTTCCGCAGCAAAGCGGTTTCGAACGCCTTCAGGAATATTTTTGAGTATATCCTCTAAAATGGGTTTGAAAGACGGGTCTTTCTCCGCCGCTTTGCGGGTTGATTCTTTAAGTTTCTCAATTTCAGCTTGGATGGTTTCTTCCGAAACGGAAGCGTTGGTGACGGTCAACTCAAAGTCGAGCCGCGCCGCTTGGATCAATCGGTGATTGTAACCGTTATTCCAGCAGGCATTGATGACAATGTCCGTATCCGCAGCGAAGGATCGGTCGGTTCCGTAAAAAAAGCCGAGAAACGGAAGTGTGAAAAAGGTGAATAACGAAAAAAGGCGAACGAAAATGGTGTAAGCGTGTTGCATTGGTATTTGATTGTGATCCTAAGAGTTTTCGTTATGAATGGCTCGCCGGGCGAAGGAACTCAAAGCGTATGGTTCTTTACAGAGCACCACAGGTACTGCCGCCCGGTGTTTCGGTTCGTGTCGATAAATCTTGGAAGCAAGTTATCGCGCTACACCCCAGAAGACCGCCAAGGAAAGGATTGATACTACGCCATAACTGATCATGTACGGTTGGGGAGATTGTGTGCAAGATGACTCGTCTTGTCCTGCGCAGATACTCTGTGCAGGTCGATTGATAACATTGCCAAAACATGCCCCCATGAAACACGTTGTCGAATTGGCCTGACTTGACGATACCAATTTCACGCACGGCCCATAAGCTGCGATGGCACCCGCGACGCCAAAGGCCAAAACCATAAAAACGCTAGATAACGCACAGCCATTTTTCTCATAGAAATTCCTCCTCGAACTAAATGTAGGGACATAAATCTGCCGACGACGATGGATTCTATCCTCTCTCTCCCCAACAATGCAAGAGAAAAATCAAAAACTTTGAAAAAAGTTTCGCAAGCCAACATCGCGGACGACTTCGCAACGCCTTGACAATGTTGCCTTCGGACGCGACAATCAAGGGATGAAACGCACACTCAAACAGCTTAGAAATATCGGAATTATCGCGCACATCGACGCCGGCAAAACAACCGTCACCGAGCGAATGCTCTACTACGCCAACGTCGTCCACAAAGTCGGCATGGTCGACCAGGGCACGACGGTCACGGACTTCGATCCCGAAGAACAGGAACGCGGCATCACCATCGGGGCCGCCGCCGTGACGTTCGAGTGGACGGACCGCAGCGGAAATACCTGCGTGTACAACCTGATCGACACGCCCGGCAATACACCGTCAAGACACAGAGAAAACCGATACCTTGCATCCTTCCCGATCAAATGTGCTCTCACCAATATTCTTTTGTCCTAGAATCGCAAGTGCATTGCTATCGGTCTCCATGATCGTCGTGTAATAAACTAGCGTATTGGTCATATTTTCAATTACTCGTCGACATTCGTTTTGAAAATAATCTCCTTGCCAGGCATTCTCATCGCTCCTGTCATCTGGAAAGTACATCATCGCAAAACAATTCTGGCAGTGCCTCTGGGCAACGCAATCACCACAATCTCCCATCTTTCTGAACTGCTCAATCAGATTTAGTGCCGCAGCAGAATCAACACCGCATTGAATACTGCCAATTCGATGTGCAGCATCGGGATCAACTCGCTCGCATGGATAGTAATCTCCTTGGACGCTACAGAATATCCTAGAAAATCCCGGTAAACAGGGGCACACGCAGGTCTTCGGGAAAGGTTTTTCCGAAACATCACGATCGTGAAAGAAACCGATTCCGTTGTCGACCATGAGAGAAATTAAGGGAAATTTTTTTCGGGCTTCTTCTGATCGATTCGCAACGCCGGTGAGGTATTCGGGAATATGTTTATGGAAAAAATCATAAAAATTATTGGAATAGTTCAAAAAATCAGGTTGTTCAATGATTTCTTGTGTCTCCTTGTTTTCTGTTGTGATATTTTGCTCAAGCAGATTGAACTTGTTACAATGACACAGCCTTGAGCAGGTATGTGTTTGGTTTTTGATGTGGCCAGACAATCGTCTTAGCGTATTAAGTTGGGTCGCGGGATAGGAATGCATAACCTCCTTCAGGTAATCATTGAGTTGCGATAAATTAGAATACGCAGTAATAGTAATCGCAAACCCCCGAAATTCATACTCGGGATAAAGTTCCACAAATCGATTTGCATTGCGATTAACGATTTCCCATGACCCTTTTTTCTCTTGGTCGTTGTCGCGGGATTTGAAAACACGAAATCGATCGTGCATGTTGTGTGGGCCATCCATGCTAATCAAAACATGAAATTCATTTTCCGCGAGAAAATGAATGATTTCATCGGTCAACAATGTACCATTCGTCGTTATCCCAAACTTGAAAACGAGAGAAGTTTCGAGAGCTTTTTGTTTCACATACGCAACAATTTCTCTGATGAGGTTTGTTTCAATCAATGCCTCGCCGCCATAGAATGAAATCGTATATTCATTGTCAGGAAACTTAGCAGAAAATTCAACGGCCTGTTGGACAAATTGATCGACGGCTTGTTTAGCGGTCTCCCAGCTCATACTTTGACCACCATGTTTTCGTGATGAAACATAAAAGTCGCCGTAGGGACAATATACACACCTCAAATTACATTGCTCCGTCACCTCAAGAATGAGCGATAAATGATGTGAGGCAAGAAAATCGGAAATGTTATAAATACCGTTGCGATAGACAACTCCTTTTGCCTGAGACGCAGTGCGTGAGAAATGCTCTTGAAAAATTCCGTCCTTTTGAATTTCGCGCAAGTCGTGTAGAGATGCTTTGATTTCCTCTGCAGAAAGATCGGAATGCTTCTTTATTACTTCTTCATCTGAAAGCACTCCAATATCATCTATAATAGCATAACCGACCTCATTGAGACTAAAAATCTCATTGGTACCAGTATCATAAAAATAGGGAATCGAATTAAGTGAACGAAATTTAATATAGAGCGGGGAAGGCATTTTGATCAGAAAAGCAATTTGAGCACGGATACCCACCATGAGCCCCCGTGCTCTGCATTATTGAATAGTATGGACAATATTATACTTCGGTACCCACGGTCTGATTGCTTGGGCCCGGACTGTTTGCATTGCTGTACATGTTTTGCAGGACGCAGACACAGGCCGGACAGCATGCAGTGGCATTGACCGTAATCGGTTTTGATTTTCTTTTTTGTTCCGCATTCTGTACAAAATCTGTACGCTTAATTGAGGCTTCTTTGTTTTGCATGGCGATTTTCCTTTGTTATGACTTGTTAGTTTGTTGAAAATGCTCGCTCACAATTCAGATACTCTTACTGGTTTGTGAAATAATCCTCAATGTGTTATCTTGGTTTGGGTCATTTAGAAACCGTGTCTCAACACATCCATCTTGCTTCACAATGAGGCTTGTTTCCGTATCGATATAGGATGTCAATGTCATTATTTTGGTCTCTTGCAGCTCCTCTATCTGATGTTTGAATTTCCACGCGGCATTTGCCATCTCTTTTTCTGTGGTACCTTTCTTCTTTTCTTCAGCGATTACACTGTCATAGTACGCCTTCAGCGAATCAGTATCCACCTTTGATTCTGACTTGATAATCACTGTGGAAATCCCCCCTACATTTGCATATCCTAAAAATTCATTAGATGCAATGCTGGAAACAAGCGGATTCATCGAAGTCCATGTATCTCCAATTTGGTACTCTGTTTTGGCAGGTAGATCAAGACACAAAAGGGATTTTAGAGCATATTGGAGAGGTGATTCATTTTCCCGCTGAGTAATCGCAACCAGCATTTGCTCTGGACTCCTCTTTGCCGCGACTAAAGCATTGCCGTCAAACAAAAGATCACACTCGCCCGGCTGTGAAAAAACATCCTCTCCTCCAATAGTAACCCACGCCAACGCACCAAAACAAGCATGAACATATGTGGTTTCGTTTTCTTTTGCGACACAATAGCTCCCATCGCCGAAAATATACTTGTCCGGCGCTGTTTCCACTTGGGATTCAGAGAGTCCTGATCCTGAATATACAGGACACAGGGTTACCAATCGATAGTGAGTATCATTTTGAGGATTTCTCTGCAAAGAAAATGTTTGAGGCCCTTCTTGGGGCACGATTTTGACTCGTGTTTGGGCGAGCCTCTCTCGCCAAGTTTTTTCGTACGCACCGGACAGGGATCGATCCCCTCTCCACGCCCTCATGACGAAAGGCCCGGCGGCTAGGGCCCGATAATGCCGCCGAGGGCGACTCTGCGTGTCATTTTGTTGTTCATGTCATTCTCCTGTTGAAAAAAATACGTTTTCTGCGACTTAAAAAACATTCATTTTCACAAAAAATCGCGGCAAAAACGCCGACGATTCAACTGTGCGTCAATCATAGTGTTGTGCGTGTCAATAGGGGTCACAGTAAAAATGTGGAAATTTATTGAAAAATTTCCGAAAAAAATAAAACCAGAGCCGGGTATGTCAGTGCCCAGAGAGAACGCCAAACGCCTTGCCGCTCCGGGGGCTTACGCCGCCCGGCTCTGATTGGTACAATTATGCCATGAAACGCACACTCAAACAGCTTAGAAATATCGGAATTATCGCGCACATCGACGCCGGCAAAACGACCGTCACCGAGCGTATGCTTTATTATGCCAACGTCGTCCACAAAGTCGGCATGGTCGACCAAGGCACGACGGTCACGGACTTCGATCCCGAAGAGCAGGAACGCGGCATCACCATCGGGGCCGCCGCCGTGACCTTCCCGTGGACAGACCGTGGTGGCAATACATGCGTTTTCAATTTGATTGACACGCCCGGCCACGTCGATTTTACGGCGGAAGTCGAACGCTGCCTGCGCGTGCTCGACGGCGGTGTGGTCGTGTTCAGTGCCCGCGAGGGCGTGGAAGCCCAGAGCGAAACCGTGTGGCGGCAGGCGAACAAATATCATGTGCCCCGGATCGCTTTCGTCAACAAAATGGACCGCGAAGGAGCCGATTTCTACCGTGTGCTAGGCCAAATCAAGAGCCGGCTGGGCGCGAAACCGATTGTCGTGGCGATTCCCGTCGGGGCAGGGCCGCCGCATATCAAGGAATGCTTTCGCGGTACAATTGATCTGGTCACGATGAAAATGCTGACCTTTTCCGGTGAAAACGGTTCTGAAGTCACGGAAAGCGAAGTTCCCGACGAGCTTCAGGATGAAGCCATCGAATGGCGTAGCCAAATGCTCGACGATTTGTCCATGTACAGCGACGAATTGACCGAAACGCTGCTGGCCGAAGACGAGGTGTCGGAGGAAATGATCCGCGGCGTGCTGCGCGATGCGACGATAAACGACATGGCCGTGCCCGTTTTGTGCGGCTCCGCGCTGGATGGAATCGGTGTGCAGCCGGTTTTGGACGCCGTCAATTTTTATCTGCCCTCGCCTCTGGACGTGCCAGACGTGCAAGGAATTGATCCGCAACGGCCTGATTGTCCAGAGTTGTCACGAAAATCCGATCCCGCCGAACCGTTTTGCGGCTTGGTGTTCAAAATCATGGCCGACAAGCACGGCGACCTCTGTTTTTTGCGGGTTTATTCGGGCACGCTCAAGCAAAATAGTCGCATGCAGAATCCTCGTGAAGACAAAAAAGAGAATGTACCGCAGCTTTGGCGCATCCAAGCGGATCGGCGGGAACAGATCACGGAAGTCACGGCGGGCGATATTTGCGGCGTCATCGGCTTGCGTCACACAGTGACCGGCGATACGCTTTGCGATGTGAAACATCCGATCCTGCTGGAATCGATCACGTTCCCGGAAACGGTCGTGTCGATGGCCATCGAACCCAATTCCGCCGAGGAATTCAAAAAGCTCAAGGCCGTACTCGACATGATGAAACGCGAAGACCCCACATTCCGCGTTATCGAAAACGAAGAGACCAGTCAAATGCTCATCAGCGGCATGGGCGAGCTGCATCTTGAAGTCATCAAGCACCGCCTGACACGCGAACACAAGGTTAATGTCCGTATTCACAATCCGCGAGTCAGTTACCGCGAATCCATTCAGAAGACAGTCGAAGTCAAGGGAGAATGCCACCGAAATCTTGGCGGCCAGCGGCACACGGCGGAAGTGACGCTCCGTTTTGATCCGCTTTTGCGACGCGATTTTGACGGCAGCCGGGCCGTGGAAATTGCATGTGAGTTTTCGGACGATATTTTTGACCGGCAATTCAAGCAAACGGTTTTGGAATCGATACGCGAAGAAAGTCAAGGCGGCGGGCAGCTTGGTTTTCCGTTGATGAATGTTCGCATTGCACTGACCGGCGCGGGAATCAGCGAGACGGAATCGACGGAGACGGCTTTTCGCATTGCGGTGTCCGATGCGTTTCAAAAAGGTTTGCGTGACGCCGGCATTGTGCTGCTTGAACCGATTATGAAACTCGAAGTTTCCACGCCGGAAGAATACGTGGGCGACATTGTCGGCGATTTGCAGCAGCGGCGGGCCATTATTACGAAAACGGAAGCGGACGGCGTGCTCAGCGTGATCGAAGCGGAAGCACCGCTCGCCAATCTGTTTGGTTACACTTCAGCCATGCGGGGGCTGTCCCAAGGCCGGGCCGGCGCGTCCATGGAACCCCTCAGCTACGGCCCCGCCCCGCCGGAAGTTGTCAAGTCGTTCATGCTGGAATAGGGAACAACTCGGTCGGAGCCGTTTCCTGCCGGACGCGGTTCGGAAAGAGATTTTTGCAGGTATCATGCAACGTATTGTCATCATCGGTGCCACCTCCGGTATTGGTCGTGCCTTGGCCGAGCTTTATGCCAAGGCCGGAAATAAGGTCGGTATCGCCGGTAGGCGTTTGAATCTGCTCGCAGAGCAAAAGACCGCCAACCCTGAACTGATGATCGTCAAGCAACTCGACGTTTGCGATCTTGGAACGCTGATGTCCAAGTTGGACGAACTGGTCACTGAACTGGGCGGCATGGATTTACTGATTTTTTCCAGCGGAACGGGCGAAATCAACCCGGCCTTGGATTTCGAGTTGGAAAAACCGACGCTGGATACAAACGTGCTCGGTTTTACAGCCGTCGTGGACTGGGGATACCGTTATTTCCAGCGGCAAGGGGCAGGCCACTTGGCGGCAATCACTTCCGTCGCGGCCTTGCAGGGCGAAGGCGTGGCCCCGGCTTACAGTGCCTCCAAAGCCTATCAGGTCAATTATTTGGACGCTCTGCAAAAAAAATCGGCCAAGGACCGAGTGGAAAAAGGCAGAGCGAACATCGTCGTTACCGACATCAGGCCCGGTTTCGTCGATACGGACATGGCAAAAGGCCCCGGCCTGTTTTGGATGGCCCCGGTCGAAAAAGCAGCCCGGCAAATTGCGACGGCCATTCGCCGGAAACGGCAGGTTGTGTACATCACCAGACGCTGGCGTTTGATCGGTTTTGTGCTGCGGCTTCTGCAAATGGGCAAATGACGAGGGCGTATCCACGGACATGAACCCTGTTCGGCTTGAAAACTCACCCAATTTCGATAGAATGGGCTTGTTATCGAATAGTCCCTCACTTTTCCCAACGCCATGAGCACTCCCAACGACAACATCTACGCCACTCAGCAGCCTCTGCCTGGCGAAACCGCGTCCGACAACGCCACCCCATTCTCCGAGCCACCGCAGTACCAGCAACCGCACCAGCAACCTTTTGCGCCTCTCGGCCCGCAATACCACTACTACCAACAACCGCCGCAGCGAGGTCTGGGTTGTGTAGGCTTTATGCTGCGGACGGCCTTGGTCGTGGTCGCGCTGTTTTTCTGTATGTTTATCGGCATGATTATGCTTTCGCCGGTATTCATGGCCTTGTCCGGTGGAGGTATGGAGCAATTTGGCCACACAGAAAACAAACTTACGGAAAAATATGTTCGTGGCCACAAAACGGCAACACAAAAAGTCGCCATCATCACCGTCGAGGGCGTGATTGCGGGCGGAGATGACAGCTTTGTTGCACGGCAAATACGGCAAGCGACCGAAGATAGTAACATCGCCGCCGTGGTACTCCGAATTGAGTCGCCCGGCGGAACCATGTCCGGCAGCGACTATTATCATTATCTGCTCAAAACGATGAAGGCGGAGCAGAATATCCCGGTCGTGGTCAGTATGGGAACCGTGGCGGCCAGCGGCGGATATTACATTGCGATGGCCGGTGACGAAATTTACGCCGAGCCGTCCACGATCACCGGCTCGATTGGCGTGATTGTGTCCCTCTACAACGGCAAGGGGCTTTTGGAGAAGATCGGTGTCGAATCGACGCCGATCACCAGTGGGCCACTTAAAACGATGGGCAGCTTTTCCAAGCCTCTTTCCCCGGAAGAGCGGGCGGTATGGCAAAGGCTTGTCGACGACAGTTTTGGGCTTTTCAAGCAGGTCATTCGAGATGGCCGACAAGTTTTCGCCGATGATCCGGCCAAACTGGACAAATTGGCAACCGGCCAAATCTTCACAGCCAGCGAGGCGAAAGCCAATCAACTGATCGACAAAATCGGCTACATCGACGATGCCATTGCGGAGGCATTCACCTTGGCGGGCGTCACGGAAAATGACACGAAAGTGATTCGCTACCGCCCGAAAATGACTTTCGCAGAAGTGTTGCTCGAAGCCGGCGGCTCGGACAAAATGCCCGGCGCGGCGGCACTGGGCAAAACGCTGGTCGACGTGAGCACGCCGAAAGTTTACGCCCTCTGCCCGCAAGTTCTACCGGTCGAAGGCGTTTCCTCCGAACGATAGTACGGGACGCCGCCGAGATGTGTTACTCTGAGGCCAAAAAAGCCGCACAACGCCGTCTTCCGCTGTGCGGCAAATCGGCCAGTGCAACACGGTTGCTTTGGCACTGGCGGTTCAGGGACTCGAACCCCGGACACGCGGATTATGATTCCGCTGCTCTAACCAACTGAGCTAAACCGCCCCCGACTCTGGGCTATTCTAGCATCCTGATATGTCATGTAAACGGGGGCTGCCCGCAACCAACACGCCCTAGAAGAGGGAGGACGCCCCTTGGCTCGTTTTTGGCGTCTCCGCTGAAAATTCGAGCTGTTCACGTTCTTTCAAGGGGGCATTGCCGCTTGTGCATAGCCTTCCGCCGGTAGCGAGTGGACGGCGTCCTCGTCGCTCCTTGATCGCGCCGAAACCAACAAAAGTTGACGTGAGCCATCCGACTTTCCGTGCAAACGCAGTACAATCTCGTATTTTTCCGCCGGTTTGAATGTGAAATCGTTTGTAACGAGAATGTCGTTCTCGCCGGACTCGTCTTCACCGTAAATATCCTGCAAAAAAAGTCTGAAACGCAGCGGCGTCTCGGTTGGACACTTTTCGATGCGAAACCGCCCGTCGCGCCCTGTCACGCATTGCGTATGATCCAACGCCAGTTCCTTCATCCGGTCACGGTCAAGGTTCAGCTCGTCCATGAGTCCCAAGTCGTGGCCGCCCAGTGGCCGGCCCTCGTCGTCTCGCAAAACGCCTTCGATGAGCGGATTTCTGTTCAGAATCATGTCCTGCGTGTGCTCACCCAGCGCGGGTACGGCCACAGCCGTCGATAATCCCGCAATAAAGCGAGTTTTTTGCTCCGGCTGCTTTTCGTCCGACAAAAACACCACGACATCTTGATCGAGTCGCTTTTGCAGATGGCCGGTTTTTTCCGCACGAATAACGTAAAACTCGCCGCCGTGCCGGTGATCGCCTTCGTTTCGCCTGCCTGCGGTGATTTTGTGCGAAAATTTTCCTTCAGAGTCCGTGGTCAGCGTTCGGGACAAGACCGGCGCATAACCGTAGCTCCTGTACAGTTTTACGGTCGCATCGGGCACGGGCTTGCCGAGATCATCGTTGACGACGCCGGAAATCGTCCAATAATTGAACAAATAGTCAACCGGCTGTGACGGTTTTGTGTACATCAGCTCAATTTTGTTGCCGTCCTTGTCGGTCAGCGAATCCACATAAATCCTGTGACGTTTTATGCCGTTTTTTTCTTCCGTTTTCCAACGCAGCACCGCTTCGTACCGACCGACGTGCGGCAGTTTGAAAAAGTCCGTTTTGGCGACCACTTTATCATTTTTCCACGCATCGGGCAGCGCACAGGATACTTCGAGAAAAGCGTCCATCTCCGTGGGCAGTGTATCCGTAACAAAGTTCAGATTTTTGTCCAGCGGCCCGGAAAAAGCGGGTTGCCATGACGCTCGCTCTTCGCGTTTCAGATCAAGCACCGTTTGCACGAAAGGGCCATAATAGGAATTCGGGTCCGGCTCGCCCGGCGGCTCGCCCGGCGGCTCGTCGAACACGACTTTGCCGCGAATGGATACGGAGGGCTGCACGACGATGTCAATCGTTTTGGGTTCCCGCGCGTACACGGCCAACTTTTCGTCCCAGTTTTCTCCTTGCACGGCGACAGAGGGTTTTGGCTCGTAACAGGTCAGATGATGTTTGTCGTCGCGCGACCAAACGCCGCTTTTCTCATTTTGGATCAGAAATTGGTCGGAAACAATTTTGCCGTCCGAATTTTTGGCGCCCTTCCAAACATGGCCGGGGCAAGACACGGAAATCGATATTGCGAGCGTTCGGGGCTTTTCGGGCGTGGGGTTCGCTCCGCCGATGAGCCTAAACGCGGTGACGGAGTGGTCTGAAAATCGCAATGAATAGTTTCCGTTTTCGTCGGCGATGGTCTTTTGGCTTCCGGGGCGATGGCCGAGGTAACCCGTGACAACGATTTCCGCATGAGGAACCGGTTTGCCATCGAGATTGCTTACCGCGCCTGAAATCACATACGGCCAGCGTGCGTTCAGTTCCTCCTCAGTGTGGGGCCTGCCTTTCAGACGTGCCGTGAAGATGGCCGTCGCGCCGGATACGATTTCCTGCGTAAATTCTTCCGGCTGGTCATAAACCAGGCCGTCCGGGGTTCTGTCATAGACGGAGGTTACAAAAACATACCTGCCCAGAAAAAGATTGATGAGCACGTCGTCACCGTCGACAGGCCGGTTCCAATCGCGCGATACTTGAATCGGCAAATTCGTGCCATTCCAACTTTTCACGGACAAGGCGGCTCCAGCGATGTTTTTTTCTGTTTCAGAATCAATGATCCGGGCCTGAACCGTGCCCGGCACGCTCAACGATTGACGGATGCTGACCGCTTTGTTTTCTGCGTCAAGCGTCATCGGCGGTGTCATGGCAACGCCGGGCTTGACGTGCGCATCCTTATTTTTCGGGATTACGGAAACGGCGAGGCGGTAGGTTCCGGCGGGCAAGGTAGTGATCGAACAGGTGTTTCCTTTCCAATCGAACGAGCGATCGGCGGAGTATTTTCCCTCTGGCGTAAAAGGTTCCCAGTACGAGCCGTCCGAGTCCGTCCAGTAGAACGCGCGTGTTCGTTTTTCGTCGGGCAGGGTGTCGATTTTTCGACAAAGGCTTTTATTATTGCTATAAATATTGAGGCATTGTTCTGGATCGAGCGGTTTGCCGTCGACATCGAAAAATTCCACGTTGATTTCGTGATCCAAGCCTAACCGCTTGCCGAGTTCCGGGCCATTGTAAATCCACGGCGCATTCTCCGGGCAGGGCTTTCCGGGGATTCGCATGATTTCAAAGGCGATGATTCTTTTATCGGAATCAATCACCGCACGCAATCGGGCAGAGGCATGGATTTCAACGTGTGGTTCGGCACGGCCAAAATGCAGCACGGCTTCCCAAAGCACGCCGCCCGGATGGGTTACAGGCTTCGGCGGATCGAAAGAAATCAACTCTCCGGTAAGTAAATCAACATCGCTGTCGGGATGCGTCACGTTTTTTTCTCGCAGCCGATTGAAAAAGATTTTCAGCTTCGTTTCGGGAAGCTGAAAACGCAACTCTTCAGAAAAAAGTTTGGCCGCCTCAGAAAATTGCCGCGATTGGCAACGTTTCAGGAATTGCGCGACAATTTCCGATTCGGAATCCTTCGGTTCACATGCGTCCAGCACGCCGTGAGAGAGGGCTAGAAAAAAGAACAAGACCGGCACGAAAGGGACTCTCGTTGTGTGCATAGGAACCTCCGAAGGGGATGAGTGGCAGCCACACTTCATCCTAGCGGTTTCGCCGGTCGGCGTCAAGAAAAACAGTTGCGTATTTTCTGGAATACTGCTATGAATTGCCGGAGATTGCCAGTGGCAAGCCTACCTTGGCCAGCGTTCCGTTGACGCATTGGCCGCGTTCCGCACAAAACAACGAACCGAAGGGCAAGGGCTTCCTGAACGCGGCGTTCCCAAGCACAGTGCCCCTGAACACGGCGACGAAGCCCCGCAGCCACGAATATCGCGCGAGAGGAGTGCCTCACAGCTCTTTCAGAAACAAACCGGCTGAAGACACTCTGTCCCATCATCAGCGCAATACCTGCCAACACGGACTACAGCGTGGTGGCTTCCCCGCCGCTACGGGTTCCCAACGCTCCCCAAACGCCAAAATCACTTGGCCCGGAGAGTTTCGGCCTCGCATCCGCGGCGGCCACGCCGGAGGACAGGCAATTGATCGTTTCGCTGATGAAGTGAACGCTGCCGTCACAGTATACACCGTTCACGCCACCGGGATGTTCGCTGGAAGGCGTCACGATCATGGCGTTGGCCATCTGATTACCAGTGGATGCACAGGAATAACCGTTCGGCGGCTTAATGGTGGTGAGTAAGTTGATCGCATATCCCATCGCCCAGAGGCTTCCAGAGCCGCCCTCCGCAAAGGCTCCCGTTACCGTGGTATATTCACGAGTGGCGGTATCCACATTGGCCGTACAACTGCTTGGGACGGCATTCACAAAAGCACCGCCAACAGAATCATCATCTCTATTAGAGTTTCCATTTCCCGAAGCGGTAATTGGCACAGCGGTGGTGTCAATGACGATGGAGTCTTTTGTAAATCGGTACGAATCTCGTTGATCTCTCTGAATGATTTTTTCGGTAATAAGCAACGTATTGCTAGTTCCGTCTGTAACAGCTTCCAGTCCAGAGTAGCCCCGATAGGTTAGTGCTCCCCGGCTGTATCCTGAGGCGGTGGCCATAAAACGATAACTATAATCTCCGGCGCAAGCTAAATAGTTTGAGGGCTTGGCTTCGTTAGGTGGATCGCCTGCGTTTTCCTTTTGGTATTTCTCCGCGATTCTGCTCGTCCGTTTGGTCGCATCCGAAGGGCAGCGCAACCCAGGGATCGCTATATTATAATAGGCACTGGTTGTGGGACCATCGTTATCGGCACGCAAACCAATCACTCCCAAACCTGAATTGATTTGTTCATGAGCCGCCGTCTGTTCAATGAATGGAAGAATCTGGGTTGCGTAACCCCAACCCAGATGGTCCCTGCGGCCATAGTCATTTGTAGTGTTTGGATTCGGCACTTCTCTCGTACACATTGTCGGCAGGGAATTGTGGGTATCATGGTAATTTTGCACGGCGAGGCCAAGTTGTTTCAGGTTATTGGTGCATTGCATCCGCCGGGCAGCCTCGCGGGCGGCTTGAACGGCGGGCAACAGCAGAGCAACGAGTACGCCGATGATGGCGATGACGACGAGAAGCTCGACCAGCGTAAAGGCTGGATGTCGGGGTCTGTAAATATGTATCTGTGTCATGACTATTTTCCTAAACATTTGTGAAAAAAACAACAAAAATAAAAAAATCAGAGCCTCGAACGTCAGTCCGGGGACGCACGTCGCAGGCTCTTTTGACCTATGGCTTGCTGCTCAAGTCGAGCGTGACCGTATTGGTTCCTTTGACAATCGTGTGTTTGAGCGGCGTCGTGGAAGCCTTACCATATAGATCGGGCACAAGTGACTTATCTTCCAGCACTGGTAAAATCTCACCGTCTTCACTTTTCCACGTTTTTCCTGTCGGCACAGATTCGACTTTTCGGACGGTAATCGCATATTCGCCCTCGGTCGTACCTTTACCGGTCTCGCCAAACTCAGCCTGCAAGGTGAATTTGCCCTCCGTATCGGTTTTTCCGAGCGCAATCATCCCGGAACCGCCGGATACGGGGGAAAACGTAACGGTCGCATTGGCCAAGGGAGTACCGTCTATGGTGACGGTTCCTTCAACTCTATTGGTTGCCAATTTGTCACCACACCCCGTTAGGACCGGAAGGAGGACACAGAGCAACGCCACAACAAGATTCTTCATGACTATTCCTAATAAAAGAGGTGACGTGATGTTACGGTGTCAGGTCGAAATTGATTTCCTGTTTTCCGCTTTTTAAGGTTTCTTTAAGTCCCGTTTCCCTGTTGTACTTGGCGGGCAATTTCTCTTTGGTGATCGTGCCATCGGCAAGTTCGGAGGTCGTAGAAATGATCACCTTGTGTTCGCCCACCACGGCCCCTTCGTTGGATGGTGTGAAGCGAAGCGTGTATTCACCATTTTCGTTTGTCACACCCGTCGAAGCACGCGAGCCATCCACCGGACTGAACAGAAGCACCGCCTTCACCAAAGGTTGTCCATTAAAAGTCACCCTGCCCGACACGTTGGCGGAAGCAGCATCCTTACTACAACCAACCAGCATCACGAGCAATGAAACGGCGAGCAGAGGAAAAAATTGTTTGTCGGATAAATAGTTCATGTAACGATTACTTAAAAAGTGTTTCTTTTTGAACAAGAACCGAAAGTTCATTTCACAACACTTCCGGCTCACACGATAACCTACAAGCACTAGAAACTTTTCGCCTTGCGTGAAGAACGCATGCCTAGGATTCCATAGACTTCAGGACTCATCGTTTCGGCTAGGAAATGCACCGATCCATCACCAAATCCGAATTGAGCCCCTCCGGGATGGCGGCTGCTGTAACATTTATTGTAGTTATTCGCGTTGCTTTCATTCATCAGGATAGGCAGCGTGTCGGTGGTGGGTTTCATGCGACGAAGCGTGCGGTACATACCCTCGTCATTTTCTTTTTTGGGAGTGCCGTAACCTTGTGAACCATCACCCAAGCTACCCGGATTGCCGACACCGAGCCAAGTCGTGGCAAAGTATCTGACTTCCCCAATATTCGTGCAAACTTCGCCAAAGCAAACGACATTGGATGTGCCATCCGTTAGACCAGACAAAGGCATGGAGCTGTTAGAATAAAAAACACCATTATTGTCATCGCCACCTAGGACTGCATTGCCATCATAGTTAGTCGAGCCCATGCAGCCCGCATAGTTGGCTTTAGCGATGGGGTTGTTTGCCGCTAGGAGATAGGCAACATCCTCACCATCAGGACTACCGAAATCTGCTGAGTCGGAAGTCAATCGATCACCATCGTCACTGGGGCATCGAAACGTGGAGATGATCGTCTGGACAAGAATCCTGTCCTCCTCGGTCAGTGTGTCGGGCGTTCCAGTGATAACGTTGCCGCGGCAGACAGTTTGAAGCATTCGTTCGCCGGGATTCAAGCTCGTGTAGAGAGCCGTCTGCTCCACGTAAGGCAGGATGAATACCCCCCAGCCCCACCACGGACGATTACCGCCTGTTTCTGTACCGACATTCCAGTAGATGAAACCGGGCGGAAGTACCTTGATGGTGTCATGGTAATTGTGCGAGGCAAGGCACAACTGCTTTAGGTTATTGGTGCACTGACTACGCCTTGCAGCCTCGCGGGCGGCCTGAACGGCAGGCAAAAGAAGGGCAATCAATACGCCGATGATTGCAATGACGACAAGAAGTTCGACAAGAGGGAAAGCCTTTCGCTTTCTATGTAGATGCCCCCCCCCCCC
>QMCD01000371.1_pt1 | contig 31825 bp, 25 predicted proteins | sample 1821841 | NCBI WGS metagenome assembly QMCD01 (sample SAMN01991225, study PRJNA193472) | Termite gut metagenome, whole genome shotgun sequencing project. | isolation source: worker | host: Macrotermes natalensis | reverse complement strand
GAATCTCGTTTAGAACAGGCAATTATTAACGAGATGCAAAAATTCCTGCTCGAATTGGGAAAAGGTTTTGCCTTTGTTGACAGGCAGCAATTGATACGTATGAAATTACAGGGATAAAAGATACGACAAATGAAACTGATTTGTGCCGAATACAACACCGCTGGCCGGATGTCCCCGCAGGTGATCGGGGACAATGCGCTGTTGCGGGACAACCGTGACTTTTACGTCCCCGATTTTACCCAGGAACTGAGTTGCGTCCCACAAGTGGTGTTGCGGGCCTGTAAACTGGGAAAAGGCGTATCGGAGCGTTTTGCATCTCGCTACTACGACCAGATCGGGGTAGGAGTCCGTTTTTACGCGGACACTCTCCGCAAAGAGTTATTTACAAATGGCCTGGAGACCGGATTGGCCTCCGCTTTCGACGACTCGGCGGCGCTCAGCAGCCTGCAACCGTACCGGGGAGAAGAGCTCGTATACAGCCTGCGCATCAACGAAACAACGGTTTTTGAGAACCGGATCTCCGATCTGCCCGTCGGGATCCATGCGTTTATCTCCAAGGCTTCCCATTACTTTATGATCAAGATGGGGGATTTTTTCTTTTGCGGAAATCCGTTCTGTTACAGTAATTTGAAAGTAGGGGACCGGATCCGGGTTTACTTAGCGGAGCGTTGCCTGCTGGATTTCTTTATCCGCTGACACCTCACCCCCTTAACTTCGGCAACAACGGTTTTACCAATTGCCAGAGTACGATCCCCACACTGACGGAGATATTAAATGAGTGTTTGGTGCCGAACTGCGGGATCTCAATACAACCGTCCGCCAGGTCGATCACCTCCTGTTGCACGCCTTTCACTTCGTTTCCGAAAATCAATGCATACCGGCAGCCGCTTTCCGGGACAACGGTTTCCAGGGAGATGCTCTTTTCCGCCTGTTCGGCCGCGTAGATGCGATATCCGGACGTCCGGAGTTTGCGGACCGCCTCCGCCGTATCCGCTGCATACTCCCACGCCACGGAATCCTCGGCCCCCAGTGCAGTCTTGTGGATCTCCCGGTGGGGCGGGGTGGCGGTCAACCCGCACAGGTAGATCTTTTCCAACCGAAAAGCGTCGCAGGTGCGGAACACCGACCCGATGTTGTGCTGGCTCCGCACATTGTCTAACACCACTACCACAGGCAACTTGTCTGCCCGCTTGAACTCCTCCGCACTGATGCGGTATAACTCTTCGTTTTCTAATTTCCGGGACATGTAAACAGGCTCTTAACTTTGTTCAGCAGGTATTCCCATAAGCGTGGCCGAGGTGCAGGAGGTAACGGTTACCCGGATCAGATCGCCGGGTTGTGCGCCGCTGTGTGGAAAAACGACCACCTTGTTCTGGCTGCTGCGGCCGAACAGTTCGTCCGGACTTTTTTTGGAAACACCCTCTACCAGCACCTCGAATGTTTGGCCCACATCCTGCCGGTTGCTCTCCAGCGAAAGCGTGGTTTGCAGGTCGATCAACTCTTGCAGGCGGCGGCTCTTCACCTCTTCGGGAACATTGTCCGGAAGCCGTTTGGAGGCCGTGGTGCCGGGTCGCTCCGAATATTTGAACATATAAGCCAGGTCGAACCCCACCGTTTTCAACAACTCCAGTGTCTCCCGGAAATCGGCTTCGCTTTCGTTGTGAAAACCGACGAATACATCCGTAGAGAGGCCGCACCCGGGAATGATCCGCCGAATGGCTTCGATCCGCTCCAGATACCACTCGCGGGTGTATTTCCGGTTCATGTCCCGGAGTACCGAATTGCTGCCGGATTGTACGGGCAGGTGGATGGATTTGCAGATGTTCGGAAACCGGGCGATGGTTTCCAAAATCCTGTCACTCATATCTTTGGGGTGGGAGGTAGCAAAACGGATCCGCATACCCGGGACCGCCTGCGCCGCCCGCTCCAGCAAGCCGGGAAAATCAATCTGCACCTGTTCGTCCTTGTAAGCGTAAGAGTTCACATTCTGCCCCAGCAGGGTCACCTCCTTGTACCCTTTGCGTTGCAGGTCCAACAGTTCGTTCAGAATGCTCCGGGGGCTCCGGCTTCGTTCCCGCCCGCGGGTATAAGGCACGATGCAGTAGGTACAGAAATTATTGCACCCTCTCATGATGGAAACAAATCCGGAGATGGCGGTTTCGTCGATGCGGGAAGGACAGATGTCTTTGTAAGTTTCGGTTTCGGAGAGGGCGATGTTGATGGCTTTTTCCCCCCTTGTCGCTTTTTCGATCAGCAACGGCAAGTCCATGTAGGCGTCCGGGCCGACAACGATATTGACGTTTTTTTCCTGCTCAAACAGTTGTTCTCCGAGCCGTTCGGCCATGCATCCCATGACGCCGATCAGCAATCCGGGCTTCTTCTTCCGGAGCTCGGAAAAGCCCTGTACCCGTCCGCGCACCCGTTGTTCGGCGTTTTCCCGGACGGAACAGGTATTGACCAGAATGATGTCGGCTTCGTTCCTGTCTGCCGTATATTCAAACCCTCCGTCTTTCAGGATGGCGGCCGCCACCTCGCTGTCCGCAGCGTTCATCTGGCAGCCGTATGTCTCGATGTGGAATTTTCTGGACATAAAAAATAGTACTTTTGTATTCCGGGACACAAAAGTACTATTTTCAACGCTAATTTCGTCAGAATCGGAGGCCGAATGTCAAGCGCGCCTGGTGTTCGTTGTATTTGTTGGCGATGTCCTGCGCCTGAATAACCTCCTCTGTTATATCCTCGCCGAGGTAATATCCGTAATATCCGTAATTGCTGTAAAAAACAGTTTTGTCTTTGCTGAACCGGTAAGTGTAGGCGGCGTCTACATAGAAACTTCCGAAATTCAGGCCGAAACCGCCGGAGAGGGTTTGCAACTTATCTCCTTTGGGAATATCGTACGTGAAACTGAACCCTTTCTCCTTATATGGCGAGAGCTGCAACGAATAGCCGCCCCGGAGGCTGAAAGCGCTGCTGACCCGGTATTCGGCACCGAATCGTACGTTGTGCCCGTTGGTGTAGGTGGCTTTAATCTCGTCGTTTTCGTACTGATAATCGTCGTTGAAACTGTTGTCCGTAAACCGGGCGGAGGGGTAGTCGACAAACTCATAATCCATACTGATGATCGCTTTCCGGCCCAACACGCCTGCCACGCTGAAAATGGCTCTCCACGGAGTACGCATCTTAAAATCGTATTCTGACAAAGGGCTTTCCGAACTGTATTGTGTTCGGTCCCTTCCGAGGGTTGCGTCCGTTCTGTTAAACCAGGCATCTATGCCCGACCGGTATTCAAAACTCATGTTATACCAGGTCGGGGTATGAATACTGACCCCGAGGCGCAACTGGGGGATCGGGCGGTAAATAGCCCCGAACTTCAAGTTTATGCCGTCCCCTTCGATCCGCTGGTATTCGTAGTAATTGAACATGTCGAAACCGGAAGGAGCGTTCGCTTCACCGATCTCGGAGTAAGATGAGTACAATTTGTGGTACGTACTTTGAAGGCCGACCGTTACTCCGAGGTACAACTGATCTTTGTAATTGGTTCCGATCGTCATCGCATATTCCCCCAGATACCCCTCTTCCCGGATGCGTTTTTGCTGGTTGATCAACTCGGCTGCCGGCCCTTCCCAGAAAATGGGATTGTAGTAATCGTCGACAGACTGATAGATCAGTTTGGCGTCGTAAACCGGTCCGGTAGAGAACGGATCTAACCTTTCTGACTTAAGATTCCCAGCTTGGTACGCCCAGATGGAGGTCAGCGAATAGTCCGAACTTTCGTTGCCGATAAATTGGTTCAGATTGTGTTTATACGGAGAGAAATTGGTGTAATTAAAACCGAAATTCACCCCTTTCCACTCAGAACCGGGTGTGTAGAGGGAGTAGACCAGCCCCACATTTCCGATGTAATACTGGGAGGCGGATCCGGACGTGCCGCTCGATTTGATGTGGCTGAAATCCAACAGGGAGGTGAAATTCACTTCCGATTTCCGAAACACCCCGATCCCGGCCGGATTGGTATTCAAGGTAGAGAGATCCCCGCCGAGCGCTCCGAAAGCTCCGCCCATGGCGGCCGAACGGGCTGTTCCTTCAGCAGAGTAGCGGGAGTACCGGAGTATATCCTGGTAATTCTGGGCCTGCAATACACTTCCGATCAGCAGGAGAGCCGGTAGTACGAGTAGCTTCTTCATGGTCGTTATTGTTTTTCTATTGTACGTCTGTTCTTACCTTCTGGTTGGCCTGCTGGCTCCGGAACTCCCTGAACGGGAACTGCTTCCGCTGCTTCTGCTACTGCCACTGCTGCTCCCGGATCTGGCAGGAGAGTAGCTGCTTCCGGAACTGTTGGACCGGGAAGGGGTGTAGCTGCTTCCGGAGTTATTGGAGCGGGGAGGAGTATAGCTGTTTCCGGAGCGGCCGGAGTTGTTGAAGGAGGGTCTTGCCGTTGTTCCCGAAGGTCTTGTTGCGGCTGGACGGGACATGTACGATGTTCCGGACGGCTTATTCGCCGGCCGGGCCGTGGTTCCGCTTCCGCTCCTTCCACCCGGCAGTGTGTTGGGTGAAGGCCTCGTAGTGGTTCCGGGACGGGTGACCGTACCGGGCCGGGTGGTGGTTTGAGCCGGACGTGTCATCGTTCCCGCCGGACGTGTTGTACTTTGATTCGGTCTGGTGACCGTACCGGGGCGGGTCGTAGCATCCGGTCTGCCGGTCGTTGCCGGTCTGGTGGTTACTCCTGAAGGCCTCGTAGTGGTTCCGGGGCGGGTAACAGTGCTTGGGCGCGTCGTTGCTCCCGGCCGTGCGGTCTGGATGCTACCCGGTCTTGTAGAAGTTCCGGGGCGGGTAACGGTACCCGGTCGTGTCGTTGTACCCGGCCTCGTAACAGTTCCGGGGCGTGTATTCGGCCGGCTCGGCCGGTATGCCGTTCCAGGCCGTAAACCAGTTCCGGGGCGATTGTAAGAGTAGATCGGCCTTGCCGGCGGGCGGTGCCAGCCGTAATCCGGATAGTAATAGCCCGGGTAGTAATGGCCGGGACGCCAATGATCGTAGTACCAATGGTCGTGATACCAGTGATTATAGTACCCGTGGGAATAATAGGGCCATCCCCATCCTCCATACCAGGGGTCGTAGTACCACGGATCGTAATACCCGTGGTAATTCCAGCCAAAACCAATACTCAATCCAGGCCATCCGAAACGAGCGTTGAAAGCCCATGAGTCGTACCGGTAGTCATTCCAGGCCACTGTCCATACATACCGCGGATAATTGCCCAGGATGAATTGCGTGTAGAACTCCACATTGGAAGAGGAGGGGAACCACCAGAACCGTCCGTCTACGGTGTAAACATTCCAGTCGGAATCCAAAGAGAGATCCAAAGCGATTTCCTGTCCGTTCGCAATGTATCCGAATCCTTCCGGATACTGGGCGATGATACGGGCTGCTTCCCGCATGTCCTGTACACTGCCTTTGAACCCTCCGATCCAATACCCCCTGTTTTCGTACACGACGGCGTTGATCTCATCGGCGCTTTCCAATTCCGAAAGCGCCCGGGGCGTCAGTTCATCCATGCCTACCTGCTCTACATCCCCCGTAGCGCTGTTGATCACATAACTTCCGGCATCGTTGGAATAGATCGATTGTTCAACGTTCCGGTTCGCCTGGACGGCGGGTTGCGTTGCTGTTCCGGCTTCCTGAAGGAGAAGCGGTTGCCTGCCGGGAACGTAATATATATCGTCTTCCATCGTGTGGCTCATCATTTGCCCCGGGGCGCAAGCAGCAAACCAGGGGACAAGTGCTAAAAAGAGATATAAAGTTTTCATGACCTCTGTTTTAAGTTTCAATTATATTTTATCAAAAACCGTACCAAACATTCAAACTCCTCCGTTTTTAATATTATAGCAAGATACTGTGCAATCTATCTCCGGTTGCTAACCACATAAAATTAAAACATTTGAACCACATAGTCGTGGTTTTTCATTAAATTTGCCGCTGTTTTACCAAAAAATAAGAAGATGGCCAAATTTTTAACATCCAGGAGCGAGGATTATTCACAGTGGTACAATGAGTTGGTGCTAAAAGCGGGTCTGGCGGAACCGTCGGCCGTGAGGGGATGTATGGTCATCCGGCCATACGGATATGCTATCTGGGAAAAGATGCAGCAGCAGTTGGACCGGATGTTCAAAGAGACCGGTCACGTAAATGCCTATTTTCCGTTGTTGATCCCGAAATCCTTTTTTTCCAAGGAGGCGGACCATGTGGAAGGATTTGCGAAAGAGTGCGCAGTGGTGACCCATTACCGGCTGATGAATGATCCGGACGGGAAAGGGGTGGTCGTCGATCCGGCGGCCAAATTGGAAGAGGAGTATGTTATCCGGCCAACTTCCGAAACCATCATCTGGAATACCTACAAAAACTGGATACAGTCGTACCGGGATTTGCCCATCCTGTGCAATCAGTGGGCCAATGTCATGCGTTGGGAGATGCGGACCCGGATGTTTCTGCGTACGGCGGAATTTCTCTGGCAGGAGGGGCATACGGCGCATGCGACTCGGGAAGAGGCACTGGAAGAGGCGGACAGAATGATAAAGATATATGCCGAATTTGCAGAGAAATGGCTGGGCATACCGGTGGTCATGGGGACAAAAAGCGCCAGTGAGCGTTTTGCCGGAGCGTTGGAAACTTATGCTATCGAGGCGTTGATGCAGGACGGAAAGGCTTTGCAGGCGGGAACTTCCCACTTTCTCGGGCAGAATTTTGCCCGGGCGTTTGATGTGATGTTCGCAGCACAGAATGGCGAACGGGAATATGTATGGGCGACTTCGTGGGGGGTATCAACCCGTTTGATGGGAGCATTGATCATGGCTCATTCGGACGATAACGGTTTGGTATTACCTCCGAAATTGGCACCGATCCAGGTGGTTATTGTGCCAATCTACAAAAGCGATGAGGCGTTGGCCGGGATCACGGCAAAGGTAGACGGGATCGTGAAAAAGTTGCAAGCCAAAGGCATCAGTGTAAAATACGACGACCGGGATACCCAAAAGCCTGGTTGGAAATTTGCTGATTACGAATTGAAAGGGGTACCCGTGCGTTTGGCGATTGGGGAGCGGGACTTGGCGAATGGCACTGTGGAGGTTGCGCGTCGGGACACACTGACCAAAGAGACGCTTCCGCTGGAAGGGATCGAAGAGTACATCCCTGCTTTGTTGGAAAACATACAGGATACCATCTATAAAAAAGCGTTGGATTTCCGGAACAGCATGATCACCAAAGTGGACTCTTACGAAGAGTTTAAACAGTTGTTGGAAACTAAAGGCGGATTCTTCCTGTGCCATTGGGACGGTACGCCGGAAACAGAAGAACGGATCAAGGCGGAAACCAAGGCGACCATCCGTTGCATCCCCTTGGACAGCCCGGAAGAGGAGGGGAGATGTATGGTGACGGGGAAGCCTTCCAGCCGGCGGGTGTTGATCGGGAAAGCATATTAGCCCCTTCTTGCCATGGTCGATAACTCCGGATTTGGTAAAAAATTGCTGGCGTGGTACCGGGAGAACGGCCGGGAGCTTCCCTGGCGCGGTAGCCGGGACCCTTATATCGTTTGGGTTTCCGAGATTATTTTACAACAAACCCGTGTGGCGCAGGGGTGGGACTATTTCCTCCGTTTCACGGAACGCTTTCCCGATGTGGCTGTGCTGGCCGGTGCGGCGGAGGACGAGGTGCTGCGTTACTGGCAAGGGTTGGGCTATTACAGCCGGGCCCGGAACATGCACCGGGCGGCTCAAGAGATCATAGAGAAATTCGGAGGCGTATTTCCAACAAATTACCGGGATGTTTTATCTCTGAAGGGGATCGGCGAATATACGGCCGCTGCGATCTGCTCTTTTTGCTTCGATCTTCCCTGTGCAGTGGTGGACGGAAATGTATATCGGGTGTTGTCGCGGGTTTTCGGCGTGGACACGCCCATTGATTCAACAGAAGGGAAGCGTTTTTTCCGGGAGTTGGCCGGCGAATTATTAGACAGGGAACACCCCGGGGACTACAACCAGGCCATCATGGATTTCGGGGCGTTGCAGTGTATGCCGGGATTGCCGGAGTGCACATCCTGCCCGTTGCAGGAGCAGTGTGTTGCCCGGGCGGAGGGCCGGGTTCGGCAGTTGCCTGTCAAACAGGGAAAAACGACGGTCTTTACCCGCTATTTTCACTACCTGCACATCCACTGTAACGGGGAAATCCTTTTGCACCGGCGCGGAGCGAAAGATATTTGGCAAAACCTGTACGAATTCCCGCTGCTGGAAACCCCGGAAGAGACAGAACCGGAGACCCTCTTGGCCGGCGAAGCTTTCGGTCGTCTGTTTGCAGGAGCTTCCGGGTTAAAAATCGGCCGGATCTCCCTGCCGATGAAGCACCAACTTTCACACCGTTTGCTGCGTGTCCGGTTTTACGAGATCGAAACGGAAACCCTTCCGTCCGGCCTGAACGGCTTTCTGCGTGTTCCGGAAGCCCAAACCGGACATTACGCCCTTCCCCGCATCATCACTCTCTACTTGGAAAACCGGTGAACCTGTCAGGGCAATACCTGATTTTTTTTCTCTTTTTCCGCCGTCGCTTCGGCCTATTGTTTCCAAAAGCGGTCTCCACGGCGGTTTACTAAGCTCCGGCTTTCGCTGGAATCCGCGACCTTCTCAGTCGCTTTGCGACTTCGTCGAGCAGAGCGAATTCCGGTCGCTCAGCCGGAACAAGTAAACAATTCGTCGTTCCCGACCACGCTTTCGGAAATAACAGACCGAAGCTTAGAGTCTGTTTAAATTTTTCACCGAAGTTATTTGAGAGCTGTTGAAATTCCTAACTTAGCCTGCATAAGAAGTTAAGATTCCCAATGGAAAGGCTATCTTTGCATAAAACAACAGACTGTATGGGAAGAATCGCATTGTTTTGTTTCATAATAGTGTCGCTGATGGCCTGCCGGAAGCAGATGACGATACAGGGAGAGGCCGGTACGGCCGGTTCCGTGGTACTGCTGGCGGAATTTCCGGGGAATCCGGAAAAGGTTCGGTTGGATAGTTGCCGGATAGAGAACGGAAGCTGGACACTTCGGGGACCCGGATTGGTTTTGCCGGCCAGGGTGTGGATTCAAATGGAACAAGAGACCTTTTCCTTTATTGCCGACGCATACGAGGGAATAATAATAACGGGAAATTTCCCGGACAGTCTGGCAGTCGAAGGATCCCGGTTGGAGCGGGAATTCGAAATGGTCGAGCAGGTGCTTGCCGAGCGTTACACACAGCCCACAAAGGAGATTTTGGAAGAGATGAAGTTGCTTCGGAGCAAGCCTATGCAGACAAAGAGTGATGAAAAACTCCTAAAGGCATTGGAACGAAATCTGGAACGTTACCGGGAGTACGAAGCCCACTATTTGGAGAAATTGGTGCGGGCAAATCCCTGGAACGAATTAAGCCTGTTTATCCTGAAAGAACGGGTAGAAGATCCCCGGACCCGGCAAGAACTTTGGAAAACCGTACACATCAAAAACAAAAAGAGCAATATCTTTCAATTGCTCCTTTCTTCTCTGTCGCAATAGGGCAAAGCGACTGTTTATATGGATATTCACTCAAAATCCCCGGCCCGGAGGAATTCCGTTGCCGCATCCATGTCTACATACATCACCCGGTCGGCCCCGTTAAAGGGAACGACGCTCCGGAACTCCTGCAGGAAATTTTCCAGATAGGGGGAGGTCTTCACCGGCCGCTGCATGTCGATGGCCTGGGCGGCGTTCAGCAATTCAATGGCTAAAATCCGTTCCACATTTTCCGCTACTTTGACGCTCTTGGTCGCCGCGTTCCCGCCCATGCTGACGTGATCCTCCTGTTCGTTGGAAGAGGGAATGGAATCGACAGAGCAGGGGGTGCAGAGTTGTTTGTTCTGGCTGACAATGGCCGCTGCCGCATATTGGGGGATCATAAACCCGGAATTCAGTCCGGGGTTGGAGACCAAAAACTCGGGCAGGTGCGCCCGATCGCCGGAGATTAACCGATAGGTGCGCCGTTCCGAAATACTTCCCAGCTCGGCTACGGCTATAGAGAGAAAGTCCAACGCCAACGCCAGCGGCTCGCCGTGGAAGTTTCCGCCGGAGATGATCAGGTCGTCTTCGGGGAATATGGTGGGGTTGTCCGTAACGGAGTTGATCTCCCGCTCAACAACCGATGCGACATATTCGACCGTGTCCTTGCAAGCGCCGTGTACCTGTGGGATACACCGGAACGAATAGGGATCCTGCACCCGTGTCTTTTCCCGTTGCTGAAACTCCGAGCCTTCCAACAAGGTGCGGATGTTCCGGGCCGTTTCGATCTGTCCCGGATGGGGGCGAGCCGCATGGATTTGCGGCAGAAAAGGATCGATGCGGCCGTCATACGCTTCTAAGGAGATCGCCCCGATGATGTCGGCGTATTTGGCGATCTTAAACGCTTTCAGCAGGGCGTATACAGCGTGGGCGCTCATGAATTGCGTCCCGTTCAGCAGGGCCAGCCCCTCTTTGGCGCCCAATGCAACCGGTTCCCAGTGCAACAGCGCGTTTACCTCTTTGGCCGGCCGGATCTCTCCTCGGTAATAGACCTCCCCCTCGTCAATGAGCGGGAGGAAGAGGTTGGCCAACGGGGCGAGGTCGCCGGAAGCGCCCAGCGAACCCAATTCCCGCACCACAGGAAGGACATCGTTGTTAAAGAGATCGATGATGCGTTCCACCGTGGCCAATTGGACGCCGGATTTCCCCAAAGAGAGCGCATGCGCTTTCAACAGCAACATTAGCCGGATCACGGTTTTGTCCACCGGCGCCCCGATGCTGCACGCATGCGACATGACCAAATTGGCTTGCAAACGGCTAAGATCCTCCGGGGAGATGCTGATCTTGCATAGGGAACCAAATCCGGTGGTAATGCCGTATAGCGGTTTGTCCGATTCGGCGATCTTGCGGTCTAAATAGGCTTTGGAGCGGAGAATAAGCTGCCTGCTCTCTTCGGACAGCGCTAATTTATAGCCCTTTTGCAGGATGTTGTCGACGGTTTCAAACGTTAAGGCTGCCGGTGAAATGGAATGAATCATGGTATATTGAAATAATTAAGGATTTACGCATTTTCGTTTTCAGTCAGTTGGCGAAGGATCTCTTCGGGCCGGACGTTCTTTTGTTCGCCTGTCCGCATGTTTTTCAGGGAGAACAGGCCGTTTTGCATCTCATTTTCCCCGGCGATGGCTACAAAAGGAATACTCTTTTTGTCGGCATACCCCAACTGTTTTTTCATTTTGTCGGCTTCGGGATAGATCTCAGCATTGATACCGTTCTCCCGTAATTTTTGCAACACCGGCAGGCAGTAACGCTCCTCTTTCTCCCCAAAATTGACAAAGAGGAGTTGGGTGGTTGCGCCCGTATCCGGCGGGAAAAGCTCCAATTGGCTCATCACGTCGAAAATACGGTCTGCGCCGAAGGAGATCCCGACGCCCGAAACGTTTTTCAGGCCGAATATGCCGGTCAGGTCGTCGTACCGCCCGCCGCCCGTGATACTCCCTATTTCTGCATCCAACGCTTTGACTTCAAAAATGGCCCCGGTGTAATAGCTCAGCCCCCGGGCTAGGGTCAGGTCTAATTTTACCTCAATATCAACGGGAAGCTCGTGTAAATAGTTGAATACGGTGCGCAGTTCCTGCACCCCTTTCAGGCCGGTTTCGCTGCCGGCGAGAATGGTTTCCAACAGATTGAGTTTTTGTTCGTTGTCGCCGGAAAGGTCCAGGATCGGTTGCAGTTTTTCAATGGCGCCCTCCTGCAATCCTTTCTCCCGTAGCTCACTGTTCACGGCGTCCCGGCCGATCTTGTCCGTTTTGTCAATCGCGACGGTAATATCCGTCAACTTCTCCGGTTCTCCGATTGTTTCGGCGATGCCGGCCAGGATTTTGCGGTTGTTGATCAGCAGGCGCACCCGGACCTTTAGCCGGCGGTATACTTCGTTGACGATCCGGATTAGCTCCACCTCGTTCAGTAGTGAGTTGCTGCCCACCACGTCTACGTCGCACTGGTAGAACTCCCGATAGCGCCCTTTTTGCGGCCGATCGGCCCGCCACACCGGCTGGATTTGGTACCGCTTGAAGGGGAAGGTGATCTCGGACTGGTGTTGTACGACAAAACGGGCAAACGGGACCGTCAGGTCGTACCGAAGCCCTTTCTCCGCGATCTTTCCGGTCACTTGGGAAAGGTTCCGCTCCCGGAGTTCGATTTCGTCCACCCGGGAGAGGTAGTCGCCGGAATTCAATATTTTGAACAGCAATTTGTCACCTTCTTCCCCGTATTTCCCCAGCAGGGTGGAGAGGTTTTCCATCGCTGGTGTCTCCAACGGCATGTAGCCGTACAAGCGGAAAACGCTTTTGATGGTGTCGAAAATATAGTTCCGCCTGACCATAACAGCAGGGGAGAAATCCCGGGTCCCTTTGGGGATGGAAGGTGTCTGTGCCATACTCTTTCATTTTTTTAGACTGCGCAAAATCGTCCGCAAAGATAAAATAATTTATACATTTGCTGCTGTAATGGTTTAAACAGACGCTTAAAAAATCGCAAGGATATGGCTTTTGGCATAGCGGATTTGAGTATTGTGCCGATGCGGCGGGAACAATCGGAACGGAGTGAGATGGTATCCCAGGCACTCTTTGGGGAGCTTTTTGAGATCACGGAGGAGGCTGAGAAATGGGTGCGTATCCGGTTGGTGCACGACGGATACGAGGGGTGGATCGATAGAAAGATGTACTTGGAGGTAACGGACGAATATGCGATGCGCTACCATTCGGAGGAGCCGCTGTTGACCACGGAGGTATTTAACATTGTGACCAAAGAGGGAGAATACGGGAACCGTTTGCTGGTAGCCGGTAGCGTACTTCCTTTTCTGGATGCCGACAGTGGTAAAATGATGCTGGGAGAGGATACCTATACCTTGGTCACCAAGCTGAAAGATGTTGGGGTGGACAGTTTGCGTTCCCTCTTGATCGAATATGCGTTACTCTATTACAACACGCCCTATCTGTGGGGAGGACGTTCTCCGTATGGGATTGACTGCTCTGGCTTAGTTCAGATGACGTACCGGATGGCCGGGATTGATCTGCCCCGGGATGCTTCGCAGCAGGCAGCGTGTGGGCAGAACTTCTCCTTTGTGGAGGAGGCCCGGCCGGGCGACCTGGCGTTTTTCGGGGACGATGCCGGAGGGATTACCCATGTGGGTATTTGGTGGGAACAGAACCGGATCATTCACGCTTCCGGGAAAGTACGGATTGACAAACTCGACCACCAGGGGATCTATAATGAAAACCTGAAACGCTATACTCACAATCTGAAGATAATGAGGCGGATAATAAGTGATTGATGCGAAAAATATCTTACTGCTTCCGGTTTTATGTTTTACAAAAATTAATCGACGTGAAATAAAATTAACCCGGTACAAGGATGAATCTGCCGGCTATTTATTACCTTTGTATCTGTATTTCGGGTCACTATTAAAACAACAGCATAATGAAGCGCATTATTTTTTTACTTTTTGTATGCTTGCCCTTCCTGGCTTTTTCGCAAAAAGCGCAGATCCAATTTGAAAGCAACCTGCACAATTTCGGTACAGTGGAAGAGCACGGCGGAAGCGTTACCCACGACTTTGTTTTCCAGAACACCGGACAGGTTCCCCTGATCATCTCCAATGTACGCACCTCCTGCGGCTGTACCAGCCCGGAATGGAGCCGCCAGCCCATCCCTCCCGGAGGGAACGGTATCATCAAAGTCAGTTTTAATCCACAGAACCGTCCCGGCGCTTTTACCAAAAGCATTACGGTGAATTCCAATGCGGAAACGCCTGTCAGTTCCCTGACAATCAGAGGGACTGTGAACCGCCGGCCGGCCGATCCGTACGCTGCTTACACATTCTCTGCCGGTAACTTGAAGTTAGCCGCCAATACCCTGAATTTCGGCAGCGTAAAAAATACCGATAAACCGGTTAAAGAGATTGCTGTGGTCAATACGGGGGATAAACCGGTCCAACTCTCTTTTGAAAGTGTTCCGGCCGCTTTTCTGACCGTTACTTCCGAACCGGAAGTTTTGGAAAAGAATAAACCCGGGCGTATCCGGGTAGCCTACAACGCGGCTGCCCGAAAAGAGTGGGGGTTTGTTTCGGACAAATTTACGGTGAAAACCAATATGGGTATGTCGCACGATGTGACCGTACTGGCTAATATCAGCGAAGATTTTTCCGAATATGTCGGTCGTTTCGAAGAAGCGCCCAAAGCGGTTTTTTCCGATCGCAACGCAGAGTTGGGAACCGTTGGAAAGAATGTGTTGAAAAAACACGAACTGTATATTGAAAATACGGGAAAGAACGATTTGATCATCCGAAAGATCGGCATTTCAGACGAAACCCGGGTGAAGGTATCACCTGCCAAAACGGTGATCAAGCCCGGGAAAAAGATCAAAGTGGAACTCTCCGTACAGTTCGACGACAAACCCGGACGCAAAGTCTATGTCGTATCCTTTACCCTGAACGATCCTGCTTCTTCGCTTGTTACTTACAGGATCAGCGGGAATGTCCAATTGAATAATACTACACAGCCATGAAGCATTTCTTATCCATTGCCCTTTTGATCTGTGCTGTCGCCGTGCAGGCCCAGACCGGCGTGTTCTCGTTTAAAAATAAAGAGATCACCCTGAAAAACCTCCCTGCGGACACAGAAGAGAAAACCGTTGTCTTTTCCTTTAAAAATACGGGCAGCGTACCCGTGATCATTACGAGGGTACAGCCGGTAAGTTCGCAGTTGAAAGCGCACTGGCCGCAGGCGCCAATAGCGCCGGGGGCCTCTTCGGAAATCTCTGTTACCTTTTTATCCTCCCAGCTTCCCGAAACGTTCAATTACGGTATCTCTGTCTTTTCCAATGCCGGGAACCAACGGGAGCAGTTGCTGCTGTCCGGTAACATTGTAGACAATCCGAAAAAGCCGGATCTGCTGTACAAACACAACTTGGGCGGCTTGAAATTCAAAAGTTCCGCCATCAACCTCAATACCGTTTACGTCGATCAGGTAAAAAAGGACACTATTTACTTCTTCAACGGAACGGATTCCACGATCCGGGTGGAGGCGAAGCGGTTGCCTGCAGCCGTTACCGTGGTTATTCCCCAGCTGGAAGTAGCGCCCGGGAAAAAGGGTGTGATGTACCTGACGTACGATGCTGCTAAAAAGAACGACTACGGGTATCAGTACGAAAGCATTATCTTGTCGATCAATAGCGATAATACGTCCCGGAACCGGCTCAACCTCAGTGCCAATATTGTGGAGGATTTTACCAAACTCAGCCGCCAGCAGCTTGAAAATGCTCCCGTCGCCTCTTTCAAAGAGACGTCCATCGATTTTGGCGATTTAAAACAGGGAGAGAAGGCGAATTGCGATTTTGTGCTGACCAACACCGGAAAATCCGACCTGATCATCCGGAAGACAAAACCCGGGTGTGGTTGTACTGCTATCACTTTGGGAGAGAGCACTATAGCTCCCGGCATGTCCACCACCATACGGGCAACCTTTGATTCGACAGCCAAAAGCGGGCGCCAGTACAAATCCGTTACCGTGATCACCAACGATCCCCAAAAACCGGAAATGATCCTGATCATCTCCGGCTCGGTCGTTACCAACAACCCATAAAACCATCCAATAAAAAAGCTACGGGATATTTCGGACAATCAAAATAAAGTGTATCTTTGCGGCGTTTTTAATTTTTAAAGAATAGATCGTATGTATTTAACAGCTGAAAAGAAAGAAGAACTTTTTTCAAGCTACGGGAAGTCTAATAAAGATACTGGTTCTCCGGAATCACAGATCGCTTTATTTTCCTACCGTATTGCCCATTTGACGGAGCATTTGAAAAAGAATCACAAAGACCACGGAACCCGTCGTTCCCTGATCAAGTTGGTAGGAAAGCGCAGAGCTTTACTGGATTACCTCAAAAGAGAAGATATCGAACGGTATCGTGCGATCGTAAAAGCATTGAATTTACGTAAATAAAGAAAAATACGGGCGGGTCCGGAACACTCCGAACCCGCCTTTTTCCTCCCTTCACTCCTCCCTTTGTCCCGGACCTGCCGGCGACACCGAATTTATAAAAGAATTCCGTTAAAATTTATTTTAACCAAATGATGAATGTTGTAACAAAAAGTATTACGCTGTCTGACGGCAGGGTAATTACATTGGAAACCGGCAAACTGGCTAAACAGTCTGACGGGGCCGTGATGCTGACCATGGGAAAGACCATGTTGCTGGCAACGGTGGTTTCGGCTCCGGATGCCGGGCCGGACGTGGATTTTATGCCGCTATCCGTTGATTACAAAGAGAAATTTTCCGCCGTGGGGCGTTTCCCCGGCGGTTTTACCCGGAGAGAAGGAAGGGCTTCCGACTACGAGATCTTGGTATCCCGTTTGATAGATAGAGCTTTGCGTCCTCTCTTCCCGGACGATTACCATGCAGAAACCTTTGTGAACGTAACCCTCTATTCGGCAGACGAAGAGTCCATGCCGGATGCGTTGGCCGGATTGGCGGCGTCTGCGGCGATCGCCGTGAGTGACATTCCGTTCAACGGGCCGATATCGGAGGTACGGGTGGCCCGAATCGATGGGAAATTTGTGATCAACCCTTCCCGTTCCGAGTTGAAAAAGGCTGACTTGGACATCATGGTGGGAGCTACATATGAAAATATCATGATGGTAGAGGGAGAGATGAGCGAAGTGTCTGAAAAAGAGATGCTGGACGCCATCAAATTCGCCCATGCCGCCATCAAGGAGCAATGTCAGGTGCAAAAAGAGCTGGCTGTCGCGGTTGGAAAAGCCAAACGCACCTATTGTCACGAAGTGAACGACGAAGCGTTGCGGAAAGATGTGTGGGACAAATGCTATCAAAAAGCCTACGAGGTTGCCCGCAAGCAGATCACCGACAAGCACGAACGGGTGGGTAGCCTGCACCAGGTAAAGGAAGATTATTTAGCCGCGTTGCCCGAAGAGGAACGGGAAGCTAAAAAAGTATTGGTGGGACGTTACTACCACGATGTGGAGAAAGAGGCGATGCGCCGCATGATTTTGGACGAAGGTGTTCGTTTGGACGGCCGGAACACGGAGCAGATCCGCCCCATCTGGTGCGAAGTGGACAACCTGCCGGGGCCGCACGGCGCAGCCCTCTTTACCCGGGGGGAAACTCAGTCGTTGACAACCGTGACGTTGGGAACCAAATCGGACGAAAAACTGATAGACGAAGCTACCGAGCGGGGAAAAGAGCGCTTTCTGTTACACTACAACTTTCCGCCCTTTTCAACCGGAGAAGCCCGCCCTACAAGAGGTGTGGGCCGGCGCGAAGTCGGACACGGGAACCTGGCCCACCGGGCGTTGAAACGCATGTTGCCGGACGAATACCCTTATACCGTTCGAATAATTTCCGACATTCTCGAATCCAACGGATCCTCCTCCATGGCGACCGTATGTGCCGGAACGCTGGCGCTGATGGATGCCGGTGTGCCGATCAAGAAGCCGGTAACCGGGATCGCCATGGGATTGATCACGGACAAAGGTTGCGCTAAATTTGCGGTGCTTTCCGATATTTTGGGAGACGAAGACCACCTGGGCGATATGGACTTTAAGGTAACCGGAACGGTGGATGGCATTACCGCCACCCAGATGGACATCAAAGTAGATGGGCTGCCGTATGAAATTCTGGAAAAAGCGTTGGAACAGGCCCGTCGCGGACGCCTCCACATCATGGAGAAGGTGACGGAAACCCTGTCGGCCCCGCGTGCCGACCTGAAGCCGCATGCACCGCGTATCCAGACTATTATTATCGACAAAGATCAGATTGGAGCCGTTATCGGGCCCGGCGGGAAGATTATACAGGATATTCAGGAGAAATCCGGTGCTGTCATCAACATCGAAGAGGTGGACAACAAGGGTATTGTGGATGTTTCTGCTACCAACCTGGAGTCGATCAACATGGCTATGGCACGTATCCGGGCCATTGTGGCCAAACCGGAAGAGGGAGCCATTTACGAAGGTGTGGTCAAATCGCTGATGCCGTTCGGGGCTTTCGTGGAGATCCTGCCCGGAAAAGACGGCCTCCTGCATGTATCGGAGATCGACCACAAGCGGATAGAGAAGGTGGAAGATGTGTTGAAAGAGGGTGACCGCATACAGGTGAAACTGTTGGAGATCGATAAAAAGACCGGTAAACTTCGCCTTTCCCGGAAGGCGTTGTTGCCCAGGCCTGAACGCAAAGAGGTACAGGAATAATCAGGTAAAAGAGGCGAAAGCCTCTTTTATTTTTTCTATCTTTGCCCCCATATATAATGATTACAGCATGGAAAATAAACTGAAAATAGGGATTGCGCACGGTGATATAAACGGTATCAGTTACGAGCTGATCATCAAGATGATGGCAGATAACAAACTGTGCGAAGTCTGCACCCCCGTTTTGTACGGCTCCTCCAAAGTAGCCGCTTACTACCGGAAAATGCTGAATGTGGAGAACTTCAACCTGAACAGTGTGCAGACAGCGAAGGAGGCCAATCCCAAGCGTTGCAACGTGGTCAATTGTGTAGACGATGAGGTGAAGGTAGAGCCGGGGCAGGAGACTCCTGAATCCGACGAAGCGGCTATGCTGGCGCTGAATACGGCCCTGGATGCGCTGGACGGCGGGGAACTCGCTGCCGTCGTAGCGGCCCCGGTGGGGATCCGCGCTTTCCACTTGCAAAAAGCCGAAGGGTGTACGGAGTTGCTGACCAATCGTTACGATGCTCGCCAGGCGACTCCTTTGTTGGTCGGAAACCACCTGAAAGTAGGTTTTATGACGATGCACCTGCCGTTGCACGAAGTGGCTTCACACATCTCCTTGAACTCAGTGCTGACTAAGCTTAAAACCCTGGATCATACGCTTCGGAGAGACTTTACGATCCGAAAACCGCGGATCGCCGTTCTGGGGTTGAATCCCCGTACCGGCGGGCAGGAGCAGGGAGAAACGGAAAAAGAGGCATTGGTTCCGGCCATCGCCAAAGCCCGCGAGAACGGCATCCTGGCGTTTGGCCCTTACCATGCGGATACCTTTTTTACCGGGATGGACTACCAGAAATTCGATGTTGTACTGGCCATGTACCACGACCAAGGCATGATCCCCTTCAAAACATTGGAAGGGAACGAAGGCGCGGTGTTGGTGGCCGGGCTTCCGGTAGTCTATACTTCCTCCGTTTCCGGAACGGCTTTTGACATTGCCGGGCAGGGGACAGGGGATGAAACCGGCTTGCGTAACGCACTCTATTTAGCGATGGATGTATACGCCACCCGCAAAGAGAATACTGCTTTGGCCAGCAATCCGTTGCAACATTACAACGTAGAAGGGAACGCGAACGAAAGCGACCTGAACGTTGATCAGATCGCAGGCATCCGGCATCAGTCGGAAGATTGACGAAATTTAAACAGACTCTAATTGCTTCCGTCCGTTATGGACGGCAACGTTCCGCTACTACCTCCGCAATGTCCTTTACCGGGATGTCGGAAGCAGTAGCGAATGTTTTTTTACACAACGGGCAGGCTGTTACTAAAACGTCCGGTTTATAGGCGGCGTAGGCTTTGGCCGCATCGCCGGCGATCCGGTTGCGCTGCTTGCCGTCGATGGAGGTATTGGCCAGTGAGCCGCCGCAACAGAGGGATTTTTTCCCGTCGAAAGCGGTGTCGATTTTCCGGCTGATACTCTTTAGAATGTTCTCCGGCGCTTGGTAAATGCCGCTTCCTCTTCCCAGTTCGCAGGGGTTGTGAAAAACCGTCCGCTGTTCGCTGGGAACAGTTTTCAATTTTCCTTCCCGGATCAATTCGTCGATGTACTCCGTGTGGTGTACGATCCGGATCTGCAAGCCGTACTCTTCCCGGAACATTTTCAGGCAGATCGGGCAAGAGGTGACTAATACTTCCGCTCCGGAAGCCTTTAGGATGGCCCTGTTTTTCTCTGCCATGACGGCTGCCTCTTCCCGGTTTCCGGCCAGCAGCATCGGTCTTCCGCAGCAGACGCCCCCTTCCTTGTCTATAAATGTATAGGAAACACCGGCCTGTTTGAATAGTTGCTCCATGGAGCGGGTGACGGCCGGGGTGAGCTGCCCCATGCAGCCGGCGAAGTAGGCCATTTTGGCCGGGGCAGCGGCGTTTTTGGCGTAGCTGTATGTATTTTTGGTGATCCGAGACAGATCCGGCCGTTTGGCCAGTCGGAGTGCGTTGTGTGTCAGGCCAACGGGGCAGGAGGCCTCGCACCGGCCGCACAGCAGGCAGTTTTCGATCAGGTGCCCGTACTCTTTTTGGTGCCGGATCTTTTTCAGGAAATAGACGGGCTGGGTATCCATACCCAAAGAGCTGTTGAGCTGGCAGCTGTCGATACAGATCCCGCAGCGGGAGCAGGCATACATCTGGATCTCGCTGAAAGCGTTGAACTTTGTTCCCTGTTTGATGCCCCAGTTTTTCAGGAAAATATAGACGATTTCGGTCGGGATGTGCATGTAGCGGGAAAAGGGAAGCAAGATAAAGAAAAGCCCCAATACACCGGAATAGGCCCACCACGCCGGGTAGGTCAGTTGCTCCAACGGCAGGAACCGGGCGAAAAACTCCCCGGCGTTGTTGGTCAGGAAACTGCCGCCCCCCCGCAGGCCGCTGGTAAAACTCTCCGCCAGGAACCGCAGGGGAAATATCAGCCACAGCGTCGTCAGGATCAACAGGTCCAATGGGCGGTGTTTGGTGGTTTTCCGCATCCCGACGATCCGGGACCAAAGCCTTTTGGCCAGGGCTAAGAAAAGCCCGGAGAGGATGAACAGCAGCAACAGGTCGGTGATGAATGCAAAGGTGTTGCTGTACGGGAAGGTCTCTTTGGCCGGGTGGAAAAAGCGGAAGAAAATGGCAAAATAGGGAGGATTGACGGCGCTGGTGTGGTAGACCATGGATTCCGTCTTTCCGGCCACGATCAGCAGGAACCAGCCCAACCCGAAACAGGTGTGCATGTATCCGAGAAATGGGTTGGTCCGGTAGATTTTCCGGTGCAGCAGGCATTCCGAGAAGATCTCTCCGATCGACCGGAGGGTTTTCAGGCTGAAGATGCCTTTCCGGATCTTTCTTCGTTCGCTTTTCCGGAAGGTCCGGATCCAGCGGATGTATTTAATGATCAGAAATAGCAGCAGGGCGGTCAGGCCGATCGTAAAAGGCAGTACAAACGGGTCGTAGTACATAGTGTAGCGTTTATTGGTCGTGTTCCCGGAGAAACCGTTTCATACTCAGGATCATTTGGCGGGTATCTACACCGCGGGGGCACACCAGGAGGCACTTTCCGCACAGCATGCATTTGTGCAACTGTTCGGCGGTTTCCCGACTCTCTCCCCGTTTTACCAGCATTTGGAGGCGACGGATGTTGAATTCTGTCAGGTTACCGGCGGAACAGGCGGCCGTACAGCCGCCGCATCCGATGCAGAGTTGGCTGCTCGGAGAGGCAATCGCCAGCCAGCGACGGAACAAGGGGTCGTTCTTGTCGTAATCGATGCTTCGGGCGGCAGAAATGGAGTATCCCCACAATGTCGGCATATCTGTTTGTGTAAATGTCGTAATTACTGTTTATCGGGTCCGGTCAGCCACTTTTTGATCTGCCAGGCGGCCGAACGGGCGTCGGTCAGTGTATCGGTCAGGTTCATGGGAGAGGTGCAGCTTCCGGCGGTAAAGATCCCCGGCCGGGCGGTCAGGTTGGTGCCGGTATGCGGATCGGCCGGCCGGATAAAACCGTTCGGATAGAGGGGGATCTGTACGCTTCCGGCTAATGTGCCGCTTCCGGCGGCGGCTTCCATACCCACCATCAGCACCATCAGGTCCAGAGACATCCGGAGGGGTTTTCCCACCAGCGTATCTTCTACTTTGATCACTACTTGTCCGTTGATGTTTTCGGCCGCTTCCGACAGCCGGCCGCGGATAAATTTGATGTTGTGTTGCTCTTGTGCTTCCCGGTACAGCTCTTCGTAGCCGGGACCGAACATGCGCATGTCCATGTAGAAACAGAAAATTTCCGCTTCGGGGAGCATTTCGCGCACTTCGATGGCCTGCTTGATGGCTGTTATGCAACAGAGTTTGGAACAGTGGTAGTTGCAGATTTTTTCGTCCCGGGAACCAACGCAGTGGATAAAACCGATCCGTTGGGGGGTATCCCCGTAAACGGTGGCTAAGGAGTGGTTGGTAAAGAGGTTTTCCAGCTCTGCGGAGGTGATGACCCGTTTGTAGATGCCGTATCCGTACTCTTCTTTGCGTCCTGCATCGAACAGTTTGTAGCCGGTGGCAAGCAGTACGGCAGCGCTGTGCAGCACGGTGTTGTTGCTCAACTTTACCGAGAATTTTCCGGGGGCGCTCTCTGTGATCCCGATGGCTTCGGTGTCGATGTGGAGGGTGATGCCCGGATGGTTCAGGTGTTGTTGTAGCCCTTGCACCACTTCACTTGCAGGTTTCCGGTCGGGAAAGAGCTGGTACCAGTTGTTCAGGTTCCCGCCGATGCTGTTCTCTTTTTCTACCAGATCCACGGTATATCCTTCGCCGGCCAGTCTGTAAGCGGCTTCGCTGCCGGCCGGGCCTCCGCCGATGATCACAATATTCATATTTTGTTGTATCATTTAATCACTTTCATGTAGGTGGGGCAGGCCGGTTGTCCCATGGGCTCTCCCCGGCTGTTCAGGTATTTGGCTGCCGGGTCGTAGGCTATTCCGATTTTGTCGAGGAATGGTTCGACGGCGACCTGGTGCATTTGAAGTCCGATCTCCCACGGGTCGTAACCCAGTACCAGGGCGGTCAGTTCTTCGTAGGTAAATACGGGGATGCCGAAGCCGTTTGGGCCGTAGGTCACTCCCTCCATTTCGCTGAGGGTGTATTGCCATTTGTCCAGAAACATGGCGCATCCGGGGCAGTTGGCTACGATGAAGTCGGGTTCGTAGGCTTGCATGGATTCGAATTTCTTTTTTGAGTTGGCCACTGAAAATCCCCGGTTGGCCATTACCAGATAGTTCCGGAAGCCGAAGCCGCAGCAGTGCCGGCGTTCGGGGTAATCCACCGTTTCCCCGCCCCACGCCTGGATCAGGCCCGACAGCACCGCCGGGAACTCTGCTCCTCCGATCCCCTGGGCGGGGAACATTTTGGCGTAGTGGCACCCGATGTGGTCTACCCCCCGCAGGGGCCTTCCGGTGTGTACGTCCTGCAGGCGGTGAGGCGCCAAGGCGGCGATTTCGTTCCGGAATTTGTAGATGATGTCGGAGGTGTGGGCCAGGTTGGCCGGTTTTTTAAATTCCCGTTTGGTGGATTTCCAGAGAAATTCCCGTATTTTTTCTTCGATTTCCGGGTGGTGTTTCCACGTCTCCAGGATTTCGGTGTAGAGGCCGAAGGAGGTGACGCACGAAGGGGTCATGTTTTCGCACCCTGCTTCGGTCATCAGGGCGAAGTGCCGCGCTACGACCGTCATGGTGGTCTCCGCCGGCACCACATCGGTGTGGTAGCCGATGCCGGTGCAGGTGGTGTGCCGGGGGTCTTCCGTGACTTGTTTGTTGAGTTTATTCCGGAGGATGTCCAGGTAGGCCCATTCGGAACCGGGAAAGAAGGTTTGGCGGATGCAACTGCGTGCGTAGAAGTAGTTGTCGCCGGCGATCTCTTTCTGGTATTCGTTCCAGATCCGCTCTTTGCCTGTTAATTCCATGCGCTTCCCGTATTTAGTTGCCGTGTTGGCCGTTGTTGTCCGTATAGACTGAGATAAAGTACTCTTCCGGGGTGGTTCCCAGTTCTTTTGCTTTTTGGACGGAACAGTGTTCAATGCGTTCCATGTATTCCATGCCTCCGGTTTCTTCGAAGATCCGGTGCAGTTCCTGCATGCTGTCGTTGTCAATTTGGCGCAGCGCTCCGGGTCCCGCTTGCTTCAGGTTGGCGTGCATCCGTTCGTAGACTTCGTCCAGGTGGGCGTAGACCCACTCCCACACGGGTCCCTGTTCGGGGTGCATTTCCGGTTTTACGAGATCGGGGGTGATGCAGTAGCCGCGTTCCAGGATGTTGTGGTCGATCACTTTTTTCAATGCGTATTGCTGCCTTCCTTTTTCCGATTCTGTGAAGCAGCCCTCTTCCTGGGCGATCTGCCGCAGTGCCATGACTACGAGGCCGGGGGTGTTGCCCCGGGGACACCGGGTTTTGCACGACATGCACTCCCCGCAGTACCAGATCTGTTCGGAGCGGAGCAGGTCGCGGAGGGTCTCTTCGTCTTCCCGTTGTACGGCATCGACCAACCGGCGCGGGTCGTAGTTGTAGAATTCCGCGGCGGGGCAGATGGCGGTGCATACGCCGCAATTCATGCAACTGTTCATCCCTTCCCGGAAGTGGATGTTTCCCTTCAGTTTCTTTACCAGTGTCGACATGGCTTTTGTTTTTACAAAAGTAGACCAATTCCCCTCCCCGGGAAAGCGGGTAAATACGTAATTAGCGATGTGTATTTATACTTAGAATCTGTGCAGTTTGCTGTCAGGGATGTGGGAGTATGGAAGACAGGTTACAGGGGTGTTTTTCTTTGTGCTGTCTTTGGAACACCTACGGAACACCTACGGAATACCAGCGGAATACCTACGGAACACGTACGGAATACGGGAGTGTATGAGCATATAGTTTTGTTCCGGACGGACTTTGATAACTTGGGGGGGCATTGTGGTTTAGTTCGGATATGACAAATATAAGCCATTTCGGTTTACCTGAAAATAAAAAAGCGCTATTTTTGCGATTGTGTTTAAAGTGGAATTTATACCTTTTTAGCGGACACGAATAAAGAAATTTAAACAGTTTCTTATTTTTTTTCAAGAAAAGTATTACCTTCGACCATCCGGTTTTGGTCTTGTTAGAAGTGAATGCGTTTGCACTAAATAGCACCTATTCATCCTGTTGGGTTTGCGGCACAACAGGTTCTACTGTTGGCATTTGCAATGCAGCGGGCAGTCTTTCCTTTGTCCGTTTCGCATTAAGCATGTTGGCACGCATCTTCTTCCTGTTTGTAAGCCAAAGGCAGAAAAACAGAGCGAAGATGACGAATGTGCCATTTTACCCCCCCCGTTTTTATATTATGTTAATTACAATTACCTGCGGAGAGCCGCTGTACACGAATTAGCGCAAGTTTTCTATTTTGTTGAATTTGTCATTCGACAGTCAAGAGGATCCGTATTTGTACTGCACCCTTTCTGTTGCTTTCAGTTCAGGCGAAGCCGTAACTTGGCCTCCGTTCAGCGTGCGCGGAACTTTCTATGTATATTTTTAGCCCTATACAAGTTTTAATTATCAATTAAAAAAGCAAGACTATGAAAAAGAGTAATTTTTTAGTGATCGTGACGTTCGTGATAATTTCAGGGATAACGTTTACAGGTTGTGGAAGTAAAAAACAGGTCGCTGCCGTTTCGGTAACAGATCAAAAAGAGATGCCTAAACAAGTAGGAGTGGAAGCCGAAGTGGAAATAACCTTTCCTTGTTCGGGTATTGATTCCGATCTGGAATTTGTGCGCGTAAACGGTACCGGTAACAGCAAAGACCGTACGATGGCAAAGGAACGTGCGTATAACAATGCACTGGCCGAGTTGGCTTCTAAATTAGCAGGTGTGGCTTCGATGGAGAACAAAAGGGTTGGTGTATCGACCAATGCCGATGGTGAAGAATTTCATGACAAAATGGTGGCTATTGCCCAACGGATTGCCAAAGCTAACGTGGCGGGTTATCGTACGTCGTGTGAAAAATACACTGTAAACAAACAAAACGGTTCGTACAATTGTTATGTAACTATTGAGTTCGGGAATCAGAAAATAGTTAAAGAGATGTATGAATCAGCCAACACCGAAAAACTATTGAAAGCCGATTACGATTTTGATCGTTATTTGAAAGATTTCAATGCAGACTTGGAAGAGTATGAGAAAGCGAATAAATAGTTTTATCATAACCCTGCTGTTGTTTCCCTGTGCCGCTTTGGCACAGGGAACTGCACCTACTTGGATCGACAGTGATGTGCGTAGCTTGCAATATCCTCCCGACACTTATTATTCGGGCTTTTCCGAAGTAGCAGTTGTGCGAGGAGAAGGGCAGGAAAAAGCCATAGACCGTGCGAAACAAAAGGCGGTGGGCGAACTCTCCGATCGCGTGCGGGTGATGATAAACAGTGAAAAATCGTCGGTGGATGTAAGCATTAGCGGGAGTGATATGGAGGAACAAATTCGTTCCAAATTTTCGTCCATGGTTAAAACCGCTTCGCAAACCGAAGTAACGGGCAGCCAAGTGGAAACTTATTATGATATTTCAAAGCGTACGGTGTACGCCTTTGCTTATGTAAGCAGAAAGCAATTGCGCAATTACTACCAACAGCAAATTTCGCTTTATCTGAATAAAGTGGAAAGCGCTTTGCAAACGGCCGGAGAATTGGCTGAAAAAGGTTACAAAATGCGGGCGCGTAAACAATGCGAAAGCGTGGTTGACGCTTTTGCGGTTGTGGCTTATTCGCAGGATTTGCTCACGGCCATTGATGGGAAGACAGATGATAATACGCTACAACAAAGCCGGAGCGAGCGTTTGCGCAATACGATCATACAAACCCTGACCGACTTGGAGAACAGCATCTATATTTATGTGGAATGTACCGAAACGGTGAACGGACAAACGGTAGTACATATTGGCGACCGCCTGCCGGGACTGTTGACCGAACAAGGCTGCGAGTGCAGCATAACCGACATGCAGGGGGAAGCCGATTATGTGATCAAAGTGGATGCCCGCCTTGCCCGCTGCAATGACGCGCCGGACAATGTGGTGTTTTGCTACGCCAACGCTACAATAAGCGTATACAATGCCCGTACGCAAAAAACACAGATGCCCAAAATTGCCGAAACCAAAGGCGGGTGGACGGGCGGCAATAAAGCCAAAGCTATTGAAGAAGCCTTTGACGAGTTGGCAGAAAGCATTGTGGAAAAAGTGATCCCCATGATTAAAAATTGAATGAGTGAAAAAGGTAACATTATTGCTGATTGTTGCATTTGAAGTAGGCACCCTGTTTGGGCAGCAGCAAAAAGTGGCGGTATATGTGACCGGCGGACAAGATGCTGGTATCAACAAAGTATTGGGCGACCAATTGGTATCCGCGATTGCGAAAAGTGGTAAATACATTGCTATTGAACGCACAGCGAGTTTTCTTGCTGAATTGGGAAAAGAGCAAAATTATCAGCGCACAGGTGCTGTGGATGACAATGAACTTTCGCGTTTAGGAAAGCAGTTTGGCGTACAATTGGTTTGTATTGCCGAAGTAAACAATGTTTTTGGGAAGAAATATGTATCGGCACGATTAATAGATGTCGAAAGCGCTGAGGTTGTCAATACGTCTAATACAAACAGCAATTTGAACACCATGGAAGAGCTTTTAAAAGTAACCCAAATGTTAACAAAAGAATTGACGGGGAAAACCGCCAAAGAGCAGGCTACCGAAATAGCTAAAGCCAACGCGGAAAAAGAAGCAGGATACTGCATATTTGGAAATCTTGCTATTTCAACTGTCAAAACAGGTGAAGTTGATTGGGTAACAGCAAATTCTATGAGTCAAGATGCAACTATTGGTGGATATAATGATTGGAGACTACCGACAATTGGAGAATTAACACAGATATATGCAATTCGTTCATTAGTTTGGGGACGCGAAGACCCATGGGGTTCGGGTTCTTTTTATGACTTCAGCAAGTCTTCGTTATGGAGTTTTGATGCGTGCAGAAATGGTCATAAGATAATCTATTCCAATGGAAGCAATGGTTGCTATAAAAAGACAGCAACAGCAAGGGTTGTATTAGTCCGAACGATAAATAACCATAAATAAAAATAATAGTCTCATTGCTTGCTCTAAGAGTGGTAGTTAGAGCAGCTTTCGGACAATAAATTAAGATAAACAGATTATGAGGAGACACATTTTTATTTCGATTTGCGCCATGGTAATGGCCTTGTTGATGCCTGGAAAAGTTATCGGACAAGATAATAAACCGGCACTGAAAATAGCGGTATATGCCACCGGCAATGTATCGGAAGGACATAAGTCCTATATTGCCAACGCTGTTGAGCACGCGCTTATATCTACCGGTAACCTTCAGGTACTTCCCCGACAAGGAGCCGTTATTGAGCAGCTTATCAAGGAACGGCAATACCAGCGTACCGGCAATGTTACTGATGCCGATATATCCAAACTTGGAGTAGAGCTCGGGGCCGATTTGGTTTGTGTGGTTGAAGTTATCGAGTTTCTGGGGCTTGAAATCAATGCCCGCACCATCAAGGTTGCTGAAAACCGCGCAGTACGTTCAGCCCGCAGCGATCTGGTTAACGATATGAATAACAAAGACCAGATGCGCAAGGCTGCCGAAGATATCGTAAACCAGTTGGTGGGCGGAGGTTCGGGGAGAAGGCCTGCTGTCGGGAACTCCGGTGTCAATCGGAACAACACACAACGCCACCCCGCTGAGCCCGAAATGGTAGCCGTAGATGGCGGCACCTTCTGGATGGGCTGCAGCAGCGAGCAGCAGGGCTGCAACAGTGATGAAAGCCCGTTGCACAGTGTAACAATAAGCAGTTTCCAGATGGCTAAGTATGAGGTAACGCAGGCACAGTGGAAACTCATCATGGGTAATAACCCCAGCAATTTTAAGGGCGACAACCTGCCGGTAGAAACGGTAAGCTGGAACGATGCACAGGAATTTATCAGCCGCTTGAATGCCGCCACCGGTAAGCACTACCGCCTTCCTACGGAAGCCGAGTGGGAGTATGCCGCCCGCGGAGGTAACAAAACGCAAAACTATACGTACAGCGGCAGCCACGATTTGAACAATGTGGGGTGGTTTACCGGCACTACCCATCCTGTGGGAACGAAACTGCCCAACGAACTCGGCATTTATGACATGAGTGGAAACGTACGGGAATGGTGCAGCGACTGGTACGGCACTTACCCTGCCTCCGCACAGCACGACCCTATGGGCGCTTCATCAGGCTCTTACCGCGTGAATCGCGGCGGCGACTGGCACAACCTTGCGACGAGCTGCCGTGTTGCCGACCGGCGCTGCAATAGTCCGGGCTTTCGCAGCAATTATCTCGGCTTCCGCCTGGTTCTTCCTTAGTTTTTCCTGTCGGGATTCCGTCCTTTCGTGTAAGCAAACGAGTTTTGCAAAAAGCGAAGCGGAGCGGAGCTAAAGGCAAAACGAGTGGAGGCTGTTGAAATTAAGACGTTTGAAAATGAAAAATACGCTATTTTTTGCGCTTGCTTTGTGTACAACAATCGTAGCTTTTGGGCAAGAACCTGCCAATAAAAAGATAGCGATGTTGGAACCGCATCTTGTGGGAGGAACTGTTACGGCGATACAAAAAAGTATGATTCGCGCTACGCTTGCTAAAGCCATTAGTGATGCAGGTATGTTCGATGCTCTCACGCGAACGGATATTGATCAGTTGACAAAAGAGATGAGTTTTCAACGTAGCGGTATGGTAGATGATGATGAACGACAACAAATTGGCAAGATGTCGGGAGCTGATTTGATTTGTTTATCGCTTGTTACAGTAGAAAACAATGATCTTTTTATTGAAGTACAACTTATTGAAGTAGAAAGTGGTAGGATTTTCAAGACCGCTAATGAATTAATGCAAATATCATCCAATGTAGGATTGCAGACAGGCTGTCAGAAACTTGCTAATAAGTTGCTCGGAGAGTCCCCAACACGAACTTCTGCAGAACAAAGATTAAACGCTAAAGACTATAGAAAAAAAAATGACTCATTTTTTCTAAGAGGACATAATCAGTATATAGCATTTGGGATATTAAACACCGGCTATCCTGTTACAATGGGTACAAGTCTCGTAGGTAGGTATGGCGGTATTATGGGTATAGGTGTTTATTTAACCATTGGTCTGGATTTTGCAGGGAAATCAACCTATGACCCTGAGAAATCAAGTTATTATCCTGTAGAAGCACATCGAAAGTTTATTGCTCCCTTACATTATTCGGCGGGATTGAAGTTATTTCCATATAAAAATGCATTTCTTTCTATTGGCTATGGTACATTGGGTTGTGAAAAAAAGAAAATGTCGTCCGGTAGTAATGGACATTGGAATACGACAGGTTGGCGGCAGGGAAAAGGACTTGTGTTGGGAGGGGGGTATGATATTTTGGGAAATTTAAATAACACTGGTGTATTTTTTTCACCGAGTGTGGGCCTTTCATTCGATACATTTACGGATAAGTGGCAACCTCTGTTTAATGTTAAACTGGGTATTGCTTGGGGCTATAAAGAGTAAAAATAAAAGAGAATGGAACGAATATCTTGTTTTATAATTTTTGCTTGTTTCTTAGCAAGTTGTAATGATGATTTTTATTCGGAAGGTCGTGTAAAAACAATAGGTGTAACAGAAGTAACTACACAATCGGCCATTTTGAAAGGGAAAGTACAAATAGTAACACAAGGGAAAGAAGCAGATATAGATGTCTTCACACGAGGTTTCGTATATGGCAGAAGTAGTAACAACTTGAATTTAACTGTAACAGATCAGATTTCCGAGGAAGGAAGTTTTAGTTGCCATATATATGGTTTATTTCCGAATACAAAATATTACGCAAAAGCGTTCGCTACAATTCATTTTGATATCGCTAAGAATGTTAGTTATTCTGGTGACTATGATATTGGATATGAATCTCTAAGATGTTATGGCAACATTATCGAATTTATGACTCAAGATGGTGTCCTTGCGCCTTCTGTTACGACAGAATTAGCAAGCAGTATGACTCCAAATAGCATAAGGTTAAACGGAATTGTTGAGTACGAAGGATATCCTGCCTATACCGAGCGAGGGTTTATATATGATACGATTCCTAATCTTACTATAGAAAGACCAAGTAAAAAAACAGTTTCGGTTTCAGGCAATGGGTTAGGCAGCTATTTTGCAGATATTACCGATTTGAAGACAAATGATGTAACGTATTACGTCTGTGCTTATGTTAAAAATAGCGAGGAGCCTGTTTATGGGGAAGAACTAAGTTTCCATTTTGACACACTCAATACTCCTGATGTTGTACTATTACCAATAAACAAACTTATGGTACAAAAAAAAGACATAGAAATAACCCCTGTACTTTGGACGGTAGCGAAAGCTGCTTGTGCAAGTTCACCAATAGGCGGTTATACCGACTGGCGATTGCCTACAAAAGATGAATTAATGGTGCTTTATACTCAGCGTAACACTATTGGTAATTTTACAACTGATTGGTATTGGAGTTCTACGGCCTACAGCGGCTACCAATACGACTACTGGGGGCAGAGTTTTAGCAGTGGGGCGCAGGGCGGCCTCAACGATTATAGTACGTACCGTTGTCGTTGTGTCCGAACTTATAAACCTTAACGATATCATTACATGAAACCAACCATTCTTTTCCTAACCCTGCTGTTTGGTGTGCAGGTGATGGGGCATGCACAGGTAGATTCTTTTGAGGAGTATGTGCGGGAGCAACGGCGGGCGCAGGAGGAGTTTGTCCGGGCGGAGCGGGAGAATTTTGAGAATTACCGGGATTCGCTGAACCGGCAGTTTGCGGAGTATTTGGCGAAGGAGTGGAAGGATTTTAATTTGCAGAAGGCCGGGCCGCTTTTAAAGGATCCGATCCGCAAGCCTCCGGTGTTTGAGGGGGAGGCGCCCCGGCCAACGGAGATCCCGCAGCGGGAGCCGGTGGCGCCGATTGAGCCGGCTCCGTC
>QMCD01001810.1_pt1 | contig 31832 bp, 18 predicted proteins | sample 1821841 | NCBI WGS metagenome assembly QMCD01 (sample SAMN01991225, study PRJNA193472) | Termite gut metagenome, whole genome shotgun sequencing project. | isolation source: worker | host: Macrotermes natalensis | reverse complement strand
GTCGTCGCCCGCCCGAGCGTAAAGCGCAGGCTTGCCGCCGCGTCTTCACGGGAAAGCCCCATCGCCAGCAATACGTGGGATGGGTGAACGGAACCCGTCTGGCACGCCGAGCCCGCCGAACACTCCACACCCATGTGGTCGAGCGCCACCAAAAGCGCGCGCGCCTCGGTTCCGGGAAACAGTACATTCAAATAGCTTTCCACCCGGACGGCTTTGCCCGCGTTTATTACAGCGCCGGGGATTCTTTCCCGAATACCCCGCGCAAGCGCATCCCGCAAGTCTTTTAGCCGCGCGTTCTCGTGCTCCATTTCATCCTGCGCCAGGCGCAGCGCTTCCGCCATGCCCACCGCCCCGGCAATGTTTTCCGTACCCGCGCGCCTGCCGCGCTCCTGTGCGCCACCGTCAATAAGCGGCACGGGCGCAGTTTTTTATTGATATACAGTACGCCGACGCCTTTCGGCCCGTAAAATTTATGCGCTGAAAAGCTCAGCAGGTCGGCGCGCATAGCGGCGAGGCCTCTGTGCCCTGCGGCGGCGACGGCGTCCGTATGCAATAGCACCCCGGCGGCGCTCGTTACCGCGGCGATTTCATCGATGGGGTTTATCGTCCCCACTTCATTGTTCACCGCCATAACGGAAACAAGCGCGGTTTCCGCGTGAATCGCCTCGCGCACCTGTCCGGCGGAAACAAGGCCGTTCGCGTCTGTGGGAAGGTAAGTTACTTTATACCCTTCCTTTATGAGCGCCTCACAGCATTGCAGCACCGAATGGTGCTCTGCGACCGTCGTGACCATATGCTTTTTACCGCCCGCGCGCATCACGCCTTTTATTGCCCAGTTGTTGCTTTCCGTGCCGCCCGAAGTAAAGTAGATTTCTTTTGGGTTTTTTGCGGAAAGCAGCCGCGCGATCTCTTTTCGGCTGTCTTCAAGGGCATTTGCCGCCCTGCGCCCGCTTTCATAGATTCCGGAGGCATTGCCGAAACATTCACTAAAATAGGGCCGCATACGCAAAAAAACTTCATCCCTCACAAATGAAGTCGCGGCATAGTCCAAATATACTCGCTCCATTATTACTCCATTACTCCCCTACAATGCTATAAACGCGCCCATCGCGCCCGTCTGCCCGTTATCGCGCCGATGGGAATAAAACAAATCTTCTTCACAGTGCGTGCACAGGTCGGCGCACGTGACGTTTTCCGCGGGCACCCCCGCGCGCGCAAGGTCGCCCAAAAGCACATCCTGCAAGTTCACGAAAAGCTTACCGCCGCGTTCTTCCACCACGCCATCGCCAAAACGCCCGGTGAACGGGTCGGCCACATCGCGCTTCACCTCAAAACAGCACGACCGAATATGCGGGCCTATCCCCACCAATATATCCTCATACGCGCTGCCAAAGCATTCGTTCATCCGCCGCAGCATTTTCACCACGATCTGCCGGTAAGTCCCCTTCCAGCCCGCGTGCCCCGCCGCCACAACGCGCTTTTTTCTGTCCGCCATAAAAATAGGCACACAATCCGCGTGCAGCGTAACGATGGACACACCATCCGTATCCGTGACCATCGCGTCACAATAATCGTAATCAATCTCCCGCGTGATCCCTTTGCCCGCGTCCGCCTTGCCCGCGACGTGCACGCCGTCGCCGTGCGCGTAGTTCACCAGCGTAAGCGTTTCATAGCCTATGGAAAGCGCGTTGCACACCCGCTTATAATTTGTTTCCTTGTTCGCCACGCTGTGCTCGCGCGTCCTGCTTAGGTTCAGTGAGGCGTACACGCCCGGGCTTTTGCCACCCACACGCGTGGTAAAGCCATGCTTTAAAAACCCTTCCCGCAAAAAGGACGGGATCTGGTAAAACAGCACGCCCCCCTCATTTTTTTGTGTAAACCCATAGCCTACTTCTTGTTTATAGTTTTGCATATTACCTGTCTATCGCCTGTTGCAACCTGTTCAGCTCCTCGCGGAATGTGTTGATATCCTTAAACTGCCTGTAAACGGACGCGAAGCGCACATAGGCCACTTCATCCAGCTTGCGCAACCCTTCCATTACGATTTCACCCACTTCGTGGGATGTTACCTCATGCTTTGGCGAGCTGTACACCTCGCGCTCGATCTCGTTGATGAGCGACTCGATGTTGTCATAAGACACTTCCCGCTTTTCGCACGCCTTTATAATACCGCGCTTCACTTTTTCTATATCAAAGCTCTCGCGCTTACCGTCTTTTTTGATCACAAAAACAGGCAGGCTTTCCACTTTTTCGTAAGTTGTAAAGCGTTTTCCGCAAGCGAGGCATTCCCGCCGCCTGCGAATAGAAGATAAATCGTCCACAGGCCGGGAATCCACCACTTTACTTTCCGTGTGGTCACAATAGATACACCGCAAATAAATCACCCCCACATACTGTTGCGCAAATCTGTTCCATAGGTACTATTATAGCATAGGTTCTCAGACGTGCGCTACATTTTGTGGAATCCCCGCCATTTTCTTTCTATATTGGCTCATTCATTCGCCGGCCGCTTTGCTCATTTGACTTTTTGATTTTATCGAGCACCCGTTTCAAGCGCTTTGAAATACTGGATTGTGTCACGCTAAAAGCATACGATAACTCTTTTTGCGTGTGCTCGCGCGTACCAAAAAGCCCGAAACGCAAAGAAATCAGCCTGCGTTCTTCGTGGTTTAAGCACTGTAATATCTTTATCATTTCCTGCCCGTTTTCGCCGCGCATCACCTCGTCGAGCACCGATTCGCTTTGCATCGTCACATCATAAGCGACCGTTTGGCTGTCAAAAGGCAGTTCCCTTAAATAATGATTCGCCTTCCGGAAGTACATCAGTATTTCATTTCTGGAACAATGCGCGATAAACGTTTCCAGTTTTGTATCATAAGAGCTGTCAAAATGATCGACCGCCTTCACCAGGCCGATATACGCGATGGAGGTCAGCTCTTCCGCCATACTCCAATCAGAAGCGTACCGCCGCGCCACGCTGCGGGCGATCCACATCATTTTTTCAATCAGCTCTTTTCGTTCAATTTCAGCATATTTCGCCATAACTTTCCTCTAAACAGCAGGTTTTACTGTTATGGTACCTTCGAATCGTAGCGAAACTTGTAGATTAGTGTTATTCCCTGCAAGAAAATTTTACGATTCTTCATGTATTACGCAAAAAAAGAAACACTATTGCGTTTCCTTTTTTGATTTACGTGGAGGCTGGCATCGCGTCAGCCTTTCCATAACCCATGCAAATTACAATAGGCAAATACTTCGTATTGATCGCCGTGCAGGTTATATTCCGCTTTCGGCGCATCGCCCGGCGCAAGCATGGCGCGCTGCGTCCGCCCCGGCTCTTCCACGCAGATCCATTCGATGTGGTGCTCTTCGGTCATCGGGTGCGGTATACCGCCCACCTCAACGGTAAGCCCTTCGCCGGTCTTTTTCGCCACTGGCACATGCTTCTCCGCCGCCGCGTCCACCGTATTGGGAATGAGCTGCCCCATCGGCTGCCCGCAGCAAATCAGTTCCCCGCCGCCATCCTTAATGATACCAACAATATTACCGCAAATCGCACATCTGTAAAACGCCCTTTCTTTCATCGTACTCGCTCCTCTTTCTCCATTTTCTATCAATATATGGGGATATAGAACAATATACACCCCTTATATTGATAAACTTGGTAGCGGTACGCTAAACTTCAGAAAAGTACGAATGGTATTTAATCTTATTGGAACCGGGAAAAAGATGGTCGTGCAGGTCCATAAAATAATCGTCCGTCATACTCGCGATATAATCCACAACGATCTGGTTTGGCTCTTCACTCCGATATTGTTCCCTTTTTTCCCGCTCGTCGGGAAAACCTTTGTACAATATACCTATGTGGTGGCGGAATATGGGCGAGCTTTCGTTCCCTGCACTAAGGTTCCCGAGCAATTTTTCATACACCCTGCCGAACATGACCTCAAGCGCCGGGTACGGCCCGCTTTTGTCTTGTGGTTTATAAATCTTATGAAAATTTAATTCTTTTTCATAGGAAAGGGCTTCCGCGACCTCATGCCTGAGCACAAGGCAGGGCTTGCCATAGCTTTCGGAAACAATACTTCCTATGAGGTTTGATATAAACTCCGCGTTTGTCGCGCCCAGCACTTCATTTGCCCCGAACGGTTCTTCAAGGTCGATGCCCAAAATTGCGGCGTCCTGCCTGTCCTTGCCTAAATAAGCGATCACGTCGCTGATACGTACCGCGCAGCCTTCCAATGTAAACGGGACAAGCGTCTTCGTCTCTCCTTCCCTCGTATAACACCGCTCAGCGCGGGCGTCAAATTCCTGGAACAGCCTCTCGGCGCTTTCGGCTTTATATTGATACGGGTGATACTCCCCCCGCACCTGTTCCCCATTGTGGCACAAAATACCGTCCAGCGTTTGCAGTGAAAGATTTAATTGAAGCAATTTGTCCAGAATGCGAACACTGTGCACATTGTGGTTGAAATAACGGCCGGTGTGTTCAAAGAAAAGCGCGGATAAAAAACGTTCGCCCGCGTGGCCAAACGGCGTATGCCCCAGGTCGTGCCCCAATGAAACCGCTTCGATCAAGTCCTGGTTTAGGTTGAGCATCCTACCGATATTGCGCGCGATACGCGAAACGATCTGCACATGCAGTACACGCCTTGTGATGTCATCATTTTTATAAAGGCTGAATACCTGCGTCTTATCCGCGTACCGGTTGAAATACCGGCAATGCAAAATACGTTCGGCGTCCTTTATAAAATTAGGCCGCGCGACATGGAATTTCTCTTTTTTCCGGCGGACGGCCTGTTTGTCCTTGCACGCATACACGGAAAGCGCATCCTGCCTTTTTACCTGGTCTTCATAAAGCGTGCCGAACATTTCATCGCTGTATCTTTGGAAATGCAGTTTTTTTTCTTCCATCCGGCTGTTCTCCATAACATAATGATAGGGTAATTATAGCACTATATTTATACTGACCACAAGTTTCCGCATATGTAGGTGGGCATTGCTTTCTCTACTTCAATCACAGTGGTGTGCCGTTTGATACGCGCTTGCCCCGCCGGGCGTCTCTCCACTTTCTCTATTTTCCCCCGCCCGCGTGACGGACGGCCCACCATCACCTTTTCCGCGCGCAGCGCGGTAAAGGCTGAACCCATCAACATCAGAAGTCTGTACCGCCCGGCGAACCAACACCTACGCCGCTTATATTACGAAAATAATAAAAACAAGCCCCGCGAGAGCAGGGCCTATTTTCAGTTTGTTATTTATGAGCCGTGGATGCTGCCACGCCGGTCAATACTTGTCGCTGCCGACAGCCTCCGTAATATCATCTAAGTTCGGCGTAGTATAGACGGACTGTGCCGACACAGGGGAAGCATGAGCGAACTCTTGCGCGCCGCCCCTAAGCTTAAACTGCGCGATCAACTCTTGCAGCATAGTGGACTGGCTGCTCATCTCCTCCGACGCCGCCGCGCTTTGCTGCGCGGTCGCGCTGTTCTGCTGCACCACCTGCGCCACCTGGTCTACGCCAATGTTGATCTGCGAGATACCCGCCGACTGTTCCTCCGAAGACTGCGCGATCTCCGCGACGATCACATGGCTCTCATTGATGCCGATCACGATTTGCTCCAGGCTGGTTGCGGTTTCTTCGGCGATTTTAGCGCCATATTCCGATTTCTCCATAGAGTTCTGGATCATTTCACCCGTATCTTTGGCGGCTTCCGCGCTCTTTGCGGCGAGGTTCCGTACTTCGCCACTACGGCAAACCCTTTGCCGTGCTGCCCGGCGCGCGCCGCTTCCACGGCGGCGTTCAATGCCAGTATGTTCGTCTGGAACGCGATGTCGTCTATCGTCTTGATGATCTTACTGATAGACTGGCTGGCGTCGTTGATATCCTTCACCGCTATCATCATTTCACCCATCTGCCGGTTCCCTTTTTCCGCGTCGGTCTTTATTGTGTCCGCCAGCGTTGAGGCTTGGTTTGCCAACTCCGCGTTCTCCCGTACTTTATCCGCCATCTCGGTGATAGAGCTGGAAATCTCCTCTATGGAAGCGGCCTGTTCGGTAGCGCCCTGCGCCAGCGCCTGCGCGCCGTCCGCCACCTGCTTGGAACCGGTGGAAACCTGCACCGTGGAATTGTTGATCTCCGTAAACATCTGGTTCAAGTTAACCGTCATCTGCTTGATCGCGTTGCCAAACGTATCGACCTCGCCGAGCGTCTCCACTTCAAATGTCAGATCTTGCTGCGCCACCCGATTCACCGCACCGCCGTAATATACAAATTTGCGCATCATTTGCGTAAACGCTTTCATTGTCTGCCCAATCTCATCTTTACCCTGCGAAATGCGGTCACAGTTTGCCCATTCATCATCCCTGAACTGCAAGTTGCCCGTTTCGCCCGCCTGCTTGATATAGCCCGCCATCGAATTGATCGGCTTGCTTATGAGCCCGGAAATGTAGAACGCGAGGACGAGCGCGATCACCACACCGGCTGCCAACGCCACGATGATGATGATAAGCATCATTCTGTAGGTATTGTCTATCGAAATACTTAAATCATGCACCATGGTGTCGCATATTTCCGTGGCGAGCAACAGGTTTTCTGTGATGGGTACGACGCTGTCGGCCGCGCCGTTTTGAAACACCTCATATGCGCCGTCAAAATTTCCGGCGTCTACAAACCCATACAGCGATTCTTTCATCTGCGCGAAAGGCCCCAGCCAGGTGTCTTTCACCGTGAAATAAGCTGTCTCACTGGACTCATCGATGATCGTGGTCTCATATGCCGCAAAGTCATCCAAAACCGCAGTGTCACTGTCCTTCACACCCTGTATAATGCGGGCGACCGCTTCCGGGTCCTCCTGCGAAAGGAACAGGTTGCGAAGGTCGTTGCGCTGCATCGCGAAAGTCTCACGGATATCCGCAAGCGCCTCCACCGCGGTAAAACCCATTTCATACATTTCGGTCGCGGCCGTATCCATCCGGAGCATACCAAAAATGCCCACGACGCCCACAACGCCCATCAACGCGATCGCGATAAGGAAACTGACAATCAATTTCTTTGAAATTCTCATGTTTTTCATTACAAAAAACCCCCTGAATAATGTTTGCAGCTTGTAATGATACGGTGATGCTGCTGCGCCATAAAACGGCAAAAACCCAACCGCTTATCCCGGAAATACTGGCATGATCTGACGGCAATCAAATTAGCAATAATAAGCCTAAAAATGCAGCCTGCAAGAAAAAAGCCGGAATCCCCCAATCGGATTACTATATGGCGGTTATACTGCAATGATGTGAGATAATAGCACGAGACGATAACTTACAATATAGGAATATAATAACAAAGAAATCTATATTTTGCAATGGAAAGAACCATATTTATTTTACTGCCCGCCGTGGCAGACGGTAGTACAATCATTAACTGGAACATTTTACGCACGATGAATTAATTTTACCGCCTTCTTAGTAAGCACTGATTAATGCAAGCCGCGCGTTTTTTAGCCTTTTTGCAAGGGATAGTTCTATAAGGTTTGTCTATGTCGCCGTTAGGTAAGCGGGATTTGAACCCGCCCCTGCACTGTTATTAAAACGGAAACACTTTCCACCGTGGAAAGTTATGACGCTGCCGCTGGGCGTCAAGGGGCAGGGGGATTCGGAATTTCCACCCTTCGCCCCCCTTGACAATCCCCCTCTACCCCTTAAAACCGACTAAGGTCGGCGACCTTAGTTATCTGGGAAGACTCACGATTCAGCAATGTAGACCAGAATACGGGATTGTTGAGATATGTTTGTATATTTGTATAGTTGTAGGGCATAGCTTTCCGCGATTGTTCTTACCTTTGTTTTTGAGGGAGTTTTTAGAACCGTAGGTTCTGAACCGCCGGAGGCATATATTGCGCCGCAGGTTCCTTGTTCCCGCTTCGTTATGGGTTCGGGCGGCGTGCCTTACGGCATTTGCCCTCGCCTCATACTCAGCGGGTGCTGCACTCGCTGCATCGCCCATCGGGGCGCGCTCGTTCCGCACCCCACAGAGGAATACCAAAAAGTAAACGCAAGATATTCGCACAATAAAATATAGGTTCGTATTTGGACGGGCTTCCCTAACCGAAGCATATGCAAACATTGTCGAATAGCCGTCTGCAACGAACCCAAAAGATGCGCAACCCGAATTGATCAGCACTTACCTAAAGATCATAATACATATCGTACTCCACAGGCTGCGGCAATTGGTTATACCGTGCGGATTCTGCCCGCTTTTGCTTGATCCATATCTCAATCAGCCTGGGTGGGAAAACACCGGATTTTGTAAGGTAATCGGAATCCGCTTCGAGCGCGTCCAGCGCTTCGTCCAGATTCCTGGGCAGCGATTTTATTTTCGCTTTTTCGTCGTCCGGCAGGTTATAAAGGTTGAAATCGTAAGGGCCGAATCCTTCTTTTTGCGGGTCGATTTTGTTCAGTACGCCGTCGATCCCGGCCATCAGTATAGCAGAGTACGCGTAGTAAGGGTTGCAGGTCCCATCTGGTGAACGCAGTTCAAATCGTTTGTCTTCCGGTGCTTTGGCGTAAGCGGGAATGCGGATGACCGCGCTTCGATTGGAGGTCGCGTACCCAATGGTGACCGGGGCTTCATAACCCGGTACCAGCCTTTTGTACGAGTTGGTGCTGGGGTTGGTAAACGCACAAAGCGACGGCGCGTGCGCAAGCAGCCCACCAATAAAGTACAGCGCGGTTTCACTCAACTGGGAATAGCCGTCCTTGTCGTAAAACACGGGCTTGCCGCCTTTAAAAAGGTGCATATGGACATGCATGCCGTTGCCCGCCTCGCCAAAGAGCGGCTTGGGCATAAACGTAACGGTTTTGCCTTCCGCGATGGCGGCGTTTTTTATGATATACTTTGCCATCATCGTTTTGTCGGCCATTTCCCGCATACCACCAAACTCCACTTCGATCTCAAGCTGCCCGGGGCCGCCCACTTCGTGGTGGTGGTACTTCACTTTGATATCCTGCTTTTCCATCAGCATGGATACACGGCTTCTGAACCCGCTCAGCACATCCATCGGCGGCGCCATGTGGTAACCGCCTTTCAAAGAAAGCTTGTACCCGAGGTTTTCGTATTCGTCGCCTTTGTTCCATTCCGCCTGCGCCGTATCCACATTGAATTTTGCCATGTTGGGCGATACGCAGTAGCTGACATGGTCGAACACATGAAACTCAAATTCCGGGCCGATCCGCATTTCATCCGCAATCCCCGTGGACTTTAAATATTCTTCCGCGTGAATGGCCACATTGCGGGGGTCCTGGTCAAACCGGCGGTTTTCCGGCAGATCGATCACATAGACATCCCCGATCATGGAGAGCGTAGGAACCTCGGCAAACGAGTCCACATACGCAGTGGAAAGATCGGGTATAAACACCATATCACTTGATTCAATGGGCGCGAAGCTGTAATTGGAACCGTCGAAACCTACGCCATACTTCATGGTCTGTTCGGTGAACCGGCCCACCGGCATTGTTAAATGCCGCCAGCGGCCATTTAAGTCGATCATCATAAAATCGACCATTTGAATCTCATTTTTCGTACAAAAGTCTTTTGCTTCCTTTAACGTTGAAAACATAAAAAACCCCTTTCCAAAACTGACGATACTGTTCTTTCCTTTCATATTAATATAAATGGCCGGATATTTGCAAGTAAAAGGATGGATATGCTCACATAAAACTGTTATACTACTGTTATGCACAAGTTAATACCAATATCATTTAGCTGTTTGAAAGCGAGTAACCAATATGAAAACTACCGCGTTACGGTTATATGGCAAAAACGACCTGCGTCTGGAAACATTTGAGCTTCCGGCGATTCGCGAAGACGAAATACTGTTTAAGGTGCTGTCCGATTCCATCTGTATGTCCACCTACAAAGCGGTTATACAGGGAACGGCCCACAAGCGTATCCCTGCCGATGTGGACAAAAACCCTACGATGATGGGGCACGAGTTTTGCGGGGAGATCGTTGAAGTCGGGGCAAAATGGAAAGGCAAGTATGCCGCAGGCGATACCTATTCTATCCAGCCAGCACACAACAAAGGCGGCACACTCTACGCCCCCGGGTATTCTTACCGGTATTGCGGCGGCGACGCAACCTACTGCATATTGACCCCCGAGCTGATGGAGATGGACTGCCTGCTCCCCTATGCTGCGGACGCGTACTTTTACGGTTCACTGGCCGAGCCGATGTCGTGTGTAATCCGCGCGTATCACGCGGTATACCATACGGAAATGGGTTCCTACAAAATGGAAGCAGGCATTAAAAAAGGCGGCAATATGGCCATTTTAGCGGGTGTGGGGCCTATGGGCCTCGGGGCCATCGACTATGCGCTGCACAACCCGGGAAAACGGCCGGGGCTGCTTGTGGTAACAGATATCTCGGAAGAACGCCTTGCGCGCGCGCGTGAGCTCTTCACGGTGGAGGACGCGAAGCAGAACGGCGTCAATCTTCACTATCTCAACACCGCTAACATAGACGCAGTGGCCGAACTAATGAAACTGACGGATAAAGGATACGACGATGTGTTTGTGTTCGCGCCGGTAAAGCCGGTCATTGAGCAGGGCGACGCCATACTGGCAAAGGACGGCTGCCTGAATTTCTTCTCCGGCCCAGCTGACCCGTCATTTACGGCGGAAGTAAATTTCTACAATGTGCACTATAATTATACCCATATCATGGGCACGGTGGGCGGCAACAGCGACGATATGCGCGAAGCGCTGCAAATGATGTCCGCTGGCACGCTCACGCCGTCGGCAATGGTAACGCACATCGGCGGCCTTTCAAGCGCGGCGGAGACAACGCAAAACCTGCCGAATATACCGGGCGGAAAAAAACTGGTCTACACGCATATTGCGCTGCCGCTCACGGCAATAGCGGATTTCCATGAAAAAGGAAAGGCCGACCCGCTGTTTAAAAAACTGCACGAGATCGTCAGCAAAAACCGCATGTTATGGAACGCGGAAGCGGAACATTACCTGCTCGCAAACGCGCCAAAGTTTGGTGAGAGCAAATTAACTTAACATGTTGATTTGCTCTAAAATAAGGTTTTTTCGTGTTTTGGAAAAAAGTACTTTTCACCGTTATTTGTTTATGATATAATGATTTGCAATGAGCTTATGGCGCGGTGTTTTCATCGGATGCAGCGCCAGCACCTTCATTCTGGCCTGGTAGTTCAGTTGGTTAGAACGCTAGCCTGTCACGCTAGAGGTCGAGAGTTCGAGTCTCTTCCAGGTCGCCACGGAGGAAACGTATACCGTTTCCTTTTCTGCGGGAGTAGCTCAGTGGTAGAGTGCCACCTTGCCAAGGTGGACGTCGCGGGTTCGAATCCCGTCTCCCGCTCCATCGGCGCCATAGCCAAGTGGTAAGGCAGAGGACTGCAAATCCTTTACCCCCAGTTCAAATCTGGGTGGCGCCTCCACGTCGGAGCGCACTTCGCTCCAAAGGCCCGCACCAAAAGCAGGTGCGGGCCTTTTACGTTCCGTGGCTCCTCCTCTTCCCCACGCGACCCGCGTTGCTGGGCTCGCGCGGGGCCCCCTTTATTAATTCATGATCCTTTTCTGTCCCGCGCCTATATATCACCTAAACAGGCCAACCATTCCACGTCGGAACGCACTGCGCTCCAAAGGCCCGCACCAAAAGCAGGTGCGGGTCTTTTACGTTCCGTGGCTCTTCCTCTTTCTTACGCTATCACATACGTACCCGACACGCTCGCGGAAACCTCGATCTCTCCCGGCGTAACCGGCGTCGCCATGCCGCCGCCTGCCGCGGTATCCATCGCGGCGGCTTCCACCATAGGATAATAACCACTTCCGCCGTTTTCTTCAATCGAAAGCGGCCGCACGATCTCATAGCCGCCGGACGCCGCCACCGCTTTGGCTTTGGCGTCGATAGACTGCATCGCCTTTCCGAGCGCCTCAATATAAATGGAATCCCTGTCCTGTAAATCAAACGAAAGCGAATAGGTGGAGTTTGCGCCCGCCGCTGTCGCCGCGTCGATCACCGCGCCCACTTTGTCGATTTCGCGGATCGTGACCTTATAGGTGTTATCCATAATATAATTCCCAGCCTTGTCGTAATCCTCATAGATATTGATATTAGAAGTTTCAATATCTTCTTCCTGCACACCCTGCTGCCTGATCGCGTTCAGGAACGCATCCGCGACCGCCGCGTTTTTCTGCTGCGCCTCTTCCGCCGTCGCTCCGGACGACTGCGCCCCAATATACACATAGGCGATATCCGGCGCAGCTTTCACTGTTTCGGTCGCGTTCACAGTCAGCTTACTCTCTTCCGCGCCGCTTTCCGGCGCAGGCAGCGTCGCCTGCGGCAAAGGTGCTTCCCCAGTCGCCTGCGGCATCTGCTGCTCGCAGCCGATCAGCGCAAGCGCGAGCACCGCCCCCAATATGATCCCGATCCATTTCTTCTTCATTGTTCTATTCCTCCAAGATTGTTATATTCCCACCTGCGCTTTGCATCATCGCCGCAGGCACTTACTTAGGTTATCGCTTCAATAAAGTACACTCCGCCGTTTACGCAAATATTACAACTATGAAAAAAAATTTGAGCGCCCGGCACACCACTGCCCGGCGCTTCACAGCATTCTTTTTGAAATGAGTATTTCCCGCAGTTTTTCACGCGCGCGCGAGATGCGCGATTTCACCGTGCCGACGGAGATACGCAGTACTTGCGCGATCTCTTCGTACTTCAGACCCTCTATATCCTTCAGCACAATAATAGGAATGTATTTTTCCGGCAGCATACGAATACAGCTTTTTATTGATTCACCCAGTTCGTTATTTAGAACGTCGCGGTCGGGGTTTCCGTCCCTGCTCACGATCAGGTTTTCAAAGTCTTCTATTTGTGCGTTTGCTTTTTTCCGCCTTAAAATATCCAGGCAAGTATTTGCCGTTACGCGGTACATCCAGGTAGAAAACGCCGACTGAAACGAAAACTTTTTTATGTTGTGGTACATTTTTATGATCGCGTCCTGTGCCGCGTCCTGCGCGTCGTGGTCGTTTCTCATAAATCTATAGGCAATATTATATATTTTTTTCTCGTATGCGCCGATCAAGTCAGAAAATGCCAGATTATCTCCGGCTTGCGCCCGTTTTATGAGTTCTGTTTCCTGCATGCTCTACCTTTCCCAGAAAATGGTTACACAAAATCATACTATATTATAGAGCAAAAACACGGAAATTCCAATAGGACTTTATAAATGGCCGCCGTTTTGCGGAATATTTTACGGGTTGTTTACAATTTATATATTTCATCTTTGCCTTTGCGGGGCGCGGTGGCCTCCCTCGTGCAAAATGAAAAGAGGCCGCAAGATCACAAAATATCTTCATATCTTCGACTTTTTCATAAACACTTCACTTTTTTAGGCGCTTTTCTGTAAGGTTTTTGTAATATTTTCCATTTATGCTCAAGCTATCAAAACGGAAACGAGGTAAGTATCCATGAGTATTTTAAGGACACGGGAATTGAAAAAGTATTATGGCGAAGGCGAAAACCTCACCAAAGCGCTGGACGGCGTAGATATCGCCATAGAAAAAGGGGAATTCACAGCCATCGTAGGTACGTCGGGCAGCGGTAAATCCACACTGCTCAATCTGATGGGCGGGCTGGACACGCCCACTGCGGGCAGTGTGGAGGTGGAGGGCGTGGAGCTCTCACGCCTTTCCGCAGACAGGCTTACCGTCTTCCGCCGCCAGCAGATCGGTTTTGTATTCCAAAACTATAACCTGGTGCCCATACTGAATGTGTATGAAAATATCATATTGCCCATTCGGCTGGACGGCGCGAAGGTGGATACGCGGCACGTGGAAACGATACTGTCGCTGCTTCATCTGGAAAACAAGGCGGACAGCCTGCCCAATACACTGTCCGGCGGGCAGCAGCAGCGCGTAGCGCTGGCCCGTGCGCTCGCCGCCAAGCCGTCTATTATACTGGCGGACGAACCCACCGGTAACCTCGATAGTAGGACAAGCGGTGAGGTGATGGGCCTTCTGCAGCGCAGCGGCAAGCAATTCGCGCAAACCATCGTGCTGATCACACATAATGACGAGCTGGCGCAAATGGCGGACCATATCATACGCATAGAGGACGGTAAAGTGCGGCAGCCCGTGCAGCAATATCGCCGTATCGTAAACGGGGGGTGGATATGATGGACAGGAACAATCATATGCCCGCGGTTTCACACATAGCGGCGCGCAGTTATAAGGCAAACCGCTCGCGCAACCTGGTCGCCATACTCGCGATCATACTCACAACCGTTATGTTCACTACTATATTCACTATCGGCTTTTCCATGCTGCAAAGCATGGCGGCAATGGGTGCGGCAGGCGCTGGTGCAGATGCGCAGGGTATACTTATCATCGTATCGGGTATCGTTATGGTGCTCATCAGCGGCTATCTGATCATCTACAATATATTCCAGATATCCGTAGCGCAGGACATCCGCTTTTATGGCCTGCTCAAAACACTGGGCGCCACACGTGCGCAGGTTGGCCGCATATTGCTGTCTCAGGCCATGAAACTCTGCCTGATCGGCATACCGGCGGGCCTTCTCATCGGCTATGCCATAGGCGCGCTCATAATGCCCATCATGCTCGTATCGCTCGGCACAATGGCGGTTTTGTCCATTAACCCTGCCATATTCATAGGCGCGGCCCTGTTTGCCCTGGTCACTGTACTGCTGTCGTGCGCTAAACCCGCCGCGATCGCCGGCAAAGTGTCGCCCATAACCGCAATGAAGTACGTGAACGGCGACATGGACAGAAAAGCACGCAAAAAGCGCACCAGCAAGCACTTTAGCCTGCGCGGCATGGCGGCGGATAACCTCAAACGCAACAAAAAGCGTACGGCGACCGTCATCATCTCCATATCGCTGGGCCTGATGCTTATGAACAGCTTTTATGTGATGCAAAACAGCTATGACAAAGAAACATACGTAGACCGCTTTATTCGCAGCGACCTTATGCTGACTGTGCCCGCCGCAAACAACGACTATACCGAATATGACGGCAAATCCGGGCTGACGCAAGAGATGGTAGACAGCATGGCATCCCAACCGGGCGTGACGCAATCCGGCGGTGTCCATTATACGGAAACGCGCGCGCGTATAAACGAAGACGTGCTGGCACGGCTTACCGCTTATTACGGCGAAGAGGACAGCGGCCAGTCTTACTGGGTGCAAAGCGACGAGAACGCCAGCCGCCAGTATGCCGACCTGAAGCGGACGGGCGAAACCACCATCAGCGTATACGGCATGGACGCTTTCACCGCGCCCATGGGCGACTTTTTTGTAGGCAACTATGATGCGGAAAAGTTCGCCACCGGAAACTATGTCATCGCGCTGGGCATTGCCGATAACGGTGAGGGCAGCGTGCACTACGCGGTGGGCGACGCGATTGAGATAGGCGGCCAAACGTATGAATTGATGGGTATGATGGATCCGGCCCAGACAGTCTCGGGCAGCGTCCACTCCCCGCAAAATACTCTGGAGATCGACTATGCCATACACACGGACGCCTTCCGCCAAAGCTTTCCCAACGCGCCCATCATCAGCGCGTTCGCCGATACGCGGGATGCGGCGGCAAGTAACGCGGCAGCGGCGGTCTTGCAGGCACAGTACCCGGATATATCCGTCGCCACGCGGCAGACATACGAAGCACAGTTCCAGTCTCAAATACTGGCACAGGTCATTATGGGCTACACGCTGGGGGTCATCATGGCGCTGATAGGCGTACTCAATTTTGTCAACTCCATGCTCACCGCCATCATCGCCCGCAAGCGCGAATTCGCCATGCTGGAAAGTGTGGGTATGGCAAAACCGCAGCTTAAAAAGATGCTGATCTACGAGGGTGTGCATTATGCCGCCATATCGCTGGCCGTGAGCGTGCTGCTGTCGGTGTTTGTAGCCTCCACCATCATACAGGAAACCATCTATACCTCCTGGGTACCGGCCTATAGTTTTTCCCTGCTGCCCTTTGGCATCATCGCGCCCATGCTGATAGCGCTTGCGGTGTTCATTCCGCTGGTATGCTTCAAAGGGCTGCAAAAGAAAAGCCTGACCGAACGCCTGCGTGAGACAGGGGCGTGAACACAACCCCACCACCCATTTATAGCACACGTAAACACACAAGAAGAAGCCCCGGGCAAACGCGCCGGAGCTTCTTAATATTGGCTATTATTTTTAGACAACGAGAGCAATTGTTGCCGTGACTAGATTGCCGCCACAAGCTAAACGGCTGTCATAAGGATTATGTGTTAGGTTACCCTAATTCCGCATTGACGGCACACAGCCGCGAATTCGGCTGAAGATGCGATCCCATCGAATACTGCCAGGCGCGACGAACCGCCGTAAAGGGAATGAAGCCAAGCGAGATAGCCGTCCAATTCCGGAACCCTGCCTAATAAAGCGCAATACAACTCCATCACAAATACTTCGTCGGATGTGTTTTTTGCCAAATATTCGGCGCTCCAAAAAAAGCTGTACGCGACATCCCGGCCTGACATTTGCCCCGATCTCAACCTGTATGTCACATCATTCAATTCCGCCGGACTGCCTTTACGTGACAATACTTCCGTGTACATACGGTTTACGAAGGACGTTATCTCGTAGCTTTGGTCCCGCGATTCGGAAGAACTGCCCGTTCCCCGGTCGACTCGCGCCCAGACACAGATATAGTAATACTCGGCTAAGTCTGTAATCCCAAAAAAAACGGACTGACGGGACATTCCGGCATTCAAGCGCGCCATCCGATAATCGATCTCGGATTGGCTGGGTTCTCTGCCTAAAAGCCCCTGATATAATTTAACAACGAACTGCCGGTCTGTTAAGCCGGGATTGTTGTTAAGCAGATAGACAAACGCAAAATGATAAGATAGACTTCTTGCGGTATGCGAACCGTTGGTGAGAAGCCCCGCGTGATACTGGATATTGGGTGTATCACTGCCACTGATAGAGCCGTTAGCCATAGCAAACAGCCGCTCTGTCATGGTAACAGCGCCTTGCGGGTTTTGGGATTTTAAAACAGCCCGGTACGCGTTTACCTTACCGTGGCCGAAAGTATCATCCCGCCCGGGGGTTCCTAAATCAGTAGCTGTAGTATACAGGATATCTTTGACCTGATCGACCGTTAAACTGGGGTTTGCGGCAAGGATTAAGGCGACGACGCCGGAAACGACGGGCGCGGCGGCCGAAGTGCCGCTAACATTTGCGTATCCGCCGCCATTGGCCGTTGTGGGCAAGTTCGTTCCGGGTGCGCTTATATCCTTTTGTGGGCCATAATTTGAGTCCGCATGTTTTATATCTATATCTAATAGCTTGTTCAGCCAAATTACTGAGATCGCGCTTTCTACATCCGATGGAAGATAATAGGCTGAAGAGTTATCATTGCCGGCAGCACATACCGTTACAATGTTTTGTGCCGCGGCATTATCTATGCAGTTGTTTAACAATGTATCCCAGGAATTTAAAGTTGGCCGGGGCCCCCCCAGACTTATATTAATTACGCGGGCGCCGTTATTCACAGCATAATCATATGCTGTAATCATATATTGAGTAGTATATGTATTACGATCTGGATTCCATACACTGATGGGCATTATTTTAGCGTTGTAGGAAACGCCCGCCGCGCCAACCCCGTTTATTTCTGCCGCGATAATGCCCGCAACCGCCGTTCCGTGGCCCCTATAATCTTGTATATTGGTTATACCAGTCTTATCCGTATGAACGTCGTATGGCCTATATATCTGGTTCTTCAAATCCGGATGAGTCCCGTCTATACCTGAGTCGATCACCGCCACGATTACAGGCGCACGCCCAGTCAAACTCCCGTCTGCGCGGGAATAGTCCCAGGCTTTATACGCGTCGATGCCTTCAAGTTGCGAACCCCTGTTCGGGTCAGAAATAGTTGTGGCGGCCTCTTCATACATAAAATTCGGCTGCGCGATGTCGACTTCCTCTAATTCATTCAACAGCTCAACGGTACCCGCCACCGAAAGGTCTTCGCGCGTTTGCAGCACAAATACATCGTCGCCCATGTTCTCTTCCGTTACAACGGATTTTCCCGGCATTGCGCCTTTTTGCACCGCGGGTACGCCGCGCCGCGCCGCATCGGCCACGATAACTTCCTCCACGCCTTTGCCGATTGTGTCTAATATGGCAGCCGCTTTTTTAGGCTCGGCTTTTTCTTTAAATACGACAAGCACTTCCCCCGGCACATACCCGTCCGTATCCGTCATGGAAAGCACGTCATCGGTTATCATTTGCTCTAATGCCTGGCGCTCGGCTATGTCGGCGGCAATAGCGCTCTCCGCCACGGCTTCCCCTGTTTCCTGTACCTCTTCCAACGGTTCCTGTTCCGCATCGGAAACTTCTTCCGCCGCGGGTGTTTCTTCTTTTGGCAGCGCCGGTTCCGGCGCTACCGCTCCTTCCGATGGCACGGGGTCAGTGTTTTCGCCGTCTGTATCAACCGCTTCCGCCGGAACGGCTTCACTTAACGCAGCCGGGGCCGGCTGCTCCTGCCCCTCCATAACCTCGTTCCCCGCGAATGCCGTGGGCACGCACAGCACGCACAGTAAAACAAACACAAGCAATCCACAAAAAAGTCTTTTTTTCATCTTTTAATCCCCTCTCTCAGATTATTAGTGATTTAAATTGTTCTCCTTCCATTGCGGCCCACTAGAGTTCTGCTATTTGTGAACGTGATCAAGACCTATTAACCACTTTTATAAAACAAGGGCGTTGTAATATTAAGGTTATTATACCATTTTATCCATAATCTTCAAATGTTTTTATTTTTTCTCGAATACTGATAAGTTCTTCCGTTATTCCTTCTTTTTCTCAAAGCACGGAGCTAACCGCACGGCCCTGTTTTTTCCACACGATACGTTGCTTTTATGACTACCAACCTTAGGTTTGTTTCCACAGCAAAATGGCTAGTTTACCATTGACAAAGAGCAACATTCGGGATAATGTGTTATTAGCTTACTATAATTACATATTTGGAAATCTATTAAAAAGGGGTGTTACGAAAATGAAAAGGAAACTGGCTTTATTATTGGTTGTGTTACTCTCTTTTTCCATCATGCCACTCACTGCAATGGCGGCAGAAGAGCTGCCGGAGATAGCAGCAGAGGGATTAGCAGACGAACCGCCGGAGATGACGGCAGACGAAATGCCGGGCAGTACAATTGAAGAAGAATTTGCTATTAAGCCTAAGCACATCGAATCTACCGGTGAAGAAGCAAACACAACGGATGGACTACCAATAGAGACGCAAGCTTCTGAACGTGACACCGATTATATAGACATTGGCACTATTGCCATAGACCCGCCATCACCCACCGTTTCACAGATACTCACCGTGACAGCTTTTGGCTGTCAAGATTGGGTTCGGCAAATTAATTCTGTGTCGTTCAATTTAGTACGAGAACTCGGTGCGAACCGATATCAAACAGCAGCAATATACCCAGGAATAAATATGACGCCAAATTACACCAGTCCCGCGCAAGCCTCGAGATGGCAGGCCTCGATGGATATGAGGGATAAAGGTGCCGGGTATTACCATATCGATGTATACGTCTACAGTACAGATGGCAGGCGTTATAATTATAAAAAGAGTAATACATTTTACGTATCTGAACCAGACACTACACCGCCTACGTACAGCACTACGTATGCAAACATGAATGGTACAAATAGTTTTGCAATTGGAGTAACAGGAGTTGCAGACCAAGAGTCCGCTATTTCAAAGGTCGAGCTCACCGTTGTAGAACCGGATACAACCAATGCCCGGTCAGTGGGCGCCGCTTCCAGAACAGTAAACGCTTACAATTACGGTAATGGAACCTACGCAGATTCGTTTAGTGTAACGAACCACTTTGGCAGAGTTTTATCCGGCAACTACTCGTATTATTTTAAAATATATAATGCCGCAGGATTGGTAACACAGACTCCATCGCGGACCTTCATAGCCGCTCCGCCCAGCTCATTTCCCAGCTATTCTTCGCTCTACGGCAAATGCAAATGGAGCAAATAATTTTGCCATTGGGGTAATGGGAGCGGCAGATCAAGCCGGTATTGCGAGGGTTGAGGTCATCGTTACCGAACCGGGCACCTCCAATTCCAAATCAGTAAACGCTTACGATTACGGCGGTGGAACCTATGCAGATTCTTTTAATGTAATGAGCCATTTTGGCAGGGTTTTATCCGGCAATTACACATATTATTGCAAGATCTACAGCACTTCCGCATTGATGACGCAGACTCCATCGCAGACATTCAAAGTCGCCGCTCCCAGCTATTCTTCGCTCTTTGCTTGCAAATGCAAATGGAGCAAATAATTTTGCCATTGGGGTAATGGGAGCGGCAGATCAAGCCGGTATTGCGAGGGTTGAGGTCATCGTTACCGAACCGAGCACCTCCAATTCCAAATCAGTAAACGCTTACGATTACGGCGGTGGAACCTACGCAGACTCTTTTAATGTAATGAGCCATTTTGGCAAGGTTTCATCCGGCAATTATACATATTATTGCAAAATTTATAGTACCTCCGGGTTGATAACTCAAACGCCATCCAAAACATTCACAGTGGCTTAACAGAGACAAAGACAAAAAAATTACGCCCCGGCGATAAGCCGGGGCTATTTTTGCATTGGCAGGGGAGACAGGCCTCGAACTTGTAAAAACCGTATATTATGCAATATCCCCACCTCGAGAAAGTGCCTATTTATCACGTTTTTACAGTATGATATATTTTCGTTTATAGTTGAATATACATCAAGAGGGGTTAAAATAGGGGTTAATAACCCCTCCCATTTTTCAGCCCTAGTGGCTCAAAAACTGCACAAGCAAATTCAGTATATCTTGTAGCCGAAAAGCGAAGCATATGGGATCAATTCTACCGGGATATGCCGCCCAGCGTTGCCTGTCAAAAAGCAAAAAAAATAAGCCCCGCCGAAGCGAGGCGCATATCAAGTTATTCATTCAGTATATGTATCTGTTTCTTACTGGTAATATGGCAATGCCGCGACTTCCATGTGCCACCCACTACCAGATACGCGTGGCCGATCCGTTCTTTAAGCTGGTATAGTTTTTCACAAAAGAAGCCCATTAAACCAGTACCGTGTTTATCGCCCGAAAACCCCAGTGTATAATAGAAAGCGGGTGGTACAGTATTTTCATTGTGCGGAAAATAACACCAAACCTTAAAGCACCCTTTCTCCACATCAAAATCTTTAAAATTACAGTTTCTAAAGCCCAGCAATATAAGCCTTTCTCTTTTTCTATTCCAGTCTTTAATATAGCTATTGCGTTTTTCCTGATAGATTTCGCTTACCTTTGTACCATCCGGCAAAACATGGTTGTCCGCGTGCTGTTTGCAGTACAGCCAAAGCTGGTTTACCGTTCTGATTGGATAAGCTCCACTAAAGACCCGGCCATCCTTGCCGCCGCTTTTCGAAGATCCATCACTTCCGTCTAGAGCTAATCGGTCAAAAAAATCCGCAACATCAAATCCGGCTGTTTTAAGCGCGCTGGAAGAAACACACCCGGTCTTGTATTCACAATCTGCACTATGCGGCGCAGACTTGCTTGCGGAAAAATATGGATGCTTAGGGTTCTTCAAGATCATCTTACAACCGCAGCCCGGGCAAAAGAAGTCTCCGCTATAACTTACACCACGATCAGCATAGTACATTTTTTTATCACTGCCGACAGCATTATTAGACATCGCGATTACCTCCATCTTGCTGGGTCAAAATATTCCGCATTATGGTAATATTTATTATATCTTGGAACCTTTTCGTCATCAAGGCCCATCGCCGCCAGATAAAGACCCAGCATATATTGAATGTCATAAGCCAATTGGTATACTTCGATACAGCTCATTACGACACCGCGTTTAATACCATAATCGGCGTCAAGCATGCCCTCATGTTCAGAATAAAACTCCTTTGATATCAGTTCCGCACGAATCAGTGTCACAAGCAACGCCGCATCACAGTTTTGAAAAAACATCAAAAGATGTTTTTTCCCTGTACCGTCAATTACCATTGGCATACGGAGCTGTGACAGAAACGACCAATTCATAATCGATAATTCCGCGATAATCGTTTGCTGCTCTGCGGATAATACATCTACGCCGGCTTCCATGTTTTCAAATGTGGGGATATCCCTTGTTTTAATATCCATACCAGTATCTCCTTCAAATTCGCAAGCCCCGGCTTCCCGCCGGGGCAATCATTCGTACAGATCAGGTTCCAGTTCAGTTCTTCGACTCTTGTTCCTCCGTCTTTCGTTTCCTATACCGCCGCAGCAGCATGGCCACGATGATCGCTATAGACTCCAGCAGCATGACGATATACGGCAGCATATCGGTTTCATCGCCGGTTTGGGGCGGCTGCCTGGGTTCGGCTGACACCGCGGCGGCCGACACTTCGGCACGGACCGGCGCAAACTCCGCGCTAACATACACATCACTATCCGGCATCACAAACGAATAAAGCTCGTCGCCGGACGAAGCGGTATCATCATTACCCGGCTGCCCGATCGGCGCATCATTCAAAAACATGTCCGCGTTATCACCCGCCATAGCGCCGCTTTCCGCCATGCTGAGCGCCACATTTCCCGTGCCGCCGGTCACCTGCTCCGCAGTTGCGCCGTCTAAAAGCTCGATCTCCCCGTCATTCACCTTCACGCTGCCGTCCACGACGCGGAACCCGTCTTCGGCCTGTATGCGGAACGACACGATGTTGCCCGGCGCGGCGATTTCACTGGCCAGCACAATATTACCGCCACCAGAGGGCAGCGCGAAGCAATGGAACGGCACAATCTCAAATGTTGCGGTAAGGAACACCGGCTCCGGCGGCATAACGAATGTGAACCCCGCGTCTTCCTCAAAGGCGATGGGCACATCCCCACCGTTCGCCAGTAAACTGACGTCGTTGAGCTTGTAGCCGCCGTCCGGCAGCACGGTTATGGTCACCGTGTCGTCCATGCCCGCGACGCTTACGGACGGCTTCAGCGTGCCGTATTGCATGGTATCGTCAACAATGATGTCAAAAAGAATCTTTTCAAACTCCACCGTCACCGACACGCCACCGGCAGGCATTTCAAATGAATATATCCCCTCCCCCTCATCGGTTATGCCGAGCTGCGGGTCGGTAGACACGCCCTTCACCTTGTAGCCCACATCCGGCTGCGTGTGTATGGTGACCACATCATGCACGCCGGACGTATCCGCGCTGACCGTGTAATCACCGTGCGACGCCGGGTTCTTCGTAATGCCGTAGGGGATTTTCCCGAACTCCACCGCGACCGTCACGTCTTCGGGCGGCATGGTAAAGCGGTACTCCGCGTCCGACGTCACGGTTTCCACCTGTACATCCGGCACGATACTGATCTGCTTTACGCTCCAGCCGGGCTCCGGCGTAACGTCGATCGTCACGGGGTCGCCGTATACGGCGGAAAGCGGCGCGCCGAACGTTCCGTTCACCGTATCCGTTTTGTTGACGGCATACGCACCGCGCTCAAACTCCACTGTCACCGTCGCGTTACCCGGCGGCATCTCAAACGAGTATTCCGCGCCCGGCTCTACTGTGCTTACATCCAGCTCCGGCGAAACGGAAACGCTTTTCACCTTGTAGCCGGGGTTCGGCAACGTGCGCACGGAAATGTCGTTGCCCATCGTGGCAATGTCGCTGCTCACGGTGAACGACCCGTTTTCCGCTGGCGCTTTGGTGATCCCGAAGGGGATCAGCCCAAACGTTGCGGAAACCGTCACATCCGCCGCAGGCATGACAAACGAGTATTGCGTATCCGCCGCTATAGCGGTGATTTCCCTGCCGGGCACGGTGTGCAGCCCGGTTACCTGGTACCCCACGTCCGGCGCCGTGGTAACCGTGACCACATCGCCGATGGTGGCCGCCTCGGCGCTTACGCCGTATGCGCCGCCTTTCGCGCTGCCGGTGGAAACCCTGTATACGATCTTTTCAAATTCGACTGTCACCGCCACATCCGCCGCGGGCATCACGAAGGTGTATTCTTCGTCGGGTGTTACTTCCGTAACAGCCGTGTCCGGATCGACTGATACGGCCTTCACTTTGTACCCCTCGTCCGGCGACGTTGTGACCGTGATCACATCGCCGATTACAGCGGAACCGGCGCGCACTTCGTATGTACCGCCCGATGCGCTGCCACCGGAAACACCGTACACGATCTTTTCAAACCCGACGGTAACGGCCGCATCCGACGCGGGCATAACAAAAGTGTATTCTTTATCAGCCTCCACTTCCGTAACATCCGCACCCGGTGAAACGGACACGGTTTTCACCCTGTACCCTTCATCCGGCGACACGGTGACCGTCACCACATCGCCGATGGTGGCGGTATCGGCGTTCACGCCGTATGTGCCGCCCGCCGCGCCGGCAGTGGACACACCGTATACGATCTTTTCAAACTCTACCGTCACCTTCACGCCTTCCGCAGGCATCGCGAAGGTATATTCCGCATCCGCCGCCGCCACCGTGATATCGGCTTCCGGAACCACGGAAACGGCCTTGACCCGGTACCCGGCGTCCGGGGATACGGCAACCGTGACCGTGTCGTCGTAATGCGCGGTTTCCGGCACGCTGAATGACCCGTTCGCCGTGTCCGCTTTTGCTATGCCGTAATCGATCGCTTCGAACACAACCGACACAACCGTGTCCGCAAGCGGCTTTTCAAAAGTATATTCCGCGTCCGGCGCCACCGTGGCCACCGTAGCTTCCGGCTGCGCCGTGACGGACTGCACGCGGTAGCCGGTGTCCGGAACCGTGTATACTGTCACGATATTGGGTACTTCCGCGCCGTCAACGTCAAAATCAAAGGAGCCGTGCTCTGTCGGCGCTTTCTCAAGGCCGTACGGGATCTGCATAAACTCAACGGTAACGGCAGTGTCGCCCGCAGGCATGTTAAAGCTGTATCGCGTGTCGGACGCCACAGTCGAAACGATCGCTTCCGGTGAAGTGGCCACCTGCTTTACGCAATAACCAACATCCGGCGTCACATCCACCGTCACTGGGGTGTTGTATACCGCCGACGCGGCGACCTCAAACGACCCGTGAACGGCGGCATTCTTCGTGATGGAATAAGTTCTCGCCTCAAACGCGGCGTTCACGGTAATGTTCGCGGCGGGCATGGTGAACGTGTACTTGCTGTCCGCCGTGACGGTTGAAACAGACGCCGACGGCGACGTGGACACGCTCTTTACCTTGTAGCCCGCATCCGGCGACGTTGTGACCGTCACCGTGTCGCCCATAACCGCCGTGGTTTTATCCGCCGCCAGCGACCCGTTTACCGTAACGCCTTTACCGACCGTATAAGGTATCTTTTCAAACGCCACGTTTACCGTAATATTCGACGCGGGCATGGTGAACGTGTACTTACTGCCCGCCGTCGCGGTCGTCACCGTGGCCGACGGCGATGTGGACACGCTTTTCACGCGATAACCCGTGCTGGGCGTGGTGTTCACCGTCACCGTGTCACCCATCGTGGCCGTGGCCGGAACGGTAAACGACCCGCCCGACGCCGCGCCTTTGCTGACCGTGTACGCGATCTTCTCAAACTCGACGGTCACCGTAGTGTTCGCGGCGGGCATGGGGAACGTATATTTGCTGCCTGCCGTCGCCGTGGTCACCGTGGCCGACGGCGACGTGGACACGCTTTTTACGCGATAGCCTGTGCTTGGCGTGGTGTTTACCGTTATCGTATCGCCATATGTAGCGGAAGTCTTATCCACCGTGAACGACCCGCCCGACGCCGCGCCTTTGCTCACCGTATAGGACACTTTTTCGTATACGACAGTGACGGTGGTATTGGCGTTCGGCATGGAAAAAGTGTATTTGCTATTCGCCGCGGACGTTGAAACCGTAGCGGACGGCGACGTGGAAACGCTTTTCACCTTGTACCCTACATTCGGCGTTGTGCTCACCGTCACCGTATCGCCGTAGGAAGCCGTTGATTTATCCACCGTGAACGACCCGCCGGACGTTGCCGCTTTGCTTACGGTATACTGTGATTTCTTAAAAACCACATAGGCGGTTGAACCGTCCGTACTTGGCTGCCGGTAGGTATACACGCTGTTTGGCGTGACGGTCGTAGCCGCCTCCGGCGGGGCTGGCCACGCCGTGACATAATCGACCTCATAGCCGGGGCTTGGGTAGGCGGTTACCGTCACCGGCTTATGGAACCCTGCCGACGAAGATGTTGTAAATGAGCCGCCGGTGGTTGCCGCTTTGCTTACGGGCAGCGGCACGGAATCCGAGAGCCAGGTTCCGGCTGCCGGGATGTAGGCCTGGCCATCTCCGGGTTCATTCACAATATATGCGTTGTTCTCTATGAGAACCCATTTTGTATGGCCAGTGAAATAACACGGAAGATACCAGTTCCCGGCATTTGGCAGATAGATTCGATTGAGCTTCGTGCAGCCGAGAAAAGCGTTCTGGCCCACACTGGATACCGCAGGGGCAAAATTGACGGTGGTTAAAGCGCCGCAATATATGAACATATTATTCGGAAGCCTTGTCTGGCTCTGGATATTTGCAACGGTGGCGCTCGAGCACCCGTTAAACCAAGCGCCGGTGTCGCCCGGGTTCCACAGGCCGCCTTCCCCCGAAGTGATGTTGCCCCGTATAGTGATGCTTGTCGCGCTCGTACAATTTCGAAACGCGCTTTCACCCAAAGAGGTAACAGACGCCGGTATATCTATCGCCCGCAGTTCCGAAAGGCCCATAAAAGCGCCCGCCCATATGTCCGTCACCGTTGATGGAATATTCAGCGTAGTCAAATAATAATTTGGAATACCCCATGGATTATATTCACCCACCTCCCCGCAAGCAAACGCAAGGTGGCCTATCGTGTTTATGTTACTCCCGAAGGTAACAGATTCGAGGTTATAACAACCCAAAAAAGTTCCGTTGCCCGTGCTTGTCATGGTGTTGTTGAAAACCACATGCCTTATGTCTGTTCTTCCCGCATAAGCCCAATCAGGCAGGTTTCCGGCGGTGGGCTCAAACGTCAGTCTGCCGTTTGCGTCAACAGTGCCACCGTACGCGTCGGCGGCACGGGCGACGGCCGGGCGCACCGTGAGCACACCGGCCATTATGGTGATGCAAAACAAAACCGCCAGCACAACGCGCAGCGGTTTGTGAAATTGTGTTTTTTTCATGTTTTTGTCCTTTCATTTACAGAAAAAGAAAAGCCCTGTATGTTGCAAAACTGGCTCCTGTCACGCCCGCCTTTTCTTCCGGCGGCGCATGATCACGACGATCACGACCGCGGCGGACAACACCGACGCGATAACAAAGGGCAGGATGTACCGATCGTCGCCGGTTTTAGGCGATGTACTGCCGAGCGGGATCACAGTATTGTTAAGCGCGGGCGGCGGGTTTTCCGTGAGCGGCACAGACTGACTTTCATACCAGTAAATAATCGTTGTGACCTTGTTGTTATAGTTCCCTCTGATGTTAAACTCTTCCGTGCTGTACGCCGCTTCCTTGCTGTCCCGGGCAACCGCATCCCCCGCGATCGCCGAAGTAAAATCTTCCTCGCTCGGCATGACATAGTCAAGGTCAGGCAGATAATCCGTGTCCTCCTGACCGGCTTTCACAAGATGAAGCGTCCGGCCGCTCTCATCCGCGCCTTCGCCAGCTTCGGCCGCCTCATACGAAAACCGGTCTGTATCAAGATGCCTGTCCGTAGTGTACACCTCCACCATACGCAGCGGCAGGTTCCGAAGCTCTTCCGCGTCCGGGTTCACATCATATGTCTCATCGAGCACGCGCGACATGATATACGGGTCGGTAAGCTGTTCCTTTGTGATCCACCGCTGGTGATACACGCGGATCGTCCCATATCCCTGCCAGTTTTCAAATGTGATGTGAAGCGGCGACGAAAAGCTGGTCTCGTCCGACACTTCAAAATCATAAGGCAAAAGTTCATCAGCCGGCAGGTAGTTCATATTTTCGTGGGGCTGCTCGATCACCCGGTACTGCCCTTTGGGCAGATAATCGATCGTCGCGGCGCCGCCATCCGTTCCGAACACTGTTTCCGTTCCTTCCGGATCGTACACATAGGCACCGCTTTCTTTATCGAATGTCAGCGGAACAAACCCGTCCTTCAGAACCGGCGGCGCGGTTCCGGCCGATTCACTGAGATATTGCACCTTAAACGTAAACCCGTCCAACAGCTCCTTTGTATTTCCATCCAGTTTCTCAAACAAGAGCCTGGTCGGCTCGTTGACCATGTGCAGCACAAAAGGCGACGGCGCGGCCGACCCGCGTGTATAGTCCAGCTCAAATTCCAGCGGTTCGGGATAAACGTACCCGGTGAGCTCCTTAACTTCCTCCAGAACGTACCGGCCATATGGCAGCCGCTCCATCGCCGTTACGCCATCCGCCGTCGTTATTTCATAACCGCTGCCACCGGCGTCATAATTGTATACATTTCTTTCCGTGTCATGCGTAAACGCCATGTATTCGCCGGTATCTGCGTCCATGACTTTAAAAGAAATCCCATCAAGCGGCGTGCCGGCCTTTGCGTCCGTCTTCAAAAGTTCCACATGCGTTACATCGTTCTTCAGCGTGAGGTCGCCCGTAACAATGCCGGACTCGGATATGTTGATCGCATATTCCTTATCCGGGTCAAACGCGTAGCCGGGCGGCGCGGACACTTCTTTGTACGTATACGCCCCCGGCTTGAGCGCGAGCAGTTGTATCTTCCCATGCTCGTCCACCTCATACTCGCCCATGCTCGAACCGTCTGGCCGAAACACCTCCAGTACAACGCCGGTCATTTCATCATATGTCAGCAAATCGACCTTCCGGAGGTTGATCTCCACATATACATTCTCCAAAATTAGAGCGCCGGTGTACAGGCCGGTATCGGATACCGTGAACGTATACTCTTCATCCGGGTTAAAATAATACCCGTCCGGCGCCGACACCTCTTTGTACGCATACGTGCCGGGCATGAGCGCGAGCAGTTGTATCTTTCCATGTTTATCCACCTCATACTCGCCCAGGCTTATGCCGTCCGGCCGGAACACCTCAAGCACGACGCCCGTCATTGAATCCTGCGTCAGCTTGTCAACTTTTTTGATGGTGACCTCCACATACACATTCTCCAGTATCTGGTCGCCGGTGACGATGCCCATATCGGATATTTTGAAAAAATATTCCCTGTCCGGGTCAAACCAATACCCTTTGGGGGCCGCTACCTCTTTGTAGGTGTAGGCGCCGGGCTTTAACCCGAAAAACTGTACTCTCCCCTGCCCGTCTACCTCATATTCGCCCATGCTTTTGCCTTCGGGATCAAAGAATTCCAGCGTCACGCCGGACAAAGCGGTCTGGTGCAGCTTGTCGATCTTTTGGATCGTGACCTCCACATAAACATTCTCGACCGCAAGGTCGCCGGTAACGATGCCCGTATCGGACACGGTGAACGTGTATACCTCATCCGGGTCAAAATAATACCCGTGCGGCGCCGCTAGTTCCTTGTACGTGTACGTGCCAGGCTTGATCCCCAGCAACTGCACTTTCCCCAGCTCGTCTACCTCATATTCGCCCATGCTTTTGCCTTCGGGATCAAAGAATTCCAGCGTCACGCCGCTCAGCGGCTCCCGCGAAAGCTTATCGGTCTTCTGGATATTGACCTCTACATAGACGTTCTCCGGCGTAAGGTCGCCGGTAACGACGCCCGTATCGGACACGGTGAAGGTATATACCTTATCCGGGTCAAAATAATACCCATCCGGCGCGGAAAGTTCCTTGTACGTGTACGTACCCGGCTTGATCCCCAGCAACTGCACTTTCCCCAGCTCGTCCACCTCATATTCGCCCATGCTTGCGCCGTCCGGGTCGAAAAACTCAAAAGTCACGCCGGTCACCGGCTCCCGCGAAAGCTTGTCGCTCTTTTGAATGTTGATATCGGTATAAACATTATTTGCCGTCCGCGTTCCTGTGACGACGCCATACGTGGACACCGTGAATGAATATACCTTGTCCGGGTCAAAATAATACCCTTCCGGCGCGGACACTTCCTTGTACGTATATTTTCCGGCCGGGATCCGTTCCAGTATGATCTTCCCCGCGGCATCTGTCGTGTACGTGCCGTAGCGCGATCCGTTGGGCTTAAAAACATCAAATACAACGCCCTTGATACCGCGCCCGGTCGCGGTATCCTTCTTTAAAAGCTCCACCCGCGTTATTTCATTCCGGACCACAACATTGCCGGTAACCGTGCCAGCCTGCGATACGCTGAACGAATACTCCTTATTCGGGTCAAACGCGTATCCATCCGGCGCCGAAACCTCCTTGTAGGTATAAGAGCCCGCCGGGATCCGCTCAAGGACAACTTTCCCGTCCGCGCCTGTCGTGAATTTCCCATAGGACGACCCGTTCAGCCGAAAAACCTCGAATACGACACCGGCGAGCGGCTTGCCTGTCGCCGCGTCCGTTTTTAAAATCTCCACGCGCGTTACGTCATTTTCTATCACAAAATCGCCGGTAACCGTACCTGTAGCCGCCACCGTAAACGAATACTTCTTTTGTGAGTCAAACGCGTATCCGGCGGGGGCCGATACCTCCCGGAATGTATACGTACCCGGATCAATGCCTATCAACTGTATTCTTCCCTGTTCGTCAGCCGTGTGCAGGCCCATGCTTGTGCCATCCGGGTTGTATATCTCAAACACGACACCGGGCAGTGGTTTTTGCGTCAGTTTGTCGATCTTTTGGATGTTGACTTCCACATAAGTGTTCTCCACAACCAATTCGCCGGTAACGGCGCCCGTAGAGGACACCGTGAACGAATATACCTTGCCTGGGTCAAAATAATACCCGTCCGGCGCCGAAACCTCCTTGTAGGTATACGTACCCGCCGGAATCCGCTTAAGGACGGCTTTCCCGTCCGCGCCTGTCGTGAATTTTCCATAGGATGACCCGTTCAGCCGAAAAACCTCGAACACCACGCCCGGCAGCGGTTTTTGCGTCAGTTTATCGATCTTGGAGATGAAGACGGGAGGCAACGGCGCGTTTGGTACCGTAACGGAATTCATCTTCCCGCCCACTACGGTCGTTGCGACATCGGCGCCCTTGTTGTATCCCGATGGTGCGGTTATCTCGGACAGGACGTAATCGCCCGTCGGCATATTCTGGATATATAGATAACCGCCGCCCGTCTCAAGGTCGGTCACACTGCCGTTCGGGTTGAACTCGTACCAGCCGGGTATAACCTGGTTGAACCGCTGTACCTGCCCCGCGAACAAAACGTTAAACACCGCGCCGTCAATAGACCTCCCGGTCTCGCTGTCCGTTTTCGTGATATCAAGGCTGGCCACAGGCATCACCCCGGATGTGGTGGCCGCCGCGACTTCCTGAATAGAGGCTGGGTCATATGAGACAACTTTTTGGAGAGCCTCAACATTTGTTTTCCAAAAGTAAGTATTGTTGGTCGTAATATTGGACATCCCTTTAAATTGAAGCGATACGGCGCTTCCCGCGGCGCTAAGCGGCACCTTCACGGTAACCACCGCGCCCACCGCCCCGGTGTTCCCCTCCACGACGGACCCGGCGGGCAGCGATGAGAAATCGCACTGCCAACTGCTAATGTTCATGCCCGTAACCGTCGTCGTGGCGGTGTAATACCCGGGGTCCGCCGCCGTCCGCGTGAAATGTAACGCCCCGGCGCTAATCGAAGGCGAAGGCAGGGTTTGCGCGCGCGCGCCCGCGAACGCGAAATGGAGGAGCGAGG